>FSZK01000141.1_pt1 | contig 9003 bp, 6 predicted proteins | sample 1638791 | NCBI WGS metagenome assembly FSZK01 (sample SAMEA3914813, study PRJEB12502) | metagenome | biome: forest; material: soil | place: Canada | collected 2011-07-07 | depth 0.3 m | reverse complement strand
GACGATGAAGCCCGGCGTGGACTTCGCGTGCACGGCCGTCTTGCCCCAGTCCTGCGCCAGCATGTGGATCGCGTCGGCCACCGCGGGTTCGGTGGCGAGGCCCGACACCACCTCCACCAGGCGCATCAGCGGCACCGGGTTGAAGAAGTGCATGCCCACCACGCGGCCCGGCAGCTCCAGCCCGCGCGCCACGGCCGTGATCGACAGCGACGAGGTATTGGACGCCAGCACGCAGTCGGCGGCGACGATGGCCTCGAGGTCGCGCATCAGCGCCTGCTTGACGCCCAGGTTCTCGACGATGGCCTCGATCACGAGCGCCGCGTCGCGCAGGTCGGTCAACGCGGCGGCCACGCTCAGCCGGCCGCGCGCCGCGGCCACGTCCTCGGGTGTCAGCTTGCCCTTGTCGGCGAGCTTGCCCAGGGTGGCGATGAGTTGCTCGGCGGCGGCGGCGGCGGCGCCCTCGCGGACGTCGAACAGGTGCACGGGGTGGCCGGCCAGCAGCGCGACCTGCACGATGCCGACGCCCATCACGCCGGCACCGATGACGGCGACGGGGCGGTTGCGGAAGAGGTTGATGTTCGTCATGGCCCGCATTGTCTCGCGACTGCGTGGCTTCAGGCTGGCGAAGGGGTGCCTCTCGACAATCGAGCCCGTCGCGACGCAAGCCGCGGCACTTGCCGCCCGCGTGGCCGCGACTCACGCGGTGTCGGGTCGAGACGGACGCTCAAGCCTCCCTGTGGGCGCCACGCCGATCCGACGGGCGGTCCTTCTGATGCCGCCTGCGGGCACGCGCCCAGCGCCGGGTCTGCACGAGTCGGTGGATTGACCTCCGCGCACGCGCATTGATGAAATCTTGTCGATGCCGACCCGATTCTTTGCGGCTTCTTTATGTCGAATTGGTTCAAATGCTCGTGTGGCCCTTGCGCCGCCCTGCTGCTTCGCGCGAGGCCATTGCCAAGCCAGCCCGAATGCAGGTGTCGCAGCCGAACCCACCGACATCCATCGCCAAGTCCATGTTCGCCAAGCTTCTGGGAGAAATCACTTCGTCCCGTCGAGCGGGGGCGCTGGCGTCGCTCTGGTTGCTCTTGCTCACCGTCGTGAACGTACAGACCGGGGGCACCTTGCGCTCGACCGTCTTGTTCGCCGTGCCGATCGCCATCGTCGCCTGGCGGAATTGGCAGCTCGGCTTCGTGTTCGCCGCGATCGCGGTCATCGCGGCGAAGTACGGTGGTGCGATGCCCGAGCCCGGATCGACCAGCCCGCTCTGGCTGGACGCCATGCTGGCATTCATCAAGCTCAGCATCGACGCGGTGGTCGTGAACGCGTGGGGCCGGCGTCACCGGCGTCGAACCCATCTTGGACGAAGCGAGCCATGACAACAGATACCAGGCAAGTCGCCCTTTGGCTCCAACCCGAGAGCATCCATCTGGATGTCCCGCTGCGCGATTCGCTCCACGCCCTGGAGTTCATCGCGACCGCGATCGGTTCGCATCACGGACTGGATCCCGCCCCCGTCCTGCGCGCGCTGTCGAGACGTGAGCAGGCCGGGTCGACCGGGCTGGGCGGCGGCTTCGCCGTGCCCCACGCGAGAATTTCGGGCATCGAGCGTCCGCTGACGCTTCTGTTGCGAGCGCAAAGGCCGATCGAATTCAAGGCGCCCGACCACGATCCCGTCTGGCTCATGCTGGCGATCCTGGTTCCCGAGAACGGCGACAAGCAAGACCATCTCAAGCTGCTGGCCCTGGTCGCCGAGCTCTTCTCGGATCCCCGGTTCCGGGCGCTGATGGACACCGGCACAGGGCCCGATGCCGTGGCTGCGTCGTTCAGGGCCGGGCTCACTCAGTTTAGTGAAGTCTGACCTCGTCCGTCGCAACATCGGTCCTCGCAGGGACGCTTCAGGGAACGAACCGGTACCCGACGCCCGCCTCGGTGAGAAGATGCTGCGGCTGCGACGGATCGGTTTCGACCTTCTTGCGCAGTTGACCCATGTAGACGCGCAGGTACGGCGTGTCTTCGCTGTGGCTCGATCCCCACACGGCGTGCAGGAGCTGCCGATGGGTGCGAACACAGTTCGGATACCCGGTGAGGTGTACCAGCAGCCTGTATTGGATGGGGGTGAGGTGCACCGGCCTGCCGTCCTTCGCGACGGATCGATGCAGCAGGTCGATCTTGACGTCGCCGAACTCGATGGTCGTGCCGCCGTCGGCGCCGGCGCGCGTGCGGCGACGCAACTGCGCGCGTACGCGCGCCAGGAGTTCGCCGGCGCTGAACGGCTTGACGAGGTAGTCGTCCGCGCCGGCGTCGAGAGCGCCGATCTTGTCCGCCTCGGTGGTGCGCGCCGACAGGACGAGAACCGGCATGTCGGACCAGGCCCGCAAGTCGCGGATCAACTCGATGCCGTCACCGTCGGGCAGGCCCAGGTCCAGCACGACCAGGTCGGGTCGGCGCGTACCCGCCTCGATGAGACCGCGCTGCACGCCGTCCGCCTCGATGACTTCGAAGCCCTCGGCGCTCAGCGACATGCGGACGAAGCGGCGAATCTCGGCCTCGTCCTCGACCACCAGCACGCGCTGCACTGTCTCACCCATTCGCGCCATCGCCATCCTCCTCGGAACTTTCGAGCAGTTCCAGGCCCTCGAGGCTCGGAGGGATCCCTCGCGGCAGCTCGATGGTGAAACGCGCGCCTCCTTGCGACCTGGTTTCGCCGAAGATCTTGCCGCCATGGGCTTCGACGATCGCGCGGCAGATGGCCAGGCCGAGTCCCACGCCGGGCGTCGAACTCTCCTTTCGACCGCGCTCGAACATGTCGAAGATGGCGGATTCCTTGCCCTTGGGAAGGCCCGGGCCGGTGTCGTCCACGGTGATCACGACCTGGTCGCCGACGCCTTGCGCACCGATGTCGATCGGACTTCCAGGCCGCGTGTACTTGGCCGCGTTCTCGAGCAGATTGCAGAGCACGCGCTCGAAAAGCACGGCGTCGATGTCCACCAGAGGCAGGTCGTCCGCCAGCGCGACCTTGACGCGGCGGTTCTCGAGCACGCTGCTCATCGCCTTCAAGGCCGTGCCGATCACTTCCTCGAGCGGCTGCCACTGCCGATTCAGCTGAACCGGCCCGGATTGCAGCCGCGCCATGTCGAGCATGTTGCTTACCAGGGAGTTCATCCGCATCGCCGCGTCCTTGATCCGATGGGCCGTCTCGAGCTCCACGGAGGTGCCCGGCAACTTCATCATCGTCAGCGACTCCGCCATGCCGACGAGCGCCGAGAGCGGCGTGCGCAAGTCGTGGGAGATCGCCGCGAGCAGCGAATTGCGCAGGCGCTCCGACTCCATCTGGACGGTGACGGTCTGCGCGACATCCACGTAGTGGATCCGCTCCAGCGAGATGGCGAGCAGCGACGCGCAGGTGTCCAGCAGCCGCCGCTGCTCGGGGCCGGCCAGGCGCTCCGGATTGCGGGTGCCGATCGCGAGCACGCCGCGCATGCGCATCGGCGCCTTGAGCGGCACGTACAGCACCGGCGCGGCCGCCAGCGTGTTGGTGCCGTAGCCGGCCGCTTCGTCGTGATCGAACGCCCACTGTGCGACGCCCACATCCAAGCCGTCGGGTTGGCCTTCGGACTGGACGGCGCCGTGCAGCCGATCTTCCAGGTCCGCGACGATCAGCGCCGCCGCCGCACCGAATTCGGACTGCAGGAACCGCGCTCCGATCTCGGCGATCTGCTCGGGCATCAAGGCGCCCGACAGGTCGCGCGACATGGCATACATCGCCCGCACCCGCTCCTCGCGCAGGCGTGCCACGCGCGCCTGGAACTTGAGTCCCGCGGTCAGTTGCCCGATGACCAGCGCGACGACCAGCATGACGCCGAACGTGAACAGGTACTGGGCGTCGGTCACGCTGAAGCTGAAGCGCGGCGGCACGTAGAAGAAATCGAACATGCCGACGGTCAACAACGAGGCCAGCACGGCCGGGCCGCGGCCGAACTTGATGGCGACGCCGACGACCGCCAGCAGGAACACCATCACGATGTTCGCCCCATCGAGCATGGGCGTGAGGGGCGCGACGGCCAGCGTCACCGCCCCGCAGATCAGCGCACTCCAGAGGTAGCTCGACCAGGCGATCGAATCCTTCTGGTAGACGCTGCTCCTGCGCTCGCTCGATCGCGCCGCGGCCCCCTCACGCGCCGGCAACGCCACCTGCAACAGGTCGAGGTCGTCGGCCAACGCCCCCACCGCCTCCGCGAGGCGCGCCTTCCACGGGCGCCGAAGGCGACCGGTGTCGCGACCCAGCACGACGCGCGGCAGGTTGTGTTCGTGCGCATACCGGACGATGGTCGCCGCCAGCTCGCTCCCGCTCAGCACCGCCGTGATGGCGCCGTTGTCTTCCGCCGACTTCAGCAACTGCAGGACGCGCTGCCGCGTCGCGTCGGGCAACCGTTGCAGCCTCGGCGTCTCCACATAGATGCAATGCCACGGCACGCCCAGTTGCGCGGACAGCCGGGCGGTCGTGCGCACCAGTTTCTCCGAGCGATCGTCAGGCCCGACGCACAGCAGGATCGATTCGCGCGTCTGCCAGACCGGGGCGGCCTGGAGGTTGCGCCTGTACTGCAGCATCTCGCTGTCGACGCGGTCGGCCGTGCGTCTGAGCGCCAACTCGCGCAGCGCTATCAGGTTGCCCTTGCGAAAGAAGTTGCGGACGGCCCGCTCCGCCTGCTGCGGCAGGTAGACCTTGCCTTCCTTGAGTCGAAGCAGCAGGTCGTCCGGCGGCAGGTCGACGATGACCACCTCGTCGGTCGCGTCGAAGACGCGATCGGGCACCGTCTCCCACACCCGGATGCCCGTGATCCCGGTGACGATGTCGTTGAGGCTCTCCAGATGCTGGACGTTCATCGCCGACCAGACGTCGATGCCCGCGTCCAGCAGTTCCTCGACGTCCTGCCAGCGCTTCGCATGGCGGGACCCGGCGACATTGGAATGGGCCAGTTCGTCCACGAGCACCAGCTGCGGCTTGCGTTCCAGCGTTCCGTCGAGGTCGAACTCGCGCAGGAGGCGGTCGCGGTAGCGCACCTCCTTGAGCTCGAGCCTGGGGAGGCCGTTCACCAACGCCTCCGTCTCCGCGCGCCCGTGGGTCTCGATGACGCCGATGACGACGTCGACGCCCTGTTGCTGCTGGACGCGGGCGGCGGAGAGCATCGCGAACGTCTTGCCGACTCCCGCGGACGCGCCGAAGAAAAGCTTGAGCTTTCCCCGGCGCGCCTGGATCTCCTCGTCCTTGATCCTGGCCAGCAGGCGGTCGGGATCGGGTCGGCTGTCCGTCATTGCAGAGTGTCCATTCGAGTTTTCAGGCGCCAGCGCACCCGCGAAGCCGCATCAGAACGTGCGCCCCACCTGCACGATCAGCACCGGCTTGTTGACGTTGCGCGTCTCACCGTTGCCGAAGGACAAGCCGCCCACGGGCGGGCGATAGAACTTGTTGTTGTTCGCCCCTGCACCTGCGGCCGAGACGCTCCAGCCGCCGGTGAAGGTCTTGGCGAGCGTCACGCGGTAGTCGGTGTAGTCGGGGTCGATGCCGGCGTAGCTCGCCTTGACGTCGGTATGCCCGACATGTCCCACCAGGCTGATGTCGTCGGCGATCGCCCAGGTGGCGGACAGGTCGTGGTACAGGGTGCCGCTGGTGTGGCCGGAGTATCCGGTCGACGCGTTGGCGCCGAAATAGTCACCCGCGGAGACGGACAGCTTGTAGCTGATCCACTTCCACGACACGCCCGCGTTGAGCTCGAACGTATTCAGGTGCTGCGAGGGCAGCGCGCAGGGCGCCGGATAGGCCGCGGACGGGCAAGCCGACTTGTTGAAGTTGGCGCCCGGGTAGTAGTAGCCGTAGCCGCCGACGGTGTAGCCGAAGTCGTCGTTGAACTTGCCGTTGTAGCCCACGTAGTAGTCCATCTCCAGGCTGCCGCCGGGATAGGAATTGCCGGAGACGTTGGACGCCCACACGCCGGCATAGACGCCGTTGGCCAGCGCCAGGTCGGCGCCGCCCTGGACCGCGGGCTTGCCCCAGGTCTGGTCGATGCCGCGGAAGCGGTAGTCGCTCACGAGGTTGACGTTGGCCGTCGCCGCGACGAACGGCGCGGCGGCCGGCGCGGATGCGGCGGCGTCGGGCGCGTCGGCGGCGTGCACTTGAGGCGCGGTGACGAGCGCGGAAAACGCCAGCATGGAAGCGCCGGACAGGATGCGATACGAGTTCATGGTTTTGGAATGACGAAAGTGCGATGGCCCGCCAGGTGCCGGGCGAAGCCCGGGAACACCCGATCCCCCGCGGCGGATGCCACGGGGGAGGTCGACAGCGATACCGAGCCGGTCGCGGACTGTCTTGTCGAGCTCAGGAAGCGCTGGCGCGCGCAAGCTCGAGGTTCATGTCGAGGACGTTGACGCGGGGTTCGCCCAGGAGACCGAGCAGGCGTCCCTGGGTATGTCGAGCGACGATCCCTTCGACCACCTCGGGCGACACGCCCCTCAGGCGCGCGATGCGCGCGACCTGGTACTGCGCCGCCGCGACGCTGATCTCGGGATCGAGGCCGCTGGCGGACGTGGTCACCAGGTCGACGGGCACGGCCGCCTTGTTGCCCGGATCCGCCGCGCGCAGCGCCTCGACCCGCCCCTTGATGGCGTCGGTGAGCGCCGGGTTCAGCGGGCCCAGGTTCGAGCCGCCGGAGCCCTGGGCGTTGTTGGCCATCGGCGACGTGGCCGAAGGACGGCCCCAGAAGTACTTCGGGTCGGTGAAGTTCTGGCCGATCAGCGAGGAGCCCACCGTCTTGCCGTTCTGGACGATCAGGCTGCCAGCGGCCTGTTCCGGAAAGACCGCCTTGGCGACCCCGGTCACCGCCAACGGGTACAGCACGCCGGTGACGACGGTCAACACGACGAACAGGCTGACGGCGGGACGAATCATTGCTTTCATGGGGAACTCCAGTTCAGACGAAGCCGACGACACTGAGAACCAGGTCGATCAGCTTGATGCCGACGAACGGCACGACCACGCCGCCCAGGCCGTAGATCGCGAGGTTGCGGCGCAGCAGCAGCGCGGCGCCGACGGCGCGGTACTTGACGCCCTTGAGCGCCAGCGGGATCAGGAAGATGATGACCAGCGCGTTGAAGATCACGGCGGACAGCACCGCCGACGACGGGCTGGCCAGGTGCATCACGTTGAGCGTGGCCAGCTGCGGATAGGTCGTGACGAACGCCGCCGGGATGATGGCGAAATACTTGGCGACGTCGTTGGCGATGCTGAACGTCGTCAGCGAACCTCGGGTCATCAGCATCTGCTTGCCGGTCTCCACCACCTCGATCAGCTTGGTCGGGTTGCTGTCGAGGTCGACCATGTTGCCGGCCTCCTTCGCGGCCTGCGTGCCCGAATTCATCGCGACGGCGACGTCGGCCTGCGCGAGCGCCGGCGCGTCGTTGGTGCCGTCGCCGGTCATCGCCACCAGCTTGCCCTGCGACTGGTAGTCGCGGATCAGCGCCAGCTTCTGCTCGGGCGTGGCTTCGGCGAGGAAGTCATCGACGCCGGCTTCCGCGGCGATCGCCGCCGCGGTGAGCTTGTTGTCGCCGGTGACCATCACCGTCTTGATGCCCATGCGACGGAGTTCGGCGAAGCGCTCCTTGATGCCGCCCTTGATGATGTCCTTGAGCTCGATCACGCCCATCACGCGCGTGCCGTCGGACACGACCAGCGGCGTGCTGCCGCGACGAGAGACGTCGTCGATGGTGGTGATCAGGGCCGGCGGAAAGGTACCGCCCAGCGCTTCCACATGCTTGCGGATGGCGGTCGCCGCACCCTTTCGGATCTGGCGGGCCGGCGCACCTTCAGCGCCGGCGCCCGGCAGGTCGACGCCGCTCATCCGGGTCTGCGCGGAGAAGTGCACGAACTTCGCGCCAAGGGACTGGATGTCACGCTCGCGCAGGTTGAACTTCTGCTTGGCCAGCACGACGATGCTGCGGCCTTCCGGCGTCTCGTCGGCGAGCGATGCGAGCTGAGCGATGTCCGCCAGCTCCGCTTCCTTGACGCCCGGCGCCACCAGGAACGCATCCGCCTGGCGGTTGCCCAGCGTGATCGTGCCGGTCTTGTCGAGCAGGAGCACGTCGACGTCGCCGGCGGCCTCCACCGCGCGGCCGGACGTGGCGATGACGTTGGCCTGCATCATGCGGCTCATGCCGGCCACGCCGATGGCCGACAACAGGCCCGCGATGGTGGTCGGGATCAGGCACACGAGCAGCGCGATCAGCACGGTCACGGTCACCGGCGCGCCCGCCTTGGCGGCCTCCACGCTGAACAGCGAGAACGGCAGCAGCGTGACGGTGACGCCCAGGAACACGATGGTCAACGCCACCAGCAGGATCGTCAGCGCGATCTCGTTGGGCGTCTTCTGGCGCTTCGCGCTCTCGACCATCGCGATCATGCGGTCGACGAAGGTCTCGCCCGGGTTCGCCGTGACGCGCACGACGATCCAGTCGGACAGCACGCGCGTGCCGCCCGTGACCGCCGAGAAGTCACCGCCCGACTCGCGGATGACCGGCGCGGATTCGCCGGTGATCGCGCTCTCGTCGACCGAGGCGACGCCTTCTATCACTTCGCCGTCGGCCGGCACCACGTCGCCGGCGATCACGTAGATCGTGTCGCCCTTGCGCAGCTCCTGCGATTCGATCGGGAGCCACTTGGCGGTGGAGACCGGCTCGGACAGCTTCTTGGCCCACGTCTCCTTCTTCAGGCTGCGCAGCGAAGCCGCCTGCGCCTTGCTGCGGCCTTCGGCCAGGGCCTCGGCGAAGTTGGCGAACAGCACCGTGAACCACAGCCAGAGCGCGATCGCCAGGATGAAGCCGGCGGACGCCTCTCCCTTGCCCGTGAGGGCCTGGACGAACAGCACGCTGGTGATGATGCTGCCGACATAGACGACGAACATCACCGGATTGCGCCATTGAACGCGCGGATCCAGCTTGAGGAACGAGTCCCGG
>FSZK01000169.1_pt1 | contig 9265 bp, 8 predicted proteins | sample 1638791 | NCBI WGS metagenome assembly FSZK01 (sample SAMEA3914813, study PRJEB12502) | metagenome | biome: forest; material: soil | place: Canada | collected 2011-07-07 | depth 0.3 m | reverse complement strand
CTGGAGCATCCTCGGCCGCATCGACCGCGCGGCGCGCCTCTACGCCGAGGCCGCGCCGCTCTACGCGCAGGGCGACCGGCCGACGGATGCCATCGAGTCCGCCGACAAGGCGCGCAAGCTGGGCGTGGCCGTCGACGGCGACCTCGGCGCCGCGTCGCGCCAGGACCTGCGCGACCTCGTCGAACGCGACACCGACCCGCTCGCGCGCGCCCGCGCGCAGGCTCGCCTGGGTGCGCTGGCGCGCGGCGCCAACGACCTGTACGACGCCTGCGAATGGGCCGACAAGGCCATCGCCAACCTGGTGCTCGCCGGCTTCGCCGACCCGCAGGCGACGCCGCGCGACGCGCTGTGCGAGGCCTGGATCCGCCGCGCCTGCGCCGGTGACGCCGGCGCCGGCGCGCTGCCGCTGCTGCTCGAGGTGGGCTATCTCTACCAGGACCTGCTCGGCGCGCGCCACGCCCGCTGGGCGGCTGCCGACGCGGCGAAGGCGCGCGCGGTCGAGGCGGCGATCGACACGCTGCACGACGTGCTCCACGAGATCGCCGCCCAGCCCGGCATCGCCCGCCAGGCGGTGGTGGACGGCCTCTCGCGCTACATGCCCGGGTGGGTATCCGAGGGCGCGGTCGACGCGAGCCCCGCCGCGTCGACGGACAGCCTCAAGGACCTCGGCGCGCGCATCGAGGCCATCAAGCTGGAGGCCAACGTGGCCGACGCCGCGCGCGACCTGTCGGCGCTGCAGTCGCTGGTGGCCCGCGCCGCGGCCTGCGTGGCCGAGGCCAAGGCCACGCGGCTCGCGCCCACCATCGGCCTGGCCTGCCACACCGAGGCCTATGTGCGCCTGCGCGCCGGCGACGCCACGGGCGCCGCGGCGAGCGCGCTCGAAGGCGAGACCTTGCTGCTGGACGGCCAGTCGCTCGCGCCGCACGAGCTGGCCGGCCATCCGCAGTTCGACCTGTTGCTGGAGCTGCGCGGCGCGCGCCTGCAGGCGCTGCTGGTGCAGGCCGACAACGAGGGCCTGCGGGCGCTCGCGCAGGCCTGCGTGCAGCTGGTGGAAGCGCGCCGCTGGCAGGTGGCCGACCCGTACCAGCGCGGCGCCTTCCTGGCCAGCCGCACGTTGTTCTACGAGATGGCCGTGCTCGCGTGCTTCCGCCTGCAGCGCTGGGACGAGCTGCTGGCCACCGCGGAGCTCATCAAGTCGCGCGCGGCGCTGCACGATCGCCTGGGGCCCGCGCGCGCGGACGCCGACCCCGCGTTGCTCGCCCGTCTCGGCGCCGTCAATGCGCAGCTCGCGACGGCGTCGGCCGACGGTCCCGAACGCGCCGCCGCGCTGGAGCAACGCCGCGTGCTGCTGGGCCTGCTGGCCGTCGAGGGCCGCGTGGCGTCGGCGAGCGATGCGGCGCCCGCGGTCGGTGTCGCGGCGCTGCAGGCCTCGCTCGCCGATGACGAAGCCGTCGTCGCGTGGGTGTGGGTCGCCACCAGCGTGGTGCTGGTGCTCGCGATCACGTCGGCCGGCCTGCACGCCGAGCGCGTGCTGATGTCCGCCGACGAGCTCGCGCTGTTCGACGACCACGTGACGCTGGTGCGCGGCGATGGCGTCACGGTGCGGGCGTTCGACGGCCTGGTCACGCGGCTGGCCGGTATCTTCCTGCCGCCGGCCACGCGCGCGTTCGTGGCGTCGGCGCGCCGGCTGATCCTGTCGCCGCATCGCGCGCTGCACCTGTTGCCGTTCCACGCCGCGCAGTTCGACGGCCGCTTCCTCATCGAGCAGGCCGCCGTGCGCTACGTGCCCAACCTGGCCAGCCTGCTGCTGCCCGCGCGGGACGCGGCGCCCGCACCCGCGGGGCCGCGCCTGCTCGCGCTGGGCATCGGCGAGTTCGCGGGGCCGGGCCGGCCCTGGGCCGCGCTGGCGTCGGCCGAGGACGAGGCGCGTGCCGTCGCCGCCGCCTGGACGCGGCGCGACATCGAACCCGAGCTGTTGCTCGGCCCGCAGGCCAGCGTCGCCGCGCTGGGCGCGCGGCTGGCGCAGGGCCGCGGCTATCGCTGCCTGCACCTGGCCACGCATGCCAGCAGCGTGTTCGAGGGCGGCGCCGCCGACGACCCGTTCTCCGCGCGGCTGATCCTGCAGGACGGCAGCATCGACGCGCTCACGATCTCGCAGTGGCGCCTGGACGCCGAAGTCGTGGTGCTGAGCGCCTGCGACTCCGGCCAGCGCGCGCTGGGCGGCCGCGGCCTGGCCGAGCTGCCCGGCGACGACCTGTTCGGCCTGCAGGCCGCGCTGTTCGAGGCCGGCGCGCGTTCGGTCGTCGGCGCGCTGTGGCCGGTGGACGACCGCGTCGCGCCGGGCATCATGGCGCGCCTGCACGACGGCCTGGCGGCGGGCGTCGCGCCCGACCTCGCGTTGCAGGCCGCGCTGGTGCACTATCTCGCCCAGCCCGATGCGCGTCGCCGCATCTATTTCTGGGCCCCGCTGTTCATCACTTCACTGGGGCGCCTCGCCGGTTCCCCGCACCAGGAAAGCCAACGTGCCTGAGATCATTCTTCACTTCGACGGCGGTGCCGACGCCGATGCCGACGCCGTCGCCCGGTTGCTGCAGGCGCAGGCCAATACCCTGGAGGGTGTCACCGCCGCCGAGACCGAGGTCTATCCGAAGCGCGGCGCGCCGGAGATCATCCTGGCCCTCACGGTGGCCGCCACGGTGCTGAACCAGGGCGCGACCATGCTCGAATCGCTGAAGAAGTTCATCGAGGCGGCCAAGGGCGTCGGCAGCGCGCTGGGGCTGGGCAACCTGCGCATCGAGGTCGGCAACAAGCAGGTGGCGCCGGCGGCGCTCACCGACGAGCACGCCATCGACATCGAGCGCGGCGGTTGAGGGCGTTCATCACGGGCGCGTCCTCGGGGCTGGGCGAGGCGCTGGCGCTCGAATACGGCCGCGCCGGCGCGACGCTAGGCCTGGTCGGCCGGCGGGCCGGCGCGCTCGCGGCGCTGCGGGCCCGTCTCGTGGCCGCGGGCGCCGATGCGGCGGCCATCGCGACCTACGCCGTCGACGTGACCGATGCGGCCGCCGTCGCCGCGGCCGCCAGCGACTTCCTCGCGCGCCACGGCGCGCCCGACGTGGTCGTCGCCTGCGCGGGCATTGCCGCGCGGGTCGACCTGGAACGCGCGGACGCGCTCGACGCGATGCGCGCGCTGGTGGACACCAACGTCCACGGCACGCTCGCCACCTTCCAGCCGTTCCTGGCGGCGATGCGGGCGCGCGGCAGCGGCAAGCTGGTGGGTGTCGCCAGCGTGGCCGGCGTGCGCGGCATGCCGGGCGCGGCGGGCTACGGCGCGTCCAAGGCCGCGGTGATCACGTTCTGCGAGGCGCTGCGCATCGAGCTGCGGGGCAGCGGCGTCGAGGTGATCACGCTGTGTCCGGGGTATGTGCGCACGCCGATGTCGGCCGGGGTGCCGTACAAGCAGCCGTTCCTCATGGAGGCCGACGCGTTCGCGAAGCGCGCCGTCGCGGCCATCGCGGCCGGTACGCGCTACGCCGTGATCCCGTGGCAGATGGCGTGGGTGGCGCGGCTGCTCAAGGTGCTGCCGGATGGGGTGTACGACGCGCTGATGAAGAGCGCGCGCAAGCCCCGCTAGGGGTCATGCTGCGCGCAGTCGCAGAACCCACGCCAGGGAAACGTTGCCCCCGCGCGTGGGTCCTGTGACTTCGCGCAGGGTGGCGGTCCGAGTGCACGGCCGGCTCGATCTGGCGGATACTTCCACCTCGTCGCCGAGAACTCCACCTGACATGCTCCCCCAACGAATTGGCCGCTACGACGTCTCCGCCGAACTCGGGCGCGGAGCGACCAGCATCGTCTACAAGGGCGTCGACCCGGCCACCGGCCGCGTGGTGGCGCTCAAGGCCTTGCAGCGCAGCGGCGACGACGCCGACAACGACGTCGACGCCATCGTGCTGCGCTTCCGCCAGGAGGCGCGCACCATCGGCCGGCTGCAGCATCCCGGCGTGGTGGCGGTGCACGAGTTCGGCGAGGATGGCCTGCACAGCTGGATCGCGATGGAGTACGTCGAGGGCAGCAACCTCGACGAGCTGCTCGTGCGCCAGCCGCTGGTCGGCCAGCAGCGCGCCGTCGCCATCATCGACGAGCTCCTCGACGTGCTGGCCAGCGTGCACCGCGAAGGCATCTGCCACCGCGACCTCAAGCCCGCCAACATCCTGCTGACGACCGCCGGCCGCGTGAAGCTGGCCGATTTCGGCGTCGCGCGCCTGCGCGACCTCGGATTGACGCGGGTGTCGTCCATCATCGGCACGCCGGCCTTCATGGCGCCCGAGCAGTTCACCGGCGGCGCACTCGACCAGCGCGCCGACCTGTTCGCCTGCGGCGCGCTGCTGCACCTGCTCCTGAGCGGCCGCCGCCCGTTCTCCGGCGCGCCGGCCGCCGTCATGCACCAGATCCTCAACGAGCAGCCGGCACCGGTCAGCGAGGCCGCGGCCGGCGCCATCGGCCGCGCGTTCGACGGCGTCGTCGCGCGCGCGCTCGCCAAGCACGCCGAGGATCGCTTCGCCAGCGCCGACCAGATGCGCGAGGCGCTGCGCGCCGCCGCCGCCCGCGCCGCCGAATCGCCGCTGGCCACCGTGGTGGGCACGATGGTCGGCACGGTCGTGGGCACCCTGGCGCCGGGCGCGCCCAAGCCGGCGGGCGCGGACGCGGACCAGGTGCTGATCCAGCCGCTCGTGCGCGTGGCCTTGCGCGAGGCCGGCGGCCAGCAGCGCCTCGTCGACCCGCTGGCGCTTTACGGCCCGGGTGCCGCCCAGGCTTCACTGGACGGCGTGCCGCACCGCGATGCCGATGCCACGCACGCCACCAGCGTGGCCGCACGCGACGCCTTCGAAGAACTGCTGGCGCCGCCTCAGCGCGTCGACTCGGGCCGGTAGCGGCACTCCAGCTTGTCGCCGCGGTAGACCTCGAACGGCAGGTCGCCGATGCGCAGCTCGCCGCGCCGGCGCTCGATGAGGCGCGACAGCGCCGCCACGCCGGGCAGGGCGGTCATCAGCTGCTCGCGGGCCCGGAAGATCTGGATGTTCAGGTGCGTGGTCTCCATGCCCAGCATCTTCGCCAGCTCGCCGCTGCCCAGCCAGCCCTGGGCGCCGGGCTCCAGGCCGCGCTCCTGGTCGGCCAGCCGGCGGCGCGCGAGCGTCGCCAGGCAGTAGTGGTGGCTGCGCTCGCCCAGGTCGGTGCGGGCGACGCCGTCGGCCACCTCCAGGCTGGCGTGTTCCTCGTCCAGGCTCAGGCGCATGACCAGCCACGGCGCCTCGGCCTCGCGCGCGATCTCGGCCACCTGGGTGTCGTCCATCGGCGCCGCCGTCAGGAAGCGGTGCGGGCCGGCGCTGCCCAGCTGCAGGCGGTCGCCGTCGCGCAACGCGCGCGTCTCGCCGTTCTGTTCCAGCATCCACAGCCCCGGCCGGGCCTGGTAGATGCATACCTCGGGCGCGGCGCTGCTGGGAAGCAGGTTGTGCGGCGCCAGGGTGACCACGGGCTGGGCGGAATCCTGCGGCACCAGTGCATCGACCGGCGCGGCGACGTCCTGGACGCGCCACGCCACGTCCGATCCACGACCCAGGCGCAGCTCGGCGCCGGCCTCCAGCGCGAACGGTTCGCCGGGCACCAGCGGCTTGCCGTCCACGAAGCTGCCGTTGCGGCTGTGGTCGGTGATCATCCAGCGCCCGCTGCGCCAGCGCACGACGGCGTGCATCGACGAGATGCCGGGGTCGTCGAGCGCGGTGTCGGCGCGCAACGCATTGCGGCCGAAGACGTGTTCGGCGCGGAGCACCACGCGTTCGCCGGTGCGGGGATCGGACAGCGTACCCATGGGCCGTATTTTTCCATACCGGCAGGCGCTCCGGCGCCCCGCGCGAGGGGGCTCATGTCATGAGCGCGTTATGCCGCGTAATGGATGTCGAGGGGCGATCGGCCGAACATGCGTTCCATGCCGAGACGCAAAGCCCCGGCGAAACAACGAATCCGAGGAGTCCGCCATGTTCCACACGCCCATCGACACCCGCACCGGTTTGTCCAACGCCGCCGGCCGCCGCCTGGCCTACGGCGAGCGCCCGTTCACGTTCCTGGCCGAGATGGACCTGTGCGGCAACCAGGTGGCCGGCGCCGACGACTGCGAGTCGCTGCGCTTCGCTGCCAAGGCCCGCAAGTCGACGTCGCCGAACGCGTTCGACCCGGCGTTCGCCACCGGCGACTGGCGCGTGTTCGACAGCTACTGCATCGTGCGCCGCCTGCCGGCCGGCTACCGCGTGATGATCCCCGGCCGCGCCGACCGCACGCTGCGCTTCGTGGTCGAAGGCAGCCTCTGGCAGGAATCGGCCAGCAACGCGAGTCGCTGCAAGGCGCTGCTGCCCGGCACCATGGTGGGCGAGGACGGCGTGTTCTCCGACGAAGCCGGCGACCTCGACGTGCGCACGCTGGAGGACACGGTCGTCCTCGAGCTGTCGCTGGCCCGCCAGAAGGAACTGACGGCGTCGTGCCCCGAGATCGCCTTCGAGCTGCTGCGCGCCGCCGGCGCCGTGATCGCCGCCCGCGGCCGTCCGGTGGAAGCCGCCGCCGAACTCGTCGCGGCCTGACATCCAACGAAAGGGGGATCGTCATGACCACGTACGTGCTCTCGCTGACCGGCGACGAGGAAAAGGCTGCCAACGCCACGCACTGGGCGCGCTTTCGCAAGGCCAAGCTGATCTCGGTGTCGCGCCGCACGGGCGAGCGCGCGGCGGGGCAGGACAGCATCGTGATCACGGAGCAGGGCGCCCACGCCGCCGACGACTGCCAGCGCTCGCCGTACACCCGCGATGCCGGCGCGCTCGCGGCGCTGCTGGTGCGCACGCTGGACATCCAGGACGGCACCGGCGTGGTGCTCGCCGACTTCGATTCCGACGAGTTCGCCAACGACGTCGTCGCCCGCATCGCCGCGCTGGGGCGCGCGGTCACCTGCACCAGCCGCGTGTCGCGCTTCTCGTTCGCCGCCAGCGTGCTGCCTCGTTTCGCACGGGCCTGAATCCAGACAATGAGCGTGGAGGGCGCCGGAGGGGGTCTGGCATTGGCCGGACCCCTCGTCGGGCGTGAGGGGAGGCGACAATCTGGCCATGACCGACCCCGTCTCGCCCGAACCGCCGCCACCGCAGAGCCAACCGCGCAACCCGCTGCACGGCCTGACGCTGGAGGCCATCCTCACCGCGCTGGTGGCCGAGTACGGCTGGCAAGGCCTGGACGAGCGCATCCCGCTGCGCTGCTTCGCGTTCGAGCCGAGCATCACGTCGAGCCTGAAGCTGCTGCGCAAGACGCCGTGGGCGCGCGAGAAGGTGGAGGGCCTCTACCTGTTCATGCTGCGCGACCAGCGGCGCCAGGATCAGGGCCGCAGCGCGTAGGCCTGCAGCGTTTCCTGTCGGCGCCTGCCGAGGCGCGTGACTTCAGGGCGCGGAGGCGACCGCGCCGAAGTCCGACGGCCGCGGCGCGGGCACGCCGGCGCGGCGGAACACGGCGGTGTACTCGTCGCGTTCCGATGGCCGGTGCAGGTGTTCCACCAGCGTCCAGCCCGCCGGGGCGGCGACGAGGTTGTGGCGGTTCTCGTCGACCAGCAGGTACGGGCACTGGCTCGTCCGGGCCACGTCGCCCTGCGCGTCGATGCGCCAGTTCGTGTAGTGCTCCAGCGCGGCGAGCGCCGAGCGCGGCAGCTGCGCGGCCACGCAGGCGCCGTGCGGCACGTCCTGCGCCACGAGGTAGACCCAGGGCCGGTAGCTGCGCGCGTAGTCGATCACCGGCAGGCCCAGCGTGAGCAGCAGCAGCCAGCTCAGCGCGACGCCCGAGGCCGGCAGCACCAGCGACTTCCACAGCGCGTGCTGCACGCGCGCCGTGCGCCAGCGCACCAGCGCCAGCCAGGCGGCCATGCCCAGCACGGCCAGCGCGAGCAGCGCCGGCGAGAAGCGCGGCTCGAAGCCGGGCAGCAGGTTGGCGATGCGCAGCGCGGCCTTGTGCGGGACGCCGGTCATCATGCCCAGGTAGAACACCCAGATCGCGATGGCCAGGCCCGTGAAGAAGAACACCGAGAACCAGTCGATGGCGGCGCCGGCGGAGCGCTTGAGCGTGGGCAGCGCGAACGCCGCCAGCACCGCGATGCCCGGCACCGCCAGCAGCAGCGCGCGGTCGGACGCGCCCATCGTGAGCGAGGCCACCAGCGCCACCGCCACGACCACGCTGGGCACGGCGATGTGGCGATAGGTGAGGTGCTTGCGCCAGCGCCACAGCGTCCACGCCGCGAGCAGCCAGCCCGGCCACAGGAACCACGCGAACAGCCGCACCAGCTCCAGCGGCGATCGCCAGCCCAGGCCGGTGCGCCAGGCCCACGCATGGCCGGCGGCGGCCACCAGCGCCCCGGCCAGCATGCCCAGCACCAGCCACGGCCGCAGGCCCAGCGCGCCGGGGTAGCGCGACCAGTGGCAGATCACGAAACCGGTGGCGCCCAGCCCCAGCGCGATGGTGGGCGCGCCGCTGGCGGCCACGACGATCAGCGCGACGACCGCCGCGCCCGCGGCCACGCGCGCGCGCGTGGGCGCGGCCGCGAGCGTCCACAGGAACAGCGCCACGCCGCTCAGCTGCACCAGCTCCGGCGTGGTCTCGTGCCCCAGCTGCAGCAACCCGAGGCTGGCGATGGTGGCCAGCACCGCGCCGTCGGCCAGCGCGCGGGCGTAGTCGTGCGGCGAGGCCTCGCCGCCGAACGCGAACGCCACGGGCAGGGCGGCCTCGGTGCGCGCCAGGTGTTGCGTGGTGTACCAGATCAGCGCCAGCGTGGCCGCCAGCAGCAGCGCGAACGGCACGCGGGCCGCGTTGGCCGCGTCCACGAAGGGCAGCGCCTTGATCGACAGCGCGCCCAGCCAGTACGGCAGCAGCGCGCCGTCACCCGGCAGGCCGGCCAGCGCCGGGGCCGTCCACGGGCTGCGGCCCTCGGCCAGCGACGACATGTAGCCGAACGCCGTGATGTCGGCGTTCTTCCACGGCTCGCGCCCGAACTGCCCGGGCAGCAGGTAGGCGGCGCACAGGAGCATCAGGGCCCAGCGCGGCAGTCGCTGGGCGGCGCGCGCGGTGACGAGGGCTGGAGTTGGCAGATTCACGGTGGCGAATCATAGTGCCCCACGGTCGCTGGCGCTCCCTGCCCCCGAGGGGCCGGCCGCGAGCGGCCCGGCAGAGCCGGTTCCACCGCTCCCTTGAACTT
>FSZK01000160.1_pt1 | contig 9342 bp, 9 predicted proteins | sample 1638791 | NCBI WGS metagenome assembly FSZK01 (sample SAMEA3914813, study PRJEB12502) | metagenome | biome: forest; material: soil | place: Canada | collected 2011-07-07 | depth 0.3 m | reverse complement strand
CGCCTTCCCGTCCGAGCTCTCCGGCGGCCAGCAGCAACGCGTGGCCATCGCCCGCGCGCTCGCGATGGAGCCGCCCGTGATGCTGTTCGACGAGCCCACCAGCGCACTCGACCCCGAGATGGTGGGCGAGGTGCTGCTGGTGATGCGCGACCTGGTGCGCGACGGCATGACGCTGGTCGTCGTGACGCACGAGATGGGCTTCGCGCGCGACGTGGCGCATCGGGTGCTGTTCATGGACCAGGGTCGCATCCTGGAGCGGGCGGAGCCGCATGCGTTCTTCAATGCGCCGCAGCACCCGAGGGCGCAGAAGTTCCTGGCGGATATTCGAAGTCCGTTCGCGCGGACGGCTTGACGCAGGTCAGGCCGCGCGGCGCTCGCGGAGGATGCGCGTGAAGGCGGCTCCAGGAGTCGGCCACGCGACTCGAACCTGGCCATCGTGACACACGATCGTTGACTGTCGCCGCTGCCCTGCTGTCTTACGTCAAGGTGCCATCCGCCGACTCTGCAGCGTCGTCTTCCTCGGTCGCCGCCTCAACGGCCCCGCTGGGCATCCAGGCGGCGCCATGGTGCCTGAGATAGTCGCGAATCAGCTGGCGCACGACCTGCGAGGGCGTCTTGTCCTGGAGAACGCACAACTGCTCCAGGGCCTTCTTTTTCGCGGGGTCGAGCAGCACCGTCAGGCGCGCTGTCTTCAGTTCCATCGACACACTCCATGTTAATTTCATTATAATGTGATTGACATGCTACCGCCCAGCGCAACGCGCTCCCATTGCTCGCAATCCGATGAGCTTTGATCCCGAACAGATCCACGTCAAGCCGTTCCTGCACGAGACGCGGAAGATGAAGTCGCTGCACTTCTCGATCGCGGAGGTGCAGAGCTGCATGGACATGAAGCAGCCCGATTCACTCGAGCTCGCCTACACGCGGACGATGATGGGTTTCCTGCTCTTTCATCCGATGCCGCTGCGCATCGGGATGATCGGGCTCGGCGGGGGCTCGCTGGCCAAGTTCTGCTATCGACACCTGCCGCAGGCCGACATCTCGGTACTCGAGATCAACCCGCACGTCATTGCGCTGCGCAACGACTTCTCGGTACCGGCTGACGACGAGCGGTTTCGCGTGATTCGCGCAGACGGGGCGCGGTACGTCCGGGCACACGAGGGTGCCTTCGATGTCTTGCTGGTCGATGGCTACGACTACGACGGCCTGCCCGGCGAGCTCAGCTCGAAACGTTTCTACGATGACGTCTCGGACTGCCTGCGTCCTTCCGGCGTGATGGCGGCCAACATCCATCTCGGGAATGCCGAATTCCCGCTGCTGGTCGCGCGGGTCGGCCGCAGCTTCAACGGCGCCGCCCTGGCGGTCAAGGAGCACGAAAGCGGCAACGCCGTCGTGTTCGCGCGCAAGGACTGCGTGCTGACTTCGAGTGAACTCGAAGACGTCGCGCGCCCGAAGACACTCGAGACGGCGCAGTGGAACCTGCTGCGGGTTTCCTTCGATCGCATCCGCGCAGCCCTGCGCGAGCGCAGCGCGTGATCGCCGTCCTTGAGGCGTGCAGAGCCGGCTTGTTCGCGCGCCGTGCCTGGACGGCGAATGCCCTGGCGGGAGTGATCGTCGGCGTCGTGGCGCTTCCGCTCGCGATGGCATTCGCGATCGCATCGGGCGCACGACCCGAGCAGGGGCTGTACACCGCCATCGTCGCGGGTCTGGCCGTGTCGCTGTTCGGCGGCACGCGCGTCCAGATCGCGGGCCCGACCGGTGCATTCATCGCCGTCCTGTCCGGCGTCACCGCCAAATACGGGATCGCCGGGCTGCAGATCGCCACGCTCATGGCCGGCGCCATCCTGGTCGTCATGGGCTTGCTGCGCCTGGGCGCGGTGATCAAATTCATTCCCGCACCGGTCATCGTCGGCTTCACGGCGGGCATCGCCCTGATCATCTTCGTCGGACAGTGGAGCGCCTTTCTTGGCGTGCCAAAACCTGGCGGAGAGCATTTCCACGAACGGCTGTGGAACCTGGTGGGGTCGCTGCCGCAAGTGCACCTGCCCACCGTCTCGCTGGCGCTGTCGAGCCTGCTTCTGGTGCTGTACACGCCGCGCATCGCGGGTCTCAGGCGGATTCCCGGTCCCCTGGTCGCCATGGCCGTGGCGACCGTCTTGCAGGCGGTCTTTCACTTCAAGGGCGTCGCCACCGTCGGCACGGCATTCGGCGGAATCCCGTTCGGCTTGCCGCGTTTCACGCTGCCAACCGCGTCGATCGCGGAGGTGATCACCTTGATCGGGCCGGCGTTCGCCATCGCCATGCTGGGGGCCATCGAGTCCCTTCTCTCGGCGGTCGTCGCGGACGCAATGACGGGCTACAAGCACGACTCGAACCAGGAACTGGTCGGCCAAGGCATCGCCAACATGCTGGCGCCGCTGTTCGGAGGCTTCGCCGCCACGGGCGCGCTCGCGCGCACGGCGACGAACATTCGAAGCGGCGGCACGAGCCCGCTGGCGGGGATGGTGCATGCGCTCACCTTGATGGCCGTGCTTCTCCTGCTGGCGCCGCTGGCCTCGAGCATCCCGCTGGCTGCCCTTGCGGCGATCCTGTTCGTCGTGGCCTGGAACATGAGCGACTCGAAGCACTTCGTGCACATCATCCAGACCGCACCGGCGGCGGACAAGGTGATCCTCGTCGTCACCTTCCTGTTGACGGTGTTCGCGGACCTCGTCATCGCCGTCAATGTCGGGGTGCTGCTCGCAGTTCTCCAGTTCCTGCGTCGCATGACGGACGCCGTGAAGACCCGCCAGCTCGATGACCGGGCGTTGCTGGGCGACCTTCGAGAGACGGGACTGTCCCGGCTTCCGACCGGCGTGCACGCCTACGAGATCGCCGGGCCGCTGTTCTTCGGCGCCATCGAGTCGTTCGAGCACGCGCTGCTGCATGCGAACTCCGGCCCGGGCATGCTGATCATCCGGATGCGCCACGTTCCCTTCATCGACGCCACCGGCCTTCAGGCGTTCGGCCGTGTCGTGCGAAAGCTCAGGGATCGCAACGTCGACGTGGTGCTCTGCGAGGCCAACGCCCGAGTCGCTCGAAAACTGCGCAACTCGGGGATCTTCGACGTGATCGCCAGGCAGAGCTTCATGCAGGAATTTCGCGAAGCGCTTGCCATGGCATCGGCTACGTCCGGGTGAGCCGAATCTGGCGGATACTTGCCGGCTGTCGAGCGCAAGCGTCGCCCAGGATCATCCGCCATGCTCCCCCACCGTATCGGCCGCTACGTCATTTCCGCCGAACTCGGGCGGGGAGCCACGAGCATCGTCTACCAGGGCGTCGACCCGGTGGACGGCCGCGTCGTCGCCATCAAGACGCTGCAGCGCAGCGGCGCTGGCGGCGACGATCCTGATTCGATCCGGGCGCGGTTTCGCGACGAGGCGCGCACCATCGGTCGCCTGCGTCATCCCGGCATCGTCGCCGTCGATGAATTCGAGGAGGACGGCCTGCACAGCTGGATCGCGATGGCGTACGTCGAAGGCTCCAACCTCGACGACGTCCTCCTGCGGAGTCCCTTGCCCGGCCAGCAGCGCGCCCTGGTCATCGTGGACGAACTCCTGGATGCCCTCGGCTGCGTGCATCACCAGGGCATTTGCCACCGCGACGTGAAGCCCACCAACATCATGGTGACGCCCGCGGGCCGAGTGAAGCTCACGGACTTCGGCGTGGCCAGCCTGCGCGACCTTGGACTGACGCGCGTCTCGTCCACCATCGAGACGCCGGCGTTCATGGCCCCCGAGCAGTTCACGGGTGGCGCGCTCGATCACCGGGCCGACCTGTTCGCCTGCGGCGTCCTCGCGTTCCTGCTCCTCAGCGGGCATCGACCGTTCTCCGGGCCTCCTGCCGTCGTGATGCACCAGATCCTGCACGAGGAGCCGCCGTTGCTGAGCGAAGCCGGCGGCGGTCTCGTCGGACGCGAGTACGACGACGTGATCGTGCGTGCGCTCGCCAAGCGACCCGAGGATCGTTTCTCGACCGCCGAGGAGATGCGGGACGCGCTGCGCGACGCGGCGCTCCAGGCTGCCGAATCGCCGCTCGTCACCGTGGTGGCGACGATGGTGCAGGACGCCGGGCACCCCTGGGGGAGCACGCCGTCCGACCGTGCGCGGGCGCACCCCGATCAGCAGGCGGTGCGCGTGATCGTGAGCGAGGCGCGCGGCCAGGCGCGGCTGGTCGATGCGCTGGCGCTGTACACGCCCGAGGACGACAACCCCCAGGCGTCCCTCGACGACCTGCCGTCCGGGGATGCCGATGGCGCGCGCGCCACGAGCATCGCCTCGAGCGGCGACGTCCTGCCGCCCGAGGTTTGCAGCGCCGTGCAGCACCTGTTGACGCGCACGCTGGGGCCGGTGGCCGGCGTGCTGGTCAAGCGCGCGGCGGACGCGGCGGGCAGCTCGCGTCCCGCGTTCATCGCGAACCTGCTCGCGGAAGTGGCCTTTCCCCATCGGGCCGCGTTGCGCGCGGAACTGGAAGCCCTGGTGGCTCCGACTCAGCGGGCCGCGTCCGGCCGATAGCGGCACTCCAGGCGGTCGCCCCGGTAGATCTCGAAGGGCAGGTCGCCGATGCGCAGCGCGCCCCGGCGCCGCTCGATCAGGCGCGACAGCGCGGCGACGTCGGGCAGCGCGGTCATCAACTGCTCGCGCGCCCGGAAGATCTGGATGTTGAGGTGCGTCGCCTCCATGCCCAGCATGCGCGAAAGCTCGGCGCTGCCCAGCCAACCCTGTGCGCCCGGCTCGATGCCGCGCTCCTGGTCCGCCATGCGGCGGCGCGCGAGCGTCGCCAGGCAGTAGTGATGGCTGCGTTCGCCGAGGTCGGTCTTGCCGGTGCCGACCTTCACCTCCAGGCTGGCGTGCTCCTCGTCCAGGCTGAGGCGCAGGACCAGCCACGGTGCCTCGGGCTCGCGGGTGATCTCCGCGACCTGGGTGTCGTCCAGGGGCGCCGCCGCAACGAAGGTGTGCAGGCCCGCGTCGCCGACCTGCAAGCGATCCCGGTCCTTCAGTGGGCGCGTCTCGCCGTTCTGCTCCAGGGTCCAGAGCCCCGGGCGCGATTGGAAGATGCACAGCTCCGGGGTTTCGCTGCTCGGAAGAAGGTTGTGGGACGCCAGCACGATGACGGGCTGCCTCGAGTCCTGCGGCACCAGGGCGTCCACGGGCTCGGCGACGTCCTGCACGCGCCACGCCACGGCCGATTCGCGACCCAACCGGATCTCGGCGCCGACCTCGAGCGGGAACGGCTCGCCGGGAACCAGCTGGCGCCCGTCGACGAAGGTGCCGTTGCGGCTGTGGTCGGACAGCATCCAGCGCCCGTTGCGCCAGCGGATCACGGCGTGCATGAGCGAGATGCCGAGGTCGTCGATCGCCGTATCGGCGCGCAGCGCATTGCGGCCGAACACATGCTCCGCGCGAAGCACCACGCGTTCGCTGGTGCGGGGATCCAACAACGTACCCATGGCCGCCACTTTCCGCGCCGACGACCGCATCGGCGCAGGCAGCAGTGTAGTTCCCCCTCAGGGCGCCCCGCCCGGCCCGGGCCGCGCCCCAGCCGCGCTGCGACGAGGCGAGCCAGACGGCGTTATCTCCCGTAATGGACTCGCGCAGGGGGTCGACGGAACATGAGTCCCATGCCAACCCGCAGAGGCGAGCCCTGGCAGCGAACCAGCGTCGAGGCAGTGCCTGCCGACGGCGACACAACAAATCCGAGGAGAAAGCCATGTTCCACACGCCCATCGATACCCGCTTCGCGCGCCCGTCCGCCGGCGACCGCCTGTTCGCCTTCGGCGAGAAGCCGCTCCAGTTCCCCGCTCGCATGGATCTGTGCCTCGCGCAGGTGCCCGAGACGATGGATTGCGATGCGCTGCGCTTCGCGGCGCAAGCGCGCAAGTCGACGTCACGCCACGCGTTCCAGCCGGCCTTCGCGACCGGCGACTGGCGCGTGTTCTCGAGCTTCTGCATCGCCCGGCACCTGCCGCCGGACTATCGCGTCGTGATCCCGGGGCGCTCCGATCGCACGCTGCGCTTCGTGGTCGAAGGCAGCCTCTGGCAGGAATCCACGGGTTCCACGCTCGCCACCGCCGGCGAATCGAAGCTGCTGCTGCCCGGCACGATGCTCGGCGAGGACGCCCTCTTCTCGGACGCGCCCGGCGATAGGGACGTCCGCACGCTCGAGAGCTCGCTCGTGCTCGAACTGTCGCTGGCACGGCAGAGGGAGTTGACGGCGGCGTGCCCCGAGATCGGGTTCGAGCTGCTGCGCGCCGCCGGCGCCGCGATCGCCGCACGCGGCAGGACGTCGGGCAAGCGCGCCGAACTCGCGACGAACTGATCCCCCGCCGCACGACATCCACTTCGAGGAACGCCATGACGACGTACGTGCTCTCCCTGACGGGCGACGAAGAGAAAGCCGCCAATGCCACGCACTGGGCCCGGTTCAGGAAGGCCAAGCTGATCTCGGTGTCCCGGGGCGCCAGCGACACCGCGACCGCCAGCATGGCGCGCAAGGACAACATCGTCATCATGTCGCAGGGATCGGCCGATCAGTGCGAGACGAGCCCCAGGCCGCACCTGCACGACCCCGGCGCGCTGGCCGCCCTGCTGGTGCGCACGCTGGACATCCAGGACGGCATGGGCGTCGTCCTCGCAGACTTCGACAACGAGGAATTCGCGGCGGACGTGGTGGCGCAGATCGCGGCGCTCGGGCGCCATGTCACGTGCACGGGGCGGGTGGCGAACTTCGCGTTCAGCCTGGGTGTGCGGTCTCGCACCGCGCGATCCTGAGACGCCGGCCTGTCGGCTTTCCGAGCCACGGTAGCGCCCCTGCGCGCCGTCGCGTCGCCCGCCCGCTCGTGGGGTCATGAAAACGCTTTCACGAAGTAGTGGTCAAATCCGATGGACCGCGCTGACGCCCTGAAATGCACCAGCGCGACACGTTGTCCGAAGACGACTGCCGAAGGAGTTGCGATCACCGTGCGCCATGCCGATTCATCTCACGTGACCCTGCGGATGGTCGCCGAAGCCGCGGGCGTGTCGGTCTCGACGGCGTCGCGCGCGATGAACGACGCCGCCAACGTCAGGGACGACAAGCGCGCGGCGGTGAAATCGGCCGCCGCGCGCCTGGGCTTCGTCCTCAACGGCATTGCCAAGGCACTGGTCGACGGGCGAACACGCACCGTCGGACTGATCGCACAGCACTTCGAGAGCCCCTTCGACGCCTTGCTGCTTCGCGGCATCGAGGAGAACCTGTCGCGCGCCGGCTACGCGCTCGTCGTCTCCAGCGGGCATTGGAATGCCGGCGACGAGGCGCACTGCGTCCAGGTCCTGCGCACGCGGCAGGTCGACGGCATCATCGTGCTCAGCGGCAGCCTCGACGACCGATTCCTGGTCGACCTCGCCGCCGAACTGCCCGTCGTCCTGACCGGGCGCGACCTGAAGGCGCCAGGCCTGCATTCCCTGCGTTCGAACGACTACCTGGGCGCGCTGGCGGCGACGCGCTACCTCTTGCAGCTCGGCCATCGCCGCATCGCGCACGTCGCCGGGGACGTCAGCCATCCCGACTCGCATGACCGGGAGCGGGGATACCGCGCCGCGCTCGCGGAGGCACGGGTCGCGTTCGATCCCGACCTGGTCCGGCAAGGCAACTATCACGAGAGCAGCGGAACCGAGGCCGTCGACAACCTGCTGCAGCGTGGCATCGACTTCACCGCCGTCTTCGCGGCCAACGACCAGATGGCCGGCGGTGCGACCCTGGCCGTCCAGCGCCGCGGACTGCGCGTTCCAGAAGACGTCTCGATCATCGGCTTCGACGACCTGCTCGCGACGCGGCACGCGTCGCCGCCGCGGACGACGGTCAACCTGTCCGTGATCGAGCTGGGTCGCCGCGCGGCGACCGCCATGCTCGATCTCCTGTCGCATCGGCGGCCGATTGCCGTCGCGCCCGAGCCGGAATTGATCGTGCGCAGTTCGACGGCGCCGTGTTCGACTCGCCAGCGAGTCGCCCACTGACCAGCGGCCTGTCTACCGCGCGCCGCGTGCGTCGCGCGGGATCACGGCATGTCCGGTCAGCGCAGCCCGATCGCCGCGGCGAATTCGGGCCGCATCACGGCGCGCAGGTCGCGCCAGGCAACGACGACGTCGACCGGGCCGCGACCGCATTCGAAGATGTAGCCGTCACCGGTCAGCGTCAGGCCGCCGGGAGACAGGCCCCATGCGTCCGGGTCGATGACACTGTCGATCGCGTCCTGCGATGGAACGACGTCGCCGCAGCGTTCGTGCACGCCGCCACGCACCGAGCGAGCGATGATCGCCTTCCAGGCCTCTCCGTTGAACATGTCGGCCAGCCCGATCTGGCCGCCGCGCGTCAGCCACCAGTTGGCGTGATGCCGCTCGTCCATCGGGTGGGCCGCGTGCTCGTCGCGCGACACCCACTCGCCCACGCTGACGACGCCCGGCGCCGACACGACCGTCGTGAAGACATGCTCGACGCCTTCGACGACGCAGTCATCCTTGTCGCCGGACTTGGCCTTGGCCTCGCACTTCGCCTGTTCGCGGTCGCCCTCGGCCAGCGTGTACTCGCCGCCGTCCTGCTCCCACACCGAGTCGACCCAGCGGTTGTAGGCCGACGCGCCGGGCACCGCACCGAGCATGAACATCGGACGCGACCTGTCGGCGGTCAGCTCGAGAAACGCGACGCCGCCGAGCGTCCTGCGCGGCGAGCGCAGCAACGACAGGCGCTCCTTCATGCCCTTGGCCAACTCCTTGCGCCCCGTCTCGCGGTGCGAGAGCCACTCGCGCTGCGAGCGCTTCAGGCGCGCGCGCATCGCCTCGTCGAGACTGGCTGCCGCGGCGCCGTAGGCCGCCGCGATGTCGGCATCAAGCTGGCTCAACGCCGGATCGGCGCAGATCGCCTTCTCGATCGCCGTCGCGGCCTTCGCGCAATCGAAACTCGCGGTGCTCGCCGGCGCGGTGGACGTGACGACGACGGCGGCGACCAGGACGGAACAGGCGAGTTTCATGCGAAGCACGTGCTGGCAACGAAGCTCGAATCGTACAGGCTCGACGGCGCGCGTCCCGGCGCAGTCCAGAGGCTGCCTACTTGCCGCTTCCCGTATTGCCCACGTTCATGAACGGAATCGGCGCTCCCGCGTAGATCGACGTCGGCAACGCCCCGTTCCACTTCTGCGCCTTGGTCAGCTCCACCTCGATGCGGCGCAGTTCCAGCACGTCCTTGTTCTTGGCCAGCGCGTCGTTCTGCACCTGCAGCGACTGGGCCTCGGCGGTGGCGACCTTGATCTTGGCGTAGGCGTCGCCGTCG
>FSZK01000200.1_pt1 | contig 9839 bp, 9 predicted proteins | sample 1638791 | NCBI WGS metagenome assembly FSZK01 (sample SAMEA3914813, study PRJEB12502) | metagenome | biome: forest; material: soil | place: Canada | collected 2011-07-07 | depth 0.3 m | reverse complement strand
GCCGAAGAGATCCGCGACGCGGTGTGGGAAGAGGTCAAGGCGCATTTCCGGCCCGAGTTCCTGAACCGCATCGACGAGACGGTGGTGTTCCACGCGCTGGATCGCGCCAACATCGAGGCGATCGCGAAGATCCAGCTGGCCACGCTCGAGTCGCGTGTGCGCAAGATGGACATGACGCTGGAGGTCACGCCCGCGGCGCTGCGCGAACTGGCCAAGGTGGGCTTCGACCCGGTGTTCGGCGCGCGTCCGCTCAAGCGCGCGATCCAGCAGCAGGTCGAGAACCCGGTGGCGCGGCTGATCCTGGAAGGGCGCTTCGGGCCCAAGGACGTGATTCCGGTGGACGTGGCGGACGGCAAGTTCTCGTTCGGGCGCACCGTGCACTGACGCGTCGCGCGCGCACGTGCCTGACGATGCCTGCCAGCCTTGCTGGCCAGCGTCGTCGGTTTCCCGCGCGGATGCTCCCCCCAAGTTGGGGACTCCTGCACTCGGAAAGCGCGCCATGGGATTCTAAGAAGGATGCTTCGAAGGACGCGACATACAGTGGCCGCCGTATGCAGGTCGTCCCGTCCCCATGAATCGAAGCATCTCCGACCTCGAGCAATTGCTCTGGCCGTTCTGCCGTCCTGAACGCGACGGCGCCGACGATGTCTTCCACGTCGACGGCAGCGCCAGCCACACCTACGGCGAGACCCGGCGCCAGGTGTCCGCGCTGTGCGGGCAACTGCGTGCCGGCGACATCGACGAGGTTGCGCTGGTCTGTTCCAACAGCCATCACTTCATCGCGCACTTCATCGCTGCGGCGTTGTCGTGCAGGCGGCTGTACCTGATCGGCCAGGCGGACGTGGCGCGGCTGCGCGAGTTGCTGCCGGGGCGAGACATCCATGTCCTCACGCAAGAGGATCAGGTTCGAGGGATGCGCTCGATCGATGCGGGGCTCGCTCCCCTTGTCGAGAGCCCATCGGTCGACGGACGCCTGGAATTCATCGGCTATTTCACGTCGGGCACGAGCAGTTCGAAGAAGCTCCTGCTCTTGCGGCCGCGAACGCTGTTGCAACGGGTGAGCGACTGGGTCGTCGATGTCCGGCAGGACCGAGGGGCCCGGTTCCTGTGCACCACCACGTTCGCACATTCCCATGGGCTCAACCTTCATCTGCTGCCGGCGATATTCCTGCGCGGCGTGCTGGTGGCGCCCGCACTGGACCTGCTGACGCCGCAGACCTTCGGGCGTCTCGTGCGCCAATGGCAACCTTCGTTGGTGTCGGCCGTGCCGAGCCTTCTGAAGCTGCTCGCGCGCGCAGGCGTGACGCAGGCGACCACCTTGCGCGACGCCGTCGTCATTTCCGGCAGCGATACGCTCGACGAGGCCACGAGGCACGCCTTCGAGCAGAAGTTCGAGTGCCACATCCTCGACCAATACGGGTGTGCCGAGACCGGGCCGACGTACTTCCTTCGCGAGGCGGGAGGCCGACGCTATCTCCAGACGCTGCTGCAGGGCCGCGAGGTGGACGTCGCGACGGCACCCAACGGACGTCGCACCTTGCGCATCTCGTCGCGATCGCTGTGCGACATGATCGTTCATGACGGCGGCGCCGTGGTGCCGGCCAATCCCTACGACACCGGCGACAGTTGCGTGGAGGACGGCGACGGCCTCTACCTGGCCGGACGAGTGCAGACGGTGCTGGCCGATGACCTTGGCGAGGCGATCGACCTCGTCGCGCTGGAGGCTGCCGTCGAGTCGAGATTCGGCGCGGGTTGCACGGTCGTTCCCACGGGCGCGACGGGTTCCGCTTGCAAGTGCACCTGCTTCCACGCGGGGCCCCGCGATCAGCTCGATGCCGTCCGGGCATTCATCGCCACGCGCCATCCTGGCCTGCGCATCGAATACCGCGCCGTCGAACACATAGCGTTCACTAACCTTGGCAAGAAGATTCGCGATGCGGGCGCCTATGCTTTGTGAAGTCTTCAAGGCAGGCAGCCTGGCCGACTGCGTCGCGCTGCTCGCCGATCGATTCGACCTGGTCCCGCAGTACAGCGGGCTCGTCGAGCACCGCGTCGAAGCCGATCACCGCGACGGTGCCGGTTTCAACTCGAAGAGCGCCGCGTTCATCGACTTCCACAACGACGCCTACGACTACCCGGTCGTCCCGGAGGCGATCGCGCTCTATTGCCACTCCAGCGCCTCGAGCGGCGGCGAGACGTTCTTTTCCGACTTCGACGCGGCCTTCGACGGACTCGACGCCGACGATCGCCAGCGCCTGTCGCAAAGCGAATGCCGGTATTTCACGAAGCCGGCGGAGTTCTTCGGACGCTCGGATCTCGGCGTGCGCGCCACGATCCGGCATGACGGCATGCTGCGATACAGCTACGGGTATCTTCGTGATCGCATCGAGGACCCCGCGACGGCGGCATCCCTGGCACGGTTGAACGAACGGCTCCATGGCGGCAAGAAGGAGCTGAGGATCGAGCCGGGTGAAGCTCTCGTCCTGTGCAACCGGACAGCCGTGCACGGGCGAAATGCGTTCGTGGGCGCGCGCGCGCTCTCGCGGTTCTGGCTCCGGAGCAAGCCGTGAGCACGGTCATCGCGGGCGCCGGAATCAGCGGTCTGACGTGTGCCATCTACCTCAAGCGAAGCCGCCCGCACAAGGACGTCGTCGTCGTCAGTGAAACGGGCACCTCCAATTCCAAGCTGGCCGGCCAGCGCTACCGCACGCGGCTCGACGGGTTGAGCGACCTGGCCCAGATGTGCGCAGCGCAGCGTTTCGACGGGCTGGATCGCACCCGGCTCGAGCAGTTCTTCTCGACCGGCAGGGACGTGCTGCGCGACTTCACGCAGGCCCGCGATGGCGTGGGCGAACCGTTGACGTTTCGCGACCGGCAGGAATGGTTCGGTCCGCAGTTGGGGGAAATCGCCGCCTCGGGAAAGGGCATCGGCACCTCCGTGCTGGCATGGCTGCGCATGCAGGCGATGCGGCTCGGGGTGCAGTTCAGGCATGGCGAGTTGCGCGGCATCGAGATCGATGCGCAGGGACGCGCGCAGTCCGCGACGCTGGTCTCCGAAAAGCACGGAAATTTCCTGCTCGCGGCAGACCATTGGGTCATCGCCACGGGCGGCCCGTCGGGCAGCCTCTTCCATTCGACCAATGCCGACAACGGCGCGACACTGCTCGTCGAGCTCATCGAGGCGGGATTTCCGGTGCGCGACGCGGACATCTTCATGCTGCACATGGCCGGCATCTGCGACGAGAGCGGGCGTCCGAAGAAGGGTTGCCACGAGACCGATCTGCTCAGAAACCACCAGGTGTTCCTGCAGGACGAGCGAGGTGGCTTCAGCATTCCCGCGCCCAGGATCACGGCACTGCTGGCGCAGAACCGGGCCCACTATCATTTCGCGGAGGTCTGCCGGGAGATCATCGCGCACGGTGGCGTTGCCAAGTACGTGCATGGCGACGACGTCCGCTACGGTCGCGTCATGCATCACTACAGCCATTTGGGCATGCGTACGGACGACGGCGTGTCCGTGAGCGGTGCCAAGAACATCCTGGCGGTGGGTGATGCGAGCGGGATCGGTCACTGGATCGGCTCCCGGGAACGCTTGCCCGGCATGGCGCTGCTGCATTGCCTGGTCACCGGACACCTGGCCGGGCGCCTCCTGGCCGACGCCGGCTCCTCGGGCGGGCAAGTGGAACTCATGCCGGCCCGCGAGGCTGGCGGGAGCCGGCCGGGTGGCGAACTGGAGGCTCTGAGGAACATCAACACGCGCGGCCTGTACGGCTTCTTCGCCAAGGATGACGCCGCTTGCAAGCGCTGGAAGGCGGAACTCGATCCGTCCGCGCCCACATGGTCGTCCGGGGTTCATCGGCTCGTTCCGGTGTCGCGCCTTGTTTCGCAACGCTGCAATGAAAGTCTCGCCAATGCCTGATCCGGCCATCTCCGAAAAGCTCGCCCCGTCGGCGGCCCAACTGCTCCAGCTTCACGAACTGCTGGTCGATGCCGGCGCTGCCGACGCGTCGACCCTGGACGTGCTGCGCGGCATCGACATCAATGCCAGCCTGGCGGCCAATGGCTTCGACTCATTGACGCAGCTTGCTGTCTTCTGCCATTACGAAGAGGTAACCTTGCGCTTGCCGTCGAGTGCGCACATTTCGGTCTGCGCGATCCTCTCCGACCTCCAACCAAATCAGGAGCAACCGTGTCACCAGTAGACGATCTGGCGAGTCTTCGCCGCAGCATCGACAACATCGATACCGCCGTCGTTGCCCTCCTGGGCGAGCGCTTTTCACTCACCGAAAAGGTGGGACTGATCAAGGCCGAGTACGGCATGCCCGCCGAGGACATGAACCGCGAGCGCGAGCAGCAGGCCAAATATGCCCAGCTGGCTTCCAATCACCATTTGACAGCCGAGACGGTGTCGAAAGTCATGGATACGATTATCAGCCTGGTGAAGGTTCGCCACGCGGAACTCCTGGCCGCGAAGCGTGGCTGAAATCGGGCTGTAGGCAGGCTATGTGGATCGTCAATATCAAGCATTGTTTTGACGAAGGCTTGATCGGGAGTTAGGTGTTGATTGGCGAAGTTGTTCATGCTTCAATTATTTGCCGCGATTCGTGGCGATAACCTGCATATATCATGAACAACCAAACCCAAATCCAGACCCAAACCCAAGCCAACGAAGAATTCAAGCGCGAACTGACCGCCGAAGAAATCGCCCTGGTTTCTGGCGCTGACAGCTCGGCGCGTCATGCGCCGTCCGCCGCCATCGCGTCGCTGCGCCTCGGCTGATTCCCAGTCGTGATCGAGGGCGTCTTCGCTGCGGCGAAGGCGCCTCGTCAGCCCGGCCGGGCGGCCTGTTGTCCGGCCGGGGCTGCACCTTTGTGCGCGGATGCCTTCCGCTTGGCCATGTTCCTTCCAAGTACCGTCTTCCTTCATTCGATTTCCTACGCCATCGCCGCGCCGCGCCCGCTGGCATCCCTGCTTGCCGAGGGAGTTTCGCAGCAGGTCGTCGATACGCTCGGCCAGCGCGACATTTCGGGTTATTCGATGTTCGAAGGGGAGGCGCAGGATAATATTCGGCGATGCATCGCCGAAACGCTCACGAAGAGCTCGGTGCCATTGACTGGCGTCGATGTCGTGGTTTTCTTCGGCGAGCACTCGTCGGCATTTTTCAATCCGCCCGTCGTGGAAGCCGGAAAACCACCCGCGCGCGATGGTCTGTATAAAGTGATCGAGTCGGCGGGCCTGTACAGGGCGTCCATCGTCAAAATTTCCGAGGGGAGTTGTGCAAATCTCCTCCACGCCACGGCAATATGTAACGCATTGATTCGCGAGGGGATGGCGAGAAATATCCTGCTGGTCGCGGGCGAGTGCTATCCCGACGCACTTTCGCGCATCGGCCGGGACGGCACCTCGCTCGCCGGCGACGGCGTCGCGGCGTTCATGATGAGTTCCGAACTCCAGGCGGGCCAGGCCGACGCTTTCGAGCTGGAGTTCGTGAACCTGAGGCCTTACGACCGCCACGACAGCCGGGGCGACACCACGGCGTTGGTGCTCGAGTCGTTCAAGGCGCTCAAGAATGCGGCCGCCGACTGCTACGAGGCTTGCGGGCTGCAGCCTTCGCGCTTTCGCTGGGTGGTGGTGGGCGACTACAGCCGCCAGAGCAGCCTGATCCACTCGAAGCTGCTCGGGTTCTCACCGCAAGCCACCTGGCTGAAGAACGTGGGACTGCATGGGCATGTCCCGTTCGATCCCCTCATCAGCCTGGGCGACATCGCCAACGCAGGCGAGATCGACAGCGGCCAGCGGGCATTGCTCTACATCGGCGGCCCGGTGTCGTGCGGGCTGTTGGTCCTCACCCGGGCGGCCTGAGCGCGCCATGGAGCCAAGGCGGTCGCTCTTTCGCCAGGAGGCCACGGCGCAGGTCGGGCACCGGACGCACGGCACGGTGCTGCTGGCCCGGCCGTTGAGCTACACGCTCCTGACCATCGTGTTCGTCGCCATGGCGGCGGCCATCGTGGGCTTCCTGTGCGTTGGCCGCTACACCCGCAGGGTCGACGTCCAGGGCGTGCTGATGCCGGCGCGCGGGTTGATCAAGGTGATCTCCACGCAGCCCGGCCTGGTTGCCGAGAGCCACGTGGCGGAAGGGCAGTCGGTGCGGGCGGGTGACGTGCTGTTCGTCCTGAACAGCGAGCGCCAGACCGCCGGCCAGGGCAACGCCGACCAGGTGATCTCGACGCTCCTGAAGGCGCGCCGCGAGAGCCTGCTGCGCGACGAGGCCCAGACCCGACTCCAGGATTCCCAGCGGCTGGACGCCGCGCGCCATCGGGCGCAGGACATCGCCGCCGACATCCTGCGGCTCGATGGCGAGGCCGCCTTGCAGGCGCGCCGCATCGAGATCGCCAGGGCGAACGTCGAGCGATACACGGACCTGGCAGCCAGCCACTTCGTTTCGCCCGTGCAAGTCCAGGACAAGCAGGGCGATCTGCTCGAGCAGCAGCAGCGGCTGGCGGAACTGCAGCGCACCCACGCGGCGACCACGCGGGACCTGGCGACGGCGCAGGCCGAAGTGCGCGACCTGGCCGTGCAGGCGACGCGCGACGAGCAGGCCGGCGAACGCAACGTGTCGGCGACCGAGCAGGACCTGACCGAGAACGAGGCGCGTCGCCAGATCCTGGTGCGCGCACCGGGCGCCGGCGTCGTCACCGCGATCACCGTCGAGCCGGGCCAGAGCGTGACCGGCAACCAGGCGCTTGCGTCGGTACTGCCCGCGGGCTCCGAACTGGAGGCGCAACTCTACGCGCCCACGCGAGCCGTCGGCTTCCTGCGCACCGGCATGGTCGTCCAGTTGCGCTTCAACGCCTATTCATTCCAGAAATTCGGCCAGGCCCCTGGCCATATCCGCGAGATTTCCCGCGTCGCCGTGCCGGCCGACGAACTCGGCACGGTCGGCGCGGCGAGCAACGAACCGGTGTATCGCGTCCGCGTCGCGCTGGACCGGCAGTCGATTCCCGCTTACGGCGTGGAGCAGCCGCTGCGCGCGGGCGCGACCCTGGAGGGCAGCATCCCGCTGGACACGCGCCGCCTCTACGAGTGGATGCTCGAGCCGCTCTACACGATCACCGGGCATCTCTGACATGCCCGACATCCGCGATCCAGCGTTACCCGATCTGCGCTTCTGGCGCGGTGCCAGGGTGCCTTTCATCCTCCAGACCGAAGCGGGCGAATGCGGCCTGGCCTGCCTGGCCATGGTCGCCGGCCACTGGGGTCATCGTGTCGACCTGGCGTCCCTGCGTCGCCGCTTTTCGGTGTCCCTCAAGGGCGCGACGCTCAAGAGCCTGATCTCGATGGCCAACGCCATGTCGCTGCAGGCGCGGCCCTTGAAGGTCGAACTCGACAAGCTGCAGAGCCTCGCGCTCCCCTGCATCCTTCACTGGAACATGAGCCACTTCGTGGTGCTTGTGGCCATCGATCGCAAGGGCGTCGTGATCCACGACCCGGCCATCGGCCGCCGGCGCATGCCGCTGTCGGACGTCTCGCGGCACTTCACGGGCATCGCGCTCGAGTTGACGCCCTCGTCGCAGTTCCGCCGGATCGAGGAGACCCGCCGCCTCGGCTTGCGCGACATCATGGGCCGGGTGGTGGGCCTCAAGCGTGGCTTGTGCCAGATCCTGTTGATCGGCGTGGCCATGCAGGCCTGCTCGCTCGTGCTGCCGTTCTACCTGCAATGGGTCGTCGACGAGGCGATCGTGGCCGCGGACCACAACCTGGTCACGGTGCTGGGTACCGGCTTCCTGTTGCTGGTCGCCATGCAGACGATCATGTCGGCGTTCCGCTCCTGGGCCGCCACGGCGCTTGCCACCAGCCTCAACTTCCAGTGGTTCGGCAACGCCTTCGATCACCTGATGAAACTGCCGCTGCTCTACTTCGAGAAGCGCCACCTCGGCGACATCGTCTCGCGCTTCGGATCGATCCAGACCATCCAGCGCAGCCTGACCACGCAATTCGTCGACGGCATCATCGACGGTCTCCTCGTGATCGGCACGTTCATCGTCATGGCGCTGTACAGCCTGTCGCTCACCGCCGTCGCGGCGGCCGCGGTGGCGCTGTATGTCCTTCTTCGCTCGAGCATGTTCAGTTCCCTGCGCGATGCCACCTCCGAGCAGATCGTCCATGCCGCCAGGCAGCAGAGCCATTTCATGGAGTCCGCGCGCGGGGTGCAGAGCATCCGGCTGTTCAATCGCGCGCCGGAGCGTCGGATCGGCTGGATGAATGCGCTGGCAGATCAGTTCAACGCCGATCTGCGGATATCGCGGCTGGCGATCTCCTACCAGACGGCCAACACGTTCCTGTTCGGATCGGAGCGCATCATCGTGGTCTGGATGGCCGCGCTGGCGGTCCTCGACGGGCATTTTTCCGTCGGCATGCTGCTCGCGTACCTGAGCTACAAGGACCAGTTCACGCAACGGCTGGCGGCGCTGGTTGACAAGCTCTTCGAGCTGCGGATGCTGCGCCTGCATCTGGATCGCCTGGCCGACCTCATGTTGACCGAGCCGGAGAAGGATCCCGCGGACGTCGAGTTCGATGTCGAAGGGATCGCGCCCTCGATCGAACTGCGCAACGTGTCGTTCCGCTACGCCGACGGGGAACCCGACGTCATCAAGGGCCTGAACCTGAGCATTGCGGCCGGCGAATGCGTCGCGCTCGCGGGGGCGTCCGGCTGCGGCAAGACGACGTTGGTCAAGCTGATGCTGGGGCTCGTCGAGCCGACCGAAGGCGACATCCTGATCGGCGGCATCAAGCTCGACACCCTCGGCCTGGCGAACTACCGGCAGCTCACGGGCACGGTGATGCAGGAAGACCACCTGTTTGCCGGATCGGTGGGCGACAACATCTGCTTCTTCGATCCGGCGCCGGTCCACGAGCGCATCCGATCGAGCGCCAGGCTGGCCGCGATCGACGACGAGATCATGGCGATGCCCATGGGCTACGAGACGCTGGTGGGGGACATCGGCACCGGCCTGTCCGGCGGCCAGAAGCAACGCATCCTGCTGGCTCGCGCGCTCTACAAGATGCCCAGGATGCTCTACCTGGACGAGGCGACCAGCCACCTGGACGTCGGAAACGAGCAGCTCGTGAACGCGGCCATCCGCGGCATCATGCTCACGCGCATCATCGTGGCTCACCGGCCGGAGACGATCGCCATGGCCCAGCGGGTGATCGTCCTGGAGCGTGGCCAGATCGTGCGCGACCTCGAGCAGTCCAGCGGCGCCCCGTCGATGCTGGCCATGCGGGCGCCATCGTCGGCCGATGGCACGGCTGTGCGCGCCGATTGAAGCTTCACCCGAAACGGGCTCACGCGGGCACGAACTGCCCTGCAGCAGGGGTTTGCCACCGTCCGTAGAATCGAGTTCGTCAAAACGCACAAGAGCGGCGCCCGACATTTGATGTGCGCCGCCACGATCGCCCCATGTCCGTCTCCCAAGAATCCGTCCCCGCCAGCCCCGTCGTCATCGTCGGCGCCGGCCTCGCGGGGCTCACCGTGGCGCTGCACCTGGCGCGCAACGGCCGCCGCGTGATCGTGCTGGCCAAGCGCGGCCTCAGCGAAGGCGCCACGTCGTGGGCGCAGGGCGGCATCGTGGGCGTGCTCGGATCGGACGACTCGATCGAATCGCACGTGCGCGACACCCAGGACGCCGGCGCCGGCATCGTCGACGAGCACACCGCGCGCTTCATCGCCGAGAACAGCGCCAAGGCCGTCGAATGGCTCGTGGACAACGGCGTGCCGTTCACCGCCGACGCGGACGGCCCGATGGGCCTGCACCTCACGCGCGAGGGCGGCCACGCGG
>FSZK01000202.1_pt1 | contig 10182 bp, 12 predicted proteins | sample 1638791 | NCBI WGS metagenome assembly FSZK01 (sample SAMEA3914813, study PRJEB12502) | metagenome | biome: forest; material: soil | place: Canada | collected 2011-07-07 | depth 0.3 m | reverse complement strand
TCCAAGCTGGGCCGCATCCCCACCGTCGCCGAGTACCACGCCGACATGGGCGTGGTGAACGCCGACGGCGCGAAGATCTACCGCTACATGAACTTCGACAAGATCGAGGAGTTCGCGGAGATCGCCAAGGGCGTGGCGGCCTGATTAGGAGGGGTCGGCCTGAAGCCGAGGGGTCTGGCGCACCCTCGTGCCGCGCAGCGGCTCGAGGCCGCGCCTCGATCGAGCGCTGCTCCGGGGATCGGGGTCAGGCCCGGCCATCGATCGCTGCGCGATCGATGGGTGGGCCTGACCCCTCGCGCCCCTTGGGCCTCAGAACCCGAACGTCGCGCCCAGCGTCACCACGTTGACGTCATGCACCGCCGACAGCCCCTGGAACGTCGAGTGCAGCCGAGTGTGGTCCCAGTCGGCCGCGAGGCGGACGTTGGGCGTGATCGCGTACGTCGCGCCGACGCCCAGCACCGGCTGCCACGTGGTCTTGGCCTCCGAGATGTCGAACAGCACCGTCCCCTGCTCGCCGCCGATGATCGCGCCGGTGGCGTGCGTGCTGGCCCGCACGTACGCCGCGCCGATGCGCGCCACCGCGCCCCAGCCGCCGTCGAACTGCGGGCGCCAGGCCGCGCCCAGCGTCAACGCGCTGGCCTGGATGCCGATGCTCATCTGGCCGCTGCCTTCGCGGAACGAGCCGAGACGGTCGTAGCCGGCCTCCACGGCGAAGTCGGTGCCCTGCAGACCGTAGCCCGCCATCACCTTGCCCGCGGGCCTGGTGAATTGGCACGCCACGCCCTCGTCGCAACCGGCCACGAGGCGTCCCGCGCCGATGCCGGCGCCGACATAGGCCTGTGCCAAAGCGCCGCTGCCGAAGCTGGCGAACGCGATGGCCGCGAGAATGGTCTTCGTCTTCATGATCTGCTCCCTCCCTGTTGTATGTTCGAGCGGAGCGCATTCTAGGGAACGATCGCGTCGCGCCAGGGTCGCAGTCGGCGGGTCACTCCTCTAATTCCGTCACAATCCACGACGCCTCTTGCGCCGGCTCCCTGTCGAGCTCAGCCGTGGCGCCACCCCCGATTTCCCGCCGCGGGCCCACCGCGGACAACCCATCGGCTTCCTGACGAAGCTCTTTGCCCAATGACCACTCGTTCCAGCAGCGCACGCCTGCTTCCTTCCCTCCTCGCCGCGACCGCCATCCTGGCGCTGGCCGGCGCCGCCTCCGCCGCACCGCACGCCAAGGCACATTCCAAGCCGCAGGCGAGCGCTCGCAAGGCCGCGGCAGCCGCCAAGGAATCCGCGCCGGCGACCGACGCGAACGGCGTGCCGATCCTCGTCAACAAGGCCTGGGTGCTGATGGACTTCAACACCGGCCAGATCCTCGCGTCCTCCAACGCAGATCAACCGCTGCCGCCGGCGTCGCTCACCAAGATGATGACCAGCTACCTCGTGGAGCAGGGTCTCAAGAGCGGCAAGCTCAAGCCGACGGAGCAGGTCACCATGTCGCTGAACGCCTGGTGCAAGGGCGGCAAGGACGGCGACAGCTGCATGTTCGTGCCGCTCAACGCCCAGGCCTCGCTGATGGACATGCTGCGCGGCGTGGTCATCGACAGCGGCAACGACGCGTCCAAGGCGCTGGCCGAGCACGTCGGCGGCTCGGAGTCCGGCTTCGCGGCCCTGATGAACGCCGAAGCGGCCAAGCTGGGCATGACCCACACCCACTTCGAGAACTCGGCCGGGCTGCCCGACCCCAACCACAAGGCCTCGGCGCGCGACCTCGCCGTGCTGGCCCAGGCCATCATCCGCAACAGCGCCGAGTACTACCCGATCTACGCGGAGCACGAGTTCACGTACAACGGCATCAAGCAGGGCAACCGCAACGCACTGCTCTACACCGACCCGACCGTCGACGGACTCAAGACCGGGCACACGGACGAAGCCGGCTACTGCCTGACGGCCTCCGCCAAGCGCAACGGCATGCGCATCATCTCGGTCATCATGGGCGCCGACAGCACCCAGGCACGGGCCGACCAGACGCGCGTGCTGTTCAACTGGGGCTACGCCAACTTCGAGGAGGCGACGCCCGTGCAGGCCGGCGCGACCCTGGCCACCGCCAAGGTGAAGTACGGCGTGGTCGAGGAGGTCGCCGCCGGGTCCGCGCAGGCGTGGACGCTGGTCGTGCCCAAGGGCAAGAGCGCCACGGTCAAGACCGCGGTCACGCTGAACCCGGGCCTGGAGGCACCGATTGCCAAGGGCGCCGTGATCGGCAAGATCGTGGCCACCGCCGACGGCAAGCAGCTGGGCGAGGCACCGGTCGTCGCGCTGGCGGCCGTGGAGCGCGCCGGGTTCTTCAAGCGGCTGGGGCAGCGGATTTCGGGGCTGTTCTCGAAGTAGCGCGGCAGCTGGTCGAGCGCGGGAAACCAGCCGCAGGCCGGCTAGTTGACCGTGACCGTCACGACGGAGCTGACGCCGCCGTCCGCGTGATCACTGGCCACGACGTGATAGACGCCCGCGGCCGATGGCGCGGTATAGGTGACCGTGAAAGTCTCGCCGTTGGCGGACGGCGAAGACAGCGCCCCCGCATTCGTTTCCTGCAGCGACCAGTCGACCGCGACATAGATCGCGGCCCCCGCGCCAGGGGGCAGGTTGTGGACGGATGCCTGCGCCACGAGTTGCGTGCTCGCACCCGCGTGCAACGACAACGAATCCGGATTCGTCGCGATCACGATTGACGGCTGAACAGGATTGTCCTGGCTCGCTCCGCCGCAAGCGGCAAGAAGGCAGGCCGTCACGAAGATCGAAAGATTCGCGCGCATGATTTGATCGTCCCTGGTGATGTCTTGTTCTTGTCGGCATCAGATGCGCAAGCATCGCCGCGGGCACGATTCTGCATGAGGTGACGCGTCTTGCAAGACCTGGCACCCGAGACGACCAGTCGCCCGGCCTTCACTTTCCGGGGGGATCGGCGGGCTTGCCGTCGACAGGCTTCGGCACGTCACCGATGACAGTCTTCAGCGGACAGACGGAAAACGCCGGGCACTTCGCGCATCCGACGGCCAGCGCAATGGGGCAAAGCGTCATGACGGTTCCTTGGTGGTGACGAAAGGGTCAGCTTACGCCGATTCGCACCGTCGCCTGGATTCGGCACCTTGGGCTCGGTAACGAAGTGGACAGGTGTTGTAGCGTAAGCGACAACGATGTTATGGTCGCGACATGCTCTTCGATCCACAGCCGGACTGGCTGCTCCTTGTCATCTCGTTGCCCACTCAGAGCGCGACAGCGCGCACGCGAGTCTGGCGCGCACTGAAGGCGCTCGGATGCATGGCGCTGCGCGACGGCGCCTACCTGTTGCCGACCGGTGATGGGCGCGAAGGCGCGCTTCTGGAGATCTCCGAAGACTGCTCTCGCGAGGGTGGCGTGGCCTGGATGATGGGCGCACAGCCCCGCGGTGCGGCGGACGAAGAGGCCTGGCGCTCGCTGTTCGACCGCAGCGCCGACTACGCCGAACTGCGCAAGACCTGGAAGGAGGCGAACCGCGGGTTGGCCAAGCTCGGCACCACCGAACTGGCGCGGCTGCAACGCAGATCGCAGCGCGACTTCGACGCCATCCGCGCCGTCGATTTCCATCCCGGCGATGCCAGCGCCGAGACCGAAGCCGCGTTGGTGGAATTCGTCAAGCGGATCGAGGCGCTGCTCTCGCCCGACGAACCCCACGAGATACGGGGCGGCATCGCGCGCCTCGACCTGGCGCACTACCGCGGTCGCACGTGGGCCACGCGCCGCAGGCTCTGGGTCGACCGCGTCGCAAGTGCGTGGCTGATCCGGCGCTTCATCGATCCGGATGCGAAATTCCTGTGGCTCGCCAAACCGTCGGATTGCCCGAAGAAGGCGCTCGGCTTCGACTTCGACGGCGCGGCCTTTACCCATGTCGGCGAGCGCGTGACCTTCGAGACGCTGCTGGCGTCATTCGGCCTCGACGACGACCCCGCGCTGGCGCGCCTGGCCGCCATCGTCCATCACCTGGACGTCGGCGGCGAGCCGGTGCCGGAGGCGTCGGGCTTCGAGGCCGTGATGACAGGCGCCCGCGAGCGTTTCGAGGACGACGACGCCCTGCTGGCCGAGATGTCTGGCGTGCTGGATTCACTCAACGCCCATTTCAAGCGCGCGGCGACGGCCGGCAAGACCTGAGGAGATTCTGATGAACGACGGTTCTGCGGCGGAGGGCAGCGCTGCGACACCAGCGGCTGCCCAGTACACCCTGTGGCAACTCGTGCGCTACATGCTGGGGCTTGGTACGTGGGGCTTCGGCGGGCCGGTCGCGCTCGTGGGCTACATGTACCGCGACCTGGTCGAGCAGCGACGCTGGATCGCCGAGAGCGACTACAAGGAAGGCCTGACGCTGGCGCAGCTCATGCCCGGGCCGCTCGCGGCCCAGCTGGCTATCTATCTCGGCTTCGTGCACCACCGCTTGCTCGGGGCGACGCTGGTCGGCCTGGCCTTCGTGTTGCCGTCGTTCTTCATGGTCGTGGCGCTCGGAGCAGCCTACGTCGCCTTCGGGGGCATCGGCTGGATGCAGGCCGTGTTCTATGGTGTCGGCGCCGGCGTGATCGGCATCATCGCCATGAGCGCCTACAAGCTCACGACCAGGAACCTGCGCAAGGACAAGCTGCTGTGGGCCATCTTCGTGCTCAACGCCGTGCTGACGGTGGTGATGCAATCGGAGCTGGTCTGGATGGTCATCGGCGCGGGGCTGCTCGTCTGGCTGCTGCGCGCGCCGCCCAAGCTCGGCGGCGCGGCCCGCATCTCCGAGGCAGCAAGCGGCCCGCTCCTGGCCGCCTTCGCGTTCGCTGCAGCAGACCCGGGCAAGCTGCTGAAGATCCTCGGCTACTTCGCCTATGCCGGCACGTTCGTGTTCGGCAGCGGGCTGGCGATCGTCCCCTTTCTCTATGGCGGGGTCGTCAAGGACTATCACTGGCTGACCGAGCGGCAGTTCGTCGACGCGGTGGCGGTCGCGATGATCACGCCCGGCCCCGTGGTCATCACGACGGCCTTCATCGGCTTCCTGGTGCAGGGCTTCTGGGGCGCCGTGATGGCGGCGGTCGGCACCTTTGCTCCCTGCTACCTGCTGACGGTCATTCCCGCGCCGTATTTCAAGAAGCATGGCAAGCGTCCAGGCCTGCTCGCCTTCATCGACGGCGCGACCGCCGCGGCCATCGGTGCCATCGCCGGATCGGTGGTCGTCATCGGGCAGCGATCGGTCGTCGATTGGCTGACTGCGTCGCTGGCGATCGGCACGGCCCTCGCGCTGTGGCGATTCAAGAAGCTGACCGAACCGGTGGTCGTGGTCGCCGCCGCCGTGATCGGCCTGGTCGCCTTCCCCCTGCTCCACCACGCCTGAGGAGACCCGCATGGACCTGCAACCGCAACCCCTCGCCCTCGACCTTGCCAGGCTCGATGGCCTGTCGCAGCGTCTCGTGGCGAGCCACCACGAGAACAACTACACCGGTGCCGTGAAGAGGCTGAACGCGATCCGCGGCCAGCTGGCGCAGCTGGACTGGAGCGCAGCGCCCGTCTTCATCGTCAACGGCCTCAAGCGCGAAGAGCTGATAGCGGCCAATTCGGCCTGGTTGCACGAGTTGTACTTCGCGGGATTGGGAGGAGACGGCGTGCTGCCCGACTGCGGCCTGTCGATCGCGATGGAGCGCGACTTCGGCTCCGTCGATCGTTGGCGGGCCGAATTCACGGGCCTGGCCAAGGCGATGGGCGGTGGCTCGGGCTGGGCCCTGCTGTCCTGGTCGTCGCGCGAGGGCCGGCTGGTCAACCACTGGGCCGCCGACCACACGCACCTGCTGGCCGGCGGCACGCCGATCCTCGCGCTCGACATGTACGAGCACGCGTACCACATGGACTTCGGAGCGAGGGCCGCGGCCTACGTGGACGCGTTCATGCGAAACATCCTGTGGGATGCCGTGCACGACCGCTTCGGCATGGCCGTCGCGGCCGACGGCCAAGCGCACGCAGCGGATCCGACGAACCTGTCGGCAGCGGCACAGTTGATCGACGTCCGGCGTGCAGCGACATACGCCGAGGCCCAGGACGTCCTTGCCGGCGCCACCTGGCGTGATCCGGCCAAGCTCACGACCTGGAGCACAGAGCTGGACACGTCCAGGCCCGTCCTCGTGTACTGCTTCCACGGCCTGGACATCGGTCGTTCGACCGCGCTGTCCCTGCGGGCCCGCGGCTTCGACGCCCGCTACGTTGCCGGCGGCATCGAGGCGTGCCGCGCTGCGGGACTTCCCACCGTCCGGAAGGTGCCTTCCCAATGAGCACCATGTCCCCCACGAAGGACGTGCTGGTCGACCTGCGGGACGTGCAGTTCGGCAGCGATACCGTGCGCGTCCTGAAGCAGCACCGCGGCCACAGCGGGATTGGCGTCTGGCGGGTCGAGCGCCCCGAGCTTCATTGCTGACGTTTCGTTGCGAGCGCAGAATGACAGGCTCAGGCGCGCCGACGCCCTCCACTCGTGCAGCTCATCCAATCGAGGTCTCTCATGAAAAGCATTCTTCTCTTGATCGCGGGCACGGCGCTCGTCGGTGCCGCTCAGGCTGCGGATGTCGGCGTGTCCGTACAGGTTGGTCAACCTGGCTTCTACGGTCGCATCGACATTGGCAATACTGCCCCGCCCCCCGTCGTCGTGGCCGAGCCCATCTGGGTGCAGCGCGCAGCGGTGCGTCCGCAGCCGATCTATTTGCGGGTCCCGCCAGGTCATCAGAAGCACTGGGACAAGCATTGCCGCGAGTACAGGGCCTGCGGCGTTCCAGTCTATTTCGTGCGCGAGGATTGGTATCAGGATCACTACAAGCATCATGACCAGGATCAACCTGGCGATGAAGGCAAGGGCCACGGCAAGGGCCATGACAAGGACCACGACAAGAAGAAAGGTCACGACTGATCGGGTAGTGCGATTCCGCTGAGCAGCGGGTGCAGCCATCCGGTTGGCAGCGCCGGGCGGCTGCTGCCGCTGCAAAGCGGAAGTCGGCAGTCGTATGTCCCGCGAGGCAACCTCAGGGATGCTCAGAGAGTTCGAGGTCGCTGACGATCGACGATGCGGGGATCGTGCGCATTGACCTGTCGATCCAGATGCACTGCGGCGAGCTTGACGGGGCGAAGCTTCGTGCCGTCGTTTGAGGTCAGATGTCGCTCGCGGCCTTCCTGCGATCTGTAGCACTCAAGATCTCGCTGAGAAGCAAGAAGCCAGTGGTGTAGCTTTTTGAGATGTACAAGCGCGCTGGTCCTTGAGTCAGCATGCAGAACGGTTGCGAGTCGCCGTCATCACCCTTGTTCTTGTCGGGAGCCGACATCGAACACTTCGATTTCGGGTACTTGGAGATGACAGCCGCCTTCACAAGCTCGTAGGAGGCGGCGTCGAACGCGAATGACACTGAAGTCAGGCGACCAGAACGGAACTTGAGCAACGTCAAATTCGCAGCCGCGCGGACTCCGCCGATCGTCATGCCGTACAGGCGTCCTTCGTCGCCACGATCTTCCATCACCATCGTGCCGTCCATCGGGCCTCCGGACGGAAACTTCATCCAGTCGAACGGAGCAGCCAAAGCGGCAACATCGGCTTTCGGCATGCCGATCTTCAGACTCTTGATGGTGATGTCCTCGGCGAACGCTGAACCGGAACCAAGCGCGATCATCGCCGCGAGGAAAAAAGCCTTGCGCATGTAGCCTCCTTAGTGGCCGCCAGTCTACGTGTCGTCGTGGTCAACGCAGCGTGCGAATCCCGCGCGTCAATTGCCGCCCCTCGCGCCATTTCTCCAACCGTCCGTTCTCGCGCAGACAACAGACGCCGCCACCGACCAAAGTCAGTCACCGCCCGCTCGCCAGGACGAACTCGACGAACGCCTTCATCTTCGGCGACAGATTTCGCCTGCTGGGGTAGTACAGGTAGAAACCGGGAAAGGTCGGCGAGAAGTCCGCGAGCACGCGTCTGAGACGCCTTGCTTCGACATGAGGCAAGGCCAGCTTGTCGAAGGTATAGGCAAGGCCCACGCCTTCCAGCGCCGCGTCGAGCGAGAACAGCGTATCGGTGATCGTGAGGTTTCCGCCGATCTCGTAGTCGACGATGCGCCCATCGACGTTGAACTCCCATCTGTAGATGCCTCCCCCTGTCGAGAAGCGGAACCTCACGCAGTTGTGCCGCGCGAGGTCGGCCGGGGTCTTCGGTGCTGGATGGCGCTTGAGGTAGTCGGGGGAGCCGACCACGTAGACCTCCAGCGGGTCGCCCAGGGGCACGGCGATCATGTCCTTCTGGACGCTTTCGCCCATGCGCACGCCGGCGTCGAAACCCCTCTCGACGATGTCGACGTAGCCCTCGTCGTTGGTCAGCTCGATGCGGATGTCCGCAAAGGCCTTCAGGAACCTGGCGATCAGCGGCTGCAGCACCATGGCGATGGAGATCCGGGCAGCGTTGATGCGCAAGACGCCCGAGGGGCGGCCCTGCTGCGCATTCAACTGTTCACCGGCGTCCAGCACGTCGACCAGCGCCGGGCGTATCCGTCCCAGGTAGGCCTCGCCGGCTTCGGTGAGGCTCACGCTGCGGGTGGTGCGATGGAGCAGCTGGGCGCCCAACCTGGCCTCCAGGGTGCGAATGGCCTGGCTCAGCGCCGACGACGATACCTCCAGCTCGCCGGCAGCGGCGGCGAAGCTTCGGTGCTCCGCGACCTTCCAGAAGGCCAGCAATCCGTCCAGTTGGGTGAGTCTCATGTCATGAAGAATATCTTCATGAGTTAATCAGTGGAAGATACTTTTTCTTTGCAATGAGGTTTCCTACAGTCGATCGCATCGATGCAAGGAGCAGTCATGGCAGACAAGAAGGTTTGGTTCATCACGGGTGCGGGGCGCGGGCTGGGCCTCGACCTCGCGAAGGCGGCTCTCGCGGCCGGACATGCGGTCGTGGCCACCGGCCGCGATCCCGGGAAGCTGTCGGCAGCGCTGGGTGACAGCGACGATCTCCTGACGCTCAGGCTCGACGTCACGAACGCGGAGCAAGCGCGTGCCGCCGTCGAGGCGGCCATCGCCAGGTTCGGCTCGATCGATGTGCTGGTGAACAACGCGGGCAACTTCCACGCGGGCTTTTTCGAGGAGCTGAGCCCCACCCAGTTTCGCGACCAGATCGAGACCCTGCTGTTCGGTCCGATGATCGTCACTCGTGCGGTGTTGCCGACGATGCGCCAGCAGCGCTCCGGCCTGGTGCTCACGATTTCCTCGACGGCCGGCCTGGTGGGTCAAGCCTTCTGCTCCGCATACGCTGCCGCCAAGTTCGCCGTCGAGGGATGGATGGAATCGATCGCGTTCGAGCTCGAGCCTTTCGGCGTGAAGACGATGCTGGTCGAACCGGGCTTCTTCCGCACGGAACTCCTCGGCCCCGACTCCACCACCTGGGCCGAACTGTCGATCGACGACTACGCCGCGAGCACGAAGGCGACCGTCACCGCCTGGAGCGGCATGAACGGCAAGCAAGGCGGCGATCCGGCGAAGCTGGCCCGCGCACTGGTGACGCTGGGCGGGCTCGACAAGCCGCCCGCACGCTTCATCGCCGGTGCCGACGCCGTCGCCGCCGCAGAGGCCAAGGCCCGCACCTTGCTGAGCCAGGCGAACGCCTGGCGTGAGTTGTCCTCGTCGCTCGACTACCAAACTTCCTGATGCGTCGCTCGTGCCGCCGGAGCCGGCCGATGTTGCCAGGCAAGACCTGGCACCCGATGCACCCGATGCACGCCGCGCGCCTGTCCATATGCGATCGCGTCGCGTGCAGGGCCTTGGCCGCCGCGCTATCGTCGCGGGTCCATGCCTGCTGACCAGATCCCCGCCCTCGCCTCCGACCTGCTGATCCGCCCGTTCGACGCCGCCTGCGGCGCCGAGGTGATCGGCCTCGACCTGTCGCGGCCGCTGGCCGACGCCGACTTCGCGCGCATCCACCGCGCGCATCTCGACCACCACGTGCTGGTGTTCCGCGACATGGCCATCACGCCGGAGCAGCAGGTGGCGTTCAGCCGCCGCTTCGGGCCGCTGCAGCGCCACGTGCTGAGCAACTTCGCGCTGCCGGGCCACCCCGAGGTGCTGGTGATCTCCAACATCAAGGACAACGGCAAGCCCATCGGCCTGGGCGACGCGGGCGCGTACTGGCACTCC
>FSZK01000205.1_pt1 | contig 10663 bp, 17 predicted proteins | sample 1638791 | NCBI WGS metagenome assembly FSZK01 (sample SAMEA3914813, study PRJEB12502) | metagenome | biome: forest; material: soil | place: Canada | collected 2011-07-07 | depth 0.3 m | reverse complement strand
TGCAATGGAGTGCGCGAAACCCCTGCAACCCATTGCAGCCGAACCGTCATTGAACCGTCAGGAACCGTCATCTAAGGCGCGCCGCGTGCGCAGCGCTGTCCCGAAGCCTGTCCCGACCGATCTTCCGAATTGGATCCCGACCGACACCTGGAACGACTTCGCCACGATGCGCAAGTCGATCAAGAAGCCGATGACCGACGCCGCGGTGCGCATCCTGGTCAAGAAGCTCGAGAAGCTGCGCGCCGGCGGCCACGACCCGCGTGCCGTTCTCGAGCAGTCGATCGCCGCCAGCTGGCAGGGGCTGTTCCCGATCAAGGCAGACGATTCGCGCCGGCCCGCACTTGACTCCGACGACGTCTTCGAGGGAGCGCGATGACCGCCGACGACGAACTGCTCCCAGTTCCGTGGAGTTCCGAGGCGGAGCAGGGCGTGCTCGGCGCGCTATTGCTCGACCCGGACGTCATGGACCGCATCAGCGACCGTCACCTGGCTGCGGCTCACTTCTTCGACCGCCGTAATCGCGAAATCTGGAGCGCCATCGTCGCGATGAACGCCCAGCAGCATCCCGTCGACGTGGTCACCGTGATGCAGCACCTGCGGGACGCCGGCCGGGAGGAGTTCTGCGGCGGCCTGGTGTACCTCAATGCCCTCGCGCAGACCGTGCCGAGCGCCGCCAGCATCGGTCGGTACGCCGACATCGTGCTGGAGAAGGCGACTCGGCGCGCCATCCTGGCCGCCGCCGACCAGGTGCAGGCGCTGGCGCGCGAGCAGCTCCCGGCCGACGAGGTGCTCGATCGCGCGGCGTCGCTCTTCGCGGAGGTGCAGCGCACGCGCGCCACCCGCGCGCCGCGGGTGCTCGGCGACCTGGTCGCGCAGCGCCTCGAGCACTGGCAGCAGCTCTCGGCCGGCGAGACCGAGGCCGGGATCTCCACGGGCATCGAGACGCTCGACGCGGCGCTGGGCGGTGGCTTCAAGCCGGGCCGAGTGATCGTGCTGGCCGCGCGCCCCTCCGTCGGCAAGACGTCGCTCGCCGCGCAGCTGGGGCTCAACGTCGCGGCGCTGGGGCACCCGGTGCTTGTGCTCTCGCAAGAGATGCAGGCTGGCGACCTCGTCGATCGCGCGATCGCGAACCTCGGCCGCGTGCATCTCGACCACCTCATGACCGGCAAGCTCGTCGACGACGACTGGGAACGCGTGACGCAGGCTGCGGACACCGCGACACGGCTGCCGCTCTCCATCGACGACCAGCCGGCGCTCACGCTGCTCGACATCCGTGCGAAGGCGCGCCAGGTGCAGCAGCGTGGCGGCCTGGCGCTGCTGATCGTGGACTACCTGCAGCTGTGCTCGAGCACCAGCGGGTTCGACAAGCGACATCACCAGATTGAGCAGATCAGCCGCGGCATGAAGCAGCTGGCCAAGGAACTCGGCGTGTGCGTCCTGCTGCTCAGCCAGCTCAATCGCGAGCGCGGCGAGCCCGAGCTCGACAACCTGAAAGAGTCGGGCGCGATCGAAGAGGACGCCGACACGGTCATCATGCTGCACCCCATGGGCGTGGCGCCGGATGACGGGTTGCTGATCCTGGCCAAGATCCCGAAGAACCGGCAGGGCCGGCGCGGGCGGTTGGCGCTGTCGCTGCACGGCAAGACGCAAAGCTGGGTGCACTCGACGGGCAACGTCTCGCGACGTGGCACAGGAGACGCAGCATGACCGGCGCCCGGTTGGACGACCGCTCGATCACGGCGATCGTGGCCGACCTCACGGGCTGGCCCCTCCGCGAGCTGCACGACGAACGTCGCCTGATAGGCGTCCCCGGCTGGCGCGTAGTCGTGCGCCGCTTCGAGGTGCGAGATGCAGCGTCGCTTGCGGAATGCTGGCGAGACGTTGCTGCGGCGGCCGAGCTGGATCGCCTGGCTCCAGCGCTGTTGTTCCGGGCCGGGCCCGACGAATGGCGCGCGATCTGGCCGGCGGCGCTGCAACTGATCGAGCAGGAGCGTCGTGTCTGGACGGACTACGAGTGGACGGTCGAGGCGGCGGTCCCGGTCTGGGCCGCCACCACGCGTCACATCGCTGATTCAGCAGCGGGGGAACAGCGCGCATGACCGCCACCAAGCCACGGGGGAAGCCCTTCCGCCCTGGAACCTCTGGCAACCCGAAAGGACGGCCGGCCAGCGCGTCAACCGTCGCCAAGCTGCGCGCGTCGATCGCGAAGGACATCCCCGAGATCATTGCGAAGCAGGTCGAGCTGGCGAAGGCCGGGGACGCGCAGGCAGCTCGACTCCTGATCGAGCGCGTCCTCCCCCCGATCAAGGCGGCGGAGAGCCCGACGCCGATCTCGTTGCCGGCAGGCGGATCCCTGGCTGATCAGGGCCGGGCCGTTCTCGCCGCGGCCGGCGCGGGAGACGTCGCGCCCAGCCAGGCGGCACAACTCCTGGCCGGCCTGGGCTCGTTGGCCAAGCTGGTCGAAACCGATGAACTGGTCGCGCGCATCGCGGCCTTGGAGCAGAAAAATGCCGACTCTTGACGCACGCATCCGCGCCCTGGAAACCAAGGGCGTCACTCGGGACTCGACCTTCGTCGTCCTTCACTACATCGTCACGCCCGGCCAGGAGCGACGGGAGGTCAACAGCGCGCACACCGAAGGGAAGACGCTCCGCCGCGATCCCGGCGAGGCCGAGGCGACGTTCGTCGACCGCGTGCGCGCTTGGGCGCTCGAGGCCCGCGGCGCGTTGAACCGAGGCGCCATCGTCATCCTCGACGAGAACGACCTCGACCTCTGAATGCGCAAGAGCGGCTACAAACGCCTCGACGAGACGCCCGACAAGCCTGCGCGCGTCTCGCGCCGTGCGAGCACTCGCCACGGGCCAGTCAATAGGAAATCACGATCATGAAGAACATCCAGCGGATGACCTCCGGCGTCGACGTCGCGCCATTGCTGCATGCAGTGCAGTGCAGGCCCGATCTCTGGAACCGGAACACCTTGATGACCGCGGGTGACGCATCACCGTTTCGGGAGGGCTCTGACATCTGGCTTCGCTTCCATGAGATTCCGATCCCGCTTGGTGAGCCGTTCGACGACCGTGAGACCGTCTGGTATCCGGCGATCGATGTGCTGCCAGAGGCGCGCTCCATCGTCACCTGGCTGATGGCCCGGGTTGGATGTGAACGCCTGGGGCGTGTCGTGATCACCAAGCTGGCGCCCGGCCGGCGCGTGCATGCTCATGTCGACGTGCCGCGTTTGGCCGGCTACTACAGCCGATACCACGTGCCCCTGCAGACGTCAGAGGGCGCGACCTTCCGTTGCGGCGACGAGACGGTCCACATGGCCGCCGGCGAGGTCTGGTGGTTCGACAACCGAGTGGAGCACGCCGCGGCGAACGAAGGCCAAGACGATCGCCTGCACCTCATCATCGACATTCGTTCGGCCGGCTCGGGCGTAGCACCGCCATCATTCTTCAGGGAGTCAACGTGAATCTCGAAGAACGGCGCTCGGTTGCTCTGGAGCAGTACCGCCGGCGCGTGGACACCTACGATGCCGAACTGTCCATTTTCGAGCCGGTGCGCCGTCTCGCTGTCGACCGCTTGGGGCTATGGCCTGGTCAGACGGTTCTCGACGTCGGGTGCGGCACCGGCCTGAGCTTCCCGCTGCTGCTTGCTGCCATCGGCGAAGCAGGACGCATCGTGGGCATTGAGCAGTCCCCCGAGATGCTTGACCGTGCGCGAGAAAGGGTGCGGTCAAACGGCTGGCTCAACGTCACCCTCATCGAGGCGCCGATTGAGGATGCCCGCATCGACCTCCGAGCGGACGCGGCGCTTCTTCACTTCACCCACGACATCCTGCGCGATCGTGCGGCTATCGCCAACGTGCTGCGCCATCTGAAGGTCGGGGCGCGCATCTGCGCTGCGGGGCTCAAATTGCCCGCGCCAGAGAACGACCAGCTGACACGAATCGTCCTGCGCTCGGCGGGCCACTCCATGACGACCACGGAAGGGCTTGAGCATCCCTGGAACCTCCTGCAGGCCTTGACCGAACGCCATGCTCTGGAAGTCATGTTGGGTGGCAGCGTCTACGTCTTCGACGCCGACATGCGGAATCCGCACGCTGACAGGTAGGCGCCGGCCGTCGACTGCTGGTCGCCGGGTCTCGGCGCCGCTATGCTGCGGTGCGCGCCGTTGGGCGTGAGAGGTGCAAGATGGTCGTGCGATTCGCGAAGGTGGTGTGGTGGCTTGGGGCGTTGTTGCTGCTGGGCGCGGTCGGCATCCAGCTTGCGATGCAGCCGGCCATGCCGAGGGCTGATCCCGCGGGTACCTACTGCACGCAGGCATTCAGGATCGACGCTGAGCAGCGCCGTTCTGGCGCCGTCGCCAGCGACGCTCCGAAGTCGCTGTCGCAACAGATGGCAGAAGACTCGCAACAGGTGACGCTCGACGAGTGTCGTGCCGCCGCTGCTCCCCAGACGGTGCCAACCTCGAACCGCGTCATCGGGCTTTGCGCTCTCGGCGTGCCCGGCCTGGTCCTGTGGGCGTTGGCGTTCATCATGGCCGGCTCGGTCTGGCGGCCGCCGTCGACGCGCTCGGCGGCGTCTCGCGCGCTTGCCCAATGAGTCGCGACCCGAGGCGTGAGCCCACGGCAGGACGGGGCGCCCAGCCACCTTGGCATCAGCGCGCGCTGCAGGCGCTGACTAACTGGTGTCTCTTCGCCGGCGGCGTGTCCGCGCTCGTCATCGGCGCGCTTTCTGCCCTGCACGGCGAGGCTACGCTCCCTGGCATTGCGTGGGGCGCTGGCGTGCTGCTCCTGCTGGGCGCGACGATCGACCGATTCGAGTCGCTCAAGGGACTGGGCATCGAAGCCAAGACGCGGCAGATCGACGACAAACTCGCACAGGCTGACGACGCCCTGGAACGCATCCGTGAGCTGGCCGAACTGGTGGGCGCCAACTTGGTGTTCCTGCACAGCAAGGTAGGGCGCTGGGACGGTCCCACTGCTGCAGAGTCCTACGCATTGGCGCAGCAGGTCAAGGCAAACATGACCGGGCTCGGATCGACGGAATCGAAGATCAAGGCCGCGTTGAGCCCGTGGGTGCAGACCACGTGCGGCGACGTCATGTGGGGCTTGGCGCAGGCGCTGGCCAAGCGCGTGCAGCATCAGATCACATCCACCGAGCTCGCTAGAGCGGCCAGGTTGATCGCGGCGAACGCGGAGGATCCTGAATCGGTGCAGCTTCGCGAGGAACACGCATCAGCGACGAGGTTCATTCGTCGGCTCGATGGGGTTCGGTCGCTCGAGCTGCGAACGCTCCCGGGCGGCTTCATGAAGCTCTATGACGAAGCGCCGTTGGTGCCCGAGGCCGAGGTCGCGGCGCTGCGGGCGGCCGCGGAGAATTTCATGGCTGTGCTGTTGCTCGTTCGTGACGAGTTGACGATCACCGATCCAGCACGATGGTGCCCGGCGATCGACCAACTGCTGGAACGCGCGGCCAGCCCCAATTGATCTGACGTCGACGAAGGGAGGTCCACGATGAGGTTCGTCTGCTCCAGCGCCGAGGCGCGAGCGTGAGCGGCAACGCCAGTCGCGACTACAGCCGGGAGCTGCAGGAGAAGCTGGAGATCTACCTCCTTGGCCTGATCTTCACGCTGCTCGCGGCAGCGGTCCAGACCGCCAAATTCGGCGGGAGCGCCTTCGCCGACGCGTGCGAACTCGTCAGCTGGGTGCTGCTGTTCGTATCCGGCCTGGTAGGCCTGTGGCGTTTCGAGTGGATTCCGGTGGCGCATTCACTGCACGGGCGAATGCAGGATCTGGAGCAGGGCCTCGAGCGTGCCGAGGCGGCACAGCAGGCGGGGCACGCGGACGTTCGGATCGGCGAAGAGGCCATGCCCGTCACGGACGCCATCGGGCTCCTAAAGGAAAGACGAGCCGCGCTCCAGAAGGACCAGAAGCCTCTCGTGGCAAGCACATTGCGCAGGTATCGAGCGCATAAGTGGACGTTTGTGATAGGTCTAGCTCTGCTGCTGGTGGCGCGCGGCTTCGTGCCCGCGAAGGGCGTGATCGCGACCGCTACGGCACCCTCCGCAGCGACCGTCCCGGCGGTGCATTCCGCCGCCAGCGGTGCGCCAGCTGTAGCGCACGCCAGCTCGCATTGAAGTCGAGCCGCGCCCGCGCGCGTCGTCAGAGGACGCCGGCCTGGCGCAACCTCGCATGGATCTTCTGCCGAGCCTCTGCCAACACCCTGGCGCGGTCCTCGACCGGCACGCGCGGGCTGTGGAAGACGGCCGCGCCGGTGCTGGCCGACTTCGCCAGCGCGTAGACGGTGCTGCGCCAAGGGTCGGCTAGCTGCGTCACCTCGAAGTCGACCTGGCGCATGCGCATCGAATCCAGGTCGTCGTCCAGCGCCCCGTTGACGTCGTCCCATTGCCGGCTGGTGCGGTACTCTCCGGTGACGAGCGACTTGCTCGCGAAGCCGCGCGTGACGCGCGCTCGCAACTGCCACGAATGCCACTCGCTCAGCACGTCGTCCAGCTCGGCGTTACGCTCGGCTTCGGCCAGGAGGCGTGCTTCGGTCGGAGTGAGGTTCACGGGGCGGATCGCGGCTGGGGTGGCCAGCGATTGTCGTGCCACGGGCACGCGGTACGCAACAGCACTGGCGCCCCGGGTGAGCCTGACGCTCGTCAACCCTCGCTAGGGTGGATCGCGCATGCTGGGCGGCGATCACCCGGCTACGTCAGCGTCATCGGCGTTGGCGTCCAGCGCGCTGTGCGTGGCAGACTGCGGTCTTCAGCGCCCGTCGTGTGTCCGGAGACCTCATGCAACTTGATCGTGAACTGCAGCGCAAGGTGCTTTCGGCCTGTGCGGAGATCTATCCCGGCTTCGCAGATCCCGACAAGCTCGCCGAGGCGTGCGGAGAGACCGACAAGCCCGCTTTCGTTGCAACGCTCGCCTATCTCGCGGACCATGGCTTGATCGCATGCAAGATCACGCACTACACGTCGAATGACCCGCCGCGCGCAAATCCTTGCGCGATCACTGCGCGGGGTCTGGACTTCCTGGCCGACGACGGCGGCTTGACGGCGATTCTCGGCACGGTCATCGTGAAGCTGCACGCTGACACCATCCGCGACATGCTCCTGACGCGCGTGGAGGCTGCGGCCTTGCCTGCTCCGGAGAAGAGCGCGTTGGTCAAGCAGATCAAGGCATTGCCCGCGATGGCGCTGCAGGCCGTCGCCTCGCGCGCGGCTCAGGAGGGACTCGCCCACATTCCCGACCTCTGGCATTGGATCCAAGACGCGTTTGCGCCCTGAAGAACGGAGGAGCGGTCGCTGCGTCTGCTGACCGTCGTACCATCGCCTCTTCAATGGCTCAGGCCACGAGGTGGCAATGTTCGACATGCAAGGCACGAGCTTCAGGAAACCGCACGGCCCCGACTGGCACTGGGTGTGCAATCGCACCGAGTCGGATGACGGCCTGCGGGTGACGCTGGTGTACGGCTTCCAGTTGCCGGGCCCAGACCAGCGGCCCGTGATGCGCACGGAGGAACTGTCTCTCGACCGAGCGGTTGACCCGAACGCGCAGATGCAAGCCGTGGCTGATCGCATCGTGGACGAAGACGAGCTCGCGCGTTAGGCGCACTCTCGGTTGATCACAGAGCGCTTGCGCCAAGGAGCAGAGATTGGACACGCCAGAAGACGTCGCCGCCTGGGTCGCGAATCACGAACGCGAGCACGGCAACGGCATGGCCGGACTGCGATCAGCACTCGCGCGCGGCATTATCTCCGGCCGGAATGCCACGGTCGCCAGAGCTTGGTTGGACGAGCAGGAACACGGCGATCGACGTCGAGCGGAGGCAGAGCAGCTGGATCTCGCACGACGCTCGACGGCAGCTTCTGAGGTCGCAGCGAAAGCCGCTGTCGATTCCGCGCGGCACGCTGGCGTCTCGGCCCTGTGGGCGAAGATAGCCGGCGGAGTCGCGGCGCTGGCACTCATCGTCAGCGCTTGGCCGCAGGTGCAGCAGTGGCTTGCGTCCGCCTCGAAGCCATTGCCGACGGCAGCCACGGCGGCCGGACCTGCCTTGTCTTCAGCGGCATCGGCCAAGCGTTGAGGCGCCACAGGGTGCACGTCTCGAGCCTGCCTCTTGCCAAGATGCGGCCATGTACAACGCACACTTCCGGCGGCGACCGGTGCGATAGTGCAGCCGAGACAGCAGGAAGGCGTCGATGACAAAACGTCTGACGGAACAGCAGGTGGAGACACGACTCTGCAAGCTGCAAGGGCTGCTCGATCGCGCCAGGAATGACCAGCGAATCGGGAAAAAAGGCGCCGACGGACGCGTAAGCACACATGAACTCGCACTTGCGGCCTTGATCTGGAAATACGGCAACACGAAATGAACGTGAACGGATACGACGTTTCCCATGGTCAGCAGCAAGCCTGCCTGCAGGCCATGACCGGCATCTTCAAGACTGAAGACGTCCGCGGTGCGGCGATACAGTCCGGCGTCCCCGAGCTGTGGCAAGCGGTTAGCTCTGCACGGGTTGAAGACCTACCGGGCCTCGTAGCAAATCGCATCATCAATCGCGAACTGCGCGCGGAGCGGATTGCCGAGGAGGGCGCCCCCAACCTCTACCGTCGCTTAGATTGAAGAACTCTGTGCGGCGTCAAGGTTGGAGTTGCCGGCTCAGCTAGGTCATCAGTCCTCGTCCCAAGTGAACTTCCCGCCGAGCGGGTCGCGTTGCGGTACTAGGATCGGGACGACTTTCTGCGTCGGTGCCTGTTGTCGTGGCGCTCCTGGCGCGCGATTCGTTCGGCTGCATGTTCAACTGGCAGGACGCTGAACTGGGCGGAGCAGTGATGCACCCCGGCGAGACCGCTACCGAAGTCGGCTGGGACGCCCAGGAAGACTTTGATGGCGCCGGTCGCCTTGAGGCGCACCCACCGGGCCCCAATAGTCGGGCTGTTTGAAGATCCCAGTATCGGTTTGTCGATATCCTCGCGTGCGCGATTGAAGATAATCTTCGCGAAGATTCCATTCTAACCGGTTGACTTGCCAGGTAAATCGGCTGGAGAATTCAACATAATCAATTGACGAGTTCAACAAAGTCACAAGCGATGCCACAGTTCCTTCATCATGATCTTCGCCTGCTGAACCCGGCATTCGCGTCGCCGCTGACCGATCTTGTCACCGAACTCGAGTACCTGCGCCGACTCCAAATGTCCGGCACCACGCCCCTGCCGGCGTTCATGCAATTGAAGAGTGTCTTCCACCTGTTGGAGAGCTTGGCGTCGGCGCGCATCGAGGGAAATCACACGACCTTGGCTGACTACATCGAGACCAAGGTGGCGGCCGACGAGAGTCCCAAGACAGACGAGCTGCAGGAGATCGGCAACATCGAGAACGCAATGCGACTCGTCGAGCAATCCTTGGAGAAAGGGGCGCCGCTGAGCGAACACCTCCTGCGCGGGTTGCACGAGACTACCGTGCAGGGCCTGCAGCGCGAGGGGGACAAGACGCCGGGCGCCTACCGAAGCGGGCCTGTGAAGATCGCGCAAGCAGACCACTTGCCCCCTGACCATCTTCAGGTTCCGGCGTACATGGCCGAGTTGATCGAGTTCATCAACCGAAACGATCCGCCGAAATACGACCTGATGAAGGTTGCGCTCGCGCACCATCGCTTCGCGTGGATTCACCCATTCGGCAACGGCAATGGACGTGTGGTGCGGCTTCTGACCTACGCCCTGCTGATCAAGTACGGTTTCCAGGTCAGCGACATGGGACGGTTGCTCAACCCCGCTGCGGTATTCTGCGCAGACCGCGCGCGGTACTACGAGATGCTCGGCAAGGCCGACAAGGGCACCGATGGCGGGTTGGAGGAATGGTGCGCCTACGTGCTGGCTGGCGTGCTCGACGAGATGAAGAAGGTGGATCAGCTGGCAGACTATGCGCAGCTGCAGTCACGCATCTTGATGCCAGCCGTTGCATATGCTCGCGAGCGGCAACTCGTTACGCCGCAAGAGGCTGCGGTGCTGGTCGCGACTATCCGCGGCGGCGTTGTGAAGTCAGCAGATCTCGAGGAGGCGATGCCCGGCCTGAGCGCAAGCCAGCGGACGTACCAGATTCGGAAGCTGGTCGAGAACCGAATGATCGCGCGCATCAGTGAAGGCGCGCGCTTCTACACGATCTGCTTCAGCCACAGCGTCCTCCTGCGCGGCGTGATCCGAGCCTTGACCGACGAGGGCTTCATCCCGTCCGCCGTCGTGGGCCGGCCGGCCAATTAAGAGAATTAACGTCCTCGCGTCCAACACTCCGTTGGGACGACGATCATGCGCCGTTGAGCCAGTCCTCGACGCGGATCTTGATCCACCAGGCCGCAGCCATCAGCGGCAGCCAGGCGAAGTCTCGAACGGCCTCAGGAATCGCCTCGCGCCAGCCCGAGTGGTATCGCGAGAAGTACGAGGCCACGAAGGCCAGCGCGACGACGCCCAGCGCGAGGAATGCGATGGCTGCGCCGATCGCCACCCACGCGACGCGAACTCTGCGTCGCTGGTCATTCACTCGACGCCGCGGGCGTCCAGCCCGCCTCCTTGAGCCAATCCTCGATCTTCCCCGGCGGGTAGTACGTGTCTTCGGAATCGGGCCTGGACTTCGGTTTCGGCTTCGGATCGAGTTGCAGCGCG
>FSZK01000130.1_pt1 | contig 11338 bp, 7 predicted proteins | sample 1638791 | NCBI WGS metagenome assembly FSZK01 (sample SAMEA3914813, study PRJEB12502) | metagenome | biome: forest; material: soil | place: Canada | collected 2011-07-07 | depth 0.3 m | reverse complement strand
CGCCCGGCGCCCGCCCCGTCCGACTGGGATGCCGGCTGGCGCGTCATCATCGGGACCCTCTTCGTCTCGTGCTTTTCCGTGCGGGTGCCGCTCTTCTTCGCGGCGTTCAGCCTGTGGGCGATGGTCGCACCCAGGATGTTCGGCAAGAACGGCGACGGGCGCCTGCCTGCCTATGCGCTGCTCGCCTGCGTCAGCCCGCAGTTCACCATGGAGCTCCAGGACATCGGTCCGCTGCGCGACATCATGGCGCTCAGTGCGTTCCGCATCATCGAGATCTTCATCCTGCTGCCCGAGGGCCTGCGCCTGATGGCGCGGCGCGACAAGCCGACCTCGCCGCCCTGGTTGATGCTGTGCGACCTGGCGACCGTCGGATACTTCGGCTACTGGATCACGCGCATCTACGGCCCCGCGGCGGGATCGACGCTGGTGCGCGAGACGATGAGCATGGCGCTGGACACGCTGTTGCCCTACTACGTGATCTCGCGCGCCTGCGTGCAGGAAGGGATGCGCCGGCGCGTGTTGTCGATGCTGCTCCTGGGCGCCGTCTACCAGGCGGTGGTCGGCATGGCCGAGACGCTGTCGCACCATTTCCTGTACTCGCAGCTGCAGTACCTGTACGGCATCCGCTGGAGCACCAGCGGCGGCCTGACGCGCGGCATCTTCATCCGTTCGCAGGCCGCGTTCGGCGGACCGCTGCTGCTCGCGGTCCTGGCGATGTTCGCGGTGGGCATCTGGTTCGCGCTCATGCCGAAGGAAAAGACGCGGTCGTATCTCGTGATCGGGCCCCTGCTGGTGGGGGGCCTGATGTCGACGTTCAGCCGCGGCCCCGTGCTGTCGCTCGTCATCCTGGGGCTGTGCGTGTATCTGCTGCGGTTCATGACGCAGCGGCGGTTCCTGCTGCTGGTCGCCGTTGCGCTCGTCGCCGGCGCCATCGGCTGGTCGTTCGGACTGGGCGACACCATCGTGACGTTCGTCAACAGCTTCTCCGGTGAGGACAAGACGGCCGACTTCAACGTCATCTACCGGCAAGAGCTGTTGAAGATGTCCGTCGCCCTGATCCAGCAGAGCCCCTGGTGGGGCGTCCCGAACTACCTGCAACAGATGGAGAGCCTGCGGCAGGGCGACGGCATCGTCGACCTGGTGAACACCTACCTCGTGGTGACGCTCAACGTCGGCGTCGTCGGCCTGGTGTTGTTCCTCATCCCGTACCTCGTGACGCTCGTGAAGCAGGGTTTCATCCGCGGGGAGCAGCCCTTCACGTTGCGGCGAGAGGGCCTGGCGTGGTTGCCGCTGACGTTGGCCGTGCTGGCCGTCGTCTTCACCGTCTCGCCGATATCCATCATCCGGCCGATCCTGGTCTGGACCGTGGCACTGGCACTCGCGCGCCTGCAGCAGTCGCTTCCCGTGCGCAAGCGAGCGCTCGCGGTCTACGCCGCACCGGCATCCGTCGACGGATGAGTGCGGAGCCGGCGATGGGCAGCCTGCCGCGCGTCACCGTCCTGATGCCCATGCGCAACCCGGGCGCGTTCATCGAGGCGGCGGTGGGATCCATCCTGTCCCAGCGCGGCGCGGACCTGGAACTGGTCGTCATCGACGACGGCTCCACGGACGGCAGCCGGCAATGGCTGGAGGCCCAGGGCGATGCGCGCGTCCGGATCGCCGACGGCCCGCGCAGCGGCATCTCCGCCTGCATGAACCTGGGCCTGTCGCTGGCCCGGGGCGAGGTGGTGATGCGCTGCGACTCGGACGACGTCTATCCGCCCGGCCGCGTCGCCTCGCATCTCGCGTTCCTGGACGACCACCCCGCGTTCGTCGCCGTCTGCGGACCGTTCTCCATGACCGGTCCCGATGGCGAGCACATCTCGTCGCCGCGCATCGCGCCGACCTCGCCGCGCGAGGACGTCGCCGCGGACGTCCTGGACAGCAAGCTGCGCACGCACCTGTGCGCCTACTCGTTTCGCCGCGCGGTGGTGGCCACGATCGGCGACTTCCGCCGCTTCTTCCAGACCGCGGAGGACATCGACTTCCAGCTGCGCCTGGCCGCAGCCGGGCCGGTCGGTTTCCTGGCCGACAACGCCTACGTCTATCGGCTGCACGACGCGTCGATCACGCACTCGCAGACCTCGGTGCTGCGCAAGTTCTTCGAGACCACCGCCTATGCGATGTCGCGCGAGCGGCTGGCGACCGGCACCGACGCGCTGATGCGCGGCGAGCCGATCGCGTTGCCCGACGTGAATGTCGACAGGGACCGCGCCGAGACGGCCGGCCACCACATTTCCCAGTTGCTGGTCGGCGAGGCCTGGGTGCGCTTCGCGGCCGGCGACCGGGCCGGCGCGCGCAGCACCGCCTGGCGTGCCGCGCGTGCGAATCCGGGCCATCTCGACGCCTGGCGGTCGCTGCTGCTGCTGCACATCAAGCGCGGTTGACGACCGCGCCGGCAACGAAAAAAGGCGAACCGCATGATCGCGATTCGCCTTCCTGGCGGACACGGACGGCGCCTGCGCGCCGCCGGTTCAATTGAAGATGCCGGACTTGACGGCAGTCGCCTGCAGGATCGGCACCACGGTCTTGCCGAACGTCGTCAGGTCGGACGTCGTGGCGTACTTGCCGCACTTGACGGTCATGCTGAACCAGCCGTCGTTGGCGAGGCAGCCGGTCAGGTTGTTGTCGTCCCAGCCCCAGGGCAGCCAGCCCCAGCCGTTCGCCTCGGCGTCGGCGATGACCTTGGCCGGCGTGACCATCGTCGGGCTCGGCCCGATGTTGTGGCCCGGTCCGAACTCGCCGATGATCAGCGGCAGGCCGCTGGCCTTCAGCTGCGCGAATGCCTTGGTGTAGTCCTGCATCCACGACGCCGTCGCCGGGTAGTGGAAGGCCCCGTACACGTGCACGGAGAACAGGATGTTCTTCTGCGGGTCGGCGGCCATGACCGCGGCGCCGTACTTCACGATGTCGGCGGCGCTCTGGCCGCAGGCGCCGGCGTCGACCACCAGGGTGCCGGTGTAGCCAGCGGCGCGCATGCGCGGGATGGCGGCCACGTAGCCGTCGCGCCAGACCGTGCTGCCGTCGGGGCCCCACTCGTTGGCGATGTTGATGAGGCCGTTGCTGTTCAACTGCTTCCAGGTGGCGGCTTGCGCGACCCAGGTGTCCACGATCCCGGAGAGCTTGGCCGGATCGGCGCTGCAGGTGCCGTCCCAGTTGCCCGGCATCGGCACGATCTTCTGGTTGAGCATCTCGTTCTTCAGGACCGCGAAGTTGCTCGCCGGCGTCTTCGTGAAGTTCAGCACGATGCGCTCGGTGTTGGCGCCACTCAGCGGCAGGCCGGGCGCGCCGTTGTCGTAGTGGACGCGGTTGACGCCACGGATGCGGAATTCCTTGCCATTCGCGTCATACAGCTTGGAGCCGACGACGTAGAAGCCGGTGCCCGTGTTGCCGGCGGGACGAGCGACGATCGCGCTGGCGACGACCGGCCCCGCGGCCAGCGCCTCGACCTGCGTATCGCCGGCGCTGGACGTGCTCGCGGCGCCCGTCGCGGCATCCGCGGCGGTGGTCGTGGCATCCGCGACCGTCGTCGTGGCATCCGCAACCGTCGTCGTGGTATCCGTGGACGCGGCGGCCGTGTCGGTGCTGCTGGTGGTGTCTCCCGCTGCGACTGCGACGGCGTTGGCGTTGGTGGTGACCGGTTGCTCGGTGACGGACGATGCGTCCGTGCTGCCGGTGCTCGCCACGGTGGTACCGGTGGGGGTATCGGCGACGCTGGCCTGGGTACCCGACCCCCCGCCACCGCCACATGCGGTGATCGCGGCCGTGGCCAGGGCGAGAGCAATGCTGGTTGCCATGCGGGAAGTCGAGAAGCTGTGTGACATGAGATTGTGTCTGAATCAAACTGCGACGCAGACAAATCTGCGGTCGATCAGGGGGTCGGCTATATGAAGACGTGCCTCGGCCGGACGTTGACGGTCCTGCTCGAGTTCGCTTTGCGAGTGACGCAGCGCGTGGGTCGATGTGCGCTGCGCGAGGCGATCGTTCGGAGTGGTCTCGGTTCTCGCCATGCCCCCTTCTTCGGCGGCTGACGGGATCCATTGAGTCGTCGAACACGCAAGAAGCCGCGTGTTTGTGGACTATTTCGGAAGGCGCTCCGTGTAAGGTGCCGAGGGCCGCTGTGAATCCAGGAATCCCCACGACGCGCTTGGTCGAGTCGTGGCGGATATTGCCCAGCTTTGGGCGAGCGACTGGTTCGCGGAGGTATCGCGATGTATCCATTCGACACCCACCCAGGTATTGCCGCCACGCGACAATTCAGGGCTTAACCGCCATATATGTCAGCCCTGACACGAGCCGCGCATTCAAATGGGGGTGGGCGCGCGCCATCCCTCCCGCATCGCGGGAATCCACATGACAAGTTGTCACTGCGCTCCCGCACAGTGAAACGGACGGCCTCCCGGCCGCTAGCCTTTAGTTGCCAATTAGCTCGGCTTCGAACAGTCGCGCCGAACGCTCCCAGCTCGAGTCGGCGACCGTCGCCGCGGCGCCTTCGGACAGGGCGGCCCATTGGGCGTCGCTGCCACGCAGGATGGCCGTCACGGCGTCGGCGAGGGCGCGCACGTCGCCGACCTCGGCGAGTGCGCCGTTGACGCCGTCGACGATCGCCTCGGCGGGCCAGCCCGTGCGCGTCGACACGACCGGCGTGCGGCACGCCATCGCTTCCATGGCGATCAGGTTGAAGCCTTCCGACTTGCTGCAGCACAGCCAGACGTCGCAGCTGGCATAGATGTCCTTGAGCTGGTCCTGGCGCGGGCCCACCGTGATCGCGATCCCGTCCACGCGGTCGCGATACTTCGCCGGCGCCCGCTCGGTGAATGCGACCACCTCGACGCCGGGCAGTGCGCGCCGCACCTCGGTGATGACGTCCAGCGCGACGTCGAAGCCCTTGAAGTCGGTCTCGCTGAACAGCGTGCCGATACGGGGTCGGGTATTCTTCGCGCGCGGCGGCGCATGGAACTGGTGACGGTCCACCGCATTGGGCACCACGACGCAGCCGGAGCGGTTGCCGTCGTCGGCGATGGCCTTGACGAGCCACTGCGCGACCGCGATCTTCTTCATCGGCGACCGATACGTGGCGGCGACCCGCTCGAGCGGCATCCAGTCGAACACCTCGTGGTGCTGGACGAAGTACACCGGGCGGCCCTTGGAGGCCGGCATGACGGCCACCTGTTCGGCGGTCTCCCACCAGGTGGCGATGATCACGTCGGCGTCGGGGACGTCCCCGGCACGGACGGGACGGTGCATGCCCAGCACCTTCCGCGGGATTCCCTGTCCATCCAGGTGCGACGCGATCTGCACCCGCGCCGGCCACTGCGGCAGCCCCAGCTTCTCCATCAGGCGCGAAGCGAGTCCGCGCGAACGGTGCGGGATGGAGACGACCAGCACGTCGTGGCCGAATTCCTGCAGGTACCTGGCGTAGATGGCGACCACGCGGATGCCGCCCGTCATGTTCAGGGGCGGGCAGACAAACGTGATTTTCATGGGGCTCGTCGTTGCGAAGGGCGGGAGGATTGTGTCATCTGCAGCGCGACCGCGGCGGATCGCCGTCGCCCTGGCAAGCGGCTCGCCAAGGTCGAGCTGGAGCGGGCATCGGATACGATGACCGCGACGTCGCGCCACCGGTCCGCCGTCGCCTCCCGACCCGCGGCGCTCGATCGGGGCCGAAAATTGCTCAATGCGCCGCCGACGGTTGTCGCTCGACAATTGCGCCTCCTTGCCCCAGCCCCCAGGACGACATGGTTCCCGATCCGGACAACCCAGCCCTCCCCGTGAACGCCCCGCCGCGCTCGCAGGCCATCGGCATGGTGGTCATCGGCCGCAACGAGGGCGCGCGGCTGGTGCGCTGCCTGGAGTCCTGCGCGCGCGAACAGGCGCCGGTCGTCTATGTGGACAGCGGGTCGACGGACGGCTCGCCGGCGGCCGCCCGCGCGCTCGGCGCGCAGGTGCTGGCGCTCGACATGTCCTTCCCGTTCACGGCCGCCCGGGCCCGCAACGAAGGCTTCGCGGCGCTCATCGCGGCGTTCCCGCACGTGGATCGCGTGCAGTTCCTCGATGGCGACTGCGAGCTGGTGCCGGGATGGGTCGCGGCGGCCTCGGCATTCCTCGACGACCATCTGCAAGTTGCCGCAGTGTGCGGCCGGCGGGTGGAAAGATTTCCTGAGGCGTCCGTCTACAACCGCCTGTGCGACATCGAATGGAACACGCCCGTCGGCGAGGCGAAGGCGTTCGGCGGCGACGTGTTGATCCGGGTGCAGGCGCTCGCGGCGAGCGGCGGCTACCGGCCCGACCTCATCGCCGGCGAGGAGCCCGAGCTGTGCGTGCGACTGCGCGCCGCGGGGGGGACGGTCTGGCGTCTCGGGTTGGACATGACCTTGCACGACGCCGCCATGACGCGCTGGAAGCAATGGTGGAGGCGCAGCGTGCGCGCCGGCCACGCGTTCGCCGAGGGCGCCTGGCTTCACGGCGCGCCGCCGGAGCGGCACTTCGTCGCCGAGACGCGTCGAGCGCTCCTGTGGGGCGCGGCGTTGCCGCTCGTGCTGCTGGTGCTCACGCTGGCGCGGCCCGCGCTCGCCTGGCTGTGGCTGGTCTATCCCCTGCAATGGCTGCGCGTCGCGCTCATGCTGCGGCGCCAGCATCGACCCCTGCCCTGGACGCAGTCCGCATTTTTCCTGCAAGGCCGTTTCGCGGAGGCCGCCGGCGCCTTGCGGTTCTGGTGGGGACGAACCATGGAGCGCCGCAGTGCCCTCATCGAATACAAGTGAAGCTCGCCGCATCCTCGCCTGCGGGAGCGCGTCATGACGGTGGCCAGCGTGGCCGCCCTGGTCGCCCTCTGCCTGCTGGTGCTCGCCGCGCTGCCGGCGGCGGTGTTCGTGGCGGTGTTCTGCGCGCAGGTCCTGGCGGCCATCCGGCCGCTCGCCGAGGCGGCCGTGCGGACCAAGGGGCACGCCCGCGCGCGCATCGCGGTGCTGGTGCCGGCCCATGACGAGGCCAGCGGCATCGCCCGCACGCTGGCCGCGGTCACGGGCCAGCTGCACGGGAACGACCGCGTCCTCGTCGTGGCCGACAACTGCTCCGACGACACCGCGGCGATCGCGCGCGCCGCCGGCGCCCAGGTGGTCGAGCGCTTCCACGACACCGACCGCGGCAAGGGCTTCGCGCTCGCGTTCGGCGTCGATGCCTTGCGCGCCGATCCGCCGGGCCTGGTGGTGATCCTGGATGCCGATTGCGAGCTCGGTCCGGGCGCACTCGATGCACTGGCGGCGTCCGTCGCCGCCACCGACCGGCCGGCGCAGGCGCTGTACCTGATGACGGCGCCCGCGGACGCCCGCCTGCCGCGACGCCTGGCCCAGTTCGCCTGGCGGGTGCGCAACCGGGTTCGACCCGCCGGCTGGCATCGCCTGGGACTGCCCTGCCAGCTGATGGGCACCGGCATGGCCTTCACCTGGCCGATGCTGCGCTCGGCGCCGCTGGCCAATGCGTCCATCGTCGAGGACATGAAGCTGGGCATCGACCTCGCCGCCGCCGGGCGTCCGCCGGTCTTCTGCCCGGACGCGCTGGTCACGAGCACCTTCCCCGAGTCGACCGCGGCCACCAGCACCCAGCGCACGCGCTGGGAGCACGGGCATCTCGAGATGATCCTGCGCGAGGTGCCCGGCCTGCTCGCCGCGGCCTGGCGACGCGGCGACTGGCGGCTGGTGGGCATGGCGCTCGACCTGTGCGTACCGCCCCTGGCCCTGCTGGCCGCGCTGCTGCTGGCCGGCACCGTGGCGAGCGCGCTGTTCTCCTGGTGGGCCGCGGACGTCACGCTGGTCGGCGCCTGGCTCGTGCTGCTGGCGACGTTCATCCTCGCCGTGCTGACCGCGTGGCGAGTCCATGGCAGCGACCTGGTGCGTTTCGTCGAACTGCTCTCCATCCCGCTCTACGTCGCCGCGAAGGTGCCGATCTACGTCCGCTTCATCGTGCGCCGGGAGCGCCGATGGGTGCGAACCGATCGCGACGCCCCCTGATTCCGGCGCGCCACCCCGCGCCGCGGTGCGGTATTGCCGCGAAACGCCGAATTGCCGTCGAGTCCCGGTGGGGCCGCGGGGATGACATGGCAAAATGGCCGTTGCGATTGTGCGCACTCCGCGAGCATCGATTGTTTGCCAACCCGACGATTGATCCATCGAGTGACCGCGTGATCGAAACTTTCTGCAGTTCAAAAGGTTGGGTGGCGTCCTCGTCCCCACGATGCCCTCCGGGAGCTTTCCGTGTCTGAGCCGCACCCGCACTGGCCCCGCCATCCGCTGCTGAATGTCTGGGCAGACGACCTGACGATGGACGAGCTGCTGGCCCGCATGGCGAGCGTCGGCGGCGTCGTCTTCACGGTCAACCCCGACCACCTCTACCACCTGCAGTACAACCCCGAGTTCCTGCGCGCCTACCGTTCGGCGGACATCATCACCGTCGACAGCCACTACGTGCGCATGGCGCTGCGGCTGCTCGGGCGACCGGTTGCCAATCGCCTGCCCGGTTCGGACATCGTGCCGGCGTTCTCGCGGCGGCAGGCGGCCGATCCCGGCACGCGCTTCTTCCTGCTGGGCGCGCGCCCCGGCGTGGCGCAGACGGCGCTCGAGAACATGAACGCGAAGGCCGGGCGCGAGCTCGTGGTCGGCGCGCACGGCCCGTCGATGAACTTCGTCAACGACGCCGCCGAGATCGACGCCGTCATCGAGACGATCAACGCCAGTCGCGCCACGGTGCTGCTGGTGGGGCTGGGCGCGCCCAAGCAGGAGATCTGGATCGCCAACCACCGCCACCGCATGCCGCACGTGCGCGTGATGATGGGCGTGGGCGCGACGATCGACTACGAGGCCGGCGCCGTCCAGCGCGCGCCGGTGTGGTTGCGCCGCCTGGGCCTCGAATGGACCTACCGCGTGTTCACCGAGCCGCGGCGCTACCTGATGCGCTACGTCCGCAGCTCGCGCTTCGTCTGGTGGATGCTGATGGATCGCATCGGCCGCTACCGCGACCCGTTCCACGAATCCGCACCGTCGTTGCCTCACTGATCAACAAAAAGTCATCCCCCAGGGATTGCGAGGAGAAAAAGATGAAGTTCAAGCCCGCCGCGGCCTGGTTGCCGCTCGTCCTGCTGTTGCTGTCCGGCGCCGCCCGCGCCGATCTCGAGCCGTTCTCGTTCGGGGCGGGCGAGTCGCTGAAGCACGAGAGCAACATCTACCATGACGACACCGACCACAAGTCCGACTGGTTGTCGACCACCGACCTGCATGCCGCGCTGGACCAGGCCATCGGCCGCGACCGCCTGACCGCGAACGCCGCCGTCAACTACACCAAGTACCGGACCTCCTCGCAGCGCGACGCCCTGGGCTACGACGGCGGCGTGAACCTGGACTGGAACACGATCGGCGACCTCTCCGGCTCGCTGGGCGTCAACTCCGCCCGCAGCGTGTACATCTACGGCATCAACGACGAATCGGCGGGGGGCTCGGGCGGCCGCAACCTGCAGACCACCAATCACGGCTTTGCCCGCCTGCAGCTCGGCGGGCTCGCGCGCTGGAAGATCTTCGGTGGCATCGACGCGATGAACCGCAACTATTCGCTCGAGTCGTACAAGTCGGACGAGCAGCGGCAGTGGACCAGCAACGTCGGCACGAACTACTCCACCAGCCCCGACCTCTCGTTCGGGGTGGTGGGCAACTACGTGCGCGGCGAGTATCCGTACTATCCGCGGACCGACGGCGAAGGCACGTTCAAGGCCGGCTTCAGCTCGCGGGCCGTCAGTGCGACCACGCAGTGGCAGGCCAGCGGCAACAGCGCGCTCAACGCCCAGGTGGGCTACACCGAGGAGAGCAGCGACCTGCAACCCAAGCGGAACTTCGTCAACGCCAACCTGAACTGGACATGGACGCCGCCGTCGCACTTCAAGGTGCAGGCGGGCCTGGCGCGCGGCAGCAGTGGTGGCATCGGCTCCGCTGCGGTCAACACGCTCAACGACCGCTCGCTGAACACGTCCGGCAACCTCGACGTCAGCTACGTGGTGACGTCCAAGATCTCGCTGGCCGGCGATGTCTCGTACATCGAGCGCAAGTACTCGAACGTCTCGCTGGGAAGCCTGGACAGCGCCGGGAATCTCAGGACGACCTCCGGCTCGAACCACACCAGCACCTTCAGCCTGGCCGCCCACTACCTGCCGACCCGCACCACGGACCTGAACTGCGGCATCGCGCGCGACATACGCGGCTCCAACTCGAACGCCGACTTCGTCGAACAGTTCCCGAACTTTTCCGACACCACGTACCAGTGCGCGGCGTCCATCAGCTTCAACTGACCACCGCGTGTGACGCAGGATTCTGAAATGACCGTCGTTGCTGTCGTTGGCCTGGGCTACGTGGGCCTTCCTCTCGTCGTCGAATTCGGCAAGCTGGGCCGCACCATCGGGTTCGACATCGCCGTCGACAAGGTGGCTAGGTGCCGCGCCGGCAGCGATCCGTCGCGCGAGATCCCCGACGAGGAGATGCGGGCGGCGGTGCACGCCGAGTACACCGCGAACCCGGCCGACGTGGCCGCGGCCGACGTCATCATCGTGGCCGTCCCGACGCCGGTGGACAACGCGAAGGCGCCCGACTTCGGCCCGCTGATCGGCGCCAGCCGCGCGATCGGGCCGCACCTGAAGCCCGGCGTGATCGTGGTCTACGAGTCCACGGTCTATCCCGGCGCGACGGAGGAGGTCTGCATCCCCGAGCTCGAACGCAGCTCGGGCCGCACGTGGAAGAAGGACTTCTTCGTCGGCTACAGCCCCGAACGCATCAACCCGGGCGACCGCGAGCACACGCTGACCAAGGTGATGAAGGTCGTCGCCGGCGACACGCCCGCCACGCTCGAGACCGTGGCCGGACTGTACGAGCGCATCGTCAAGCCGGGCGTGCACCGCACCACCACCATCAAGGCCGCCGAGGCCTGCAAGGTGATCGAGAACACGCAGCGCGACCTCAACATCGCGCTGATGAACGAGCTGGCGATCATTTTCGACAAGGTGGGCATCGACACCACCGAAGTCCTGGAGGCCGCCGGCACGAAGTGGAACTTCCTGAAGTTCAAGCCGGGCCTGGTCGGCGGCCATTGCATCGGCGTCGATCCGTACTACCTCACGCACAAGGCCGAGACGCTGGGCTATCACCCGCAGGTGATCCTCGCCGGGCGCCGCATCAACGACGGCATGGGCAAGTACATCGCCGAGCAGACGATCAAGCAGATGATCTCGGCCGGCAGCGCGATCAAGGGCGCCAAGGTGACGGTG
>FSZK01000163.1_pt1 | contig 11883 bp, 8 predicted proteins | sample 1638791 | NCBI WGS metagenome assembly FSZK01 (sample SAMEA3914813, study PRJEB12502) | metagenome | biome: forest; material: soil | place: Canada | collected 2011-07-07 | depth 0.3 m | reverse complement strand
GCCCCCGAGCTCACGCATTTCGACGCCCACGGCCAGGCCCACATGGTCGACGTCGGCGGCAAGCCCGAGACGCGCCGCATCGCGCGCGCGACGGGCTCGATCCGCATGCAGCCCGCCACCCTCGCCGCGATCGCCGGCGGCAGCGCGAAGAAGGGCGACGTGCTCGGCGTGGCCCGCATCGCGGCCATCCAGGCGGCCAAGCGCACGTCGGAACTGGTGCCGCTGTGCCATCCATTGCCGCTCACGCACGTGCAGGTGGACTTCGCGATCGACGCCGCCGCGAACGCCGTGCACTGCACCGTCCAGGCCGAGACCCTGGGCCGCACCGGCGTCGAGATGGAGGCCCTGACGGCCGTCCAGGTGGGCCTGCTGACCGTCTACGACATGGTCAAGGCGATCGACCGGGGGATGGTGATGGGCGACATCCGGGTGCTGGAAAAGCACGGCGGGAAGTCGGGGTCGTGGGCCAGTCCCTGAAGTGAGAAGGCCCGCATTTCGCGGGCCCTTGTCGTGTCAGCGGAAGTCGCGCCAGGTGAGCCCCGTCGGCTCGGGCTGGCACTGGAAGGGCTTGACCTGCAGCGTCGTGTCGGCGCACGGCGCGAAGAACTCTTCGGCGTCCGCCTTGTCGAATTCCTTCAGGCGCCCGACCAGGTAGCGCGCGCGCTCCGTCTGGCCGCTTTCGGCCAGCGCGTTGGCCCACGCCATCATCAGGCGGCTGTCGAGCAGCGAATGGGTGGCGCGTTCGAAGGCGCCGAGCGCCTTCGATGGCGGGTCGGCCGTGGTGGCGTCGGCGTAGTCGGCGTGGTGCGCGAAGAACGGGCTGGCCTGGCCGGCGGAGATGCGGTCGGCCAGCGGCGCCAGGCTGGCATCGTCGACGAAGATCGTCGACACGCGCCAGTAGTCCCACGTCGACACCAGCGCGACGACCACCATCGCGGCGCCGAACCAGCGCAGGCCCGAGCCTTCGCTGCTCAGGCGCACCAGCTTGCCCGGATCGACCTGGCGGCCACCGACGACGCCGCTCAGCGCGAGCTCGGCGACCGGTTTCGGCGCCGGGCCGGAGCCCAGCGTGAAGCCCCAGGCCCAGGCCGCAGGCAGCAGGAAATAGGCGTACCAGAGAGGGTATTCGTCGAGGCTGTGCGCGCCGATCATGATCACCATCACCCACGCCGCGCGCGCACCGTGGCCAGCGGCGCCTTGCGCGGACCAGGCGCGCTTGAAGCCCTGGACCAGCGCCCACAGCAGCAGCCCCAGCACGAGAAGTCCCAGGGGGACGCCCAGCTCGACGAGGAGTTGCAACGGCAGGTCGTGCGTGTGATCGAAGAACGCGGTCGGACGGTGCGGGAACGGCGTGAGCGTCCACGCGAAGTTGAACTCGCCCCAGCCCACGCCGAGCCACGGCTGCTGGCGGATCATCTCGACGGCGTTCTTCCAGATCGCGAAGTGCGAGCTGTCTCCGTCGCCGAAGCGCGTCGCGGCGCCCACGGCGTGCGGCATGAACGGCACGTGCGCGCTCAGCCACGGCCAGAAGAGCACGCCGAGCGGAAACACGATGGTCGATGCCAAAGCGACGCGAGTGCTTCGCGACAGGCGGGACTCCGTGGGCCCCCAGACCCACACCGCGATCGACTCGGCCGCGGCCCAGAGCACGAGCACCCCTGCCCCCGCATACAGGCCGGTGCGCGAGCCGCTGAGAACGACGGCGATCATGATCAGCAGCAGCAGCAGGCCACCCAGCCAACGCGGAATACGGCGCCACTCGACCAGCGGCACCAACGCGATCGCCGACCAGACGAGCAGGCTCGCGAGATGGTTCGGCTGGCGCAGGTTGCCGACCGCGCGGCCCGGAATGCCCGACTCCGCGATGAACGAGCCATCGAGCAGCTTCGGGATGCTCGGGAAGTACACCTGGATCACCGCGATCGCGGCGCTGCACAGGCCCACGGCCAGCATGCCGAATGCGAATGGCGCGAACGCCTGCAGGCCGTCGCGATCGCCGCCCTGCGCGATGCGCGAGCCGAGCGCCGCGACGAAGCAGGCCGCCACCAGCAACAGCAGCGGCGGCAGCGCGAGCGAGGTCGGCAGCGACCCGATCGTCCACGACGCGACGATCGCGATGCACATCACGGCCAGCGCCAGCGTGAGGATCGTCGTGGCGCCGCGGCGGCCGCTCCCCGGCGACACACGATTGGCGGCCAGCAGGCACAGCCCCCAGCCGAGCACGCACAGCAACTCGTTGAGCTGCGTCGCCGACGGCGTGCGGTTGTAGGCCAGCAGCGGAGGAAAGATCAGCGCGAGCGCGTAGACGATCACGCGGATCTCTGGACGCTCGCCGGCAAGGGGTTGACTGTTCATTGCTTGGGATGAAATGGCGCCGGCTGACCAGCGCCGGCTCGCGCCGCGCATCGTGGCGCAAACGGTGCAGAGGGTACCGCGATTCCGGGCCCGGCAGTCGCGCGGCTTCCAGCTACCTGAAGTCGCGCCAGTCCACGGGATGGTCCGGCGGCAGGCACTGGAACGGCTTGGCCGCTACCGAGGGATTGTCGCAGGGTGCGTACCAGCGCTTCGCGTCGTCCAGGTCGAATTCGCGAAGGCGTGCCGCCAGATAACGTGCCTTGTCGATCTCGCCGCGGGCGGCCAGCATGTTTGCCCAGATGTACATGACGCGGCCATTGAGCAGGACGTGCGACGAGCGCACGACCAACGGCAGCATCCGCGGCGGCGGCCGGGCGCTGGTGATCGCGACATAGTCGGCCTGGTATGAGAACAGCGGACTGGCCTGCGCGTCATGGATGCGTTCGCCGAGCGTCGCCGATGCGTCCGTCGGCACGAACAGCGGAACGATGTTGCGGTAGTCGGCCCAGGCGGAGACTGCGGCGACACCCATGAGCAGGCCCATTGAACGCCAGGCTCGCCATGACAGCGCCGTGGCCGTCACCGGCGCCGCGCCCGCGCCGAGCAGGAGTCCCCAGGCCCACGCCGCCGGCAGCAGCAGGTAGGCATACCATAGAGGGTACTCGAGCATGCTGTGCAGGCCGATCACGAGCACGATCATCAGCGCGCAGCGGGCCGTCGTTCCAGCCGCCCCCGCGAGACCGCGGACGCGCCGCAGCGGCCGCCAGATGCTACACAGCAGCAGTCCGAAGATGGTCGCGGCGGCCGGAACTCCGAGCTCCGCGGCGAGTTGCAGCGGCAGGTCATGGGCATTGTCGACCAGGCCCGCGGGCCGCGAGGCGAAGGGCGTCAGCGTCCACGCGAAATTGAACTGCCCCCAGCCGACGCCGGTCCACGGCTGCGCCTTGATCATGCTGAGCGTGTCGCTCCAGATGTCGAGCCGGAACGAGGTGACGTCGGTGCCCTCGCGCGCGGTGAGGCCTGCATTTGTGCCATTGCGAACGAGGATTGTCAGCACGATCGCGAGCAACGGCGCGATGGCCAGCGCGGCGCGCGTGGATCGCTCGAGCTGGCGATCCAGCAGGCCCCACGCCGCCAGCATCGCGAGCGAGACCAGCGCCGTGCGCGAGCCGGTCAGCACGACGCCCAGCAGCACGAACAGGGCCACGCAGGCGATGCCGGCGCGCGCCAGGATCGCGCCGGGGTGCCTGCGGGCATGATGCGCCGCGAGCGCGACGAGGCCGATCAGCGCCCAGACGAGGACATCGCCGAACTGGTTGGGCTGTTCGATATTGCCGCCTGCCCGACCGGGCGCAGCCGGTATCGCGATCCGGACGTTGTCGGCCAGCTGCACGTCGAAGATCTGGATGCAGGCGATGCAGGCGCCCAGGACGCCGGCGAGCACCAGCGCGATGGCGAATGGAAGGAACCAGTCATCGCTGGCACCGGCGCCTGCGCTCGCGCCATGCAACGCCACCACGCCCGAGAGCAGGATCACGCCCAGGATGGCGGCGCCGGGTGGCGACGGCAGGTGCCCGAACAGGATTGAAGCAAGGCATCCCGTTGCCGCCAGTGCCACCGCCGCGAGCAGCGGCCCGGCGGCCCGCAGCGTCGCCCATGTCGGCGCCGGCGCAGGCGCCAACAGGAGAACGAGGCCCCACCCCAGCACGGCAACCAGTTGATTGACGATCGTCACCATCGGCCCGGCCGACGGGCCGATCGACAGGGCGACGCTGACGGCGACGATGAAGGCGGCCAGGCGCATGAAGGATGGCGCGCGGGTGGGAGGGTGCATGCCTTCATTGTCGCGCCGGCCTGCGGGCGGGCGCGGACGGCCGCTGCGCCGCCTTCGGCCTGCTGCGATCGATCAGGGCTCCGCGCTCTGCCAAGCGGATATCCAAACGGCCCGGGCGAGCGCGACGCTGCGATTACACTTTGCCGACCTGATGCGCACGGACGAGCTTGTTGTCGAAGTCAGCTCGATACGACCGGCCAAGACATCGAGATTCGATCCGGGCAGTCACCATCGACCGCCCTTCCGACAACCGGCGCGACGCCCAAGATCCCGTTTTGGAGCGCGATTCCAATTCGCCATCATGGAGGCCCCGTTGAACATCCCATCGAAGCCGGCTGCCGTCACGGGCATGCCGAAGCAATGTCCCCTCTGCGCGCACGCGGTCCAGCGCCTCCTGGCGGGCCACCCGGCGTATGCCGCCCCGGACCGCTTCGACGTCTACGACTGCGGCGGCTGCGACACGCGTTTCGCCTGGCCGATGATCACGTCACCGGCGATCTACGAGCAAATCTACCGCGTCGCTGCACGGCTGCCCGGCTACGACCGCTACGAGCGCCTGCGCGCAGCGGTGGCAGTCAGCGACCGTCCGCTGGATCTGCTGGCCGATCGCGAAGACGTCTACTGGGGAGTTCGCGAAGCGTTGCGGCCGCTGCTGGCATCCGGGCGCCGTCCGCGCATCCTCGAGATCGGCTCCGGCATGGGCTACCTGACCTTCGCGCTGCACCGGGCCGGTTGCGACATCGTGGGCATCGACCATTCCGCCGAGGCCGTCGCAACGGCCACGGCCACGTTCGGCCCGCTGTTCCAGGTCGCCCCCGCGGAGTCGCTGGCCGCCTCCGGGCTGGGCGGTTTCGACGCGGTTGTCTCGACAGAGGTGATCGAGCACCTGCTGGATCCCCACGGCTTCGTGCGCGACGCCGCGTCGATGCTGGCGCCCGGCGGCGTGCTGGTGCTCACGACCCCGAACATGGATCTCTACCCGCGCAACCTGGCCTGGCACACCGATCCGGCGCCCGTGCACCTGTGGTGGTTCTCGAAGACGTCGCTGCGCCGCATCGCCTGGGACTGCGGCCTGCAGCCGACGTTCATCGACTATTCGGCGCTGTACGGGCGCTCGCGCGAGCCCGCGGTCACCAGCAAGCCGCAGAGCCTGGACGAGGGCGGCAACCTGAACTATCGCGATTCGGCGTTCAACACCTTCGCGCGGGCACTGGTCGCGCGCTTCCCGGGACTGGCGCCTCTGATCACCAGGATCTTCCTCGCGCGCACGGGTCGCCAGTTCGCGCGCGAACGCTTCGGCCGCGAGAGCCTCAGCATGTGCGCCGTGCTGCGCACCGACGCCACGGTGTCAGCCGCTCCATGAGCGTTGGGCCGCCTGCGGTGCAGGCGCCTTCGCCGCGCTCAGTCCGGATCGCGGGATTGCCCGCCGAAGACGAAATATCGCTGCAGCAGGAAGCCGGCAATGACGTTGGACGGCATGGCCAGCGCGCCGCCGATGAAGGCATTGAAGCCCAGGTGCAGGCATAGCGCGACGACGCCGACGTGGCTCAGGTAGATCAGGACCCAGCTCACGACGAAGCGTCCGAACAGCGAATGGCGCATGTTGCGGAAGACGAAGCGGCCCTGGGTCTTGAAACTCAGGCAGATGCCCGCGGTCAGCGTGATCAGGCTGGCGATCGGATAGCTGCAGCCCAGCGCGAGAGCCAGCGCGTAGATCAAATAGGAAAAGCACGTGTTGGCGACGCCGACGACGACGTAGCGCACCAGCACATGCCGCCAGGCGGACCGCAGCGGCGCCGGCAAGGCCATCATCGTCCCGTACCTGCGCCCAGCTCGGCGCGGAACGCCGCGACGCGCTCCGCCTCGAGTACCTGGTGGATGCCGATGTGCAGGCTGCGGCTGATCGAGTGCGGCCGGCCGGCCGGTTCCTCCGAGCGGAAACAGATGCTGCGCATGTACAGCGGCGACAGGCTGTTCACCGAGGTGACCAGGCGGACGGGTCGGCGCGACACGCGGCGGAACACGCCCACGAGCTGGGCGATGCTGGTGGCCTGCTCCGCGGCGATGATCTTCATGACGACCGCTCCCGCTCGCTCGCGCACGTCGCGCACGGCGTCCACCGTGCGGTCCGCCGCATCGTCGACGAAGATGTAGTCGCGGATCGTGTCGAGCGGCACGTAGATGTGCACGACCTCGTTGCCGACGATGCGCCGCGCCATCTGCGTGATCAAGCCCTGCGCCTTCTCGCGCGACTGGCCCGGGCCGAAGAGCGTCGAATAGCGCGCGAGCAAGGCCGTCCAGCCGGGCTTCGCCGCGACCGCCGCGCGCACTTTCGCTTCTTGCTGCAGCTTGTGCGCCGCATAGGCCGTTCCCGGGGTGACGGCACTGGTTTCGCCGATGAAGTCCTCGCGCGACTGGCCATAGATGGCGCCGGCGGAACTCGCCAGCACCAGGCAACCCGGCGCGGCGCGCAGCGCGGGCTCCGCCATCAGGCGCTCCAGCAGCAGGTCGAGGGCCCGGGACTCGATTTCCAGGCTCGTCGCGTCGCTGGACATGGAGCTGACGCCGGCCGCCCAGACCAGCAGCCAGCGTCCTGCGCGCCCAGCGGCGCGCGCGAAGGCGGCCACCTCGCGATCCCACTGCGCCGCCAGCAGTTCGTTGTGCCCCCAGGCCAGGTCTTGCTCGATTGCATGCAGCGCGACGTCGCCCCGCTGCCGGATCGCGCGCACGATGGCGCCGCCCAGAAGCCCCCCCGCGCCGATCACCCAGGCTGCTTCGCGCATCACTCGGGCCGCGGTCGCGTCGGCTTGCTGCTCACCACGTAGAGCGGCCGTCCCATCGCGATGCCCATGGTGACCGCCAGGTACTCCGCAATCACGCCCAGGGCCATCAGCATGGTGCCGCTGAAGAACGAGACGACGATGACGAGGGACGCCCAGCCCTGCACCTGGATGTTGCCCATCAGCTTGCTGACGATCACCCACAGCATCAGCCCCACCGCCGCCAGCACGGACAACCCGCCGGCCAGAGTGATGAAGCGCAGCGGACGCGTGCCGCTCGTCAGCACGAGCGCCCAGAAGTGGCTCAGCAGCTTGAGCATCGAATAGCCCGAGGGCCGGCCAGATTCCTCCCGCAACCGCACGGGGCAATGCCCCACGTGGCTCGTCAACCAGGACAGGCCGACGTCGAGATAGACGCCGTAGCCGCAATAGGCGGCCAGCGAGCGGCCGACCTCGCCGTCGATGAAGCGATAGCTGTTGAAGCGTCCCATCGCCTCGTTGCCCAGCATCCGCGCGCTGATCGACTTGGCGAGCCGGCTGGCCAGGTTGCGCAGCGCGCCATGCGGCGGCGGGTTGGTCGGCAGGGCGTAGACCAGTTGGCAGCGGCCGGCCAACGCGACATCGAGCATGCGCGGCAGGTCGCCGGGATCCTGCTGGCCGTCCTCGTCCAGCGTCGCGATCCAGTCGCCCACGGCGCCCGCCATGCCGGCCAGGGTGGCCGCGTGCTGCCCGTAGTTGCGCGATAGCCAGACGGGACGCACCGTGGAATGCTCGCTGGCGAGCGCCTCGATGGCCAGGTCCGAACGATCGGGCCCGCAATCGTGAACCAGCAGGATTTCGCAGACTTGCCAAGCGACGCCCGACGGCGTGTGCCCGGCCTGCGTCAACGGCAGCAATTCGTCGACCAGGCTGCGCAGGCTGTCGGCGCCGCGGTAGACGGGAATGACCACGGAGACGCGCAAGGCGTTCGCCGCTGTGTTGGGTTCGGTCATGTGCAGATGTCCCTGATCCGTGCTTCGAGCGGGCTGGCCGCCATCATCGAACGAACAGCTTGTAGAAAACCAGGCGCAGGGCGTTGTTCAACAGCGCGGCGGCCTTGCCGATCGCCAGGTCCGAGCGGGATCCCGAGACGAGCCCCGCCGCGTTCATCCGGCCGATGAAGTCGGTGTACTGCCGTCCCTGTCCGCGTCCGATCGCCACGCTCCAGGAGCCACTCGAGACCCGGAACGAGGAGACCGGCTCGGCCATGTACCAGGCGTCGCCGTGGGCGAGCAGCCGGATCCAATAGTCGAGATCGATGACGAAGCCCTGCTGCCCGTCGAAAGGTCCGATCCGTTGCGCCAGCGCTCGACGGAACAGGATCGCGCCCGGTTCGCCGATGACGTTGGTGCCGCGTCGCACGCAGTGGCGCACCAGGGTCGTTGCCGGGACTCGTCCCGACGCCACGCCCTTGAGGCCTCGACGCGCCAGGACGCGCCCCGTGGGCCCGATGATCTCGCGCGCGCCGAAAACCAGCGAGATGCGCTCGTCGGCATCGGCATCCAGCACCGCGACCTGCCTGGCGAGGCTCTGCGGATGCAGGAGGTCGTCCTGGGGCAGCAACTTGACGTAGCGACCCGTGGCCAGTTCGAGCGCCCGATTCCAGTTGCCTTCGGGTCCCAGGTTGCACGGATTGCGAAACAGCCGGATGCGCGGGTCGGCATAGGCCTCGACGATCGCCGTCGTGCCGTCCCTGGAGTTGTCGTCGACGACGACAACCTCCAGGTCGACGCCCGCCTGCGCGAGGACGGAATCGATCGCGGGTCCGATGTAGCGGGCGCCGTCGTAAGTGGGTATCAGAATCGAAACCGTTGTCATGCGACCCCACTACGTCCGGCTCGGCTCGCGAACTTCTCCATCGCGCGCGCGCAGGGTGCGCATCAGGGACACCATGTAGCGGCCGCCCAGCACCAGCAACAGGCAATACAGCGCCACGTTGGCGATGAACCAGATCGGCGCCGGGTTCTTCACCGTGAAGATGACCAACGGCAGGAAGCAGGCCGACAGCCACCATGCCAGAGAGCGCGCGCGATGCTGGGGCAGCACGAGCGCCAGTCCCATCATCCAGGTGAGGTACCACTCCTGGTTGCACGTGTTGACAAGCAGGAAGTACAGCACCGCCACGGCGAGGCAGGCTTCGGCGATGCCGCTGAGCGTGTCGCGCCGCAAGCGGTCGACCATCGCAAACAGCAGGATCACGTAGAGGACGACGTAGGCGCCGCGCAGGAACACGCCCACGTTCTGGTAGGTCGCGAGGAATCCCTGCTGGTGGAAGAACACCGGCAACGCCCAGGCCGTCACGACGTCGACGAGATGGTAGACGGAATTGCGATAGACCGTGATGCCTGCGGCGGCCACGTTGGTGAAGGCCTTCAGCGCATTCGGATCGGGAAGATAGGCCAGCGCCAGGACGCCAGCGAAGCCGGCCATGAACTTGGCCGCATCGAGCACGTTGCGTGCAGTTCCTCCGCCTTCCCGCTGCTGCACCAGCGCCGCCAGGCCGAACACCGGGACGAACACGAGCGGGAAATACTTCATCCCGAAGGCGGCGCCCAGCGCCGCGCCGGTCCACACCCAGTAGCGCCGCGAGACCGCCAGCAAGGCGAGCAGCACGAACAGGTTCATCCAGTGGTCGTTGTGCGCGCAAGTCAGCACGCTGAAGCAGATCAGGGGATTGGCCGCGTAAGAAAACAGCGCCACGCGCTTGTAGCTCGCCGGGGCCAGGCGCCAGACCAGCGCACTGCAGGCGCCGTGCAGCGCCAGTGCCGTTACCTTGGTCAAGGCCAGGGCGAGCTTCTCGTTGCCGCCGGACAGCCACGCGAGCGCCGCGGCCACTTTCTGGAACAGCGGCCCGTAGGCCGTCGTGCTGCCGAGGAAGCCGGGGTAGATGTTGGCGAACATCTGGTCCTGCCCTGCCGCGGGCACGGCCAGCGCGCTGGTGACGTAGGGGCTCACGCCGTAGTGGCTCTCCAGCCAGCCCGTGCCGATGTAGAAGAACACGTCCGGGCTGACCCAGGGCATGCCGATGGCGAAGAACAGCGACACGACGGCCGACCAGGCGACGATGTGGCGCGTGTCCAGGGTCGACGGCGACTTCGCCAGCCGCTTGACCGTGACCAGGTAGAGGGCGCCGACCAGCACGAAGCCGAACAGGTGCAGCCGGCGGCCGAGGGCCACCCACGTCTCGGAAAGCGCCAGGTCCGGCGACGCGAACAGGCCGAGGAAGTAGTCGAACTCGTGGTCGATCAGGTCCAGCGGCGACTGCCACCATAGGCGCGCGGACACCAGCACCAGCAACAGCACGGCGACCGCATAGGTCGCCAGCAGCTTGGTCAGTCCCCGGTCGCGCGTGACTTCGTTCGCGGTCTGTGTCGTCACGCCTTGTTCGCTTCCTCGTGATAGTCGTCGTCGATGTTAACGCCCCAGATCGCCGACTTGTCGCTACTGCCGGCCAGGATCGCCTCGACCGCGAACCTGGCCGACAGCATCGAATGATCCTGGTTGTTGTAGCGATGCATGCCGTTGCGGCCGATCAGGTACAGGTTCTTGATGCCGTCGAGGTACGCGCGCAACTCGTCGAAATGCTCGTAGGCGTCGCCGAAGTAGCCAGGATAGGCCTTGGGCATGCGGATGACGACGGCTTCGAGCGCGTCGGCCTCGTCGGCCAGCTTGAGCTGCTGCATCTCGCGCAGCGCGAGCGTCTTGAGCGCCGCGTCGGACAATCCCCACAGCTCGTCGTCGTCGCGTGCGAAGAATTCGAGCCCCACCCACACGGTGTCCGGATCCGCCACCATGTACGGGCTCCAGTTGTTGAAGATCTGCAGGCGGCCCACCTTGACCCCGGCATCCTGGATGTAGATCCAGTTGTCGGCCACCAGGTGCGTCTTCGGATCGATCGCCGCCGCGGTCTTGCGCAGCTTGCGGTACAACACGCCGACGGTGATGAAGTCGCGGTACTGCAGCCGGGTGCCGATGCTGCCGACGCTATCGGGCATGTCGGCCTGCATCGCCACCGACAGATCCTTGACGGGCATCGTCGAGACGACATGATTGGCGGCCACCCGCAACACGGACCCGCCCACTTCCGCGGTCACCGACTTCACGCGGTCGCCGTCACGCTCGATGCCGACGACCTTCGCATTGCGGATGATGCGGCCGCCGCCGGCTTCGAAGCGCTGCGCCGCCGTCTCCCACATCTGGCCCGGCCCGAGCTTCGGATACAGGAAGTTCTCGATCAGCGAGGTCTGGCCTTCGCCGCCACCCTTCCTGCCGGGCACCAGCTTCTTCAGCGCATGGGCGACCATGTTGCCGATGTTGAGGCTCTTGACGCGTTGTGCGCCCCACGCGGCGCTGATCTCGTTGCACGGCACGCCCCACACCTTCTCGGTATAGGACTTGAAGAACTGCAGGTAGAGCGCGCGGCCGAAGCGGTTGATGAAGAAGTCTTCGAGCGATACCTCGGGGGTGATCGGCGCCATGTGGGAGCGGCCGTAGCTCAGCGCGAACTGCGTGCACTTGCCCACCCCGAGCTTGGTGACCATGTCCAGGCCGGGGCTCAGCGGATAGTTGAAGAACGCGCCGTTGAAGTAGATGCGCGACAGCCGGTTGCGCAGCAGCATCACGGCGTCGTCCGCCTCCGTCGCCTGGATGTGCGCCGCGCCGAGAAGGCGGGATGCCCCCTGGTAGGCGACGCGGAATTCCGTCTCCCCCAATGCGCCCGGGGGCATCGCCACGGGCAGCATCTCGCGCCACCAGTTCATCACCCAGTCCGACTTAGAGAAGAAGCGGTGGCCGCCGATGTCGATGCGGTTGCCCTTGTAGTTGACCGTCTTGGACAGGCCGCCGATGTCGTCGGTGGCCTCCAGCACGAGGACG
>FSZK01000192.1_pt1 | contig 12218 bp, 8 predicted proteins | sample 1638791 | NCBI WGS metagenome assembly FSZK01 (sample SAMEA3914813, study PRJEB12502) | metagenome | biome: forest; material: soil | place: Canada | collected 2011-07-07 | depth 0.3 m | reverse complement strand
GTGCGTGAGCTCGCAGAAGGCGCCCTTGGCGAACGGGTTGTCGTGCGGCGTGCGCTCGCCCGCCAGGTAGGGCAGGAACAGCGGCGCGTCCTCGAGCACGTCGGCGGGCAGGGCCTCGACCTCGGCCAGCAGCGCGGCCTCGTCGGCGGCGCCGCTGAACGCCACGAACCACTTCAGGCAGCTGGCGGCCGACAGCATCACGCTCATCTGGTGCCAGCGTTGCGGCAGCGCGTGGCAGAACGCGTGGACCGCCGAGCCCGGGTTGGCGCGATGGCGATCGTTGACGACGAACAGCACGCCCGAGGTGCCCAGCGAGATGAAGCCGTCGCCGGGCTGCGTGGCGCCGACGCCGATCGCGCTGGCGGCGTTGTCGCCGGCGCCGCCGGCCACGACGACCTCGGGGCCCAGGCCCCAGGCGCGCGCGAGCGCGGGGCTCAGCACGCCGGACGCCGCGTTGCTCTCGACCAGGCGCGGCATGTGCGCGCGAGTCAGGTGGCTGGCGGCGAGCAGCTCGTCGGACCAGTCGCGCGCGGCGACGTCCAGCCACAGCGTGCCGGCGGCGTCGGACGGATCGGACACCTTCTCGCCGGTGAGCTGCAGGCGCAGCCAGTCCTTGGGCAGCAGCACGCTGCGCAAGCGTTCGAAGACCGCGGGTTCGTGGCGCTCGACCCACAGCAGCTTGGGGGCGGTGAAGCCGGGCATCGCGAGGTTGGCGGCGATGTCGTGCAGGCGCGGCGCGCGGGCCGTGAGTTCGGCGCACTCGGCGTGGCTGCGGCCGTCGTTCCACAGGATGGCCGGGCGCAGCACCGCGTCGTCGGCGCCCAGCAGCACGGCGCCGTGCATCTGGCCGGACAGGCCGATCCCCTGCACGCGCGCGAACTGTTCGGGGTGGCTGGCGCGCAGCTGTGCGACGGCGGACTGCGTGGCCGCCCACCAGTCGGCGGGCGACTGCTCGGACCACAGCGACTGCGGACGCGAGACGACGAGCGGCGCGCCCGCGGTGCCGACGATACGGCCAGACGTATCGAGCAGCAGGAGCTTGACTTCGGACGTGCCGAGATCGATGCCGAGGAACATCAGTTCGCTCCCCGGATGGTGCACAGAGATGCGGTCATGCGATGGCCTTGCTGGAAGTGGCGGCGATCAGCGGACGGGTCAGCCGGTAGCGCACGAGGGCGGCGGCGCCGATGGCCACGGCGTCCGCGCCGAATTGGGAGAGCCGCACGGTGGGGACGGGCAGGTTGGCGGCGGCGCAGTGGTCGCGCAGCGAGCGCAGTGCGGGCTGGACGAACGGGTCGCCCAGTTCCGCGACCGCGCCACCGAGGACGATGCAGGCCGGGTCGTAGGCGGCGGCGAGGTTCTGCAGCAGCGTGCCGAGGAAGTCGCCGGCCTTCTCCACCGAGCGCGTCACGGCCTCGTCCTTGGCGGCCAGGCGGCGCGCGAGGTCGGCCATCGGCGTCGTCTCGCGGCTCTTCGTCGACGTCGCCGGCAGCATGGCGCGCACGCCGATCAACGCCTCGGCGCAGCCGCGCCGGCCGCACGAGCACGGCGGGCCGTTGCGCTCGAGGATGGTGTGGCCGATCTCGCCGGCGAAGCCGCGGCTGCCGGTGAGCAGGCGGTCGTCGACGATCACGCCGGCGCCCACGCCGTGGTTGATGCTGACGTACAGCAGCGGATCGGCGACCGCCGCCGAATTGAATTCCATCTCGCCGAGCGCGGCGACGTCGGCCTCGTTCTGCAGGAACAGCGGGACGCCGGCGAGCGAGGAGTTGACCAGCGCGGCCTCCAGCTGCGCGCCGAACGCCACGTCGCGCCAGCCGAGGTTGGGTGCGAAGTGCAGGAAGCCGGTGGACTCGTCCACGCCGCCGGGCAGGCCGACGCCCACCCCGATCACTTCCTGCGCGGCGCCATCGAGCTGCGCGCGGACCTTCAGCAGCGCCTTGGTCAGGCGGTCGATGCAGGCGTTGGCGCCGCGGTTCGCCCCGTGGCTGACCGTGACGCTCGCCACGACCTCGCCCACCAGCGAGGTGGCGACGACGCGCACGGCCTCGATGCCGATCTCGGCACCGAGCAACAGCAGGCGCGCGGGATCGATGTACAGCGGGGTGGGGCGGCGGCCCAGGTCGCCGGTGGCCACGCTCTCGCGCTCCAGCAGCCAGCCCTCGGCGATCAGCTCGCGCACCAGCAGGCCGACGGTCGACTTGGTCAGCTGCACGCTGGTGGCCAGGTCGGCGCGCGACAGGCCCGGGTTGGCGCACAGGTGCCGCACCAGGGCCATGCGGTTGATGCCCTTGAGCAGACGCTGGTGGCCCGCCGAATCCCCGCGCTCGGCAGCCCGCGCGGCCATCGGCCCGGTCGGGCGCGGCGGGGCGCTGACCGAAGGCCAGGGGCGGAAAGGAGCGGTGAACAGGGTCAAGCGGATTTAACCTTAAATTTTCCTGAATTCCTGAATACGATTTAACCTTAAATCAATCGGATTCCTGAACCTGGATTTACGTGGCCTGTATGCGCCCGCCGGAAGGCAGGGTGGGCTCGTGAAGTTCGGTCAAAAAATGTTAGTTTGACCGACAGACGAAATAAAGCTCGTGCAAACCCCTAGGTACTTTTTGGCCCGTGGGCAGCATGGTTCGGTCCCGCGCAGGACGAGGCCGAGCAAGGCTCCGCCGAACGCGCCGCGCGTTGCCTGCGGGCATCGCGCCAACGTCACTTCGCGGTTCGGAAAGGAGCCCATGTCAGACAGAGCCATCCGCAAGATCGTCATCGTCGGAGGCGGAACCGCCGGCTGGATGGCGGCCGCGCCGCTCGCGCAGAGGCTGCGTGCCGGCAGCGGTCCGCAGTGCGAGGTCGTGGTCGTCGAATCGCCCGACATCGGCACCATCGGCGTGGGCGAGGCCACGTTGCCGACCATCCGTGCGTACAACATCACGCTGGGCCTGGACGCGGACGATTTCGTGCGCCGCACGCAGGCCACGTTCAAGCTGGGCATCGAGTTCCGCGACTGGGGCAGCCTCGGCCATCGCTTCTTCCACGGCTTCGGCGAGTTCGGACCCGCGATCGGCGGCCGCTCCGCGTTCATGCACTGGCTGCGCCTCGCGCGCGAAGGCGTCGGCATGGACTCGTACGAGGGCTGGTCGATGTCCACCGTGATGGCGCTCAACAACCGCTTCACGCCGCCGCAGGGCGAGGTGCCGTCCGCCGCGAACGCGTATTCGTTCGCGTACCACTTCGACGCCGGCCTGTACGCCGCCTACCTGCGCGACTACGCGCTGCAGCGCGGCGCGCAGCGCGTCGAGGGCACGGTGGTGGACGTGGAGCTGCGTGCGGGCGACGGCTTCATCGAGGCTCTGAAGCTGGCCGACGGCCGGCGCATCGAGGGCGACCTGTTCATCGATTGCTCGGGTTTCCGTGGCCTGCTGATCGAGGGCGCGCTGCACGCCGGCTACGAGGACTGGAGCGAGATGCTGCCGTGCGACAGCGCGCTGGCGGTGCCCAGCCAGCGGGCCGGCAAGCTCACGCCGTACACGATGTCGACGGCCAAGACGGCCGGCTGGCAATGGCGCATCCCGCTGCAGCACCGCACCGGCAACGGCCACGTGTACAGCAGCCGCTTCACGAGCGACGACGAGGCCGCGCGCGTGCTGATCGACGGCCTGGACACGCCCGCGCTCGACACCCCGCGCCAGCTGCGCTTCACCACCGGCCGGCGGCGCAAGCAGTGGGTGCGCAACTGCGTGGCCATCGGCCTGTCGGCAGGCTTCATCGAGCCGCTCGAGTCGACGAGCCTGCAGCTGATCATGGACGGCGTCGGACGCCTGCTCGATTGCTTCCCCGACCGCGACTTCGCGCCGCACCTGGCCGACGAATACAACCGGTCGCTGGGCAAGCAGTACGAGTCGATCCGCGACTTCATCGTGATGCACTACAAGCTCACGCAGCGCGACGACTCCGAGTTCTGGCGCTACTGCGCGGCGATGCCGATCCCCGACGCGCTGCAGCACCAGATCGAGCTGTTCCGCTCGTCGGGGCGCGTGGTCATCCTCGACCCGAACGGCTTCGCCGAGCCGTCGATGGTCTCCATCCTGTACGGCCTGGGCGTGCGTCCGCGCACGCTGGACCCGCTCCTCGGCCGCATCGACGAACAGCAGCTGCGCATGCACTACGCGCGCCTGCGCTCGGCCATCGCCAACACCGTGGCGGCGATGCCGGACCACGCCGACTACATCGCCCGCACAGCCCAGGCCGCCCCCGTCGACCTGCCGGTGCGCGCCTGAGGTGCCGAAACGGACCAGATGCCCTACACTGCGCTGCCGCAAAAGTGGAACGGGTTCCATCTCTTGCGCATCGAGACCGCGGATCCGGCGAAATGCCGCACGGATTCACGGGTAGATCCTTACGAAAAGCTCGCATTGATTTATTGTTAAATCAACTAGACTGCGAACTCAACCCTTCTTTGCTCGATCCTTATGAAATTCACGGATGGACAGTGGCTGTTGCAGCCCGGGGTCTCGGCGCACTACGCTGCCGAGGCCTATGCCGTCGAGGCGCATGCCGACAAGCTCGTGGTGCTCGCCACCACCCGCCCGATCCGCCATCGCGGCGACACGCTGCAAGGCCCGACCCTGACGCTCACGATCAGCTCGCCGATGCCCGGCGTGATCCGCGTGCGCACCGAACACTTCTCCGAGTCGGACGCGCCTCGCCTGGGCATCCCGATGCCCGGCGCCGGCAATCCGGCGGTGGTGATCGAGGACGGCGAGACACGTGCGACGCTCACCTCCGGCGGCCTGTCGGTCGACGTGCTCAAGGGCAACGACTGGGGCCTCGTGTTCCGCGAGGGTGATCGCGTGCTCACGCGCAGCGGCTGGCGCGGCCTGGGCTACGTGCAGTGGCCCGGCAAGGGCAACCACGTGCACGAGCAGCTGTCGCTGTCGGTGGGCGAGTCGGTCTACGGACTCGGCGAGCGCTTCACGCCGTGGGTCAAGAACGGCCAGGTGGTGGAGAACACCAACCGCGACGGCGGCACCGCCTGCGAGCAGGCCTACAAGAGCATCCCGTTCTACCTGACCAGCCGCGGCTACGGCGTGCTGGTCAACGAGGCCGGACCGGTGTCGTTCGAGGTCGCCTCCGAGAAGACGGCGCGCGTGCAGTTCAGCCGCGAGGGCGAGAGCCTCGACTACCTCGTGATCCAGGGCCCGACGCCCAAGGACGTCGTGCAGCGCCTGACCGCGCTCACCGGCCGTCCCCCGCTGCCGCCGGCCTGGTCGTTCGGCCTGTGGCTGACCACGTCGTTCACCACCAACTACGACGAGGCCACCACCACGTCCTTCATCGACGAGATGAAGCGGCGCGAGCTGCCGCTCGCGGTGTTCCACTTCGACTGCTTCTGGATGCGCGAATTCCAGTGGTGCGACTTCGAGTGGGACACGCGCCAGTTCCCCGAGCCCGAGGCGATGCTCGCCCGCCTGCGCGCGCGCGGCCTGAAGATCAGCCTGTGGATCAACCCGTACGTGGCGCAGAAGTCGCCACTGTTCGCGATCGGCGCGCGCGAGGGCTACTTCATCAAGCGCACCAACGGCCGCGTGTTCCAGACCGACCAGTGGCAGCCCGGCATGGCCATCGTCGATTTCACCAACCCGGCCGCCGTGGCCTGGTACCAGGGTCACCTGCGTCGCCTGCTGGACATGGGTGTCGACTGCTTCAAGACCGACTTCGGCGAGCGCATTCCCGATACGGGGGTGACGTATCACGACGGTTCCGACCCGGTGGAGATGCACAACATCTATCCGCTGCAGTACAACGAGGCCGTCTACAACCTGATCCGCGAAGTGCGCGGCGACGACGACGCCGTGGTGTTCGCGCGCTCGACCTACGCGTCGGGCCAGCGCTTCCCGATCCACTGGGGCGGCGACTGCTGGTCCAACTTCGAGTCGATGGCCGAGAGCCTGCGCGGCGGCCTGTCGCTGACGACCTGCGGCTTCGGCTTCTGGAGCCACGACATCGGCGGCTTCGAGGGCAACCCGCCGCCGGCCGTCTACAAGCGCTGGCTGCAGTTCGGCCTGCTGTCGTCGCACAGCCGCCTGCACGGCAGCAGCTTCTACCGCGTGCCCTGGCTGGTGGACGAGGAGAGCTGCGACGTGCTGCGCGACTTCACCCGCCTGAAGCATCGCCTGATGCCCTACCTGTACGCCAAGGCGGTCGAGGCGTCGGACACCGGCGTGCCGGTGATGCGCTCGATGGTGATGGAGCATCCGCATGACCCCGCGTGCACCCCGCTCGATCGCCAGTACCACCTGGGCGAGTCGCTGCTGGTCGCGCCGGTCTTCACGGAATCCGGCGAGGTCGACTTCTATCTGCCCGACGGCACCTGGACGCACCTGCTCTCGGGCGCGGTGCGCGCGGGCGGCCGCTGGCATCGCGAGACGCACGACTTCCTCAGCCTGCCGCTGTACGTGCCCGCCAACACGGTGCTGCCGTGGGGCAACGAGCAGGAGCGCCCGGACTACGACTACGCCCGCGGCACCACCCTGCGCGTGTTCGCGCTGGACGACGGCGCCAGCGCCCCGTTCACGGTGGCGGCGCTCGCGGGCGGCATCGCCGCACGCGGCACGGTCTCGCGCCAGGGCGGCCGCTACGTCGCCACGGTGACCGAAGGCGCGCTGCACGACTGGTGCATCGAGGTCGACGGCCAGCGCAGCGCGGCCTCGGCGTCCGGCTCGGAAGTGAGCTGGACGGCCTGAGCGGCCGCTGAGGCCACGGCCGCGGGAGCGGCCGGGCCCATCCGCGATGGCGCAGTCGCCGCAAGTCGCGACTGCTCGCCCGAAGACCCACCCCCCGACGACCGGGTCGTCGCGGGGGCGTTCGTGGTCTCGGCACGGCGCCGCCCGAGGCCTCTGTCCCGGCGCATGGTCTCCCCTTAAAGCGCGAAAACGGGGCGCGCGTGCCTACTTCTTCGCAGAACCGACGCTTTGCGGCTTCAGGAAGTGCGCGAGCGTGACGAAAAGCTAAGCACGGAGGCCATGCCCAAGGGCGCATCGGCCACCGGCTCGTGGGCTCGACCCTGCCTGCCGCTTTGCGGCCGACTCGCCCACGTCGCCCCTCCAGGAGGCCCTGTGCCACCCGGCGGCGGCACCGGTCGACATGCTTCGCCCTTCAACGACACGAGAAACACGAATGACTTCGACGCTCCCCAAGCTCTCTTTGGCCGCGGCGCTCGCCGTGAACGCGCTGTCCGCGTCCGCTGCCACGCAAGTCGGCGACTACCTCAGCTTCAGCGGCTTCGGCACGCTGGGCGGCGTGGCCACCAACACCGACGCCACGCTGTTTCGCCGCGACCGCCAGGGTGGTGGTGCCGACAAGAGCGGCAGCCTGAAGGTCGATTCCGACTTCGGCATGCAGCTGACGGCCACGGCGACGCCCTGGCTGTCCGCCACCGCGCAGGTGCTGAGCCTCGATCGCGACCGTGAGTCGCTGTCGACCGAGATCGAATGGGCGTTCGTCAAGGTGAAGCCGGTCGACGGCCTGGCGCTGCGCGCCGGCCGCATGGCCCTGCCGGTGTTCGCGGTGTCCGACTCCCGCAACGTGGGCTACGTCAACAACTGGCTGCGTCCGCCGGCCGAGGTCTATGGCCTGGCGATGCTGGGCCGCCTCCAGGGCGCCGACGCCACCTACACCGCGCCGATCGGCTCCACCACGCTGACGGCCTCGGTCCTCGGCGGCAAGAGCGAGATCCGCAACGCGACGGAAGCCGCCTACCCGGCCACCGGCGTGCGCGGCCTGAACCTGCAGTGGGAGACCGAGTGGGCGACGTTCCGTCTCGGCCAGATCCGCTCGCACGTGCATCTCGCCTCGCTGGGCATCGTCGACGCGTACACCTTCACGGGCGCGGGCGTGACCGTCGACCGCGACAACATCGTGCTGCAGGGCGAGTACGTCAAGCGCCACTCGAAGACCTCGCCGACGATCGTCGACAACAACGGCTGGTACCTGCTGGGCGGCTATCGCTTCGACCAACTGCTGCCGTACGCGTCCTATGCGTCATCGAAGCCGGCCTATTCCACCGCGCCGTTCCACGTCGCGGGCCCGCAGCACACGGCCGCACTGGGCCTGCGCTGGGATGCCTACAAGGCGCTGGACATCAAGGCACAGATCGAGCGCATCAACACCGACGGCACCGCCGGCGTGAGCTTCACCAGCCCGATCAGCAAGCCCGTCACCGCGGTCAGCCTCGCGGCCGACTTCGTGTTCTGAGGAGAAGCGCATGAACCGCAAGCCCATGATCAAGTTCGTCGCCACCATCCTCGTCGGGTGCACCGTGTTCGCGGCCCAGGCCGCCGACATCGTCGCCGTCGGCGCGCCGTCCGCCGCCGCGCTGACGAAGGACCAGCTCAACGACGTCTACCTCGGCCGCAACCAGAACCTGGTGCCGTTCGACCTGCCCGAATCCTCGTCCGTGCGCGCCGACTTCTACAAGAAGCTCACCGGCAAGGACCCGGCCCAGATCAAGGCGCTCTGGTCGCGCCTGACCTTCACCGGCAAGGGCCAGCCGCCCAAGGAACTCGGCGACGCCGCCGCGGTGAAGAAGGCCGTGGCTGCCGACCCGAAGGCCATCGGCTACATCGAGAAGTCCGCCGTGGACGGCAGCGTGAAGGTGCTGTTCTCGGTCGAGTGACGCGCGTCCTCTCCGCGTGAAGCGCTCCGGGCGCCCGCAAGGGCCCCGGAGTTCTGCATTTCCGGCGGCACAATCGCAGCTCGCATCCGCCTCAGCCAGTGAGCCGTCTTGGACCTCGACCTCGATCACATCCGCGCCGCCATCGTCGACCTCGACGGCACCCTGGTCGACACCGTCGGCGACTTCGAGCAGGCGCTCGCGCGCACGCTGGCCGAGCTGGGCCTGCCGGCCGTCGACCGCGCCTTCATCACGCGCACGGTGGGCCGCGGCAGCATGCACCTGCTCGCCGGGACGCTGGCGCATGTCGGCGGCGCGCCCGAGCTGCTGCAGCCGGCCTGGGCGCACTACCAGCGCCACTACGCCGCGGTGAACGGCCGCCACGCCGAGGTCTATGCCGGCGCGCGCGAGGGCCTCGCCGCGTGGCGCGCGCGCGGGTGGCGCCTGGCCTGCGTCACCAACAAGCCGCGTGCCTTCGCGCTCGCGCTGCTGCAGGCCAAGGGGCTGGCGGCATCGTTCGAGCACGTGTTCGGCGGCGATTCGTTCGCGCGCCAGAAGCCCGATCCGCTGCCGCTGCTCGGCGCCTGCGAGGCGCTGGGCACGGCGCCGGCGGACACGCTGATGGTGGGCGACTCCAGCAACGACGCGCAGGCCGCGCGCGCGGCGGGCTGCCCGGTGGTGCTGGTGGGCTACGGCTACAACCATGGCGAGCCGGTCGCCGATTCGCGCCCGGACCGCGTGGTCGCCCGTCTCGACGAACTCGCCTGATTCGCCGGACGCCCTGCGGCGCCTCAGTTCTCGGCGTCGATGTCGAAGACGAGGTTCACCAGCGCGACGTGGCTCCTGGGCGCCGGCTTGAAGCGCCACTGGCGGATCGCCTGCACCGCCGCGTTGTTCAGGCCGGCATGCGAGCTGTCGACCACGGCGGCGTCGACCACCGTGCCCCCGGGCTCGACCTCGAAGCGCACCTCGACGTGGCCCTTGTGGAGGCGGCGCACGACGCCGGTGGGGAAGTCCGGGTCCACGGTCTTGACCTTGACGAGGCCGGGATCGGCCTCCTCGGGCGGTGGCGGCGCGGCGATGTCCAGCACGGGCATCGTCACGGACGGGGCGACCAGCGCCGCGGTGGCGGCGACGGCGGCCGCGACGTTGTCGGCGTTGCCGCTGCTGAGCGCGCTCGGATCGGGCGCGACGCCGGGGACGTCGGGGGTCGTCGCGGCGGCCAGCCGCAGCTTCTCGCGCGGTTCCGGCGCGGGCCTGGCCACCGCCGCGACCGGCCGGGGAGCGGGCGCAGGCGAAGCCACGGCCGCGGCCGCGGCCTTGGTCGGCGACGGCTTGTCGGCCAGCACGCGGATCCAGTACATGGTCCGGTCGGTTTCCTTCTGCGCGCGTTCGGCGGCGGAGGCGGCGGCCGATGGCCGTGGCGCGGTCTGCGCCGAGGCCGCCGTGCAGGCGAGCACGCAGGCCAGCAACAGCGCGCCGCGCAGTGACGAGGTCGGTTCAGTCATGGCAATCCTGCTCGTTTGACATCCCCGGGCGCCGTGTCTCGGCGGCGCCCGCAACCCTGGCGGCGTGAGTCGTGCCGGGGTGCAGCAGTTTGCGACCGATGGCGCCACGCATGTGCCGCTCCGGCGCCGCTCCCGCGGGCCGAAGCGTGCATTCCGTCACGCTCTCGCGCGATCCGGCGCGAGGGCGCGACGCATCGCGTGCGTGCGGACTACTTGTCGATGTCGAACGCGAGGTCGACGAGCGCCGTGTGGCTCTTCGGCGTGGGCTTGAAGCGCCACTGGCGCACCGCGTCCTGCGCCGACGCGTTGAGGCTGGGATGCGAGGTCTTCACGATGCTGGTGTCGACGACGACGCCGTTGGGATCGACCTCGAAGCGCACCTCGACGCTGCCCTTGCGCAGGCGGCGCACGACGAAGCCGGGGAAGTCCGGGTCCACGGACTTCGTCATCAGCAGTCCCGGATCGGGCTCCTCGGGTTCGGGCGGAGCGACATCGACCTCCGGCGGCGTGAGCGTGGGCGCGGCGAGCGCACCGGCGCTGGTGCCCACCGATGGCGCGCCGCCCATCGAGAGCGCCGCCGGGTCGCCGGGCGCGGCCAGGGCGGCGGGTGCGGCGATGGAGACGGCCGGCTCGGCGACCACCACCGAGGCCGGTGCCGCGTTGACGACGTCGGCCGACGTGCGGGTGGGCGCCGGCAACGCCGTGGCCACCTTCACCGACGCGGGCCGCGGCGGCGGCGCGAGGGCGGCGGCCACCGCCTTGGGCGCGGCCTTGGCCGGCGCGGGCTTGTCGGCGAGCACGCGGATCCAGTACATGGTCCGGTCGGTCTCCTTCTGCGCCCGTTCGGCAGCGGAGGCCGCGGCGGAGGGCGAGACGGCTGACGACTGGGCCCACGTGCCGGTGCAGGCGAGGGCGCCCGCGAGCAGCAGCGCCCAACGCGCGTTGAAGTTCGATTCAGTCATGGCAGATCGTGCTCATGTGACACGTTTTTGGAGTGCGGCGCGGATCGCGCGGTCGCATCAGTCCCGACGACAGAAACCAGAGTGCGGCTACAAGTTTAGCGACCGGCGACCGCACGCAAGCCCCGTGCCGACGGCTCGGCGGCGTGACGAAATTCACGCTTCGTCGCGCAGCGGCCCGGCGCGTGCCCCGTCGCGTGGCGCCGCCGTGCGCGCGTGGTGCACCGGCGTGCGCGGCTCGCGTGCAACGGCGGCGGCCGGTGCGCGCGCGATTGGGCTAAACTCGATCGAATGTCCGAAGGCCTCCCCTCCTCCTGCAACGTGGCAGCCCCCTGCCTCGTGCGGTCGCACGACCAGGGAGCCTGGGTCTGGCGACGCCGTTCGTGATGAACGCGCGCGCCTGTCCGCTGTCGACCCCCGGTTTCCGGGCCTGATCGCAGCGCGCGGGCGCCGCGCGGCGACGGCCCGGGCCCTCGCCGCGCACCCCTCGCAGACGCCACGCAGGCGTCGTCCAGAATCGTCCCCGGGGCGCCAACGCCGGCCAAGCCGCGTGCGAGCCGCGCCCCACGACCACCGGAGTCCCGCATCGTGATCACCGAACTCGAATTCCAAAGCCTGGCTGCCAAGGGATACAACCGCATCCCGCTGATCTTCGAGGCCTTCGCGGACCTCGAGACGCCGCTGTCGCTGTACCTCAAGCTCGCCGGCGGACAGCCGCAGAGCTTCCTGCTGGAGTCCGTCGTCGGCGGGGAGCGCTTCGGCCGCTACTCGTTCATCGGGCTGCCGGCGCGCACGCGCATCCAGGCCACGGGCCCGCGCACGGAGGTCATCACCGACGGCCAGGTCGTCGAGACCAGCGACGCCAACCCGCTCGACTTCATCGCTGACTACCAGAAGCGCTTCAAGGTCGCGCTGCGTCCGGGCCTGCCGCGCTTCTGCGGCGGCCTGGCCGGCTACTTCGGCTACGACGCGGTGCGCTACATCGAGCCGCGCCTGGCCGGCGTCGAGAAGGAGGGCGGCCTCGACACGCCCGACATCCTGCTGCTGCAGACCGAGGAGCTGGCGGTCATCGACAACCTCTCGGGC
>FSZK01000139.1_pt1 | contig 13379 bp, 16 predicted proteins | sample 1638791 | NCBI WGS metagenome assembly FSZK01 (sample SAMEA3914813, study PRJEB12502) | metagenome | biome: forest; material: soil | place: Canada | collected 2011-07-07 | depth 0.3 m | reverse complement strand
GTTCAGTGGTGAGCTGAGTCCAACTGTCGTGCGCCAAATCGTTGAGGTCGAGTGCCAGGTGTCCATTGGCGGCGAGATGAAGCACACAGTTCACGATGCCTCCTTCGAGTTCTCGAAGTCATTGAGGCGGTGAAGAGTGGCCCGCCTTGCCACGTTCGGATGCTGCAGTGCGGCAACCGCCGCGCCTGATCATCTCCCGCCGATGCCCGAGTGCCGATCAGAAGGACGTCGGGAGGCGTCAAGGTTGGCTAGGGCGCGGCGAGCGCGGCTTCAGCGATAGCCCTCGCGCACGTTGTCGACGGCAGTGCGCTCCTGTTCCTGCGCCCTTGCGTCCGCGTCGGAGGGGGGCGAGTCGTTCGCGGGTTGGGTGCCGCCGCCGCTGCCCGGCTTGTCGGGCTGAAGGGGTTCGGCGCGCCGGGGGCGGGTCGACTCAGGAGGCTGGTGGATGCTCATGTTTCCTCCGATGGTTGGCTGCAGTGGTCAGTGGGAGAGACCCATGAGTGCTTCATGAGCAAGCAGAGTGCCGCTCGAATGGCCGGGGACCCCACCTTGCCCAGGAGCGGCACCGCCGCTCGGCTCGAGCGGCCGGATTCATTTTCTCGTGGAGACCACATGAAAGCGTTGACGTATCACGGTTCCAAGGACGTTCGGGTCGAGACCGTGCCGGATCCGAGGATCATCGATTCCGACGACATCATCCTGCGGGTGACCGCCACCGCGATCTGCGGCTCGGACCTGCACATCTACCGCGGCAAGATCCCGATGATGGAGCATGGGGACATCCTGGGCCACGAGTTCATGGGGATCGTCGAGGAGGTCGGCCCGGCCGTGTTGCGCGTCAAGCGGGGCGACCGGGTCGTCATTCCCTTCACGATTTCCTGCGGGCAGTGCTTCTATTGCAACCTGAAGCTGTTCGCGGCCTGCGAGACGACCAACTCCGGCCGCGGCGCGATCATCAACAAGAAAGACACCAAGCCCGGCGCGGCGCTGTTCGGATACAGCCACCTGTATGGCGGCATCCCGGGCGGGCAGGCCGAACTGGTGCGCGTTCCCAAGGCGAATGTCGGCCCGCTGGTGATCCCCGATTCCGGCCTGCGCGACGAGCAGGTGCTGTTCCTCTCTGACATCCTGCCCACCGGCTACATGGCTGCGATCAACGCGGCGATCGGCAAGGGGTCGACCGTCGCGATCTTCGGCGCAGGCCCGGTCGGCCTGATGGCCGCGGCGTCTGCGCGGCTGCTGGGCGCGGAGCGCATCTTCATGGTCGACCATCACCAATATCGGCTCGACTTCGCGCAGCAGGCCTTCGGCGTCGAGCCCATCAACTTCGACCAGGTCGATGATCCGGCCAACGTGATCATCGACCGCATGGCCGGGCGCGGTGTCGACTCGTCCATCGATGCGGTGGGCTTCGAGGCCAAGGGCAGCGTCGTCGAGTCGGCGCTGACGGCCGTCAAGCTGGAGGGGTCGAGCGGCGCGTCGGTCCGCCAGGCGATCGCGGCCACGCGGCGCGGCGGCGCGGTCTCCCTCCCGGGCGTGTATGCCGGCTGGGTCCACGGCTTCCTGCTGGGCGATGTGTTCGAGAAGGGGCTCTCCATCAAGGGCGGCCAGACCCACGCGCAGAACTACATGCCCCAGTTGCTCGAGCACATCGCCAAGGGCGAGCTGCATCCGGAGGCCATCATCACCCACACGCTGCCGCTGGCCGAGGCCGCGCGCGGCTACGAGATCTTCGAGAAGAAGCAGGAGGACTGCCGGAAGGTCGTCCTCACGCCGCGTTGAACCCACCTCCCCAGGAGACCCCATGGCATCACTCGACCCCACACGTCCACTCGCCGTCGTGACCGGCGCCTCCAGCGGCATCGGCCGCGAGCTGGCCCGCCTTGCCGCCCAGGACGGCCACGATCTCGTCATTGCTGCCGATCAGGGCGCGCTGGAGGAGGCGGCATCCGCGTTCCGCGCCTTGGGCGCCGATGTGCAGGCGGTCGAGGCCGACCTGTCCACGTCGTTCGGCGTCGACAAGCTCTTGCTGGCGATCGGCGGACGGCCGGTCGCCGTGCTGGCCGCCAACGCCGGCCACGGCCTGGGACACGGCTTCCTGGACAAGCCGTTCAGCGAGGCCAGGCACGTCATCGACACCAACATCAGTGGCACCCTGGACCTGCTGCACCGCGTCGGCCAGCAGATGCGCCAGCGGGACAGCGGGCGAATCCTGATCACCGGCTCGATCGCCGGCCTGATGCCCGGGTCGTTCCAGGCGGTCTACAACGGCACCAAGGCGTTCATCGATTCGTTCGCCTACGCCCTGCGCAACGAGCTCAAGGACTCGGGCGTCACCATCACCTGCCTGATGCCCGGTCCCACCGACACGCACTTCTTCGAACGCGCCGACATGCTCGACACCAAGGTGGGAACGGACGAGAAGGCATCGCCGGCGGACGTGGCCAAGGCCGGCTGGGACGCGATGAAGCGCGGTGACGCGCACGTGGTCGCCGGCTGGAAGAACAAGATCGAAGCCGCGCTCAGCCACGTGACGCCGGACAGCATGCTGGCGGAGCAGCATCGCAAGATGGCCATGCCGGGCACCGCTCCTCATTGACGCCGGCCCAGCGGCGGCGGGTGGTTGCGCAGCCGGCACCTGGCCTGAGCTGGACGCCGCCGCCAAGTCCGGAGGTGGACGGTCACCCCTTCGGGCCCCTCGCTGCATCGCCGGTGGGGGGCCCGCTTCGTTTCCGAAGGCTAGGGTTTTCACTAGTCTTTGGGCCTCTTGAACTTGTCAACGCAGCGCCTAGTTTCTGCGTCGAAGCACTGCCACCCACCGATTCAAGGAGGACTGAATCATGGCCCGCCCCACCACCCCATCGACCCGTCGTCGTTCCTCGCGTGCCCCTGCGCGCGGCCTGCGCTGGATGAGCGAGCGCCAGCTCGAAGCCTATCTCCAGACCAGGGAGACCTTGCGGCGCCTGCGCGCCGAAACGGTCGACGCAGGCCCCTCGTCGCACACCCAGTCCCGTCCGACTGCCTGAGCGGTCATTCGGCCGCGCCGCGCGGCACCGCGCCGCGCGGGGGACGAGTGCGTCCCGATCCATCGCCGGTCCCGCCAAGGGCACCGGTCTTCCACCCCCCTGAAGGAGCTCAACCATGCTTGACACCATGTTTTCGCGGCCTCAGAGCCTGTTCGACCAACTCGACGCCATGCATCGCCTGCTGACGCGATCGCTTGCCGGCGAAAGCCAGCACGGGAGCATTCGCTCCGTCGCGTACGGCGCCTTCCCCGAGATCAACGTCGGCCGCACGGCCGAGAGTGTCGAGGTCTTCGCATTCGCCCCCGGCATCGACGCCTCCTCGCTGGAGGTCACGCTCGAGAGGAACGTCCTCAAGCTTTCGGGAATGCGTGCCTCGGGGATCCCCGGCCGGGAGTCGAAGGTGCAGCTGTACGCGAATGAACGCCCCGAAGGCCGGTTCTCGCGCACCGTCTCGCTGCCCGACGACATCGACCCGCTGAAGGTCGCGGCGAAGTACCGCGACGGCGTGCTGCGCATCAGCATCGGCCTGAGCGCGGCCGCCCAGCCCAAGCGCATCACCGTTCAGTGACCTCTCCACTTCAACGAACACGAAAGGAGTACGACCATGTCTGATCGCAACGAACTCACGACTGCACCGGGCGCCGCCTCTCAACGTGCCCAGGCCAGCCAGGGAACTCGCAGCAACGAGGCACGCCCGGCGCTGCCGGCCGTGGACGTCTACGAGGACGCGGGCGGTATCACCGTCCTGGCGGACATGCCGGGCGTACGCAAGGACGGCCTCGACGTGCGCGTCGATGGCGACAGTCTGTCCATCGAAGGCCGCGTCGAGCTCGACGTCCCGGGCGAGATGCGCGCGCTGTGGGCGGAGCTGGGCGTTCCGCGCTTCCGCCGAACCTTCACCTTGAGCCGCGAACTCGACGCGAACCGCATCGAGGCCGCCCTCAAGGATGGCGTGCTCACGCTGCGCGTTCCCAAGCAGGCGCACGCCCAGCCTCGGCGCATCGAAGTCACCACGGCTTGACAGCGGCGGCCGGCAGACGCAAGGACACGCTTGGTCTGCCGGTCTCCCGCGCAGAAAAATGAGCACCATGGCTTGCGATCGCATTCAGATCCCGGTGGGCACCAGGCTCCGGGGCGTCACGGCGGACGGTCAACCCACGGCCGTGCTTCCGGGCGAATATGTGGTGCACCTGCTCATGCCGAAACGGCAGCCGGTGACGCGGCCCGTTGCGCGCTTGATCGGCGCCGACCCGTTCGGGCGAGACGTCCATCTCCCGCTTGAAGCGGCCCGGCAGTACTGCGTCGCGAGCGCGAACGCTTCGCGCTCCGCAGACTCGGAAGTCGCGGCCTGATCGGCTCGGCGAAAGGGCAGGTGCCGATGAAAGTCTCGATCGAGGTCGTTCGCCGCGGCGTGGCCCTTGCGCCCTGTGGAGGAACGACGGCGGGCCGCGGGCGCGACCCCTTTGCCGGCCCGGTGCCCGGCCCTGGAGGGCGCCGGCGGGCGCTACCATCGACGCCTTCGCTGACCGACGACGCCCTGCCCATGAGTTTCAAGCCCACCACCGTCGCGGATCTCGGCGCCTTCTCCGAGCTGGTCGACGCCCGCTCGCCGGCCGAATACGCCGCCGACCACGTCCCCGGTGCCATCAACTGCCCGGTGCTGGACGACGACGAGCGCCGCATCGTCGGCACGACCTACGTGCAGGTGTCCGCGTTCGAGGCGCGCAAGATCGGCGGCGCGATGGTGGCCCGCAACATCGCGTCGCACCTGGACCTGCTGTTCCGCGACAAGCCGCGCGAGTGGCGGCCGCTTGTCTACTGCTGGCGCGGCGGCCTGCGCAGCAGCAGCTTCGTCACCTGGCTGCGCATGGTCGGCTGGGATGCCCAGCAGCTCCAGGGCGGCTACAAGAGCTGGCGCGCGCATGTCATCGCGCTCATCGCCGGACGCGCCCCGCGCCTGCAGGTGCGGCTGGTGTGCGGCCCGACCGGCAGCGCCAAGACGCGCGTGCTGCAGGCGCTGGGCAGGCTCGGCGAGCAGGTGCTCGACCTCGAGGACCTGGCTGCGCATCGCGGCTCGGTGCTGGGCGAGATCCCGGGGCGGCCGCAACCCACGCAGAAGGGATTCGAGACGCTCGTCGCGCAGCGCCTGGCCGCGTTCGACCTCTCGCGCACGGTCTGGATGGAGGCCGAGAGCCGGCGCATCGGCCGGATCACGATTCCCGAGCCGCTGCTGCAGCGCATGCGCGCCAGTCCGGTGGTGGAGATCCAGGCCTCGCACGAGGCCCGGCTCGCCTACCTGCTCGCCGACTACGCCTGGCTCGGCGACGACCGCGGACGCCTCTCCGAACGGCTCGGGACGCTGCGCGAGGTGCTGCCCAGGGACCTGCTGGCGCAGTGGCAGGCCTGGGCGCGGGAGGGCCTGCTGCCGCCGCTGTTCGACGACCTCATGCGCAAGCACTACGATCCGATGTATCGCCGGTCGCAGGCGCGCGACCTGCGCGCGCTCCCGGACGCGGTCGCGGTCGGGACGGACAGCCTGTCGGCGGACGGCATCGAGGACCTCGCCCGGCGCATCCTCGGCGCGGTGCCCGCGCAGGGACGCGCGGCGGGCTACTTCGGATCGGCCAGGAACGACGGATAGCCCGCGGCGTCCGTCGCGCGGGTCAGCGCGGCCACGTCGGCCTTCGCGTCGTCGAACGTCACCTGGGCCGTGCGGTGCCTGTAGCTGACCACCGCCTTGCTCACGCCCGGCACCTTCAGCAGGGCGACCCGGATGGTGACCGGGCAGGTGGCGCAGTCCATCGTGGGCACCGTCAGCGTCACCTGCTTCTGGGCGGCGAACGCGGGCGCCGCCACGACGGCGAGCAGGACGCAGAGACGACGGATCGACGGCATGGATGGCCTCATGGGCGGATAGTCAGTAGAACCACGGCGCCACGAGCGGCACCGCCAACGGGACCACCGCCAGGACGGCGACGACCCAGAACCAGCGCCGCGCGACGCCGTTCATGCGGCCGCAATCGACGCCGTCAGCCGTGCAGGCCGCGGCCGTCGACGACCGGCGGAACAGGCGCCAGCCCGCCATCGCCAGGGCGGCGAACGACAGGCCCAGCAGCCACGGCGAATACGGCTCGACGCGGCGCAGCTGGCTGATCCACGTGCCCGAGACGCCCGCCAGCGCGAGCAGCAGCGGCACGACGCAGCAGCAGGACGCCAGGAGGGCGGCGATGCCCGCCACGGTCAGCGCGGACGCGCTGCCGGCGACGGCGTCCGGATCGCGAGAGGAGGAAGCGGCCGGCAGTGCCATCGCGGATCAGGCGCCGATCTCGTGCGCGGTGATCTGGTACGCGAAGGTGTCCGGGGCGTACGGGTCGCGCGGTCCGGCCGTGGTCTCCGCCTGCGGGTACATGAAGAAGCCCAACTTGCCCTGCCGGGCGCCCGGCAATGTCACGTCGCTGGCGGTGTTGTAGCCCATCCAGTTGCCTTCCCAGCCGCCGAACAGCGCGCGCCGCACCGGCGCGACGACGGGGTGGCCGGGATCCTTGATCCACTCGGATGTCTCCTGGCGCATGACCTTGGTGACGTCGGCCGGGTCCATCGCGACCCAGCCGTGGCCCTTGAAGTACACCTCGGCGCGGCAGTGCTGGGCGCCCTTCAGGCTGGCCGGATTGCCGCCCAGCTCGCGGTAGCCGAACGCGCTGGGGACCAGCCGCACGCCGTAGATGTCGCGCGCGGGCACGCCCGCGGCGCGGCAGAGGCCGACGAACAGCGCGTTGATGTCGGCGCACTTGCCGGCGAGGTTGCCCGTCTCGAGCATCGTGCGGATGTCGCCCACGCCGCAGCCGCGCACCTTGGGTTCGCGGTAGGTGCTGACGATGACCCAGTCGTAGATGCGCTGCACCTTCTCGCGGTCGCCGGTGGCGCCATCGACGATCTGGTGCGCCACCTTGCGCACGATGCCGTCGGTGGTGATGAGTTCGCTGGGCTGCAGCCAGCGGCGCAGCTCGGCGGGATCGGCGGCGGCGGCGTCATGCGCGTCCCAGTCCACGCCGCGGTTGCGGGTCTCCACGCGCGTGGTCAGCACGAGCCTGGGTTGCGCGACGCCGGCATCGAAGCGGGCGACCAGCACCTTGGCGCCGGTGTCGCCGTCCGCGGCGACGCGGACCTCGCCGCCGTTGCTGGTCCAGCTGATGTCCTGGGTGCGCTGCCACGGCGTGTCGAGCGACGGGATCGGCAGCCAGACCGCGGACGGCCCGGCCGGATCGGCGAGCTGCACGGTGGTGACGACGTCGAACCGGCGCCAGTCCGACGGCTGGGGGTCGAAGCGGCGAGCCGCCTCCTGGGCGCGCAGGGCGGGCACGCCGGCCGAGAGAAGCGAAGCGGAGGCGGCCTGGATGAGGCGGCGCCGGGAGACGGGGAGGGTCATGGTCTGTCGTGTGGGTTCGCGGCAGCGCGCCGGGGAGCGGGGTGGCCGCCGGACGGGACGGGGCCGGGATGCGCGGGATCGAGGCTTGGCCTACGATCGGGCCGGCGCCAGCGCCAGCCGCCATTTTGCCGCCAATCGTGCTGGCGAGCCGCACGCACCGTTCCTTTCCCCCGCCGCCATGCCGTCTTCCCCATTGCGCCGCCAACTTCTTCTCGCCGCGGCCGGCCTTGCCGTGGCCCGCGCGGCCCCGGCCGCGCAGGCCCTGCGCACCGACTGGCCGTCCCGCCAGCCCACGCCCCCCGTGCGCCTGCCCCTGCTCGACGGGTCGACGTGGTCGCTCGCGGAGCAGCGCGGCCATCCGGTGCTGCTCAACTTCTGGGCCAGCTGGTGCGAGCCCTGCCGCGACGAGATGCCGTCGCTCGCGCGCGTGGCGCAGCGCGAGCGCGACGCCGGCCTGCGCGTCGTCGCGGTCGACTACCGCGAGTCGCGCGACGTCGTCGGCCGCTTCCTCTCGGCGAACCCCGTCGCGCTGGCGGTCGCATTCGACGGTGACGGCGCGGCGGCCAAGGCCCTGACGGTGCATGCGTTTCCCAGCACCGTCGCCATCGGACCCGACGGGCACGTGCGCTTCGTCGTCATGGGCGAGTGCGACTGGACGGACGAACGCCGCCGCGGCTGGCTCTCCGACGTGCGGGCTCCCCGCCGCTGACCCGTCCTGCGCGCGAGGCCGCTCACGCGCCCACGTCGAGGCCCACCGCGTCCGCGGTCATGTGGCCGATGACGGCGGCCTCGCCGAAGCCGCCGCTGCGAAAGCAGTCGAGCACCGGGTCGACGCTGTCGGGGCTGCAGGCGACGAGCAGGCCGCCCGAGGTCTGCGGGTCGCAGAGGAGATCGCGCGCCGTCGCGGGCAGCGCGGCGTCGAGGCGCACGTCGCCGCCGTAGCCGGCCCAGTTGCGGCCGGAGGCCCCGGTGACGAAGCCCGCGCGCGCCAGGGCGTCGACCTCCCCGATCAGCGGCACCGCCGGCCAGTCGATCCGCGCCCGCAGGTGCGCGCCGCGCGCCATCTCCAGCGCGTGGCCGGCCAGCCCAAAGCCGGTGACGTCCGTGATCGCGTGCACCCCCGGCAACGCCGCCAGGAGCGGCCCGGCCTTGTTCAGGCGCGTGGTCGTGGCGATCAGGCGCGCGTAGCCCGCGTCGTCGAGGGCCCCCTTCTTCAGCGCGGCCGACAGCACGCCCACGCCCAGCGGCTTGCCCAGGACCAGCACGTCGCCGGCACGCGCGTCCGCGTTGCGGCGCACGCGGTCGGGGTGGACCAGTCCCATCACGACGAGCCCGTAGATCGGCTCGACGGAGTCGATCGTGTGCCCGCCGGCGATCGGGATGCCGGCGTCGGCGCACACGGCATTGCCCCCCGCCAGCACGCGCCCGATGACGTCGACCGGCAACTGCGCGATCGGCATCGCGACGATCGCCAGCGCCATGATGGGCGTGCCGCCCATCGCGTAGACATCGCTGATGGCATTGGTCGCCGCGATGCGCCCGAAGTCGAACGGATCGTCGACGATCGGCATGAAGAAGTCGGTGGTCGCGATCAGCGCCTGCTCGTCGTTGAGCCGCCACACGGCCGCATCGTCGGCCGTCTCGATGCCCACCATCAGCTGCGGCGGCAGGAAGCCGGGGGCGCTGGCCTTCAGGATGTCCGACAGCACGCCCGGCGCGATCTTGCAGCCGCAGCCGCCGCCATGGGAAAACGTCGTCAGGCGGATCGGATCGGTGGCGAAGGCGACCATGGGCTCGGATGATTCTGGTGGGAGACGAGCGACTGTAGCGACTTCGCGACTCAGGGTGCGATCCTCGGCCTGGCGAGGGGGCTTGCGGAACGTCGGTGCGGTGAAGGCAAGCGCTCGCGTTGGTCGAGCACACGTTGAATGACCGCTGATGCGGTTGGAGCGGACTGATGTTTTGGTCGTGTGGCTGGCGGCGTTCGCTGCATTGCAGCCGGTCGGACGACGTCCAGGCGAGGCCGCCCGAGAGACCGCTGTCGATAATGCTCCGGCAGTCCGACTCGATACGCGCGGTGCACATCTGTAAGCGCTGGGCGGCCGGTCTGAAGCGGATTCCCGTCGTTCGAGATGCTCGCCAGCTCGGCCTCGGATCGGCGAACCCCGAATGTCGGCTCTCGGCGACCGCGAGCTCACGCTCTCGACCTGAGCCGACATCGGCCGTACCGGTTTGGGCGCCAGAAGCGGCAGTTCGCCCCATCCAACGGCGGACGGCTGCTCCGGACCCATGGCTGCCGACCGACTTGTTACACGCCGCTCGTCCAAAAGAACAGCACGAAGAGCAAAAGTAACGTCTCAGCAAGCAGGGCCGTCCTTTTCAACGAGCCGGACAACCTCTTCGCGTACGCAAAGGATGCGGAACTGGCGAGCAAACCCACGGTCGGTTGCACAAAGTACAAGACCAAGTGTGCACCAAGCGGAAGGTTAGGCTCACGATCGGAAAGCGCGATCAGTCCCTCTGACCTGCTCGGTTTCTTCGAGCCGCTCATTCCTATAGAACGGCGCCGGTTGGTGTTGATCGATGTTGCTGATTGCACTCGTGCGGGATCAAGTAGTTCAAGCTGCTGTGGGGGCGGACGGCATTGTAGTGACGCCGCCAAGCCTCGATGACGACGGCGGCCTCGCGGCGTGACCGGAACCATTCGAGCGAGACGCATTCGTCACGCAGCTTGCCGTTGAAGCTCTCGTCGGCACCGTCCTGCCAGGCCTTGCCAGGGTCGCTCAAGGTGGTGGCAATGCCGGACTGGACGATCCATTCGAGGATGGTTTGACTGACGAATTCAGGCCCGTTGTCCGAGCGCATGAACAGCGGGGCCCCGTGCACGCTGACCAGCTTCGACAGGACCTCAATGACGCGCCTGGATCGAACGGAGCCGGCCACGTCGATGGCCAGGCACTCGCGGGTGTATTCATCGATGACGGTCAGGCATTTGATATTGCGGCCTTCGGCCGTCGTGTCAAAGACGAAGTCGTAGGCCCAGACCACGTTGGCCTTGAACGGGGCGTGCATCCTCGGCCTGCCGGTCGCAATGCGCCGCCGGGGCCGCTTCTTGGGCAGCAACAGGCCCGCCTGGCGCACAGCCGATGCGTGCGCGACCAGCTCAGCTCGTGGCCCTGCCGTCGAACAATGATGCGGATACGTCGATAGCCATACCGCGGGTACTGCGCCGACAGCGTCTTCATGGCCTCGATGACCGGTGCGTCCTTGGCCCGCAGCCGCAGTTCGTAGCTCAACGCCGAACGCGAGATGGCGAGCAGCCCACATGCTTGCCGCTGCGACAGGCCGCGCTCCCGGGCGAGCGCCAGCTGCCTACGGCGAACCTGCGGGCTCACCATTTTCTTGCGTTGATCTCCTTGAGCACCTCGATGTCCAAGGCGGCCTCGGCGAGCAACTTCTTCAGCCTGGCGTTCTCGGCCTCGAGTGCGCGCAGGCGCTTGACGTCCACGGCCTCCATCTGGCCGAAGTGCTTGCGCCACGCGTAGATCGTGGGCTCGCTGACCTTGTTCTTCTTGGCCGTCGAGGCGACCGTCGTGCGGTCAGCCTCCCGCAGGATCGCGACCATCTGCTCTTCGGTGAATCGACTTTCTAGGAACTATTGGTACGAAGAAACCGGGCAGGTCAGCGTATGTTCGCTATCGCGCGCGCTCACCGTCCCCCATCAACCGGATCCCTATGCGCTACTGGATGCAGGTTCTGGGCGTTTCACGAGCGCAACTGGGGATCGCGGTGCGGGAGGCGGGAACGCGAGCCGGCAGCGTGAGGTCGTACCTCGCCCAGCCGGAGAGACGTTTACCCGAGGAACGACCGTACCCGCCGCCGCCGAAATGCAGGCGACGCGCCGGCGCAAGGGATGCGTGGAACAGCGATTTCCTATCCGCCGGTGGAGCGGCCTTGACGTGCGTGAATGCGATACGCGAGGATATGGAGCTCTCCGAATGGACAGACGTCGTAGCCCGCTGACTCGGCTGCCATTGCGTCGCGGTATCGCAGCCGGGTTTTGGGACAAGCCGGAACGCGCCTGCGGACACGGCTTCCACCGCGTCCGCAGAAAGCTGTCAAGCCTCTGATTGCCTTCGACTCAAACCCTAGGGGGATCTGTCTCCCTCTCGAAATTTCGGTGAGATCCGAGCGCTTGGATCAGAGCCTTGCTTCCCGCTAGCGCCGACGATTCCAGGAGCACCCCGGGGGCAGGGGCGTCCGGGTCCATCGCCGGCGCAAGTCCGGCCGCCCTGAGCAGCTCCGCGCCGCTACCGAGGGCAAGGATGGGCTTGCAATGTCGGTACTGGTCCCGGATGAACTCGAAGACATGCGCATCGCGGGCGAGTGCCGCGATGCCGGCTTCGCCGTCCGGCACCACGATCGCATCGAACAGGAATCCGGGCTCGTTCTCGAGCGATACGTCTGCCTCGACGCCGACGCCATCGGCGGGGCTCACCGGACCGATGCGGGGACCCGCGAAGCGCGGCACCGCGCCTTGCGCGAACAGGGCCGCGTGCACGTCCTTCGCCGTCTGGCCGACGATTCCATCAGCGACCAGGATCACCACCTTTCGGCCAGCGATCGCGCCGTCGCCGGGACGGGCGAGCAGTGACAGCGACGGCGATTTGCGCACCTCCGGCTCGGGCGGCTGTTCCAACGCGAGCGGCATGCGATCGGGCAACGCCATGTTCAGGCCTTCTGCAACCTTGGCGGCGAGGTCTTCCGAGGCGTTGCGCAGCGACGCCAGCATTCGCGTGCGGATGGCCGGCACGGTGACCTTGCTCAGCTCGAAACGGAAGGCGGCCGCAATGTGGGCCTGCTCCGCGGGCGACTGGCTGTCGAAGAACAATGTCGCCTGGTTGTAGTGCTCGGCGAACAGTTCGGGCTTCGCCCGTACCTTCGCCTGGTCGTCGCGCGCATCCTGGCGCGCCGCCACCGACGTGAAGCCCTGCGCCGCGCCCGCCTGGAACGGGCAGCCGCCCGCCAGCGAGTTCGGTTCGTAGGAAACGCGTCCCCGCGGAATCGCTTGCCGGTGCATGCCGTCACGCTGGTTGTTGTGAACGGGCGCGAGCGGCGCGTTGATGGGAATCTCGTGGAAGTTGGGGCCGCCGAGGCGGCTGATCTGCGTGTCCACGTACGAGTGGATGCGGCCCGCCAGCAGCGGGTCGTTCGAGAAATCGATACCAGGGACGACGTGCGCCGTGCAGAACGCGACCTGTTCGGTCTCGGCGAAGAAGTTGTCGGGGTTGCGGTTGAGCACCATGCGGCCCACGATGCGCACGGGCACCAGTTCCTCCGGGATCAGCTTGGTCGCGTCGAGAATGTCGAAGCTGAAGCCGTTCGCCTGCTCCTCGGTGAAGACCTGCAGCCCCAGTTCGTACTCGGGGAACGCTCCACCCTCGATGCGCTCCCAAAGGTCGCGGCGGTGATAGTCGGGGTCGGCGCCAGAGATCTTGACCGCCTCGTCCCACACCAGCGAATGCGTGCCTGCCTTGGGCTGCCAGTGGAACTTGACGAACACCGAGTCGCCCGCCTCGTTGACCAGGCGATAAGTGTGTACGCCGAAGCCCTGCATCGTCGCGTACGAGCGCGGGATGCCGCGATCGCTCATCACCCACATCAGCATGTGCGTGGACTCGGGCATCAAGGAGACGAAGTCCCAGAACGTGTCGTGCGCGCTCGCGGCCTGCGGCATCTGGTGGTGCGGCTCCGGCTTGACGGCATGGACGAGATCGGGGAACTTCATCGCGTCCTGGACGAAGAAGACCGGGATGTTGTTGCCCACCAGGTCCCAGTTTCCCTCGTCGGTATAGAACTTGACGGCGAAGCCGCGAACGTCGCGCGCGGTGTCCTTGCTGCCGCGCTCGCCCTGTACGGTGGAGAAG
>FSZK01000014.1_pt1 | contig 14024 bp, 13 predicted proteins | sample 1638791 | NCBI WGS metagenome assembly FSZK01 (sample SAMEA3914813, study PRJEB12502) | metagenome | biome: forest; material: soil | place: Canada | collected 2011-07-07 | depth 0.3 m | reverse complement strand
GTGACCAGCGTCGCGGGCTGCGCGAGCATGGCGTCGAGATCGAGCGTAGCGTCCTCGTGCAGTGTGACGAGCTCCAGGCGCCAGGGCTGGCTCAGCGACTCCTCGAGGACGAAGGCCTCAACCTGCAGGCCGGCGAGTGCGCTCTCGCCTTCGACGCGATAGAGACGTGTGGTGCTGTCGAGCAGCCCCTCGAGGGCTGTGGAAACGCTGTTTGCGAGATCGCCGCCGATCCCGCCGATGCCGGCCAAAGCCTCTGCTGCTGATTCCATGATGGAATTCTTCGCTCCCGTTAGACCCGTCGCGAGGCTCGACGGGAGCGCGCAGTTTAGAGGCTGAACGCGTTGCTGAATCCCCCTCGAAATGGGAGTCGCAGCCAACTGGACGCTCGCGGTACCAGGCGCGAATCGGGTGGCCCACCTGCCAAACTGCACCGGTGGGCCGGAAGTCGCCAGGGGCCAACAGGGATACAACAAATTCCCCGAGCAACTTCGCTACTGAGAATACCTATGGCGGTACACATTCGCGTCCCTCATTGGAGGGCATCCGAGCAGTTCGGCTGGCTGAGCATCAGTTCTTGCCCAGCACAGCTGGACACTTGGTGTGATGGAAGCAGTCGTATTTCTACGACCGCTCCTGGCCGAAAACGGGCAAACGATCTCCCGCGGGTCGCTTGGAAATGGAGGCCCTGCATGGTCCACCTCCTGGGCCTTCTGCAACTCGGCGCTGCGCGCCCTCGCCTCGCACGACGGCAGCCTGCGGGGTACCTCACCGAACCGAGTATATGGCCGACCAGCGCACGCTCAGAGCCGCGATCATATGGACGGCGGCGCAGAGGACGAGCAGTGCCGTCAACGATTGCTGCGCGGCAAGCTGCCCTGAGACCACCAGTGCCAGCGGCATGCCCAGCTTGAACAGTGAGCCGGTCACGCCCGAGACCCGACCAATGTGCTCGCTCGCCGTGCTTTCCTGGCGGTAGCCCCAGACGCACACATTGCCCGCCACCTGCGCGAAGCTGTTCAGCGCCAGGCCGGCGACCAGCATCGTCGCGCTGCGTGACGTGGCCAGCACCGCAATGCTCACGGCCTCGAACGCCATCGCGGCCGTGAGCAGCCGGCCCAGGCCGACGTGATGTCGCATCTTGCCAGCCAGTATCCCGGCGGCAATCCCGCCGCCGGCCGCCAGCGCCAACATCGCGCCGAGCAGGGCCGGCGAGAATTGCAGTTGGTCCCGGGCGCGGAACAGGAACAGTACCTCGACCACCCCGGCGCTGCCGTTGGTCGCGACGATGATCCAAGCCACATGCCACAGCGGCCGGTTCGCGCGCAGCACGCGCCAACCTTCGCGGTAGGCCGGCCAGAATGCGCCTTGGGACAGCGGTCGGGACGGCAGTTCCAGTCCGCGCAACAGGGTCGCGGCAGAAAGCAACGCCGCCATCGATGCCCACAGGCAGGCGTCGGGATGCCAGGCGACCAGCACACCCGCAAACGCTGGCCCAGCGACGGCGGCGACTTGCGTGATGGTTGACAGCTGCCCCGTGGCGGGCAGAAGTAGCGCCGGTGGCAGCATCTCCTTGACCAGCCCCATCCTGCAGATGCCGTAGACGTAATTGAGCGTCATGAGCGCAAACGCGGCCCCGAAGAACGGCACGATGAGTCGGTCGCCGCGTGCGAGCAGCAGTGCCTGCGCGCCCATCAGGATCACCATTCCTGCCATCGCGCGGCGCGCCCAGCGGGCACGGTCGACGCGGTCGACCCAGACCCCGATGAACATGGCCAGCACCAGGTTGGGCAGGAGTTCGACCGCGCGCAGGCCGGTCATGATCCCTGCGGACCGAGTGAGCTCATAGAACGCCAGCGGCAGAGCCAGCTGATAGACCTGAACGCCCAGCGCGAAGCAGGCGGACGACACGAATAGACGGCGAAATCCGACGTGACTCCAGAGAGCGTGCTCAGACATATGGGGCGTGGCGACGGGTTGGTAGGCTGGAGTTTGTTTCGAAATGCGGAAGATAAAAAGGTCAGAATGCAATCCATCTTTCCGCTTTTACGCCGCACCGATGAAACTGCTGCATCAGTACCTCCGCCTGGCAGACGGGCTGCCGCACGCCTGCGACCTGTCGATCGACGCGGTGGCAGGACGCCTGTGCTGCACGCCACGCAACGCCCGCTTGCTGCTCGGGCGGATGCAGGCCGAGGGGTGGCTTCGATGGACACCAGGGCGCGGGCGCGGAAGGCTGTCAGTACTGACTCTTCGCTGCGAACCCGGCGCCCTGCGCGAGGCACACCTGCGTGGCCTCATTGGTCGTGGCCGCCTGGAAGAAGCATTCGAGAGCTTGTCTGCAGCCGCGCGTACCCGGCTGCAATCCGCCCTGCCGGCCTTTCTCGGGCCGACCGCGGGCGGTGGATTGCGCATCCCGTTCTATCGCCCACTGCACGCGCTCGATCCGATCCACGTGACCCGCCGCACCGAGGCGCATCTCGTGATGCAGCTATGCGACGGCCTGACCAGTTTCGATCGTGAGCGCGACAGCGTTGCGCCCGCACTCGCGCATCAGTGGGAATGTCTCGACGGGGGACGCCGCTGGCACCTCTGGCTCCGGCCGGGCCTGCGCTTCCATGACGGCCGCGCGCTCGGCGCCAAGGACGCGGCAGCATCGTTGCAGAGGCTGCGTGACACCCCGGGGCCACACCGCGCGCTCATGGCGCACCTGAGCAAGGCGACGGTCTCGGGCGATTGCCTCGAGCTGATGCTCGCTGAGGCCGACCATCTGCTGCTGCATCGACTGGCTCATCACAGCGCGGTGGTGCTGCCGTTCGACGACTGGCAGCGTCCCGATTTCGCGAGTGCCCCGATCGGAGCCGGCGCATTCAGGCTCGTGCGCAACAACGACTATCGCGCGACACTCGCTGCCTTCGAAGGCTACTGGCGCGAGCGGCCGCTGCTCGCGGAGATCGACCTTTGGGTCGTGCCGCCCGGCGCGCCGATCCCCGAAGTCGACCTTCGGGTCGGCCAACTTGCCGACGATGAGCGCGCGCCGCCCGCCGACTGGCGCGAACTCGCCCAACCCGAACAGGGCTGCGACTGCGTGCTGCTCAATCCCGCCAGGCGAGCCTTTGCCACCGCGCCTGCCCGGCTCGCGATAGGCCGCTGGCTGCGAGCCGAGGTGGCGCGTCGAGCCATGCCCGCGCAATGGAGCGTCGCACGAGGATGGCTGCCGGGATTCCAGCACCTGCCGGCGCCGCGCGCACGCGACGTGGCAGCGCCGCCTCGCCTGCCTGCCAATGTGCGCATCGTCACCTATGAACTCGACCAGCATCTCGTGCTCGCAGGAGCCATCGCCGACGCCGTCCGCTCTGCCGGCTCGCATGCAAACATCCGCGTGCTGCCAGCGCCGGTCTTCGCGCGCTGGGAGTGGCGGCACGATGCTGACCTCGCCGTCACCGGAGAGGTGCTCTCCGACGACCTCGCCTTCGGACAGTTCAGCGCACTATCCGGCGAAGGCCAGTTCCACGCGTGGCTCAAGCCGGCTCTGCGCCGCTGGCTGGCGACACGCTGCGGCGAGATTGCCGCAGAGCCTTCTGCATCGCGACGCGCGACGCTCATGGAAGAGGCCTTCGCTCGCGTGACCGACGAAGGTGCGGTGCTGCCAATGCGCCACCTCATTCAACGGCTGACACATGCGCCGCGCTTGGGCGGTGTCTCGCTGGCGAGGTGTGGCTGGATGGACTTCCGAACGCTGTGGATCAGGCCGGCGGACGAGGTCGCTGTGTCGAACTGATCGCGGTGGTCGTACTGCGGGCTGGAGGCCAAACCCACGTTCGGCGCCCTGATTTTGGCAAGGCGCGGCCATTCATCCCTGCCGATGATGGAAAGCTTCCCCATAGCCGACATGCGCGAGCGTCGGCTGTTGGCCGCCAGGAGCCGCTCACGGGCGTGCCATCTTCCAGCCCATCGCCTTGCAGAGCAAAACAGCTTCTGAACGAGCTTCGTGGCCGCCTCCGATTCTCGGAGTCTGCGCCATCGGCGAAAATTGCAGATCGCGCCGAACCGCCCCCGGTAGCGCCTGCGGCATCCACAGACAGCAAAAAAGACGACTTCATGCGCATCTCAGTCAATACGCAAGCGGCCCCTGTGTTCTCGGAGAAGACGATTCTCGAACGGCTTCAGGGCCTCAGCCGGCGCGCGGATGGCAAGGTACTGCTGCGCATCCTGATCGAGGACGCGGCGAATCAGCCACGCATCTCCATAGAGACGTTCACGCCTTCAGAGGAGGCCGGCATCCGTCGGCTTCTGGAGGACGCCGACTTTCATGATCGCGCGGCCAAACAGGCGGGGTTCACCGACGGCGGCGCGGCATTGCCACGACGCCCCGGCGCCTCGTTGGCGCACGATGTGTTTGACGTGGTCTACCGCCACGTCAAACATTGAATGTGCACCGCTCGCGAGCCGGGCCGCGGATCGCATTTTGCTGTCAATGAAGGCAAAAAGAGGTTGGTGGCCGAAAGCCGACAGCAGCCAACGACCGCTGCTGGCCGACCGGCGACCCGGGTTGGCGGCCCGACAGCTGCCGGCTTGTCGCCGTCTTCTTCAAAGTAGGGGATCGCGTTCGAGGCGGTGCCCTGCATCGATGGCCATCGAGAGCCTTCTGTGTCACGCCGCTCGCGTTGCCGAAACATTGTTTGTGTCGGATGATCCGACAGCTTGCGGATTCGAAGTCGGCGGCCGGACACGCGCCTTGACCTTGATTTTCAGGCCGACGGGGAACATCGAGAAGGCCAGGCGTTCCGATGGCTCACGACCATCGACCGTCGCGACTTCGATCAACTCGAAATTGCGCGCGATGGTCGACAACACCATCTTCATTTCCAGCATCGCGAGGTATCGGCCCGGGCACATCCGGGGGCCGGCGCCGAAGGGCATCGACGCCTTGAGCAGGCTCCTGGATGCATCAGCCGCGGTCCGGGGAGGGGGCGTTCGCGCGTCGCGCCAACGCCCCGGTCGAAATTGTCCGGCGTCTGCCGCGATGCGCGAACTGACCGAATCGACACGCATGAGGCAGATGACCATGGAACCGCGAGGAAGGAAGATGCCGTCGAGCACGACATCGACGTTGTTCTCGAGGAGATTGCCTGGCGCGACCGGTCGCAGCCTCATGGACTCGTTGACGCAATCTTCGATGGCATCCAGGCCGCGTGCGACATCGAAGTGCCGGGGCATGTCGTCGTCGCCCAACTCCGAATCGATGCAACCCACGAGCTCGTTCCAGGCCTCGCGATGGGTGTGCAACAAATGCAATGTCCACGCCAGCGTATTGGCGGTCGTGTCCTCGCCGGCCAGCAGGACCGACAACACGTTGCCGGCCAGGTCGGTCTCGGAGAGGAAGCTGCCTTCGTCGTCGCGCGCCGCCACCAGCGCTTCGAGCAGGTTGTTGGGATGCGCGGACAGATCAGGGTCTGCCGCCAGGCGATCTCGCGTTGCCTGGATGAACCCTCTGATGGCCTCGTGCAGCTTCTTCAGATGTCGGTCGAAGTCGCGATCCGCAGGCAGACGCAGGTAGCGCCACCACGGAAATGGCGCGAAAACCCGCTTCATCAGCGCGGGAAGCACCTTGTCGAGGTGCGACTGGATCGGCGTCTCGTCGTTCTCGAGGGTGTTCATGTCGATGCCGAACGCAAGGCCGGTCGTCACGTCCACCGTGTACTGCATCAGCAGCTTCTGCAGGTCCATGGCCTCCGCATCTCGTGCCGCGATGTCCAGCCGCGATTTCAGCCGCTCCGTGACTCGCGTCATCGAAGTGAAATAGCGCTTGAGATGAGCGGGGTCGAAAGCCGACATCACAAGCCGGCGCTGCCGATGCCAATCATCTCCTTCGGCCGAAAAAACGCCGTGTGCGCCGACCTCGCGAATCACGCTCTCCATCGTCGACAGGCGGCGCCACTTGGCGGGGCGATCTCTCAAGACAGCGGCAATGGTCTCGGAACGCGAAATCACCACGGCGTCGCGACCACCCAGACGAATTCGATACGCCGAGCCGTAGGTGTCGGCCCAACGCTCGAGTTGCAGATGCATCGTGCTCAACTCGAATTGCAGCAGGTTGCCCACGAACGGTCGAGGAGGTGGTCCCGGCAACGACATCAGGGGCCTGCCTGCGTCGTCGCCCTGGACGGTCGAACTCTTGGATGTCTTGGGGTGCATTGGAATCTGGCCGCTCGCCGAGTGCGTCGACGCATTTGTTGCTGCGATGGTAGCCTCCACGGAGTGCCTCGACGCGTGCAACGATCGCTTCATGGCCGACAGCGCGCATTCATCGGATGGCTGTGGCCGATGCCCCACTGCATGGTCTGCGTCTTTGCAGGAAGCCTGCGCGGAAAGGCCTTCGCGAACGCTGAGAGGTCGAGCCTGGTTCAGAATCCTGAGCGATGCTCCCCGAATCCACCGTGGGCGGCGCGCCGATCCTGTACTCGTTTCGCCGCTGTCCCTACGCCATCCGCGCCAGGCTTGCGATCAAGGTTTCGCGCGTGCGGGTGGCCCTGCGCGAGGTGGTGCTGCGCGACAAGCCTGCGGCGCTCGTGCTCGCCTCGCCCAAGGCAACGGTACCCGTTCTGCAGCTGCCTGACGGCCGCGTGCTGGAGCAAAGCCTGGAGATCATGCGCTGGGCGCTCGAGCAGAGTGACCCGCAAGGATGGCTTTGCCGTCAGGAGCAGGACGAGGCGCTCGCGTTGATCGCTCTCAACGACGGGCCCTTCAAGCAGGCGCTCGACCGCTACAAGTACGCGCCGCGCCATCCCGAGCGCTCGAAGAGCGAGTGGCGCGACGAGGCCGTCCAGCTGATGCTGGCACCGTTGAACACGCGTCTCGCGGATCGTCTTTTTCTGCTGCGGGACACGGCATCCCTGGCTGACATGGCGATCGCGCCCTTCATCCGGCAGTTCGCAGCGGTCGAGCCCGACTGGTTCGACAGCGCGCCGTTCGAGCCGCTGCGAGCATGGACGAAACGCATCGTGTCCTCCGAGTTGTTCGACTCGGTGATGTCGAAGTTCACCGCCTGGCAACCGGGCGACCCGGAAACCATTTTTTGAAGGCAGCTCCCGTCTCAGTGGACGAGAGAAAAGGTGACGTACCCGGCACCTGCCTCGGCAAGCTGCTTGATGCCCGACGTCCCCGCGCTGATCGCCACGAACTTCAGGTGCCGCTGGGTTTCCTTCGCGTGCTTCGCGAGCTCCAACGCCGCGGTCAGCCGATCGTTGGCGTGGGGCGCCAGGTCGTTGTAGGGCAGCTCGAGGTCTGCGCCGGCGGTCATGAGCGAGCTCAGGTACGGGGCTTTGAACGTGGTGTTGATCAAGTGATGTCTCCTTTGGTTTTCGGACAGCATAGTCCCGGATCGACTTCCCTTGGGTCATGTCCCCGTCGAGCCTCCTCGAAGCGGGCAGCCTGCGCCGCGTCGCGCAGCTCAACCCGCGCGCAGTCCGAGCCGTTCCTGCAACGCGACCCGATGCCGGCGGCTTGTCGGCAGGCGCTGCCCGTCGCGCAGCACGACCTCCGGTTCGCCATCGGCGCAGGCTTCGAGTGCGCGTACCTTCGCCAGGTTGACGATGGCGGTGCGATGGACGCGGCAGAAGCCGGCAGGCTCGAGCTCCGCCTCGACCGATGCCATGCTGCGCCGAAGCGTATAGGTGCGGCCCGCGACGTGCAGGTCGACGCAGTAGTCGGCCGACTCGATCCAGGCGATGTCCGCCAGCTCGACGAAGTGGATCGCGCGCCCGCTGCGCACGACCAGTCGCGTGGGAACGGCCGCGGGACCGCGCGCGGCGCGAGCCCGCGCGACCTGCTCCTTGGCGCGCTCCAGCGCGAGGCCGAAGCGCGCATCGGTGTAAGGCTTCAGCAGGTAGTCGAGCGCCCCCGCATCGAAGGCGCGAAGCGCATGCTGGTCGAACGCGGTGACGAAGACCACGGCGGGCGGGATATCCGTGCCGAGGCGCTCGAGTACATCGAAGCCGTCGACCTCGGGCATCTGGACGTCGAGGAACAGGAGCTCCGGACGCAGCTCGCGCAGGCGCTCGACGGCCTCTCCGCCCGAGTCGCATTCCGTCACGCGTTCGATCGCGGAGTCGCGCGCCAGCAGCACGCGCAGCGAGCTGCGCGCGAGGGGCTCGTCGTCGACGATCAGCGCGTGCATCGTCATGCCGCGTGGATGCCGGAGCCCGCGTACATCGACTCGCGCCAGGGCTGGCGGATCGTCACTCGGACGCCGCGGTCATCGACGTTGGCGACGGCCAGCGAGGCCTCCGCGCCGTAGAGGCCGCGCAGTCGATTGCGCACGTTGGTCAGGCCGATCGCGCGGCCGCGGCCGTTGCCGTCGGGGCCGGAATCGCGTGACCCTGTGTCGGGCGCGTCGTTGGCCGCGGTGTCGCGCAGCACGCCGGGCGCGATGACCGGACCGTCGTTGTAGAGCGAGATCACGAGGCCGTCGGAGGTGCGTTCCGCGCGCAGTTCCACGACACCCGCGTGCGTGCGGCGCGCGATTCCGTGCTTGATCGCGTTCTCGACCAACGGCTGCAGGATCAGTCGCGGCACCAGGGCGTGCCCCAGCGCGGGCGCGACATTCAACCGCAGCGACAGCCGCTCGCCGAAGCGCAGCTTCTGGATGTCGAGGTACATCTCGGCAAAGCGCAACTCCTCCTCGAGCGGCACTTCCTGCGTTGCCGCCCCGTGGAGCACGTGGCGCAGGAACTCGCTGACGCGGGCGATCGTCTCGACCGCGAGGTCGTCGCGGCGCTCGCGCACCAGGCCGGCGATCGCGTTGAGCGCGTTGAAGAGGAAATGGGGCTCGATCTGGTGGCGCAGCGCGTCGAGCTGCGCCTGCGCGAGTTGGCGCGCCAGGTCCGCGGATGCCGCGCGCTGCGCGGCCAGGCGCTCGTTGGCCTCGAGCATGCGGCCGGCGATCACGATGCAGTAGTAGATGAACAGCGATGCCAGGATCGATGCATACGCATGCAAGAGGAAGAGATCGAGGACGGACGGCGGCGGCGCGCCCGGATTCCACGGGTTGAGCAGGTGCTCGGTCACCGCGATCCACAGCGACGCGCCCACGCTCGTCACGAGCCAGTTCGCGGCGTGCAGCCCCCATGCGCGCAGCGCCGATGCGACGCCTCCGCGTCCGTGCGGCCAGCGCAGGCGCATGGGCGCGCGCACGCCCAGGCGCATCACCCAGGGCGTCGCGAGCGCCCACGGCAACCAGCCGAGGAGCTGGAACACGAACAGCTCGACCCACGCGTGGTGCATGCCCATGGCCCGCATCGAGACCACGGTCTGCGTGGCGTCGAACAGTCCGATGCCGCCCCAGATGGCGGCGATGGAGCGCCAGCGCGGCGCGGGCAGGGTGCGGGCATCGGAAGGCATGCCGAAATGGTACGCGCTTGTGCGCGCGCGGAGACGGCCGCTGCAGCGAATCGACCTCCTTGTGCAGCCGGCAAGGTCGACCGGAGAAACCATCCTGCGCATCATCGCTGCATGAACAAACGCTCTCTTGCACTGGCCGCCGTGGCACTCGCCGCCGCGCTTCCCATCGGCGCATCGCGTGCCGCGTCCTACGACGATCAGGCCGCCCCGATGCACACGCCCACGCCGACGGCCTCCGTGGTGCCCGCGTCGGAACTGCCCGCCTACGACGGCGAGAAGCTGCGCGCACCGCCCGACTACCGCGAGTGGATCTACGTCACGACCGGCATCGACATGAGCTACAACCGGGTCAACCCGCCCGGCCACCACATGTTCGACAGCGTCTTCGTGAATCCGGGCGCATGGCAGGCCTTCAAGCGCACCGGCACCTGGCCGGACAAGACCGTGATGGTGCTCGAGACCCGCGGTGCGAACACGAAGGGCTCCATCAACAAGCGTGGCTACTACCAGGACGCCGACCTCATGGGCGTCGAGGTCCACGTGAAGGACATCGCCCGCTTCGGAGGCGACGGCTGGGCCTTCTTCTCGTTCGACGACACCGACAAGCCCGCCGCGATGATCTCTCGCGACAACGACTGCTACAGCTGCCACAAGGCCCACGCCGCGGTCGATACGACCTTCGTGCAGTTCTATCCGACGATGTTGCCGCTCGCGAAGGCCAAGGGAACGCTGTCGGCGTCGTACCTGCAGGAGCTGGCTCAGGAACAGCCGGCAGCTCGGTGAGCCATGCTGGTGTGGGCCTGAAATCCGGTAGCGATATCAGGTCTTGCACCATGACGCGCGACACGATGTCGCTGCCGGTGACGAACGCCCGACGCAGGAGTTCGGGATCGCTCAGATAGTCCTCCAGCGCGTGGCCTTCCTGGTTCTCGACGTTCTGTGCGCTGGCGACGTGACTCGCCTGCCAGATCACCGTGCCCTCCGGCGCTCTCATCAGTCCCACTGAGGCTGAGGATCGGGTACAGCGTGGTGCCCAACGCATGCGCATTCGCGCTGCCGTAGGCGTTCACGGTCAGGTCGACCTGTGCATCGGCCGGCGACAACCCACGACGAAAGTGATCGGGGAGCCGGAACTGGCCTTGCCTGGCGAATTCGGCGGCGACGATCTCGCCGAGATCGACATTGTCCGGCCCGACGATCGCGGCGGAGGCGCTGGCACCTCGCGCAGGCGTGACTTTTTGCCCTTGTCGAGCGCAGGCGATGCGGGGCCTGGTCGCGTGGCGGCCCTCCGCCGGCGCCCGTGCGCACTTGCGCGCGGGCGGCGTGCCTGGTCAGACCAGCCCTGGAAATGATCGTCCGTCAGCTTGCCTGCTTCGCACGACCAGGAAGGCGAGCAACGGAACGAAGACCGCGAAGATGTATTGCGTTCGTGAGACGCCGATGCCGAACGGAAACCAGATGCCCGGGACGCCGATCGGGTCGAGCAACTCGCCGCCGAAGAATGCAAGAACGGTGAGTGCCAGCGTGGTCAGCGCGAGCGTCCGCATGGGCCCGCCGCGGGCGATGCGCGCCGCGATGACGACGAAGAGGGCGATGGCGGCGAGACGGCTGGCGTTGGTCACGCTGGCCGAGTGGGTCGCGGTACTGGCGATCTGCGCGACCATGATCGCGAGCGCCGACGCATCGATGCTTCTCCACGGACGCTGGTGCCACCGATTCCACGCCAGGGCCCAGGCGGCCGCCGCGGGCATCCACATGAACCTTGCCAGGAACGAGTAGGTCGGCAGATCCATCACGTCGGTCCAGGAGACGAGCGCGTTGTCGAGGCGACGGGCGGCCATCAGCGCCAGCCCGATGCTGGCGAATGCCAGGAAGCCCCTGGCATCGCTGCCGCGCCAGCACCCGACCGCCAGTCCGACGAGCAAGAACATCGCCAGCGGCTCGATCGCATCGGCGATGTAGCCGGCGATGGTGCGCTCCCATTGCACGCGGTGCAGCGCATCGCTGGCCGGCCGGGGCGCGAGGATCGGCGCACTGTGCATGCCGCCGCCTGTCGTGCCGGTTCCGGGCCGGGGAAGCATGAACGCGCGTAGTGCAAGGACGCCACGCGTGCCCGCGGCGTCGGCGGGAAGGGCGAACTGCAGCGGTCGCGTGCCGACGACACGCGGAGGCGGCGCCAGCCTGCCCGATCCTCCCAGCAACTGTCCGTTCCAATAGAGTTCGTATCCGTCCTCCACCTGCGTCGGCCCGAGGATGTCCCACGACGGATGGCCGGCCGGCACGTCGACCACGCGCCGGTACCAGGCGTAGCCGGTGTATCCGGGATGTCCGTGCGCCATCCATCCGGTGACGTAGTCGGGCAGGCCGACGTCGCCGTCATGGCTGCCCGGCTTGGCCGTCAGGTCGATGGTTTCCCAGTCGCCGTCGTCGGCGCGGGCGTCGGCCCAGTGCGGGTCGTCGCCGGTATGGAAACGCCAGCGGCCATCGAGAAGAATCGACGCGGCGCGCAGTGAGGACGGGTCGCTCCCGCCTCCTGCCGCCAGGGCAACGATGGCGACGGCCGACGCCAGCAGCGTCGCCAGGATGATCCCGGCGAACAGCCGGCGTCGCGTGACGACCGTCGAGTCGGTCATCGCGCAAGCCCGCGACGAGCCGAAAGGAATTTCATCGAACGCTGCACTGCGGTCACCCTTCGGTGCGTTGCCATCCTGCCTCTGCTTCAGGGTCGTTGCATTGTGCGCATCTGGCCACGCGCACGCCGTTGGCGAAAACGAGGGGTCCGTCCTGCTGCAGGAGTCGATCAGGCCTGCTTCGGCAACGCAAGGAGCTTTTGCCCGCGGTACATCGCTCAGTCGTCCTCGCCACCGGCGGCGGCGGCTTCCTGGCTGCCGCGGATCATGCCCAGCATCGTCGCGACCATCGCGGGCCGGGCGCGCTCCAGCGTGTCGGTGTGCGTGCCGCCTTCGACGACGACGATGGGCGCGTGCAAGGCTTCGAAGGCGAGATCCTCGAGCGGCGTCCGCGTGTCGGCACTGCCCTGGAAGATGGCCACGTGCAACCTCGACGGCAGCGCTTCCGCGAGCGAGAAATCATGCGTAATGATCCGGCCGATCGGCAGCAGCGCGAGCGGCCGCAGGAACCAGTGTTCGCGCAGGGTGCCGCGGATTCCGGCGCTGAGCGAGGGCGCGGTCGATTCGAGCACCAGGCCCGCAGGCGACGCATCGCCGCAAGCGTAAGCCGCGATCATGGCGCCCAGCGAGCGCCCGGCGACCACCGTGCGGGCACGGCCGCAGGCCGCAACCACCTTGGCCACGACCGCCGCCGCGAGGGACTGCACGTCGTCGATGCGCGCGGGCCCCGGCGCGCCGTCCTGGCCCGGCCAGGCAACGGCGTAGACCACGAGCCCGGCCCGTTCGAGGTCGGGGAAGAAGTCGCGGGCGTAGCGGTCGAGGCCGCCCTCGCGGCCGGGAAAAAAGACGACGCAGCCCGACCGGACGGAGGGTTCCGGGGGATCGAGTCGCCTGACGATCATCGCGGCGCCGTCATGGCCGGCAAGCCGGAATGTCTCCGCGATCGCGCTGGAAGCAGGCGGCGACGGCTCGGACGGGAACAGCAGGCGATCCAGGTCGAAGCGCAGCAGGCAGGCCGCGGTGGCCGCATAGACCACCGCCATGCCGGCCAGCGCCAGGGCGGCGAGCCTTGCGCGGGCGGTGACGGTCAATGGATGTCGCGGGTCGTCACGACGACTGGCGCGCGAGCACCAGGTGCGTCGCCGCGTCCGTCGTGGTGCGCTCGACGACCCGGAAGCCCAGCTCGCGCAGGTCGATGCCCGCCACTCGAACCTTCGTCATTTCCTCGGTCTCCTTTTCTTGGGGATGGCGCACGCGATGGAAGCGCCGGCTACCGACGCTGCACGCTATATTCGCATTCTTTCCCCTCGAGAGGCAGACATGCGACGAGTCACGGGCATCGGCGGAATCGTCTTCAAGGCAAAGGATCCGGCTGCACTGCAGGCCTGGTACCGGACGCACCTCGGCATGGACGTGAAGCCTTGGGGCGGCGCGGCGCTCGACTGGGTCGACGAGGCCGGCAAGCCCGTCGCCGGGACGACCGCCTGGCGCGTCGCGGACGGCGCGGAAGACTTCGGCCCGGGCGGCCCGTCGTTCATGGTGACCTATCGCGTGGCGGATCTTGCCGGGCTGCTGGCCGCGATGCGCACGGAAGGCTGCACCGTGCTCGACAAGACCGACGAATCCGACTACGGGAAGTTCGGCTGGGTCGTCGATCCCGAGGGCAACAAGGTCGAGTTGTGGGAGCCGCCCGAAGGCCAGTGAGAGGCCTGCGCCGGCGCGCGCCCGGGGGCGCCGGGATGTAACCGCTCTCCCCAGAACAGGGGTTCGCCGCAGAAGTGTGTTGACGCCTGGCTACATTTGGATACGATCAAATCGGATCCGACATTCGTCTCATCTCGAGGCGGCGGTTCCGGCGGGGAGCAGGCGCATGGGCAACTCGGCATCGTCATCCGTGGGGGCGATCTCCGTCGCCGAACGCGCGCAGATCCAGCGCGCCAACATCTCCGGCCTGCACCCGGTCGTCTTCGTGCACGGCCTGTGGCTGCTGCCCGG
>FSZK01000108.1_pt1 | contig 14413 bp, 13 predicted proteins | sample 1638791 | NCBI WGS metagenome assembly FSZK01 (sample SAMEA3914813, study PRJEB12502) | metagenome | biome: forest; material: soil | place: Canada | collected 2011-07-07 | depth 0.3 m | reverse complement strand
TTCCTGGCCAACGTCCGCAGCAATCTGTTCTACCTTAATCTTTTCGCCGGCAGCAACCTTGTATTGCTTGCCACCGGTTTTTACGACCGCGTACATATGAGACCTTTCTGTTGACTTCTCCGCCGGTAGCGAACACGGCGATGCGTACGAAGCATGACTGCCTCCCGGCCGCCCTTGCCGGCGTCTAGACGTCCGACCAGGGAAACGGCCCCGCGGGTGATCCCATGGTGGCCCGGCCCAGGCATGCCTGGCGCGCATCGCGCGTGCCGTGCCGGAGGGGGATTTCCCTCGAAATCCACTCAACCAGCGCTCGGCGAAGCCCTCGATTCTATCATTGCCTGAACGGAACGTCAAAGGCGGTGAGTCCCGGCGACGCGGGCCGGCTCCGGCGTTCCTATAATGGCCGTTTCCCCGCAAGCGAACCCTCGTGAACGCCCCCCTCACCCAAGCGCCCCTGCCCGCCGACCCGATGGCCGCTGAAATGCAGGCGGTCGACGAGGTCATCCGCCGCCGGCTGACGTCCGAAGTCGCCCTCGTCGACCAGATCGCGAACTACATCATCGGCGCCGGCGGCAAGCGCATCCGGCCGCGGCTGGTCCTGCTGTTCTCGCGCGCGCTCGGGTTCGCGGGCTCGAGCCGCTTCGAGCTGGCGGCGATCATCGAGTTCATCCACACGGCCACGCTGCTGCACGACGACGTCGTCGACGAGTCGGCGCTGCGCCGCGGCCGCCCGACGGCCAACGCCCTGTTCGGCAACGCCGCCAGCGTGCTGGTGGGCGACTTCCTCTATTCGCGCGCCTTCCAGCTGATGGTGGAGATCGGTCGCATGCGCGTCCTCGACGTGCTGGCCGACGCCACCAACGTCATCGCCGAGGGCGAGGTGCTGCAGCTGATGAACATGCACGACGCCGACCTCGCCATCGAGGACTACCTGCGCGTCATCCGCTACAAGACCGCCAAGCTGTTCGAGGCCAGCGCCCGCCTCGGCGCGGTGATCGCCGATGCGCCGCGCGAGATCGAGGACGCCTGCGCCAACTTCGGCCGTTCGCTGGGCACCGCGTTCCAGCTGGTCGACGACCTGCTCGACTACGAAGGCGACCCGACCGCGCTCGGCAAGAACGTCGGCGACGACCTGCGCGAAGGCAAGCCGACGCTGCCGCTGCTGTACGCGATGTCGCACGGCACGCCCGAGGAGGCCCACGTCGTGCGCCACGCCATCGAGCACGGCGAGGTCGAACGCCTGGCCGAGATCGTGCAGATCGTGCGCCGCACCGGCGCGATCGCCGCCACCCGCGAGGCCGCCCGCCGCGAGGCCGACCACGCCCGCGAACAGCTCGCCGCCCTGCCCGCCTCCGAGGCGCGCAACGCGCTGATGGAGCTGTGCCAGCGCTCCGTCGACCGCTCTTCGTGACACTCTTCGCGCGCCACCACTTGTGAAGCTCGCGAAATCTGTGCGAGAATAGTCAGCTCAGCGCGAGACGGCCTCCAAGCCACGACGCGTTGAGAAATCGGGGTGTAGCTTAGCCTGGTAGAGCGCTACGTTCGGGACGTAGAGGCCGGAGGTTCGAATCCTCTCACCCCGACCAGAATTTTCCTTGACCAGCCAAGGACCCAAGAAGCCGCGACATTCGCGGCTTCTTTCGTTTCGGAGCCCTACTTGGCGCTCAGCGGCCGGTCCGGCTTGAGCATGTGCGCGCCGAGATAGACCTCGACGAGGAAGGCCGCGTAGGTGCCGCCCAGGCTGGCCATCGCGCCGCCGAACAGCCCCGCGATGACGCGATCGGCCGCCAGGCCGAATTCGTCGCCGGTGAAGGTCGTCATCACCATCGCGCAGATCAGCAGCCCGCAGGCGACCGCACAGCTGATGCTGAGATGGATCAAGCGCGCCCGCCTGTCCAGGCGCGCCAGGACGAGCTCGTCGGGTTCGGACAGCTTGCCGCCGGCCTGCTTCACGCTGTTGCGCAGCTTCTCGGAATGGTCGTCGATCCGCGCCAGGCGGTTCGTCAGCACGGTCAGCGTCGAGCCGATGGCGGCGAGCACGAACGCCGGCGCGATGGCCAGCTGGATGGCGTGCGAGGTGTCGGCTTGGAGGGCGAACGGCATGAAGCGTGGGACGGCAAGCGCCACGCCTGCGTGCTCAGCGGCCCGACTCGCGCAGCTCGCCGAGTTCGACATGCGCCCCGGGGCGCGGTGCCGGCGGCCACGTCTCGCTCGTGGGCGCCGCGTCGCCGCGCGTCGACAACCACGCCGCGGCGGACAGCCAGCCGCCGTGCGTGACGAGGACGTGCGCGTCGCCGGGCTCGAAGCCGCGGACGCGGGCGAGCAGCGCGGCGAGCGGCTCGCCACCGCCCGGCGCGAAGCGCGGGAAGTCGCGGCACCAGGCGTCGATCTCCTGCGGCGCGATGTCCGACCACCGCGCGCCATCCCAGCGGCCGAAGTCCAGTTCGACGAGCGTCGGGTCGACGCGGTGCCGCCAGCCCCAGCGCGCGAGCCAGCGTCCCACGTCGCGGCAGCGTCGCAGCGGCGACGTCACGACGATCCGCGGCAGGTCGTGCCGGCGGGCGAACGCCTGGATGCGTCGCGCGAGCCGCTTGGCGCGACGACGGTCCACGTCGAGCTCGGTGCGGCCGATGCAGCGGCCCGCGGCACCGGTGGCGCGCGGATGGCGCCAGGCGTGGACGCCCCTCGTCACGCCGCCACCATCACCAGCATCACGACGACCTCGCCGAACTGCTCCGTCGCGCCGAGGGCGTCGCCGGTGAAGCCGCCGAGCCGGCGCCGCAGCCAGCGTCCCATGGCGAGCACCAGCACCGCCATCGCCACGACGACGACCAGCGCGCGCGACACGCCCGCGTGCGTGACCAGCAGGGCGAGCAGCGGCACGCACCAGGCGCAGGCGACGGCGGCCCGCTGCGGCGAGACGTCGCGCGCCAGCGGCCGGGCCTTGGCATGCGCCTCGTCCCCGCCGTACGGCAACCACGCCATCAGCACGACGGCCCCGGCGCGCGCGATCGCATGGCTCGCGACGAGCGACACCGCCGCGAAGCCTGCGCCGTGCTCGAGCGCCGCGGCGAGCACGGCGACGCGAAGCAGCAGGACGAGCACCAGCGCGCAGGCGCCGTAGCTGCCGATGCGCGAGTCCTTCATGATGGCCAGCGCCTTGTCGCGCGGCGCGGCGCCGAGCAGCGCGTCGAAGGTGTCGGCCAGGCCGTCCTCGTGGAACGCGACGGTCAGCCAGGCCGTGCTGGCGATGGCCAGCGCCGCGGCGATCCACGCCGGCCACCACGCGCCGGCCGCGACCGCCACCAGCGCGCCGACCGCCCCGACACCCGCGCCCACCAGCGGGAAGTGGCGCGCGGACTGGGTGAGCCACGCGCCGTCGTAGCCCACCCACGCCGGCACAGGCACGCAGGTCAGGAACTGCAGCGCGACGAACGCGAGCCGCAGCTCGTGGCGCAGGAACGCGAACGCGCGGCGCATGCGGCCTTACTGCGCCGGGCCACTGACGCCGGCGCTCTCGAAGCTGGCCATCTCGGCGAGCACGTGGCACGCCGACGCCAGCAGCGGCCAGGCCAGCGCGCCGCCCGAGCCCTCGCCGAGACGCAGGCCGAGGTCCAGCAGCGGCTCGACGCCGAGGTGGCGCAGCCAACGCGCATGCCCCGACTCGTTGGAGGTGTGCGCGAACACGCAGCACTGCAGCACGGCGGGCTGCAGCGCCGCGGCCACGGCGACGGCCGCGGTGGTGATGAAGCCGTCGACCACGATCACGCGCCGCTCCGATGCCGCCTGCTGCACGGCGCCGACCATCGTCGCGATCTCCAGCCCGCCCAGCGCGGCGAGCGCGTCCAGCGGCTGGATCGCGGACGCGTTCGCCGCCAGCGCGCGCGCCAGCACGTCGCGCTTGCGGGCCAGGCCGACGTCGTCGAGGCCGGTGCCGCGGCCGACGCAGGCCTCCAGCGGCTCGCCGGTGAGCCGCGCCATGAGCAGCGCCGCGGACGACGTGTTGCCGATCCCCATCTCGCCGAGCAGCAGCGCGTTGCCGGGCAGGCCGGCGACGAGGCGGCGGCCGTTGGCGACGGCCTGCGCGCACTGCGTCGCGTCCATCGCCGGGCCGGCGCTGGCGTCGGCGGTGCCGCGCTCCGCGCCCGCGACCTTGGCGTGCACGAGACCCGGATGCGGCGGGAACTCCGCGGCCACGCCGCAATCGGCCACCGTCACGGCGATGCCGTGCTGGCGCGCGAGCACCGAGACCGCCGCGCCGCCGGCCAGGTAGTTCAGCACCATCTGGCGCGTGACCTCCGCGGGATAGGCCGACACGCCCCGCGCCGCGAGGCCGTGGTCGGCCGCGAAGACGACCAGCTGCGGATCGCGCAGCCGCGGTCGCGCGACGCCCTGGGCCAGCGCGATGCGCAGCGCGAGCGCCTCCAGCCGGCCGAGCGAGCCGACCGGCTTGGTCTTGGTGTCGAGATCGTGCTGCACGCGAAGGCGCAGCGCCTCGTCGTCGAAGCGGGGCAGCGGCAGGGTGGGCGTGAAGTCGGTCATTGCGTCGGTCCATCGGAGGAAGTGAAGGGGGCGATCGCCGCGGCCAACGCGCGCAGGGCGGCGGGCGGCTGGGCCGAGACGCGCCACCAGCCGGGGAGTCCGAACGACGTGGCGTCGCGCACGGCGACGCCGTGTGCCCGCAGGTGCGCGAGGGGGATCGGTCGCGGCGGACGCACGCACAGGAACGGCGCGACGCTGGCCTGCAGCGCGAAGCCGCGCGCGGCGAGCGTCCCGACCAGCGCCTGCTTCCAGCCGGCGAGCGTCGCGTGCGAGGCGCGTACCCAGTCCTGCACGGCCGGCGTCGCCCACGCGTGCAGCATCGCCACGGCGTGCGCCGACAGCGGCCACGACGGCGCGGCGGCCTCGAGCGCATCGCACCACGCATCGATGTCGTAGCCGGCCTCGCGCGGCGCCACCGCGTACGCGCCGCGCACGCCCACGAGCCCGAGCGCCTTGTTGGGGCTGTGCAGCACGAACACCGCGTCGCGCGCCGCCGCCGTCCACGCCGGGCGGCCCGCCAGGCGCAGCGGGGCGTAGACCGCGTCGAGCACGGTGGGGATGGCGCCGGCATCCGGCGGCGGCGGCGCCTCGAGGCCTTGCGGGCTGGACGGCTCGGCGATCCAGCGCAGCGTCGGCGCGTCGGCGTCGACCTCGCAGGGCCGCTGCCAGGCCGACGCCGCACTCGCGTAGTCGCCGTAGGCCTGGCGCGGCACGCCGACCGCGCCGGGCGCGAGGCGCGCGCCGACCGCCGTGATGCGCTGGATGAACTCGCTCGCGCTCGCGGCGAGCAGCACGCGCGCCGGCGCCACGCCGTGCAACGCGGCCAGCGCATCGCGCAGCGCGCGACCTTGCGGGTCGGGATAGCGCGTCGGGTCGGCGTCGCGCACGGCCGCCAGTGCGCGCGGGCACGGGCCGGCCGAGTTCGCGCAGGTGGAGAAGTCCCACGGCACCGGCCCCGCGGCATCCGGACCTCCGTGGATGCGCGGCGTCAGCGCCATGGCGCGTGCGCTCCCAGGAGACCGGCGATCGCCAGCACGACGGCAAGCCGGGCGGCGTGGTCGACGAGGCGCAGCGCCCGCGCCACCGCGCCGGCGTCGGCGGCGCGGCCGTCGGCGTGGAGCTCGTAGACGCCCGGCTTCGCGAGACGGACGTCGAGCCGCAGCGCGAGCGTGGCCATCGGCCATCCGCCGTTGGGCGACGGCGTGCGACGCGCTTGGGCGCGCAGCCGCGCGACGCCGATCGCCGGACGCCACAGCAACGCCGCGGCCAGGCGGGCCGGCAGCCAGGCCAGCAGGTCGTCCGCGCGCGCGGCGCACTTGCCCGCCCATTCCCAGCGGCCGCGGTAGCCCCACATCGCGTCCAGCGTGTTGGCCGCGCGCCAGGCCCAGGCGCCGGGCAGGCCGGCCACGGCGAACCAGAACAGCGGCGCGACCAGCGAGTCGTTGAAGTTCTCGGCCAGCGACTCCAGCGCCGTCTCGCGCACCGCGACGGCATCGAGCTGCGACACGTCGCGGCTGCACAGGCGGGCCAGGCGGGCGCGGCCGGCGTCGAGTCCCTGCGCGAGCGCGGCGTCGACCGCGCGCACCTCGTCCTCGAGCATGCGCCACGCGAACGCGGGCTTGAGCGCGACGCCCAGCATCAGCACGCCGGCCCACGGCGTCAGCCCCGCGGCCGCCTGCTGCACGAGCCCCGCGAGCACGACGACGCCGCCGACCGCGAGCAGCCACAGCACGGCGCCGCCGACGACGCCCGGCAACGGCGCCAGCGTCGCCGCCCATCGCCCCGCCGGCGCGACTGCGCGCCCGAACCAGGCCACCGGATGCCAGGCGCTGCGCGGCTCGCCGAAGGCCGCGTCGAGGACCCAGGCCAGTGCGAGCGCGGCGGCGGCGAGCACGTCAGTCCTCGATGCCGCGCTGCGCCGGCACGCCGGCCGCGTGGTGGTGCTTGACCAGCGCCATCTCGGTGACGGTGTCGGCGAGGGCGACGAGCTCGTCCGGCGCGTTGCGGCCGGTGAGCACGACGTGGACGTGCGGCGGCCGCTCGCGCAGGCACGCGAGCACCGGCTCGAGCGGCAGCCAGCCATAGCGCAGCGGGTACATGATCTCGTCGAGGACGACGAGGAAGTGCTCGCCGGCGCGGATCGTCGCCTCCGCGCGCCGCCAGCCGTCGCGCGCCAGTTGCGCGCTGTGCTCGAGGTCGCGGCTCTTCCAGCTGAAGCCGTCGCCCAGGCCCTCGATGGGCACGCCCAGCTGCTCGAACAACCGGTGCTCGCCGAAGCGCGCCGACGGCACCTTCATGAACTGGTAGATCTTCACGGCCTTGCCGCGGCCGTGGGCGCGCGCCGCGAGCCCGAACGCCGCGGTGCTCTTGCCCTTGCCGTGGCCGGTGTGCACGAGGACCAGCCCGCGCCGCTCGCCGTCGGCCTTGGGGCTGGGCGCCAGCGGCGGCGCGACGATCTGCATCGGCTTGACCGGCGCGTCCGCGTCATCGAGCGCCAGCGCGACGCGCAACCGCCCGGCGGCGTCGCGCTCGATGCGGATGGCGTCGTCGAACACGCTCACCAGCGCGGCCTGCACGGCGGGGTCCGACGGCGGTCCGTCGGCGCGCAGCCGGCCGCGCTCCAGCACCAGCAGCCGGTCCGCCTGCAGCGCGATCGGCAGGTCGTGCAGCACGCTGAGCACCGCGCAGGGCCGCTCGCCGTCGCGCGCCAGCCGCTTGAACAGTCGCGCCAGCGCGACCTGGTGCGGCGCGTCGAGATGGGTGGTCGGCTCGTCCAGCAGCAGCACGGGGGCCTCGGTCGCGAGCACGCGGGCCAGCAGCACGCGCTGGCGCTCGCCGCCGGACAGCTCGTGCAGGCGGCGCTCCGACCAGGCTGCGCATTCGGCCACGGCCATCGCCCGGTCGACGGCGTCGCGGTCGGTCGCGTCGAACGCGCCCAGCACGCCGCGCAACGCGATGCGGCCGAGCTCGACGGTCTCGCGCGCCGTGAGGTCGCCGACCGGCTCGCCCTGCTGCGCCAGCCAGGCCAGGCGGCATGCACGGCGCGCGGGCGCCATCGCGTGCACGTCCTCGCCGCCCGCGGACACGCCGCCGCCCGACGCCCCCTGCAGCCCGGCCAGCGCGCGCAGCAGCGTCGACTTGCCCGCACCGTTCGGCCCGACCAGCGCCGTCCAGCCGGAGCCGAGCGTGAAGTCGACGTGCTCCAGCACCTCGCGGTCGCCCAGGCGCACGCTCAGGTCGCGAGCCTGCAGTGCGGCAGGGGCGCCGTCGTTCGTCGCCGTCATCGCACGCCTCCTCGCTTGAGCAACCAGAACAGGTAGCCGCCGCCGACCACCGCCGTGACGACGCCGACCGGCAGCTCCTGCGGCGCGATCAACGCCCGCGACACCACGTCGGCCACCAGCAGCAGCGCGGCGCCCATGCCGGCGCTCGCGAGCAGCAGCCAGCGATGCGGTCCGGGCGCGTGGCGGCGCACGAGATGCGGGGCGACCAGGCCCACGAAGGCGACCAGCCCCGCCTGCGACACGGCGATCGCCGTCGACAGGCTCATCATCACCACCAGCACGAGCCGCACGCGGCCGGGATGCAGCCCGAGGCTGGCCGCGCTGTCCTCGCCCAGCGTCAGCGCGTCGAGCGCGCGCGCATGACGGCGGGCCAACGCCACCAGCACGGCGAGCCCGCCGCCCAGCATCGCGATCGCGCTCCAGCCCAGGAAACTCGTGCTGCCCAGCATGAACGCCTGCTTGCCGCGCAGGGCATCGGGCGAGATCACCGTGACGAGGTCGCTCGCCGCGCCCAGCAGCACGCCGACGACGACGCCCGCGAGCAGCAGCCGCGTCGTCTGCACCGCGCCGCTGGCGATGGTGAGCGTCATGCCCACGCCGACCAGCGCGCCGACGAACGCCGCCGCGACCAGCCCGATGCGCTCGATCCAGGCGAGCGGGACCAGCCCGATCGCCGCGCCGCCCAGCGTGGCCGCCGCCAGCGCCAGCACCACGCCCAGGCCCGCGCCGGCGGCGCATCCGAGCAGGTAGGGGTCGGCGAGCGGGTTGCGGAACAGGCCTTGCGCGATGGCACCGGACAGCCCCAGCAACGCGCCCACCAGCGCCGCGCCGACCGTGCGCGGCGCGCGGATCTGGCCGATGACGAGGCCCGCGTCGCCGCCCTGCAGGTCGGTCCACAACGCGTGCGGCGAGAAGCCCGCCGCGCCCGTGCTCAGGCCGGCCGCGAGACCCAGCAGCACCACGGCCAGCAGCGCCCACGCGAGGCGCCGGCGGCGCGCGACGTCGCGGCCGGCGGGCAGCGCCAGCGCCGTCATCGCGCCGGCACCAGCCTGGCCAGGCAATCGGCCAGCAGCGACGCGGCCTCGCCCATGCGCGGGCCGGGCCGGATCATCATCTCGTAGGTCGCGGAGTCGAAGCCGCACAGCCGGTGGTCGCGGACGGCGGGCAGGTCGGCCCAGCCCGGGCGGTCGGCCAGCCCGGCCTGCTCGCGCTGCGGGCCCAGGATGATGTCGGGCCGCGCGCGCACGACGAATTCCGGGTTCAGCTTGGGGAACGGGCCCAGTTGCGGCGGCACGATGTTGGCGAGGCCCAGCCGCGCCAGCGTCTCGCCGATGAAGGACGACGCGCCGGCCGCGTACGGGCCGCCGCCGACCTCGAAGTACACCCGCTGGCCACGCAGCGCGGGCGGCACGCGCGCCGCGGCGGCGTCGATCTGGCGCTGCAGGCCAGCCCAGGTGCGCTCGCCGGCCTCGGGCGTGCCGAGCAGGGCCGCGAGCAGGTCCAGCGTGCGGTGCACGTCGGCGTAGGTCTCGGACTTCAGGCGCACGACGACGAAGCCCAGCGCCTCGAGCCGTTCGACCGCGCGCGAGGACGTCGACGCCAGCACGACATCGGGCTTGAGCGCGGCGATCGCCTCGATCTGCGCGTCGTCCAGGCCGCCCAGGTGCGGCAGCTTCGCGATGTCCGCGGGCCAGTCGGAATAGCGGTCGACGCCCACCAGGCGCGGACCGCCGCCCAGCACCCAGACGGTCTCGGTGAGCGAGGGCAGCATCGAGACGATGCGGTGCGGCGGCGCGGCGAAGCGGCGCTCGTCGCCGCGGTCGTCGCGCACGACGACGGGCTGGGCCGCCGCGACGGCCGACAGCGCCGTGGCGGCCATGGCCAGCGCGGCGCGCAGCAGGCCGCGGCGAAGTCTGCTGAGGTCCGTCATGAGGCGTCCGTTCCTTCGTTCTTCAGGGCCAGCGCGCAGCCCGCCACCATCAGCGTGACGCGCGCGCACTGCGCGGCCACCGACTGGTGCAGCCAGCCGAGTGCGTCGACGCAGGCGCGCGCCTCGCGCGACATCGGCATCACGCCCAGGCCGATCTCGTTGGAGACCAGCACCACCGGCGACGCGCACTCGCGCAAGGCGGCCAGCAGCTCGTCCTGCTCGCGCTGCCAGCCGGCGGCGTCGAGCGCCGGGCCGTCGGGTGGCAGCAGGCACTGCGTCAGCCACAGCGTGAGGCAGTCGACGACCAGCAGCCTGCGCGCGTCGCCGAGCCCGCAGATCGCCGCGCCCAGCGCGCGCGGCGCCTCGTGCGTGGCGAGCGCGGGCACGCGCATGGCACGGTCGGCGCGATGGCGCGCGATGCGCTCCGTCATCTCGTCGTCGCCGGGCAGCGCGGTGGCGACCAGCGTCGCCTCGCGGCCCGGCGCGCCGGCCAGCCAGTGCGCGGCGCGCTGCTCGGCGGCGCGCGACTTGCCGCTGCGTGCGCCGCCCAGGATCAGCTCGTGGGCGACGCGGGCGCCGTGGGTCACGGCATCGTCCAGCGCAGGCTCACCTGGCCGTTGCGGCCCGCGGTGGCGTAGCCGTCGGCCAGCGCGTACTTCTTGTCGAACGCGTTGTCGAGGCGCGCGCCGAACACGAGGCCCGGCATCAGCGTCTTGCTGAGGTAGAAGCCGGCCAGGCCGTAGCCGCCGAGGCGATCGGTGTTGGCGGCGTTGTCGAAGCGGTGGCCGCTCGCCTGCAGCTCGGCGCCGAGGAGCCAGCCGAACTGAAGCGTCTCGGCGCCCAGGCTCGCGAAGCGGCGCGCACGGCGCGGCAGCACGTTGCCCGTGTCCAGGTTCTCGGGATCGTGCAGGTCGATCGATCCGCGCAGCGTGACGCCGCCGAGATCCGTGTGGCCCGCCAGCGTGGCGCCGCTCAGGCGTGCACGGCCGACGTTGACGTAGCAGCCGTACTCGGACACGCACGGGCCGGCGTCGCCGAAGTCGATCAGGTTGCTGACCGTGTTGCGCCACGCGGTCAGCGAGGCCTCGCTGCCGCCCGCGGCCCAGCGCAGGCCGACCTCGACGTTGCGGCCGCTCTCGGGCACCAGCGACGGATTGCCGTACTCGCTGAAGCGCTGGTAGAGCGTGGGCGCGCGGAAGGACGTCGCGCCGGAGGCGGTCAGGCGCCAGTTCGGCACGAACTGCCAGCCCCACGCCAGGCTGCCGGTGGTCTTGCCGCCGAACTCGCTGTCGTGGTCGTAGCGCAGGTGGGCCTGCAGGCCGTGCGGGCCGAAGTCCGAGCGCCAGCCCAGGCCGATCGCGTCCTCGTGGCGCTGGCCCTCGAGCGTGTCCGAATACTGCGTCGCAGGATTGAGCAGCTTGTCCTCGAGGCGCTCCGCCGTGAAGGTCAGCCGGTTCGCGCCGACGCGCTGCTCGTGCTGGAATGTGTAGTCGCGCAGCGTCGTCTCGGTGCGGTAGTACGACGGCTCGGTCTGGTAGACCGTGGTGGTCTGGCCGAACGCCAGGCTGCTGCTGGCGTCGTCGGACCAGCGGCCGTTCCAGGACAGGCCGCCGGTGCGCAGCCGGTTGGTCGAGTAGTCGTCGGTCGTCGGGCTGTACAGGTCGTCGTACTGCGAGCGCAGGATGCCGGTCAGCCACGAGGCCTCGATGCGGTGGTCCGGCGTCAGCTGGTAGCCGAGGCGGGCGTGCACGGAGTCGCGCTTCCAGCCGTCGGCGTCGGGGTTGTCGGCGGGCGTGTTGCGCGCGCTGAAGCCGTCGCTGCCGCCGTGGGCCGCGGACAGCGCGTAGTCGAACGCGTCGAACGCCCCGCTCACGCCCAGCTGCACCTCGCCCGTGCGGTACGAGCCCGCGGTGAGCGCGGCCGACACACGCGTCGCGCCCTGGCCGCGCTTGGTGAAGAGCTGCACGACGCCGCCGATGGCGTCCGAGCCGTACACCGCGGCGGCCGGTCCGCGCAGCACCTCGATGTGGTCGATCTGGTCGAGCGGGATCTGCTCCCACGGCGCGCCGCCGGTGGCCTGCGAGTCGACGCGCACGCCGTCGATGTAGACCGCGGTGTGCCGCGACTCGGCGCCGCGGATGAAGACGCTGGTGGTCTGGCCGGGGCCGCCGGTGCGCGAGAACTCGACGCCGGGCAGCTTGGCCAGCACGTCGGCGACGTTGGTCGCGCCGCTGTTCTCGATGGTCTCGCGGTCGACGACGGAGACGTCGGCGAGCACCGAGGACAGCGCCTCGGGCACCCGGTTGGCCGTGACGACCACGGTCTGTCCGGGCGTCGAGGTCGATTGCGCGAGGACGGCGATCGGCAGTGCGAGGGGAACGAGGGCGGCGACCGCACGGCAGCCGAGATGGCCGCGCACGCGGCGCAGCGAAGGAGCGAAGCTCATGATCGTGAGAATGGGCAGACGAACGCGCACGGCTGCTTCCCCGCAGCCAGGCGCCTCACAGCACGCCGTCGGACGGCATGCCACCTTGTTGGCCGGTATACGGGCTGGCGGAGACGACCCGTGTCGCCTTCCCGGGCGCACGGCATGACGCCGTACGACCCAGTGGCTTTGATGACACGAGCTGGAAGCCTTGGCGGCTTCCGTCCGCTTACCGTTGCGGGGGCAGCTCAGGTTGGGGCGTCGCCTGCTGGCGTGGCCCTTCCTGATTCCCGTTGAACTGTCCCGGCAAGAGCGCAAGGACGAGCACCAACGCGGCGGATCATACCGTCGCTTCCCTCGTAGAGCCGTCCGTGCGTTGCTTTCGTGCCGAAGCGCGGGGGCATCGGCGGGCCGCCCGCACACCTAGATTTGCAGGCCACCAGGAGGTGCCGGAGCCTCGCCGCCGCTCCTATACTGCGCCCGCTTCAGGAACCTTCCGCGGAGATGATGCGATGGCGCTGGCTGACTACATCGGACTCAAGACTGACGCCCTGCTGGCCAAGGCGATGGCGGGCTGGACCCACAGCGGCTTCACGTTCCCGACCGCCGACCAGCAGGATGGCTGCGTCGGCACGAAATGCATCTCGCGCGCCAAGCAGCTCTACCTGCGGCGCCAGGTGAACGCCACCTGGGCGACGGCACCGACGGACACCAAGGCGCTGTTGTCCGCGCACCTCTATTTCAAGGTCTCGTGCGGCGAGGTGAAGAAGTCGACCAAGTCCTTCACGATCAACCTCAACGAGTTCCACCTGACCGTGCGCCGGACCAAGATGCAGATCAATATCGACAAGAACGGCTCCTCGCTGATCACCGGCGACGAGTCGATCCACATCAATCGCAACACCGCCTGGGGCCGCGAGAAGGGCATCACGAACCTGGTGCGCGAACTGGCCAGCGATGTGCCGACCGGGACCGCCGAGTTCACCGGACCGGAACTGCTCGCGTACCTCACCGGCTGCGAAGGCTACGACCAGCAATGGATGACGACGGTCGCCGGCCTGCTGCTTCCCGCCGTCCAGAATCACCTGGCCGCGCCGGCCCAATTGGGCATTCCCGTCACCGCCAACGGCGACGCGACGTTCCAGGGACGCTGAACCGGAGCCGTCGCGCTCGTTTGCCGAGCCGCCCACATACCCGGCCGCCCCGACGGGGATACCCGGCCGCACTTGGCACGGCGAACCCACGACGCCCCGGGATATTCTCGGCGCAGCCCGACCAGGGCGCGCTGCTATCATGCGCCGAGGCCACTGCGGGCAGCCGGACAGCCCGTCCCGCCACGACCGCGAGCCACCCGTTTCCAACTCTGAATTTCCCGCGCACAGGAGCCCCAGGCTCCTTTTTCGTTTGTGGCCCCGAGTTACTTCCTGAATCTATTTTTCGCTAAATTCCGCGACAAAACTGACGATTTCCCGGGCTTTTGCCGCTTGCGCGAAACACCGGGTTTAACGCGGCGTGTAACGATTTACTTCACCTAATTCATCGGCGATGATGGCCGCTTGGCGTACACCCGCGCCGCCACATTCCTTGCAGCAGTCCCACGATGGCCGTTGACACCTTCCTCGACGCTCCTCAAACCAACCTCTCGGGGGTTGCGCGCATCCTCGTGCGTGCGGGACGCATCGACGCGAAGCTGGCCGAGGACCTGAGCAAGACCGCCTCCGACAAGCGCATCTCGTTCGTCGCGCAGCTGGTCGAATCCGGCACGATGCGCCCGCTGGTGCTCGCCCACGCGCTGTCCACCGCGCTGGCCGTGCCGCTGCTCGATCTCGACGCGGTCGATCCGCGCCAGCTGCCGCAGGGTTTGGTCGACGCCAAGCTGCTCGCCCAATACGGCATCTACCCGCTCGGCAAGCGGGGCGGCCGCCTGTTCATCGCCTGCGCGGATCCGACCGACCAGGAAGCCGTCGAACGCATCAAGTTCGCCACCCAGCTCGCGCCGGAGTGGATCGTCGTCGAATACGACAAGCTGATGCGCTTGCTGTCCGACCAGCAGGCCACGACCAAGGAGTCGATGGACGCGCTGACGTCGTCCGACTTCGAATTCGAGGTCACCGACGAGGAGCAGGCACCCAACCAGGAAAAGCAGGACGCCGCCAGCGAGGTCGAGGACGCCCCGGTCGTCAAGTTCCTGCACAAGATGCTGATCGACGCGATCAACCTGCGCGCGTCCGA
>FSZK01000137.1_pt1 | contig 17161 bp, 9 predicted proteins | sample 1638791 | NCBI WGS metagenome assembly FSZK01 (sample SAMEA3914813, study PRJEB12502) | metagenome | biome: forest; material: soil | place: Canada | collected 2011-07-07 | depth 0.3 m | reverse complement strand
GTGCCCGCCCAGCACGTCCACCATGCGCGCGAAGTTCTCGTGGCTCTCGCGCGGCGTGGCGCCTTCGGGCGCGACGTCGCGGTCGTGGAAGCAGTAGTAGGGCGCGCCGAGCCGGGCGAAGAAATCGAATGCCGCGTCGGCCTTCATGCGGGCCAGCTCCATGGGCGAGCCGCCCTCGAACCAGGGGCGCTGGAAGGTGCCGGCGCCGAACGGGTCGAGGCCGGTCCAGCAGAACGTGTGCCAGTAGCAGACGGCGAAGCGCAGGTGGTCCTCCATGCGCTTGCCCAGTACCAGGCGGTCCTTGTCGTAGTGGCGGAACGCCAGCGCGTCGTCGCTGTCGGGGCCGCCGTATCGGATCGGCGCGATGTCCTTGAAATACGAAGTCATTGAGGGGTACTCGGTCGGGACGGCCAAAGCGATTTAACCTTAAATTTTCCTAAACACCAGCTGAATGATTTAACCTTAAATCAGTCAGAATTCGATAGCGGGCACGAACGCCTCATCCACGTGAAGACCGCAGTCGACAGACTCGCTTCCGGAGCGAGTGGCAAATTATTAGTTCGACAGTCGGTCAAAATAAAGATCGTGGAAACACCTAGGGTCGGCGAGCCGACTTGGCCTCAAGGTTCGCTCCCGCGCGGGACGCGACCCGTCGTACCGCTCACCTTCGCGATTCGGAAAGGAACCCATGACCGGCAAGGCCTTGCGCAAGATCGTCATCGTCGGCGGCGGAACGGCGGGCTGGATGGCCGCCGCGCCGCTGGCCCAGAGACTGCGAAAGGGCGATGGCCCGCCGTGCGAGATCGTCGTGGTCGAATCGCCGGACATCGGCACCATCGGCGTTGGCGAGGCCACGCTGCCCACGATCCGCGCATACAACCGCAGCCTGGGCCTTGATGGCGCCGACTTCGTGCGCCGGACGCAGGCCAGCTTCAAGCTGGGCATCGAATTCCGCGATTGGGGGCAGATCGGCCACCGCTTCTTCCACGGCTTCGGGGACTTCGGTCCGGCGATCGACAACCGCCCGTCGTTCATGCACTGGCTGCGCCTGGCGAGTGCCGGCGACATGGCGTCGTACGAGGAGTGGTCCACCTCCACCGTGATGGCACATGCCAACCGATTCACGCCACCGCACGGCGACACGCCCTCGGCGGCAAACGGGTACTCGTTTGCCTATCACTTCGACGCCGGCCTCTATGCCGCCTACCTGCGCGACTATGCGATCGCGCACGGCGCGCAACGCGTCGAGGGCACGGTCGTCGACATCGAACTGCGACCCGCCGACGGATTCGTCGAGGCACTCAAGCTGGCCGACGGACGCCGCATCGACGGCGACCTGTTCATCGACTGCTCGGGCTTCCGCGGCTTGATCATCGAAGGCGCGATGCACGCGGGCTACGAGGACTGGAGCGAGCTGCTGCCGTGCAACAGCGCGCTCGCCGTGCCGAGTGCCCGCGAGGGACGCCTCACGCCCTACACGACGTCGACCGCGAAACACGCCGGCTGGCAATGGCGCATCCCGCTGCAGCACCGCACCGGCAACGGCCACGTCTATTGCAGCCACTACACGAGCGACGAGGAAGCCGCGCGCGTGCTGCTCGAAGGCCTGGACACGCCTGCGCTCGGCGACCCGCGTCCGCTGCGCTTCACCACCGGCCGGCGCCGCAAGACCTGGGTGCGAAATTGCGTCGCGCTGGGCCTCGCGGCCGGGTTCGTGGAGCCGCTCGAGTCCACCAGCATCCAGCTGATCATCGACGGCGTCGGCCGCCTGATCGAGAACTTGCCCGACCGCGATTTCGCGCCGCATCTGGCCGACGAATACAACCGCAAGATCGCCTTCCAGTACGAGAGCATCCGCGACTTCATCGTGATGCACTACAAGCTCACCCGACGCACCGACTCCGAGTTCTGGCGCTACTGCGCGGCGATGGCGATCCCGGACACGCTGCATCACCAGATCGAGCTGTTCCGCTCCTCGGGCCGCGTGGCGATCGTGGACCGCGACGGATTCTCGGAGCCGTCGTTCATCTCGATCCTGTTCGGCCTGGGCGTGACCCCGCACACGTGGGACCCGTTCATCGACCGCATCGACGAACAGGCCTTGCGCGCGCACTTCGCGCGCCTGCGCAGCGCGATCGCCGGCACGGTCGCGGCCATGCCCGACCACGCCGACTACATCGCGCGACACGCGCGCGCGGAACCGCCGCAAGGTGGCGAGCTCGCCCGCAAGAGCGTGAAGGCCGACTGAGATCCTGTCCGGATCGACAGCAGATGCTTCTTCCGATTTAATGTTAAATCACCTAGACTGGATCTCTCCTCAATCATTCCGAGTCGCTCAAGCTCATGAAATTCACGGATGGACAGTGGCTGTTGCAGCCCGGGGTCACGGCGCACTACGCGACCCAGGCCTACGCTGTCGAAGCACACCCTGACCGGCTCGTGGTGCTGGCCACCACACGGCCGATCCACCATCGCGGCGACACCCTGCAGGGCCCGACGCTCACGCTCACGCTGAGCTCGCCCATGCCCGGCGTCATCCGCGTGAAGACGGAACACTTCAGCGCCTCGGACGCGCCGCGCCTCGGTATCCCGATGTGCGGTGCCGGCCAGCCGCAGGTCGTCATCGACGATGGCGAGACCCGGGCCACCCTCACGTCCGGCGGCCTGTCCGTGGACGTCCTCAAGGGCGGCGACTGGGGTCTCGTCTTCCGCGAGGGCGCGCGCGTCCTGACCCGCAGCAGCTGGCGCAGCCTGGCCTACGTTCAGTGGGCGGGCAAGGGCAACTACGTGCACGAACAGCTCACGCTGTCGGTGGGCGAAACGGTCTACGGCCTGGGCGAGCGCTTCACGCCGTGGGTCAAGAACGGCCAGGTGGTGGAGAACTCCAACCGCGACGGCGGCACCGCGTGCGAGCAGGCCTACAAGAGCGTCCCGTTCTACCTCACCAGCCGCGGCTACGGCGTGCTCGTGAACGAGGCCGGCCCGGTGTCGTTCGAGGTCGCCTCCGAAAAGACGGCGCGCGTGCAGTTCAGCCGCGAAGGCGAGAGCCTGGACTATCTCGTCATCCAGGGCCCGACGCCCAAGGACGTCGTCCAGCGCCTGACGGATCTCACCGGCAAGCCGGCGCTGCCGCCGGCCTGGACCTTCGGCCTGTGGCTCACCACCTCCTTCACGACCGATTACGACGAGGCCACCACCACCTCGTTCATCGACGAGATGAAGCGGCGCGAGCTCCCGCTGTCGGTGTTCCACTTCGATTGCTTCTGGATGCGCGAATTCCAGTGGTGCGACTTCGAATGGGACCGCCGCCAGTTCCCCGATCCTGCGCAGATGCTCGCACGCCTGCGTGCGCGCGGACTCAAGATCAGCCTCTGGATCAACCCGTACGTGGCGCAGCGGTCGCCGCTGTTCGACGTGGGTGCGCGCGAGGGCTACTTCATCAAGCGGACGAATGGCCGCGTGTGGCAGACCGACCAGTGGCAGCCCGGCATGGCCATCGTCGACTTCACCAACCCGAAGGCGGTGTCCTGGTACCAGGGCCACCTGCGCCGGCTGCTGGAGATGGGCGTCGACTGCTTCAAGACCGACTTCGGCGAGCGAATTCCGGATACCGGGGTGGTGTACCACGACGGTTCCGACCCGGTGGAGATGCACAACCTCTATCCGCTGCAGTACAACGAGGCTGTCTTCAACCTGATCCGCGAGGTCCGCGGCGATGACGACGCCGTCGTCTTCGCGCGCTCGGCCTACGCGTCCGCCCAGCGCTTTCCGGTGCATTGGGGCGGCGACTGCTGGTCCACGTTCGAGTCGATGGCCGAGAGCCTGCGCGGCGGACTGTCGCTGACCAGCTGCGGCTTCGGTTTCTGGAGCCACGACATCGGCGGCTTCGAAGGCAATCCGCCGCCGGCCGTCTACAAGCGCTGGATCCAGTTCGGCCTCCTGTCGTCGCACAGCCGCTTGCACGGCAGCAGCTTCTACCGGGTGCCCTGGCTGGTGGACGAGGAAAGCTGCGACGTATTGCGGGTGTTCACGCGCCTGAAGCATCGCCTGATGCCCTACCTGTACGCCAAGGCGATCCAGGCCGCGGAGACGGGCGTGCCCGTCATGCGATCCATGTTGATGGAGCATCCGCACGATCCCGCCTGTGCGCCGCTGGACCGCCAGTACCACCTTGGCGAGTCGCTGCTCGTGGCGCCGGTGTTCGACGAAGCCGGCGAGGTGGATTTCTACCTGCCCGAAGGCCGCTGGACCCATCTGCTGTCGGGCGAGCTGACAACGGGCGGCCGCTGGCTGCGCGAGAAGCACGACTTCATGAGCCTGCCCGTGTACGTCGCCGCCAACACGGTGCTGGCCTGGGGCGCGGAGCAAGAGCGTCCGGACTACGACTTCGCGCAGGGCACCACGTTGCGAATCTTCGCGCTGGACGACGGTGCCACCGCCGCGTTCACGGTGGCCGCACTGGACGGCAGCATCGCCGCCCGAGGCACCGTCACCCGCCACGATAGCCGCTATGTCGCACGCGTGACCGAAGGCGCGCTGCGCGACTGGCGACTGAGCATCGACGGCCGATCCAGCGCGGTCATGGCGGAAGGCCCGGAACTGGCCTGGTCCGCCTAGCCGGGCGCAGGAGCGGCGGCGTCCCCCGGCGGGGCGCCGCTCGACCGGCGACGAGCACCGGCCGTGGTCAGCGCTGCTGCTGCACCAAGGCCCGGTAGGGGTGCATCAGCACATACAAGGTGTAGGCGGCTCCGCCCACGGCCACGGCCAGTTCCGTGTAGCGTGCCAGCCGGACGTTGGGCGCAGGCAGGCGGGCAGCCTCTGCGTAGTCGGCAAGCGCGCGCAATGCGGCGTCGATGAAGTCGCCGCCGCCCAGCGCCACCGCCTCGCCGCCCACGACGATGGAGCGCGGGTCGAAGGTGGTCCAGATGTTCTGCAGCAGGACGCCCAGGTTGGCGCCGGCCTCGTGGAAGGCCGCGCGTGCCTTGGGGTCGCGAGCGGCGAGCGCCGCCTTCAAGGCGTCGCGGTCGAGCGGTCGCCCCAGGCCCGCATCGGCGGCGATCGCGCGCAGGCCGATATAGGCCTCGGCGCAGCCGCGCCGTCCGCATTCGCAGGCGCGACCTCGCGGATGCAGCGTGTTGTGGCCGATCTCGCCACCGGCGCCGGTGGCACCGATGAACAGGGTGCCGCCAAGCACGATGCCCGAGCCCAGGCCCACGCCGCAGCTGATGTAGACCAGCGGATCGGCGGGTGGCCGGGGGCCGAACTCCGTCTCGCCGATGGCGGCCAGATCGGCTTCGTTCTGGTAATGCACGGGCACGGCCGACAAGCCGGCTGATTCGAGCTCCTCGCGCAGGCGCTGGCCCACCGGAACATTGCGCCAGCCGATATTCGGCGCGAACTGCAGCATGCCGGTGTGCGGCTCGACAACGCCCGGCAGTCCCACGCCGATACCCAGCACCTCCAGGCCCTGGTCGACGACGCGGCGAACCAGCACCGACACCATCTCGACCAGTTGATGGCACGCGCCTTCGGGATCGATCTGTCGCAGCGGTGCCTGGTTGACCTCCAGCACATCGCCCTGGATCGATGTCGCCACCACCCGGATCGTGTCGGGCGTCAGTTCTGCACCCACGAGGACGAAGCGCCGACCATCGAGCTGCAGGGGGGTCGGTCGCCGCCCGAGTTGTCCGGTGACGGGCACCTCGTTCTCGCGCAGCCAGCCCTCGTCGATCAGTTCCTTCACCAGAAGGCTGACCGTGGAGCGGGTCAGTCCGCTGCGCGCCGCCAGTTCCGCACGTGACAGGCCCTCTTCCTCCCGCAACAGCCGCAACAGGACGATTCGATTGATGTTCTTCAACAAGCGGTGATCGCCCTTGAAGGGCGGTGACGCTGGCAATGGGCTGTTCATGACCCGACTTTATCCAGGTTCGCCATTCATGCTGGCCTGCTGCTCTTGAAGAAGGCGTTGATGGTCAGCCGGCCCGGGCCTTCGCGATAGGCGGCGGGCGACGGCCCGCGGATGTCGCCGGAGTGGTAGGTGCTGCCGTCGTAGAAGACCGCGCGGTTCCACTTCGCCGGGACGCGGCCGATGACCTCGAAGTAGCGGTTGCTCTCGGTCATGTAGCCCGGCGGGATGCCGTAGCGGTCGCCGAAGGCATGGGCGTCCAGCGTGTTGGAGTCGCGCATGAACTGCTGCGTGTCGGCCTCGGACATCAGCGAGCGGAAGAACACCGTGCCGCCCAGCGCCTCGTCCTGGAACAGGTAGTGGACGCAGGCACAGATCATGGCGCCGGCTTCGGCGTTGGAGTCGTCGCGGTGGCAGATGCGCTGGCGCGCGTCCAGGGAGGCGGGCTCCTGCGTGACGCGCGAGAAGCGGCCGTACATGCCCGTCGGCCGGCCCGCGCCCAACTGCGTCCCGACCTGTTGCTGGAACCAGGCGTCCAGTTCGGCGGCCATGCCGTCGGACAGGTTCAGCTGTGGCCCCGGGTAGGGATGGCCGGCAGGCTTGACGAACTGGCCGGCCATGGCCTGCGCCATGGCGACCAGCGACTCCGGCGCCTGCACGAAGTCGTCGACCACGATGACAGTGGAACCGTCGGCGAGCTCCAGCCTCTGCAGGCGAGCGTCGGGATTGATGCGCAGCGCGGGCCCCGCCGCGGCCGGCATGGCCGTCGCTGGTTCGGGCCTGGGCGCCGGGCAGAACTCGCTCAGGAACTGCTGGTGCCTGGGCAGCTTGATCAGCTTGCGCGCCACGTCCTTGCGGATGCCGCCGAGGAATTCGGCGAGCGCGCCGTCGTCCATGTTGCGCGTGATCGGGTGGTGGCTGGCCGGCGTGATGCCCTGGCCCATCATGACCTGCACCCACGAGTTCTCGGCGAACAGCTCGCCCTGGCGCAGCATCACGCGGCCGGTCTCGCGGAAGTGCTGGATGCGGTGCTTGAGCTGCGCCGGCACCTCCATCTCGCGGCACTGGCGCCACATCGGCGAGTCCGTGCGGTCGGTGACGTGGTAATGCAGGATGATGAAGTCGCGGATGACGTCGATGGACTCCCGCGTCTGGTTGTTGTATTCGTCGACGTCGCTCTGGCGGATGCCGTCGGTCGGGAACAACTCGACGAGGCGGGTCGTCGCCTTCTGGATCAGGTGGATGCTGGTGGACTCCAGCGGTTCCAGGAAGCCGCTGGACAGGCCGATGGCGACGACGTTGTTCTTCCACACCACGTCGCGTTGGCCAGGCGTGAACCGGATCGGACGCGGCTGGCGGATCACCTCGCCCTGCACGTTGGCGAGCAGCGTCGCCCTGGCCTCGTCGTCGCTCACGTACTTGCTGCTGTAGACGATGCCGTTGCCCATGCGGTGCTGCAGCGGGATGCCCCACTGCCAGCCCCAGGGGTGGGCGATGGATCGCGTGTAGGGTGCGGGCTCGCCGACCAGCGTGGTCTGCACGGGCTGGGCGCTGTCGCACGGCAGCCAGTGCGACCAGTCCTGGTAGGGCACGCCCAGCGTCTCGCCGAGCAGCACCGAGCGCATGCCGGTGCAGTCGATGAACAGGTCGCCGTCGATCAGGGAGCCGTCGGCGAGCTGCAGGCTGGCGACGTCGCCGCTGGCCGCGTCGGTGTGGACCTTGACGATCTTGCCTTCGATGCGCTGCACGCCTCGGCCCTCCGCGTAGCGGCGCAGGTACTTGCCGTACAGCGTGGCGTCGAAGTGGTAAGCGAAATTGATGCCGTTGTCGGGCAGCACTCCGAAGCGGTTGTCCATGGCGGCACGCAATTCGAGGCAGTAGTCGCCGTAGTCGCTGGCGAGCCCGCGTTCCCGGGCCTCGAGCCAGAAGTGGTGGAAGCCGGCCGTCCAGTGTCCCAGGCCCGTCTTGCCGAAGGAATGGAAGTAGTGATCGCCGACGTTGCGCCAGTTCTCGAAGTGGATGCCGAGCTTGATGGTGGCCTGCGTGGCCTGCATGAACTCCCTCTCATCGAGGTCGAGGATCTCGTGCATCAAGTGCAGCGTCGGGATGGTGGCCTCGCCGACACCAACGGTGCCGATCTCCTCGGACTCCAGGAGACGGACGTCGATCTGCTTGCCCAGGCACTTGGACAGGCCGGCCGCGGCGATCCAGCCGGCGGTGCCGCCGCCGGCGATGACAACGCGGCGGATGGGCCTGGGTGCGGAATTCGGGTTCATTGAAACGTTCTCCTATCGATTCAGCCGCTTCAGCAGCACCGCACGCAGTTGGCGCGCGCTGGTGTCGTTCATCGGCGCGAGGATGCCGCGCGCCGCCGGGGGCAGATGCGCAGCCGTGTGCTCGTCGGCATCGAATACGTAGTGGTCGAACAGCGCGCGCCAGGCGTCGCGTTGCGCCGGTGGCAGGTCGCGCAGCGACATCAGCGCCAGCATCAGCGTGTTCAACGGCGTGTCCATGAAGGCGGGCGACTGCCGCCACCAGAAGTTCACCAGCGCGCTGATCGGTTCCAGCGACTCCACGCCGTGCCACCACTGGCTGGGCAGGAACAGCGCATCGCCGGCTTCCAACTCGAAGACCTGCGCATGCTCCAGCGCCTGTGCGTACCGCGGGAAGCGCTCGAGGTCGGGGCGCGCGTGGTCCACGAGGCTGACCGGCTGGCCGGCAGGCGTCAGATCCAGCGGGCCGATGTAGAGGTTGGCGACCTGCGCCGGCGGGAACAGCGTGAAGCGGCGGCGCCCGGCGACGACGCAGGCGATGTTGTCCGGCAGGTCGAAATGCGCGGCCACTTGGATGCGGTTGCCCAGCCACAGGCTGACGAGCGGGGCGAAGCCGTCGACGCTGGCCAGCGGGAGCTGCTGGCGCAGGCCGGGGAAGGCGCCGTCCAGCTCGGTCGAGCCCATGTAGACGGCGTCGGCCGACCCGGCCAGCAACTCGTCGAGCAGCGCGCCGAACGCCGCGACCTCGTGCCTGAAGTTGAAGCCGCTGAAGTCGTCGTTGTAGAAGAAGCGCCCGCCGATTTCTGGTCCGCCGCGCCACAAGGCCACGCGGGTGTCGGCACCGAAGCCGCGCAGGTAATCGCAGAAGGCGGCGTCCGAGCGCTGCGCCGCCTGGACCATCGGCCAATGCCTGACGAGCCCGCGCAGCAGCACGGGCTGCGTGGACCGCAGCACGTCGGCAGGGATTGCATCGGCGCTGACGTCGCTGCGCTCGACCATGGCTCGGGTTCCTAGCCTCCGCGGGCGAGATGGCGCTGGATCAGCTTCTTCAAGTTCGACAGCGATGCGATGGCCATGTAGATGGGCTGCAGGTAATCGGCCTGGTGGAGCAGGGCCACGGTGGCCGCGCTCAGCCCCGCGAGCCGCTCCTCGTGGATCATGTAGAAGCCCTGCAACTGGCCATGCGTGCCATCCGGACGCTCGACGTCCAGCGTGAAGGGCTCGAGCAGGTTGTGCGACTGCAGCGTCTGGACGAACTCCGGCGTGGCCTGCAGGCCTTCGTGCAGCGTGCGCAACACGGTGTTGGCGTTCTCGATGAATTCGGTCGTGCCGCCATGCGGCAGGAACACGGCCTCGCCTTCGGCGCCGTGGCTGATGCGCTTGCTGTCCATGTCGACCAGCATTCGCAACTCGTCGCCGGCGACGCCGATGGAGAACGGCACGCGCTGCATGGACAGCGGAAGGTAGTCGGCATCCCAGCCGGTCTCGGTCAGGAAGACATTGAGACCTTCCTGCAGGCCGAACAGCACGACGGGCAGGAAGCTGCCCTTGCCATCCGGCTGGAAGACGATGGGGTAGTGCGCCTGGAGTTGCCGGAATTCGGCCGGCGTGGCGGGCGCCGACATGACGTCGTCGCCCCATCGCGCGCCGCGCCCGGTGATGATGCGCAGGTCCTTGTGCTGGACGTTGTTGAGCAGTTGCAGCATGGGTCTCGATCTCGAATTCAGGCGGCCGGCGCGACGCCGTGCTCGCGGATGTGTTGGAGGAGGGCGCGGTGGGGGGGCAAGGCGCCCAGCAGCCGCCTCGTCGTTGTCGCCACGTCCTTCATGGCGTTCCGGGCGGCCGACAATCGCTCGGCACGCAGCGGTCGTCCAGCGGGCTGAAATTGCATGCCGTACAGAATGTACTGGTAGCTGGCGGCGGGGAAGACTTCCTCGATGCGTGAGAAGTCGTAGCGCGACGGCGCGCGGCTGGTCCACAACTGCAGCAGTTCGCGCAGCGAATCGGGCTGGCTGGCGGTCGTGCGGTGCTCGCGCCAGTAGTCGCAGTCGTCGCGGCGGCTCAGCACATAGTGCAGCTTCAGGAACTCGATGATGCGCTGCCAGCGGTAGCCGAAGGTGTCGTTGAAGCGCCGCGCGACGATCTCCATCTGCTCGCGGTCGGCGGGCATCTCGTCGCGAATGAAGGCCGCCGACAGTTCGACCAGCGCCAGCGCCGAGGCTTCCAGCGGCTCGATGAAGCCGGCCGCCAGGCCGACGGCGACGCAGTTGCGGTGCCAGAACCGTTCGCGGTAGCCGGGCGTGAAGCGGATGCGGCGGGCCTCGCTGTCGGCCAGGCCGCAGCGCTCCAGATAGCGCCGCAGCGCGCTGTCGGCCGCGTCGTCGCCGGTGTGGCTGCTGGAATAGACCAGGCCGATGCCGCGGCGCGTCGGCAGGCCGATGTCCCAGGTCCAGCCTTCGGCATGGGCTGTGGAGACGGTGGCCGAGCCGACCGGGTCATGCGGGTTGGCATGCGGCACCTGCGTGGCCAGCGCGCTGTCGTTGAAGAGCACGCCCTTCTCGGAGCGGAAGGCCACGCCGTAGTGCTTGCCCAGCAGCAAGCTGTGCAGGCCCGAGCAGTCGATGAAAAGGTCGCCCTCGATGTCGCCATGGGCGCGCGTCGTCAGCGCGGCGATATCCCCGTTCTCGTGAGAGCGCACGGCGGTGAAATGGTCGACGACATGACGCACGCCCAGCACGCCCGTCGCCCGCCGCTGCACCAACTGGCCCAGCTTGACGGCGTCAAAGTGGTAGGCGTAGTTCATCACGCCGGCAAAGTCCGGCGACGTGGTCACCTTGGGCGCGAGGTTGGCGTCGCACAGCTGGGGCTGCGGACTGACGCAGTCGCCGAAGGCGCGACCGTCGCCGGCATGGGTCCAGAGGCTGCCTATGTCGCCGTCGTTGAAACCTTGCGGCAGCGTGAACGGGTGGTAGTAGCGGTCGCCCGCGCCGCCGTGCAGCCAGCCGTCGAAGCGCGATCCCTGCTTGAAGGCGGCGTCGCACTCGCGGATCAGGTCGACCTCGCTGAGCCCGATGCGGTGCAGCGTCGCGCGCATCGTGGGCCAGGTTCCCTCGCCCACGCCGATGGCCGGCACGTCCGGCGACTCGATCAGCGTGATCTGCATCGCGTCGGGCCCGGTGCCCCCCAGTTCCGCAGCCAGGGTCGCGGCGGTCAGCCAGCCGGCCGAGCCTCCGCCCAACACCACGATGCGTCCAACGGCTATCGTCATCTCGGATTTCATCCTGGAGCAGTCTAGGCGTGCCGAGGCACTGAACACGGACACGTTCGAGGAAACTTGCAAAGAAATGCGCCGGGGCAGGCGCTTGCACGCCTGTCCCGGCCAATCCGGGCCCGGAGCCCGCCCCAGGACGGGCTCCGGGTAGAGTCGCTATGGCTTAGAAGCGATAGCGGGCGCCGACCAGGTAACGACGGCCGGTCTGCAAGGCCGACAACACCTCGTCCTTGGTACGACCGTGCTGGCGGATGTAGCCATCGTTCAGGTTCAGCAGGTCAGCCGAGAGGGTCAGCTGCTTGCCGATCTTGTAGTCGATGGACATGTCGACCTGGCCGTAGGGCTCGGTGTAGACAGGGTTGTTGCCCGCCCCGTCCGTACGCGCTGCCAGGAACTCGCCGCGCCAGTTGTACGCAGCGCGGACCGACCAGTCCTCGTTTTCGAAGAAGCCGACCAGGTTGGCCGAGTTGCTGATGCCCACGAGACCGGATTGCGTGCCGATGCTCGAGTTGTTGAACTTCAGCCCGCTCTTGACGTACGTGAAGTTGCCCGATGCACCGAAGCCGCTGTTGCCGAACATGTGCTGGAAGTTGAGCTCCAGGCCCTTGAGGTTGTCACCCTTTCCGTTCGCATAGGTGGTGATCTTGAACAGCATCGGATCCGCACCGGGGACGCTGCCCAGGATATCGCCCTTGAGGAAGGCGGGATCGCTGGCATCCGTCACCGTCACGCCAGGCTGGCCGTTGTAGTGCTGGAAGATGTACTGCCGGATGGCCTTCGCGTCGGAGGACGCAATACCCGAGTTAAGGGCGGCCTGGTAGTAGGTGCCGCTGGCAGGCTGGTTCAGGCCCGGGATGGTCGAGTTGACGACCGTCGTGCTGACGAAGTCGGTGATCCTCTTGTAGAAGGCACCCAGCGCCACGTAGGACGACTTGGCGTAGTAGAACTCGGCCGAGAGATCCAGGTTCTTGGACTTCAGCGGCTTCAGCGCCGGATCACCCGTCGTGGCGGTGCCGCCGGTGTCGAAGCGGCCGGAAGCGGAGCCGATCTGCACACCGCCCAGCATCTGGTCGAAGCCGGGACGACCGATGTTGACGCCATAGCTGGCGCGCACCTTCAGCTTGTCGGTCAGGTCGGCATCCCAGTCGATGCTTGGCAGCCAGTACGTGTACTTGCCCGACTTGGTGCCGAAGTTGTTCGTGCCGCCGGTGAAGTTGACCTCATTCTGGGCATACCAGTCGGTGCCCGAGTACTGGATGACCTGGGACGACGACGTCACCTTGGTGCTTTCGTAGCGCAGGCCGGCCGACAGGTTCATGGGGATGGACGTGTCGAACGATTTGTCCCACTGGCCGTAGGCCGAAGTGGACTTCTCCTCCGTACGCCAGTCGCTGCCCGAGCTGTAGTCGGGCAGGGCGCTGAAGTAGGCCTCGGCTTGAGCCGCGGTCAGGGGTACGTTGCCCGTGCTCGTCGTACCGTACTGCTGGGCGTTGATGACGGCCTGCTTGCGTAGCGCATCGAAGTCAGGCGTGAAGAATGTCGGGTACAGGCGCGGATCGTTGTGACCCGGAATCCGGTTGAAGTAGCCGCCCAGGCTGGACTGCGCCACCGGCACGTTGGCGAACGAACCCTGCGGGCCGATGCCGCCCCAGTCGCCATGGAAGTTGTTCACGCTCGCCGCGCGGTTCTTCAGCTTCGTGAAGCCCAGGCCGGCGAGCAGGGTGTTCTCGGAGTCCAGGCGATAGGTGCCTTTCGTCTGGAGTTGATCGACCTTCTGATCGTTCAGGTTGCTGTTGAACTGCGAGCCCGTGACCGTGGTCTTGGTGGGGTCGTACACCATGCCAGGCATGCTCAGGATCGGCAGCTTCTGGTCGTAGTAGCCGGTGGTGTTGCCCTCGTTGAACAGCGCCAGGTCCATGGTCGCGTACGTGCCGTAGGGGCTGTCCGGCGAGGTCGTGGACTTCGAAGAATGCGCGTCGAGCTCGACGTCCAGCTTGTCGCTGACCTTCCAGTCCGCGTTGAAGCCGACCGAGTTGAGCTTGGTCTTCTGCGCGAACTGGCCGGTGTTCATCGCGTAGTCGTGCGTTCCGTCCCAGATGGACGTCTCGACGATGGGGGCCGCGACCGGACCCGCCGTGAAGGTGGTCGGCGGGCTGCTGCCCAAGGAGGCAATGGTGTTACCGTTCGCGTCCTTCAAATCGCTGAACGAGTTCCCGAACCAGGCCGAGTTCTCGACGTTCTTGGAATGGATCTTGTTGATCGCCGCCGTGTAATCGAGGGTGAACTTCAGGGCCTTCGACGGAGCGAACTGCAGGACCGCCTGGCCGTTCGTGCGCTCCCGCTCCATCCCGGTCAACGAGTAACGCATGTCGTTGGTGGTCGAGTAGATGCCGCTGGTCGGGGCGTTCTGGATATTGGGGGCCGCAGTCACCGTGCTGATCGGGCCGGTGCCGGCTGCGTTGGCAGTCCACCCGTTCTGGGTGTAGGCATTGTTGGAGCCCGAACTGCGCTTCGAGTAGCTGCCGCTGATGGCGATGCCGAAGGTGTGGTCGGCGAAGGTGTCGCTGTAGATGCCGGAGATTTCGGGCGTGACCTTCGAGCCCTGCAGTGCGCTCGGCAGGCGGCCGACGGACTCGTCGTAGTTGGCCTTGACGCCGATGCTGGCCACGCGGTCGCGCAGATCCAGCGGACGAGCCGTCTTGACGTTGATCGTGGCGCCGACGCCGCCGGTGGGCGTCTCGGCGCGGGAGGTCTTGTACACCTCGATGGCCGAGATCGAGTCGGACGACAGGTTGGCGAAGTCGAACGCGCGCGAGCCGCTGGCACCCTGGTTCAACTCGTTGATGGCGGACGTCGGCATCTGACGACCGTTCAACAGCACCATGTTGAAGTCGGGGCCGACACCGCGGACCGTGACCTTCGAGCCTTCGCCGCTGGAGTTGCGGTCGATCGAGACGCCCGCGATGCGCTGCATCGATTCGGCCAGGTTCGTGTCCGGGAACTTGCCGATGTCCTCGGCGACGATGCCGTCCACGACGCCGCGCGACGTGCGCTTGAGGTTCAGCGACGTCTCGAGCGACGCGCGGATGCCGATGACGGTGACGGTGGTGGTCTCATCCTTGGCGGGGCTGGATGCCGCGTCCGCGGGCGCCGGTGCGGCCTGTTGCGCGTGCGACGCCTGCGCCAGCAACGACAGGGTGGCCGCGCAGGCGGCCGCCACCGGTTTCAGCGCGATACGGCGCTGGCGGGGAGGTGCTAGGGCTTTTTTCATGAGTCTCCTCTAATCTTGGTGGCTGCCGCGTGGCGAAGCCGGCACGGCGTGGGTTGATGCACTGGGACGATCGTTTTCAGGCAACAATTGGCGGCCCTCGAGGGCCGTCTCCTTCTTCTGCGTTTTGCTTCAACAACTGTTGGAGCCAGTAGTAGCTGTCCTTGGGCGTTCGCTTCTGCGTCGCGTAGTCGACGTGGATGAGGCCGAAGCGCTTCGCATAGCCGCTGTCCCACTCGAAGTTGTCGAGCAGGCTCCAGGCGAAATAGCCCCGCACGTCCACGCCGGCGGCCACCGCGTGAGCGAGGTGTTCGAGATGTTGGCGCAGGTAGTCGATGCGCGCCGTGTCGGCCACGCGGCCGCCGTCCACGCTGTCGGCATTGGCCATGCCGTTCTCGGTGATCATCACCGGCGGCAGGCTGTAGTCGCGATGCAGGCGCTGCAGCAGTTCGGACAGGCCGGCGGGGTAGATCTCCCAGCCCATGTCCGTGACGCCATCGATGCAGGGCGCGGCCGCGCCTCGGCTGCTCGACCAGATGCGGGTGTAGTAGTTGACGCCGAGGAAGTCGAGCGGCTGGCGGATCACGGCCATGTCGCCTTCGCGCTGGATGGGCGCCAGCCACTCGGCCTGCTCGGGATAGCGGCCGAGCATCAGCGGATCCATGAACCAGCGCACCATGCGCGCGTACTCGCGATCGGCCAGCTTGACGTCGTCCGGATCCGATGTGGCGGGCGTGGCCGTGCTCATGTTCAGCACGATGCCCAGGGGGCATTTCACGCCGGCCGACCTCAAGGCCTGCAGGGCCAGGCCGTGGGAGAGCAGCAGGTGGTGCGAGGCCTGCACCATGGCGCCTTCGTCGCGCCAGCCCGGCGCGAACTGGCCGGTGAGATGGCCAAGGACGGCGGTGCACCACGGCTCGTTGTGGGTGGCCAGGCTGCTCAGGCGATCGCCGAGGCGGCGACCCACGTGCTCGGCGTAGTCGGCGAAGCGATGCGCCGTGTCGCGCACCGCCCATCCGCCGCGGTCCTGCAAGGCCTGGGGCAGATCCCAGTGATAAAGCGTTGCGTGGGGCTGCAGGCCGCGTTCCAGCATGCCGTCGACAAGGCGATCGTAGAAGGCCAGGCCCTGCTCGCTCCAGCCTGCCGCACCCGCGCCGCCGCCCCCGCCGTCCGGTTGCACGCGCGGCCAGGCGATGGAGAAGCGGTAGCCCGAGAATCCGCCCGCCTGGACCAGGTCCAGGTCCTCGCCCCAGCGGTTCACGTGGTCGCAGGCGATCTGGCCGCTGTCGCCGTTGCGAACCTTGCCGGGCGTGGCACAGAAGCGGTCCCAGATGGATTCACCCCGGCCATGCTCCGCCACGCCACCCTCGATCTGGTAGGCCGACGTGGCCACGCCCCAGACGAAGTCGCGCCCCAGCGGTGACAGCGCTGTCACCGCGGTTTGGGCAAGGTCGTGCTTGGCAGCAATCGGAATGGCCATGGCGTTGTCTCGTGCGCCTCTCTGCGTACCGCTGCGGGGCAGGCGGCCGGAGATGCATTTAATTCGTTATAAAAACTATTATGAGAGTTTGCAATGTGTCGAGTACTGGGGTCATTACCCGTGGCGCGACACACACACTCTCTTCAACCCGGCAGGCCGACCTGGCAATGCTTCAGGTGCAGGTGCAACCCAAAGATGACAGCGCTGTCAGTCAAAACGATTATGGAAGATTGCCGTGTGTCGAGTACTGGGGTCACTACCCATGCGGCGACACAAATCGCGCATCACATCTTTACCGAGCCGCTCTGCGGCTCGCGGTGCCCGGCGTCAAGCGATGTAGTCGTTGATCAGGTTTTCCCAGGCTTCCTGGCGCCCCGACACCGGCCGCTCGTCGACGTTGCGCTGCAGGGCGTGCGCCGCGATGTCGGCCAGCGCCGTGCCGGGCGCCAGCAGCTTCTGGCCAACCGCGTCGTCCCAGCCTGCATACCGTGCGGCGAGCTCGCGGGCGGGGCGGCCGTCCGTGACCATGCGTTCGGCGATCAGCAGGGCGCGGGCGCACAGGTCCATCGCGCCGACGTGGCCGTGGAACATGTCGGCCGGATCGATGGACTGACGCCGCACCTTCGAGTCGAAGTTCAGTCCACCGTGCGTGAGGCCACCGCCCTGCAGCACGTAATACAGCGCGAGCGCCGTCTCTGACAGGTTGTTCGGGAACTGGTCGGTGTCCCAGCCGCATTGCATGTCGCCGCGGTTCATGTCCAGCGAACCGAACAGCCCGAGTGCGAACGCAGTGCCGATCTCGTGCTCGAAGCTGTGGCCGGACAAGGTGGCGTGGTTGGCCTCGATGTTGACCTTGACCTCGTTCTCGAGTCCGTACTGGCGCAGGAAGCCGTGCACGGTGGCGACGTCGTAGTCGTACTGGTGCTTGGTGGGCTCGCGCGGCTTCGGCTCGATCAGCACGTAG
>FSZK01000168.1_pt1 | contig 17357 bp, 15 predicted proteins | sample 1638791 | NCBI WGS metagenome assembly FSZK01 (sample SAMEA3914813, study PRJEB12502) | metagenome | biome: forest; material: soil | place: Canada | collected 2011-07-07 | depth 0.3 m | reverse complement strand
GCCGTAGCCCTCGACGATCGGGCAGCCGGTGATCTTGAGCCAGCGCTCGGCCGTCGCCTGCTGCACCGCCATGCCGCCGCCGTTGGAGACGACCAGGTCGGAGAAGTCGAGGCCGGCGAAGGACGGGTCGTTGGCCAGCGCGTTGAACAGCGTGTTGACGGCCGGGAACATGTTGACCCGATAGCCCTTGAGCGTCTCGATGAAGCCCGGGATGTCGCGCGGATTGGCGATCAGCAGGTTCATCATCCCGAGCCGCGCGCCGAACATGTAGCAGATCGTCAGCGCGTAGATGTGATACAGCGGCAGCGCGCAGACCACCGTCAGCGCGCGGCCGTCGAGACGGTCGAACATCGGCTTGAACCAGGCCTCGCTCTGCAGGATGTTGGCCACGACGTTGCGATGCAGCAGCGTCGCGCCCTTGGACACCCCCGTCGTCCCGCCGGTGTACTGCAGGAAGGCGACGTCGTCGCCCGTCAGCGCCACCGGCACGAGCGCCTTGCGGCGGCCCTGGGCGACCGCGGCGTTGAAGCGCGTCACGCTGCGCCCGCCGCCCTGCGGCAGGTCGAACGCCGGCACCATCTTCTTGACGTGGCGCAGCGCGAAGTTGACCAGCGCCCCCTTCGCGGCGCCCAGCATGTCGCCGATCGAGGCGAGTACCACGTGCCGTATCGACGTCTGCGCCACGACCTGTTCGAGCGTATGCGCGAAGTTTTCGAGCACGACGATGACGGTGGCGCCGGAATCCGCCAGCTGGTGCTGCAACTCGCGCGCCGTGTAGAGCGGATTGACGTTGACCACCACGGCCCCCGCGCGCAGCACGGCGCCGATGGCCGTGAGGTATTGCGGCACGTTGGGCATCATCAGCGCGACGCGGTCGCCCCGCTGCACGCCCTGCGACTGCAGCCACGCGGCGAGCGCGAGCGACTGCGCGTCGAACTCGCCGAACGTGAAGCGGCGGCCCATGAAGGCGGCCGCGTCGCGCGTGGCGTGCTTCCGCCAGGCCGCCTCGAGCAGTTCGACCAGCGAGGCGTGCTCGCCGACGTCGACCTCGGCGGGCACGCCCGGCGGGTAGTTGGCGAGCCAGGGGCGCTGTTGCGCGTGGGCGGCGGCGGTCGGAGCGTGGTCGGTCATCATCGTGGAGCCATTCTTGATCCTCGGGAGCGCCCTGCCTCCCCGGGGAAACGGCTATGGCAGGTGCGCGAGTGGATCGCCAGCAGCCGGCGCGCCTGTCACGCTCGCGACAGCGTCGGGCTCGAACAGCCGCTGCGCCAGCGCCCGCTCGCGCTCGGCGATCATGCGCAGGAACTCCTCGGAACCGCGCATGGCGCCGAACGCCTCGAAGCCTGCCTCGAGGAAGGCTTGCAGCGACCCGAGTCCGGCCGCTCGCGCGGGGCCGCGCATCGCCCGCAGGCTGGCGCGCAGCATCAGGCTGCGCGTGTGGCGATCCATCGCCGCGCCGACGTCCAGCACGAGGGCGATCTGGCGCGCGCGCGACTTCGGCTCGCCCGTGGACTGCCACGCGCGCACATAGCCGGCGCGGTCCAGCACCGCCTCGCCCAGCGACATGGCCATCGCGGTGTCGAGCCGCTCCGACAACGCGTGCACCTCCGCTAGCGACTGCACCGTCTCGACGATGTCCTGCGGAAACAGGCGCACCAGCGTCGGCACGATGCGGGCGAACTGCGCGTCGCGCTGCGTGAAGTCCTGCGGGCCGTACAGCTCGTCGAGGAAGAATCGCGCGGCCAGCGAATGGCGCGGGCTCTCCAGCAGGTCGGCGTGCGTGCGCGCGAACCGCGCGTGCTGCCAGGCCTTCAAGGCCCGCACGCGCCCCGGCACGCCCGGATGGGTCGCCCGGCGGTGCCGCTCGCCGTCCACCGCGGCCAGGGAATGCAGGATGCGTGTTGCGACGTCGCTCATCGGCGCCAAGGGTAGCAGCCTCGTGAACCCGCACTGCAGAGCGGCGCGCGCTGCGTGATACTCGGCAGATGCTCGCACGCGTCCTTCGAGTGCTCTTCGTCGCCTGGTTCGCCGCCCTGGCCGCGCTGGTGTCGCTGGGGCGCCACCTCGGATGGACGTTCGGCGTCTGGATCGGGCTGTACGTGCTGGTGCTGGGCCATCCGACGCTGCTCGCGATCGAGCTCGCGATCGCCCGCGGACTGGCCACGCCCTCGCCGGCGCCGGCACCGCGCTGGCGCCACCTGCTGCGCGCCTGGGTGGGCGAATGGCGCGCGTCCACCGTGGCCTTCGGCTGGCGCCTGCCCTGGCGGGCCAACGCGATCCCGGACCACCTGCCGGACAGCTCGCGCGGCCTGCGCGGCGTCGTCTTCATCCACGGCTACCTGTGCAACCGCGGCATCTGGAACCCCTGGCTCAGGCGACTCGTCAAGCTCGATCGCGCCTTCGTCGCGGTCTCGCTGGAGCCCGTGTTCGGCGCCATCGACGGTCACTGCGACGCCGTCGAGCGCGCGGTCCGGCGCGTCGAGACGACGACCGGCCTCGCGCCGGTCATCGTGTGCCACAGCATGGGCGGACTGGTCGCCCGCGCATGGCTGCGCGCACGCGTGCAACGCCTGCGCAGCGACGGCCAGCAGGAGGCCGCGCGCATCATCACGATCGGCACGCCGCACCGGGGCGTGTGGCTCGCACGCATGGCGCTGTCGGTCAACGTGCGCCAGATGCGCGCCGGCAGCGACTGGCTGACCGCGCTGGCCGCCGGCGAGCCGGCGACGCTCGGGGACCTGTTCACGAGCTGGTGGAGCGAGTGCGACCAGATCGTCTATCCGGCGCCGACGGCGGTGCTGCCAGGCAGCGAGGCGCGCCAGATCCGCGGCGTCGGCCACGTGGCACTCACCGGCCGCGAGGAGATCTGGAAGGAGCTCCGGCGCCGGATCGACTACTGAGGCCCGGCTACAGCGCCTCGGCGTCGATGTCGTGCAGCAGCTGCTGGGTCGACGCGGCGTTGAGCAGCAGCAGCGCGCCGATGTCGCGGATGTCGTCGGGCAGCGCGGGGTTGTCCCAGCCGTCCGTCGTGTGGCGCGCGATGCGGATCGCCAGCAGCACGGTGCGCACCTGCGAGGCCTCGGCGTGGCGGTCGTCGGTGCTGCGCACGAGGATCTCGGGCAGGCGCCACAGCTGCATCAGCTCGTGCTGGATCTCGTTCAGCTCGGCGTTGAGCAGCGCGCGTTGCGCGGCGCAGGAACGCAGGGTCGGGTCGGCCTTCTGCCGGCGCTGCAGCTCGAGCGCCAGCGCGGGCGCATGCAGCCACAGCAGCATCTCGGTGAAGTCGTGCAGTTGCGCGGCCTCGTGCAGCACGACGGCGTCATGGTCGGCGCGGTGGATCGCGAAGCTGGCCGCGAAACGCGACGCCCGCTCGGCGCGGCGCAGCACGACCTGCAGGCCGGCGAGCGCCTCGGGGTCGTCGGCCAGGTGGTCCTCGACGGTCGGCTGCGGGCCGAACAGGCGAAAGAACGGCGTGATGCCCATCAGCACCAGCGCCTCGACCAGCGTCTCGGCATCGGTGTGCCGGCGGTCCGATCCCTGGGTCGAGGCGTAGGCCAGCATCTTGAGCGTCATCAGCGGATCGCGGCCCACGGCCTGCGCGATGGTGCGGGCGTCGACCTCGTCCTCGATCAGCCGAAGTTCCTCGAGCGCCGCCGCCGTGCTGGCGAGCACGGGAATCTCGACCAGGCGGAAGTAGCGCACCCAGCCCTGCACGTCGCGCGGGGCGCGGAAGGAGGCGGTGGCGGGCAGTGCGCTCATGACGACAGGGACCTCGAGAGGGGCCGAAAAGACGACCCGTTGTCCGTCTTATCGGCCCCGGCCCGGGCAACTTGAGCGATCAGATCCGTCGCGTCTCGACATAGCCCACGAATTCGCCGTCGACGTAGAGCGCGCCTTCGGGGGCGCCGGCCTCGGCATGGAATTCGACGCTCACGTCGTGCTGGCTGCGACGACGCTGCCGCGCGTGCAGGGGTCGCGCCACGTCGCGGGCCTGGCGGGCCAGGGCCGCGCTGGCGGCGCGCAGGACCTGCGCGACCAGGTGGCGCCAGGCTTCGCTCGACGGCAGGCGGGGACGGGTCAGGAGGGGGGTCATCTCGTGCTCCTCGTGCGGCGTCGCGCGCCGCGGTGGCTTTCAGGCGCCGGGGGGCCGGCCGGGGTGGGGGTCCAGCGCGCGCAGTTCGTCGCGCAGCGCGGCGCGGCCTTCGCGCCGCGCCGCGCCGTCGCTGCCGTGGGGTCCGGCGTGGCGCCGGTGTGCCGCGGCGACCAGCGGGTTGCGCGGCTTGGGTGTCTTGACGATCAACTTGGTCATGTCGGTTCTCCTTGGTCGAGCCGGGCCGGAAACGGCGAAGGCCCGAGCGGTTCACACCACCCGGGCCTTCGCGGCAGACGTGCGTCGCGACGGACTCAGAGCGGGACGAGCGGCGCGGCGGCCGGATTGCGACGTGCAATGGACCGCGCCGCGCGGACGGCTGCGAGGGGGCGGAATCGTTGCAGGACAGGGCGCATGGAGGCTCGTGAGGGTTGGCGATGCGGGGTGTCGCGCGGTCGGGGGAGGCATCGAATGCGGGTCTCCCGGGCGCTTGTCGCAATGATAAACAAAGCTTGCCTTTGCGCAAGAACTTTATCAATCAATTGAAGCAGCCTGTTGCGCCGGCACGAACGACAGCGGCCGCGCATGTCCCATGGCGGCCGCTGTCCGGAGAGTGATCGGGCGGGCGCGCGGGCGCCCTGGCGCTCAGCGAACGAGCTCGCCGCGTTCGTAGCCGATGTGGATGCCGGCGCGCGAGAAGCGGCGCACGATCTCGTCGACTTCCCAGTCCATCGCGACGGTGTGCGGGCGGGCCTCGCCCGTGGCCTTCACGAACAGGCAGCGCTGGCCTTCGGAGTCCGGCGGCGAGACCCAGGCGGTCTCCACCGTCTGCGGTGCCGCGAGCGCGGCGCGGACGATGCGGCGGGCACGCTGCCGGTCTCGTTCCGCGGCGACCATGGCCAGCGCGGCGGACGCGAGCGCGGCGGCGGTGGTGAACGTGAGCAGGGACATCGACAGCATGGCAGTTCCTCGAGGCAGGACGCCATTGCATCGCATGCGGGACCGCGAATCGAGTGGTTGTCCGAGCCTTTGCCTACTGCAACATGACATTCACGCGACACGTTGCCGGTCGACAACGCCGGTGTGCACTAGTTCCGCAACGCCGGCGCGCTCACTTCTTCTTCTTGAGCGGCGCGATGCCGCTCTGCGCCGACTGCCACAGCGCGAGCGGGTCGTCCGGCGGCGGCGGCGGCGCGGGCGGACGCGGCGTCACCCCGGCCGCCAGCTTGCGCGGCGCGGCCGCCGGCACGGGCGCCGCGACCGGCGCGGGCTCGGGCATCAGCACCTCGCCCAGCAGGTCCAGCAGCCGCGTCCGCGCGCGCTGCGGGTGGCGTCGGTAGTAGGTGAGCACGAGGCCGACGATGAAGCGCTCGTCGTCGTCCTGCGGCACCTGGCTGTCCGACGCCGCGGCAATCGTGGTGGCCGCCGTTGGCGCGGCGCCCAGGGCGTGTTCGGCATCCATCCAGCCCACGGGCTTCTGGCAGCACTGCTCGAACTGGCGCGCCAGGCGCTCGCCGATCAGCCGCGACCGGCTCTTGATCTGGCTCCAGTAGCTGGGCTGGATCTGGAGGCGTTCGGCAAAGCGCCGCTCCAGGCCGCGCAGGGTGGCGGCATCGGGTTGCTTGATGGTGTTGCGGACGAATTCGTCGAACAGCGCGAGGGCGTTGTCCAGGCGGACAGTGGCCACGTCTCGGGGGGCGTGCATGGGGTGCAATGATAAAGGCTCGTGTTCCTGCAGGGCATCGCGCGGGCCTGCGACGTGCTGGATACGCGGGACCGGGGCACGCGCAATGGTCGCCGCAGGCCCTCGGGTAGGATGGCCCATGCGATCTTTCCGCCAGTGCTGGCACTGTCCCGTCTTCGTTCTCCTGCTGTTGTCGCTCCTGGTCCTGCCGGCCCGCGCGACCGCGCCCGTCGCGCGCCAGGCAGCCGCGGCGGCCTCCGCGGCCGCGGCCGCCCAGAGCGAGGACGCGGACGCCGCCACCGATGCCGCCAAGGCCGGCGACGACTCCCGCAACATGTCGGCCTCCGCGCGCCGCATCTACGACATCGGCCGCCCGCGCCTGCTGCAGGTGCGCACGCTGCTGCGCGACCAGGACAGCCAGGCAAGCGTCGGCTCCGGCTCGCTGGTCGGCGCCAACGGGCTCATCCTGACCAACTACCACGTGGTCAGCCAGGTCGCGCTCGAGCCGCAGCGCTACCGGCTCAGCTTCCAGACGGTGGACGGCGTCAGCGGCCCCCTGCAGCTGATCGCGTTCGACGTCGTGCACGACCTCGCGCTGGTGCGCATGACCACGCCGCCCGCCACGGTGGCCGCGCGCGGGCTGTTCGAGTTCCGGCCCGCCGCGTCGCCGCTGTCGCAGGGCGAGCGCATCTTCTCGCTGGGCAATCCGCTCGACGTCGGCTTCGTCGTCGTCGAGGGCACCTACAACGGCTTGGTCGAGCGCAGCTTCCTGCCGCACATCCTGTTCTCCGGTTCGCTCAACCCGGGCATGAGCGGCGGCCCCGTGCTGGACGACAAGGGCCAGATCGTCGGCGTCAACGTGGCGACGCGGCGCGACGGCCAGCAGATCAGCTTCCTGGTGCCGGCGGAGTTCGCCCAGGCCCTGATCGCGCGCGGCGCGACTGCCAAGCCGATCACCGGCAACGTCGAGGCCGAGATGGCGCGCCAGCTGCTGGCCCACCAGGCGCTGCTCACGTCGCGCTTCATGGACCTGCCCTGGCACCAGATCAAGCACGCGCACTACACGCTGCCGGTGCCGCAGGAGGACTTCATGCGCTGCTGGGGCTCGTCCAGCCCGGCGCAGGCCAAGGGGCTGCGCTTCGAGCGCTCGGACTGCGAGATGGAGTCGGCGATCTACATCAACGAGGCGCTGCGCACCGGCGACCTCACGGTGCGCCACGAGGTCTACGACGGCAGCCGGCTCGGGCCGCTGCGCTTCGCCCAGGAGTACAGCCAGAGCTTCCGCAACGAGAGCATGGGCCGGCGCACGCGCGACCTGTCCGCGCCCAAGTGCCAGGAAGACTTCGTCGAGAACGCCGGCCTGCCGATGCGCACCGTGCTGTGCCTGCGCGCCTACCGCCGCCTGCCGGGGCTGTACGACGTCGCCGTCCTCACCACCTCCGTCGATGCGAAGACCGAGGGCGTGCAGGGCCGTTTCGACGCCCGCGGCGTCAGCTTCGCCAACGCCATGCTGCTGGCACGTCACTACCTCCAGGGATTCGCATGGAAACGCTCGCCCTGATCGAGCTGCTGGACCGCGACGGCCTGCCGCGCCAGTCGCTGCGCGTCACCGGCTGGCCGGTGCGCGTGGGTCGCGCGATCGACTGCGACCTGGTGCTGGACGACCCGCACGTCGCGCCGCACCACGCCGACCTCGTCTGGCGCGACGACGCCGTGCATGTGCAGCCGGCCGAGAGCCTCAACGGCGTGCGCCTCGGACGCGCCCGCGTGGCCGCCGGCAGCGCGCCGCGGCTGCCGTCGACCGGCCTGCTGACGCTTGGTGCCAGCACCCTGCGCGTGCGCCTGGCCGGCGAGGCGCTGGCGCCCGAGTCGCCACTGGCCGACCCGCATGCCGGTGCGCGCCGCAACGGCCTCGTCCTGGCCGCGCTGCTGCTCTTCGCCGCGCTGTGGCAGGGCTTCGACCTGTGGCTCTCCTCGGTGCCGGGCGAGACCAGCTCGGCACTTGCCGGCCGCTACATGACCGGCCCGGTGGCGCTGGTCGTCTGGTGCGCGCTGTGGGCGCTGGTCTCCAAGCTGTTCCAGCACCGGTTCGCGTTCTGGCCGCACGCGCGCCAGGTGCTGCTGTGGACCTCGGTGGGCCTCGTCGTCCAGACCGTCACCAGCCAGCTCGCGTTCGCGTTCTCGCTGCCGTTCATCGCGCGTGCCGGCCGCGTCGTCTTCGTGCTCGCGCTGGCGATGCTGCTGTGGGAGCAGGTGAGCCTGGTGCTGCCGCAGCGCCGGCGCGCGTTCGCGATCGCCATCGGCGGCGCGTTGGTGGCCGGCGGCGGCCTGCTGCTGGCCGACCGCGCGCTGCAGCAGCAGACGCTGGTCGGCGAGCTCTACCTCGGCACGATCTCGCTGCCGGGCGTGCGCGTCGTCAAGCCGGTCTCCGCCGACGCGTTCGTCAAGTCGGCGGCGCCGCTGGAAAAGACGCTGGAGCGCTGGGCCAAGTCCGGCGAGGACGACAGCGAGGACGACGGCCCCGACGACGACGAGTGATCAGTCGACGTCGACCGGCTTGTGCTCGCGTCGCAACGCGTTCTGCACCGCCGTCGGCGCCGGCTCGTAGTGCGAGAACGCCAGCGTGTAGCTGCCCTGGCCGCTGGTGATCGCGTTCAGGCGCGAGCCGTAGGCCACGAGCTCCGCCGCCGGCGCCTGGCCGCGCACGATCATCGCGCCGCCCATCTGCGCCTCGGTGCCGTTGACCTGGCCGCGGCGTGACGCGAGGTCGCCGGCGATGTCGCCCATCGCGCTGGCCGGCGCCTGGATCTCGATGTCCACGATCGGCTCCAGCACGATCGGCCGCGCCTCCATCACCGCGACCCAGGTCGCCTTGCGGGCCGCGGTGGCGAACGCGATGTCCTTGCTGTCGACGCTGTGGCTCTTGCCGTCGTGCACCGTCACGCGCAGGTCGGCCACCGGATAGCCGGCGATGACGCCCGCGGCGAGCGCCTCGCGCACGCCCTTCTCGACCGCCTGCATGAAGCTGGACGGGATCGCGCCGCCCTTGACGACGTCGGCGAACTCGAACCCGGCGCCGCGCGCCAGCGGCTCGACACGCAGGAACACTTCCGCGAACTGGCCCGCGCCGCCGGTCTGCTTCTTGTGGCGATGGTGGCCCTCGGCGCGCGCCGTCACCGTCTCGCGGTAGGCGGTGCGCGGCGGGCGCGTCTCGACGTCGAACCGGTGCACGTCGCGCAGCCGCTCCAGCAGCATGCGCAGGTGCAGCTCGCCGAGGCCCATCACCACCGTCTCGCGCGTGGCGGCCACCTGCTCGATGCGCAGGCACGGGTCCTCGTCGACCGCGCGCTGCACCAGCTCCCACAGGCGCTGCTCGTCGCCGTGGCGCCTGGGCTGGATGGCCACGCCATGCACGGGCACCGGGAAGTGCAGCGGCTTCAGGTGCATCTGGCTGTCCTCGGCGGCGTCGTGCAGCACGGCGTCGAAATGCAGCGCGTCGACCTTGGCGATCGCGCAGATGTCGCCGGGCAGCGCCCGCGCGATCTCCACGTGCTCGCCGCCCTGCAGGCGAAACAGGTGGCCCACCTTGAACGCCTTGCGGCCGTCGCCGACGAACAGCAGGCTGTCGCGCGTGAGCGTGCCCTGATGCACGCGCAGCACGCCCAGCTTGCCGACGTACGGGTCGATCATGATCTTGAAGACGTGGGCGAGCACGTGCCGCGACGGATCGGGGACGGCGTGCACGAGCTTCGCGGCGTCGCCGACGCCGTCGAGGAAGTCGGGCGGGTTGCCCTCGGACGGGTTGGGCAGCAGCCGGGCGATGACGTCCAGCAGCTCGGGCACGCCCGCGCCGGTGCGCGCCGACACGAAGCACACCGGGATCAGGTGGCCCTCGCGCAACGCCTGTTCCAGCGGCGCATGCAGCTCCGTGGCGTCGACGTCGCCCTGGTTCAGGTAGCTGTCGACGAACGCGGCGTCCACCTCCACCACCTGTTCGACCAGCGCCTGGTGCGCGGCCTCGGGCGAGGAGAAGTCGGTCGTGCCGTCGCGGTTGAAGAAGCAGTCGACGACGCGCGTGCCGCCGCCGGCGGGCAGGTTCAGCGGCAGGCATTCGCGGCCGAACACCTCGCGCACCTGCGCCAGCACCGCGGCGCAATCCGCGCCCGCGGCGTCGATGCGGTTGACGATGATCATGCGATCGAGCTGGCGCTCGGCGGCGTACGCCATCATGCGTTGCGCGGTGGAGTCGACGCCCGCCGTGGCGCTGATGACGATGGCCGCGGTCTCGACGGCCTCCAGCGCGGGCAGCGACTGGCCGACGAAGTCGGGCGCGCCGGGCGTGTCGAGCAGCTGGATGCGCACGCCCTCGTGCACGCAGTTGAGGATGGCGGTGGTGAGCGAGTGCTGGACGCGCCTCTCGAGCGGGTCGTGGTCGCTCAGGGTCGAGCCGCGTTCGACGCTGCCGGCCACCTGCAGGGCGCCGGCGCGTTGCAGCAGGGCCTCGGAGAGCGTGGTCTTGCCGGTGGCCGAGGCGCCCACCAGCGCCACGTTGCGAAGGCTGAGGGGATCGGTCGTTTCCAGGATGGTCATGGCGCGTGTCTCCACGGGCCGGGACTGGTTCCGGCCCGCGGCGACCCGAACCGTTCGATGCCGGACAGGGTACTGATGTCGCGCCAGCCTACGCCTGCGTGGCGGCGGCCGCAAGCGGGTGTTCCTGTTGTCTTTGCAACCGCCGTCGGGCCATGGCAGGAATCGGCATGTGCTGCGTCGAATTGCGCCCATCGCGACGGCCCGGGCGTTGCTAGATTCGCCGCGGTCCCACCACTGTCGAGAGCCTCGTTCCATGCGCCTGCCGTCCCCCCGCACCTTGCTCGCCACCGCCTTGCTGGGCGCGCTCGCCGCCAGCGGCCAGGGCGCCACCGCCGAGGCCGCGCGCCGGCCCAACGTGCTGTTCATCCTGGCCGACGACCTGGGCTACTCCGACATCCACGCGTTCGGCGGCGAGATCGAGACGCCCAACCTCGACGCGCTGGCCGCGTCGGGCCGCCTGCTCACCAATCACCACACCGGCACCGTGTGCGCGATCACGCGCGCGATGCTGATGTCGGGCACCGACCACCATCTGGTCGGCGAGGGCACGATGGGCGCGCCGCGCGACGAGCGCAAGGGCCTGCCGGGCTACGAGGGCTACCTCAACGACCGCGCGCTGTCGCTCGCGCAGCTGCTCAAGGACGCGGGATACCACACCTACATGGCCGGCAAGTGGCACCTGGGCGGCAACATCGCCAACCCGGCGGCGCCGGTGGTCCTGGGCAGCTCCGGCCAGACGCCCGACCAGTGGGGCTTCGAGAGCAGCTTCGCGCTGCTGGGCGGCGCGGCCAGCAACCACTTCGGGCACGAGCCCGCGGGCTCGAGAAACTACACCGAGAACGGCGCCTACGTGCAGCCCGGGCAGCCGGGCCAGCCCGGGGGCGCCGGCGACCAGCCCGCGGTGTTCTATTCGACCGACTTCTACACGCAGAAGCTGATCGCGCAGATCGACGCGCACAAGGGCGACGGCAAGCCGTTCTTCGCCTACGCGGCCTACACGTCGCCGCACTGGCCGCTGCAGGTGCCGGACCCGTACCTGCACAAGTACGCGGGCCGATACGACGCCGGGTATGACGCCGTGCGCGCCGCCCGCATCGCGCGCCAGAAGGCGCTGGGCCTGATCCCGGCCGACTTCACGCCGTACGCGGGCACGCCCGAGAGCCTGTCCGCGCTCGTCGCGACCGCACCGGCGAGCGGCGCGAGCGCCGCCTGGACCAGCGCGGTGCACGCCGTCGCCGCGGGCTACGTCGACCAAGGACCGGGCCGCGTCGTCAAGAAGTGGAGCAGCCTGACCCTTCTCGAGAAGAAGGCCCAGGCGCGCTACATGGAGATCTACGCCGGCATGGTCGACAACCTCGACCACGACATCGGCCTGCTGATCCAGCACCTGAAGGACATCGGCGAGTACGACAACACGCTGATCGTCTTCCAGTCGGACAACGGCGCGGAAGGCTCGCCGGTCACGCGACCCGACCTCGATCCGAAGGCGGCCGACGAGGCCAACGCCGTCGAGCCCGCGTACTCGGCGCTCGGCACCGACAACGGCAAGCCCAACGCGCAGCGCCTGCAGTACGGCCTGCGCTGGGCCGAGGTGAGCGCCACGCCGTTCAGCCAGACCAAGAGCCACCTGGGCGAGGGCGGCGTCAGCACGCCGCTGATCGTGCGCCTGCCGGGCCAGTCCAGGGCCGAACCGGCGCTGTCGCAGTTCACGCACGTCACCGACCTCACGGCCACGCTGCTGGAGATCGCGCAGGCCAGGCCGCCGACCACGCCGGCACCGCCGGAGCGCAACGCGTTGACGGGCGTCGACGCCAACCGGGGCAAGGTGGTCTACGACAACCGCTACGTCTATCCGGTGACCGGCGTCTCGCTGCTCGGGCTGCTGCGCGGCACGACCACCGCGGCCCCGCATGCGGCGCCGTTCGGCGACGAGTCGTACGGCCGGGGGTATCTGCGCAGCGCCGACGGCCGCTGGAAGATCCGCTGGACCGAGCCGCCCGTCGGCCCGATCGATGGTCACTGGGAACTGTTCGACCTGAGCGTCGACCGTGGCGAAAACAACGACGTCGCGGCGGCGCATCCGGACGTGGCGGCGAGGCTCGTCGCGCAGTGGAACGCGTACATGAAGGCGGTCGGCGGCGTCGAGCCGCTGCACCCGGGGGCCTACTACTGATTTCGAGACAGCCTCGCTTGAAAAGCAGCATGTGCTGATTCGAAATCCGCAATTCCCGCGCGAGGAGCCCGACGATAGATTGGCGAGCCTCACGACAACAACGAACCCCTCGCCCATGAATTTCCGACCCGCTCTCAAGACGACGGCGCTCGTCGCCGCGCTCGGCGCCGCCCTCGCCGGCGCCGGCTGTGACGACGACAGCCGCTCGGACGCCGTCGCCGCCGCCGCGGCACCGGCCAAGCGCCCGAACATCCTGTTCATCATGGCCGACGACCTCGGCTACTCGGACATCCACGCGTTCGGCGGCGAGATCGACACGCCCAACCTCGACGCGCTGGCCGCGTCGGGCCGCATCCTCACCAACCACCACACCGGCACCGTCTGCGCGATCACGCGCTCGATGCTGATCTCGGGCACCGACCACCACCTGGTCGGCGAGGGCACGATGGGCGCGCCCAGCGACGAGCGCAAGGGGCTGCCGGGCTACGAGGGCTACCTCAACGATCGCGCGCTGTCGATGGCGCAACTGCTCAAGGACGCGGGCTATCACACCTACATGGCCGGCAAGTGGCACCTGGGCTCCAACGTCGCGGCCACCGACGTGGCCCTCGGCAGCTCCGGCCAGACGCCCGACCAGTGGGGCTTCGAGCAGAGCTACGCGTTGCTGGGCGGCGCGGCCACCAACCACTTCGCGCACGAGGCGGCGGGCTCCAGGAACTACACCGAGAACGGCGCCTACGTGCAGCCCGGGCAGCCGGGCCAGCCCGGGGGCGCCGGCGGCCAGCCCGCGGTGTTCTATTCGACCGACTTCTACACGCAGAAGCTGATCGCGGACATCGACCTGAACAAGGCCGACGGCAAGCCTTTCTTCGCCTACGCGGCCTACACGTCGCCGCACTGGCCGCTGCAGGTGCCCGATCCCTACCTGCACAAGTACGTCGGCAAATACGACGCGGGGTATGACGCCGTGCGCGACGCGCGCATCGCGCGCCAGAAGGCGCTGGGCCTGATCCCGGCCGACTTCACGCCCTACGCCACGCTGCCCGACATGCTCACCTCGAGCCCGGCCACCGCCAACAACGGCACCAGCGCCGCGGCCTACATCAGCGCGGTGCATCCGAAGTCCGCCACCTATGTCGACTACGGCCCGGGCCGCGTCGTCAAGAAGTGGGGCAGCCTGAGCACGCTGGAGCAGAAGGCGCAGGCGCGCTACATGGAGATCTACGCCGGCATGGTCGACAACCTCGACCACAACATCGGCCTGCTGGTGCAGCACCTGAAGGACATCGGCGAGTACGACAACACGCTGATCGTGTTCCAGTCGGACAACGGCGCCGAGGGCTGGCCCATCGCGTCGGCCTATGCGGACTCGAAGGCGACGGACGAAGCCAACGCGATCGACCCGGTGTACTCCACGCTGGGCACCGACAACGGCCTCGTGGCCGCCAAGCGCCTGCAATACGGCATGCGCTGGGCCGAAGTCAGCGCGACGCCGTTCCGCCAGACCAAGGGCCACCTGGGCGAGGGCGGCGTCAGCACCCCGCTGATCGTGCGCCTGCCCGGTCAGTCGACTGCGCAGGCCAACCTCGGCGCGTTCACCCACGTCACCGACATCACCGCGACCCTCCTGGACGCGGCGCAGGTCACGCTGCCGACCACGCCCGCGCCCGCCGCGATCAATACCTTCACGGGTATCGACGCGAACAAGGGCAAGGTCGTCTACGGCGATCGCTACGTGTACCCGGTGACCGGCAAGTCGCTGCTGCCGCTGCTCGCAGGCACGGCCACCGCGGTGCACACCGTGGCGTTCGGCGACGAGGCCTATGGCCGCGCCTACCTGCGCAGCGCCGACGGCCGCTGGAAGGCGCTGTGGACCGAGCCGCCGATCGGCCCGCTGGACGGCCACTGGGAGCTGTTCGACCTGAGCACCGACCGCGGCGAGAACAACGACGTCTCGGCCAGCCGGCCCGACATCGTGCAGGCCCTGCTGGCCGACTGGAGCAGCTACATGTCCGACGTCGGCGGTGTCGAGCCGCTGCGTCCCCAGGGCTACTACTGACCCGCGCCGCGCCACGATGCCTTCGAAGCGATCCACGATCCTGGGCCTGGCCGCCGGCACCGCGCTGGCGGCCGCGGCGGCCCTGTTCTCCACCACCGCCCGGCCCGCCGCGGCCTCGCTGCCGAGCCTCGGCAACGAGACCCGCTGCCAGGCCTACGGCGGCCTGCCGCCCGGCTGGCGCAGCGATGCGCACGCCGGCATGCTGCGCCTGTCGGCCGGCGAGTTCACGTTCGGCAGCGAGCGCGGCTATCCCGACGAGCGCCCGGCCGGCCACGCGCCGGTGCATGTCGGCGCGTTCTGGATCGACCAGACCGAGGTCACCGTCGCCGAGTTCAAGGCCTTCGTCGACGCCACCGGCTACGTGACCGAGGCCGAACACGAGGGCGGCGCGGTGGTGTTCCGCCAGCCCACGCAGGCGCAGATGGACGAACGCGCCTACGCCTGGTGGATCTACGTGAAGGGCGCCGACTGGAAGCACCCGGGCGGCCCGGGCAGCGGCATCGCCGGCCTCGACCACTTCCCGGTCACGTTCGTCACGCGCGCGGACGCCCTCGCGTACGCGCGCTGGCTCGGGCGCGACCTGCCGACCGAGGCCGAGTGGGAGTACGCGGCCAAGGCCGGCCAGGCCGGCGCGGACCTCGATGCCGCGCCGCACGACGCCCAGGGCAAGCCCACCGCCAACTACTGGCAGGGCGCCTTTCCCGCCGTCGACCTGGCGCAGGACGGCCACGCCGGACTCGCGCCGGTGGGCTGCTACGCGGCCAACGCCTGGGGTCTGCACGACACCATCGGCAACGCCTGGGAGTGGACCAAGGACGCCTACGCCGGCCCGCACCAGGCGCACCTGAACGGCGACACCGCCGCCGTCGCCGCGCCGTACCACCGCCACGACCAGCCCTACGTCATCAAGGGCGGCTCGTTCCTGTGCTCGCCGGACTTCTGCGTGCGCTACCGCGCCTCGGCGCGCGAGCAGCAGGAGGCCGACCTCGCGACCGCGCACATCGGCTTTCGCACCGTGAAGCGCGACGCATGACGACGCGCCGACGCTTCATCGCCGGCGCGTGCGCCGCACTCGCGCTGCCGGGGCTCGCCCTCGCTCGCGACGCGGACGTCGTGCGCATCGGCACCGTGCCCGGCCCGGAGGCGGAGCTGCTCGCGCACGCCCGCGACCTCGCCGCCACGCAAGGCCTGGTGCTGCAGATCGACGTGCGCGAACGCGGCGAGCGCCTGGCCGCCGATCTCGCAAGCGGTGCGCTCGACGCCGCGGCCTGGCCCGACGGCGTGCGCTTCGCCGATGAGTCGCGCGGCGGCGGCGCGGCGCTCGCGGTCGCCACCGCGTTGTTCACGCTGCCGACCGGTCTCTACTCGCGCAAGCTCACCACCGTGCACCAGCTGCGCGATGGCGACGCGGTCGCCATCCCGGCGGACGCCCGCGGCATGGCGCGCGCGCTGGTGCTGCTGCAGAACTTCGGCCTCATCACGCTGCGCGACGACAGCGGCCTGCATGCGCGCCTGCGCGACGTCATCGGCAACGTGCGCGGCCTGCGCCTGGTGCCGACGCCCGCGCCGCGCCTGTTCGACGCGCTGGTGCACGTGCCCATCGTCGTGATGGACTACGACAGCGCCACCCGCGCGGGCCTGCAGCCGGCGCGCGACTCGATCGGCATCGAGGATGCGCGAACGCCGTTCGGCGGCGTGCTGGGCGTGCGCCGCGACCGCCTCGCGCAGCCCTGGCTCGCGCGGCTGGTCGAGGTCGTGCACGGCGAGCCGATGAAGCGCTTCGCGCTGGAGCGCTACAACGACTCCGTCCGGCGGCCCTGGTGAGCGCGGCGTTCTCGTTCCACTGCTCGGCCTGCGGGCGCTGCTGCAACTCGCCGCCGGCGCTCACGCTGGACGAGCTGTTCCACCACGCCGATCGCTTCGTCGGCTGCCTGGCGCTGCGACGCGAGGCGGGCGGGGCGCTCGCGTTGCAGACGCAGGGCCACGACTATCCGTCGCTGGGCGCCTGCCCCGCGCGCGACGCCGCGGGCCTGTGCGCGGTGCACGACGACCGCAAGCCCGGCATGTGCAGCGTCGTGCCGCTGGACCCGCGCGAGCCGGCCGCGCGCCAGGTCGTGGTGCTGAAGCGCCGCCACGCCGAGAGCGGCTTCCTCGCCGCCGATTGCCTCGCGCACGGCGCGCGCGAGGGCTTCGCGCCGCTGGTCGACGGCGAGCGCATCGTCGACGCGGACTACCTCGCGGCGTTCGAGCGCCAGCGCGCCGCGCTGCAGCTGGACGACGAGCAGTGGGGTCGCGACGTGCTCGCCTGGATGCGTCCCGAGCTCGCGCGCCTGGGCTCGGCGCTGCCGCCCGGCGGCTATCTCGCGCTGTCGCTGGTGCCGGTGCTGGCGGTGCTCGCGCGCGCGTCGGCCGAGGCGAACGCGCGCTGCATCGCCTATGCGCGCCGGCAGGTCGCGTTGATCGAGGCCAACGTGGCGCGCGCGCTGCAGCGGCGCCATGCGGCCGACCGCGGCTTCACCGACGAGCTGCGCCGCTTCGCCGGGCAGTACGCGCGCTTCGCCGGCAGCGCTGGCTGAACGAGGCTGGCGCCGCGAGCCTGCCCTACTGGAACGCCACCTCGGCGAACCCGCGCAGCTTGCGGCTGTGCAGCTTGTCGCCCGAGCCGCGCAGCAGCTCCAGCGCGCGGATGCCGATGCGCAGGTGCTGCTCGACGCGTTCGCGATAGAAGTGGTTGGCCATGCCGGGCAGCTTGATCTCGCCG
>FSZK01000115.1_pt1 | contig 17679 bp, 14 predicted proteins | sample 1638791 | NCBI WGS metagenome assembly FSZK01 (sample SAMEA3914813, study PRJEB12502) | metagenome | biome: forest; material: soil | place: Canada | collected 2011-07-07 | depth 0.3 m | reverse complement strand
GACCACAAGTACACGTACAGCCACCTCGGCTACAACCTGAAGATCAGCGACATGCAGGCCGCCTGCGCGCTGGCGCAGATGGACCGCGTGGAGGACTTCATCGCCGCGCGCAAGGCCAACTTCAAGTACCTGAAGGAGCGCCTCGCGAGCGTCGAGCAGTTCCTGCACCTGCCCGAGGCGACACCCAACTCCGAGCCGTCGTGGTTCGGCTTCCCGCTGGTGCTCAAGGAAGACGCCGGCGTCAAGCGCGCCGACCTGATCAACTTCCTCGACCAGAACAAGATCGCCACGCGCCTGCTGTTCGCCGGCAACCTCACCCGCCAACCCTACATGATCGGCCGCAACTTCCGCGTCAGCGGCGAGCTGACCAACACCGACATCGTCATGAACCAGACCTTCTGGCTGGGCGTGTGGCCGGGCCTGGCGACCGAGCAGCTGGATTACGTGGCCGGGAAGCTCGAAGAGTTCTTCGGGCTGAACTTCTGATGCACGTGGCCGGTCTTCCCGTGCTGCCCGAGGCCGATCTCGCGCACGCGTTCCGGGCTGTCGGCGAGGCGGACTGGCGTTCGCTGGCCGGCGCGCGCATCTTCCTCACCGGCGGCACAGGCTTCGTGGGCAAGTGGCTGATGGCGACGCTGCTCGACGCCGATCGCCGCCTCGGCCTGGGCTGCGAGCTGGTGGTGCTGAGCCGGGATCCGGAAGCCTTCGCGGCTACCGCGCCCGGGCTCGCGCGTGCGCCGCGCGTGACGCTCATGCGCGGCGACGTGCGCGACTTCGCGTTTCCCGCGGGTGCCTTCACGCACGTGGTGCACGCAGCCACCGACGTCGTGGCGCAGAACTCGCCGCAGGCCACGTTCGCGACCTGCGTCGAAGGCACGCGCCATGCGCTCGACTTCGCGGCCCGATCCGGCGCGCAAGACTTCCTGCTGGTGAGCTCCGGCGCCGTCTACGGCCGGCAGCCTCCCTCGCTGGAGCGCGTGGACGAGTCCTTTGCCGGCGCGCCCGATCCGCTGTCGCCGTCGTCGGCGTACGGCGAGGGCAAGCGCGTCTCGGAATGGCTGGGTGCCGCACTCGGCGCGGAATCGCGGATGCGCTTCAAGGTCGCTCGCTGCTTCGCGTTCGTCGGACCGTACCTGCCGCTCGACAAGCAGTTCGCGATCGGCAACTTCCTGCGCGACGCGATGGCGGGCAAGCAGATCACGATCCAGGGCGACGGTACCCCCTACCGTACCTACCTTCATGCGGCCGACATGGCCGCCTGGCTGTGGGCGACGTTGCTGCGCGGCCAGCCGGGGCGCGCCTACAACGTCGGCGGCCACGAGGCGGTGTCGATCGCCGACCTGGCGCGCCGCACGGTGGCGGCGCTCGGCTCGCCGGCGCGCGTGGCCGTGCTGAAGGAAGCGCCGCCGGGCCGGCCGGCGGAGCGCTACGTCCCCGACATCGCGCGCGCCCGCGCCGAGCTGGCGCTGCCCGATCCCATCTCCCTCGACGAGGCTCTCGTGCGCACCGCGCGCTGGCATCGCGATTTCCCGCTTTCCACATGACCGACACCCTCGCTCTCGCCACGACCATACGCCGCCATGCGCTGCGCATGGTGCATCGCGCCAAGGCCTCGCACATCGGCAGCGCGCTCTCGATCGCCGACATCGTTGCCGTGCTGTACGGCGGGGCGATGCATGTCGACCCGGCCCGCCCGCGTGCGCCGGAGCGCGACCGCTTCATCCTGAGCAAGGGTCACGCGTGCGTCGCGGTGTACGCGGCGCTGGCCGCGCGCGGCTTCTTCCCCGAGGACGACCTGCTGCGCTACGGCCAGGACCACTCCGAGCTGATGAACCACATCAGCCACAAGGTCCCGGGCGTCGAGTTCTCCACCGGCTCGCTGGGCCACGGCCTGCCGTTCGGCGTCGGCAAGGCGCTCGCGGCAAAGCGGCGCGGCCAGCCCTGGCGCACCTTCGTCGTCCTCAGCGACGGCGAGTGGGGCGAGGGCAGCAATTGGGAAGCATGCATGTTCGCGAGCCACCACGAGCTGGACAACCTCGTCGCCGTCATCGACTACAACAAGCTGCAGAGCCTGACTACCGTCGCCGAGACGCTCGCCCTCGAGCCGCTCGCCGACAAGCTGGCGGCTTTCGGCTGGGCCGTGCGCGAGGTCGACGGCCACGACCACGCGGCGCTGTCGGATGCCTTCGCCACCGCCCCGTGGACGCGCGGCAAGCCGTCGGTGGTCATCGCGCACACGACCAAGGGCAAGGGCGTGAGCTACATGGAGAATACCGTGAAGTGGCACTACAGCACGCCGAACGACGCGCAGCTCGCGCAGGCGCTGTCCGAACTGGAATGACGAGAGCAGCATGAGAAACGCATTCATCGAAGAACTCGTCACCCTGGCCGTCACGAACCCGCAGATCGCCCTGGTGGTGGGCGACCTCGGCTACTCCGTGGTCGAGCCGTTCGCCGACCGCTTCCCCGAGCGCTTCATCAACGCGGGCGTCGCCGAGCAGAACATGACCGGGCTCGCGGCGGGAATGGCCTCCGAGGGCTACCACGTCTTCACGTACTCGATCGCCAACTTCCCCAGCTTCCGTTGCGCGGAGCAGATCCGCAACGACGTCGACTATCACAAGCTGCCGGTGACGGTGGTGGCGGTCGGCGGCGGCCTGGCCTATGGTGCCCTCGGCTATTCGCATCACGCGGTGCAGGACTACGCGCTGTTCCGCTCGTTCCCCAACATGGTCCTCGCCGCGCCGGGCGATCCGATGGAAACGCGCGCCTGCATGCGCTGGCTGGTTGCCAACCCCGGTCCGTCGTACCTGCGCCTGGGCAAGGCCGGCGAGCCGAACTTTCATCCGGACGTGCCGGCCGTCGAGCCGGGCCGCTGGCTGCAGGTGGCGCCGGGCGACTCGGGCGCCACGCTGCTGACCACCGGAGCAACGCTGGGCTACGCGATGGAGCGCCAGCGTGGCGTCCAGGGCGCGCGGCCTGCGGTGCATTCGCTGCCGCTCTGGAGCATGGCCAGCAAGCCGTTGCAGGCGCGACAGGTGGCCGCGTACGACGCGGTCACGACCCTCGAGGACCACCTGCGCGACGGCGGCTTCGGATCGTGGCTCATGGAAGCCGTCTCCGGCACCGGCGGACTGGTGGGCCGGTTGACCGCCGAGGCGCTCGACCCGCGGGTCTGCGGCACGGTCGGGTCGCAGGCGACCTTGAACGCGCACGGCGGCTTGCGGGCGTGACGGCACTGGCGATGCCCGAACGCGGCAATACGGGGGACGGCGCGTGAGTTCGGAACGGTTCCGCCAGCTCGATGCCCTGCGCGGCCTGGCCGCCATGAGTGTCGTCTTCCTGCACTACCTGTCCATCAACGCGTTCTACACCGACACCTGCGTCGCCACGGTCGCGAGCTGCGGCTGGCTGTATGCGTTCAAGTACTCGCCCCTGCACCTGCCGTTCGCCGGCAACGAGGCCGTCGTCCTCTTCTTCGTGCTGAGCGGATTCGTCTTGTACGTCTCCTACGACGTCGTGGACTGGGCGTCCTATCGCCGCTATCTCGTGCGGCGCTTCTTCCGCATCAACGTCCCGTTCTACGTCGTCTGCGCGATCGCCTTCGGCTGCATCTGGGCCATGCGGCCGACGCCGGTGGCCGGCTTGAGTTCGTACTTCAACGAGCATTGGCTGCGCTTGCCCGACCTGACCGACATCGCGCGGTCGCTGCTGTTCGTGTTCGGATTCGACGACAAGGTCACGGTGAGCCCGGCCTGGTCGCTGGTCTTCGAGGTCCACTATTCGATCGCGTTTCCGCTGCTCGTCTGGCTGGTGCGCCGCTTCCGGCCCCTGCCGCTCCTTGCGGCGGCATTTCTCGTGTCGTTCCTGGCGAGCGTGGGCATCAAGGTCTTCGGTGACCATGTGTTCATCAAGACGTTCACCTACGCGCCGGACTTCCTGCTCGGTACCGTCCTGGCCCGGCACCGCGCCACCTGGTTGCCCTGGGTCGCAGGCCTGCCGCGCCGCCATGTCGGCATGCTCGCCGCCGCGGCGCTGCTCGCCTACACGTACAACTGGTGGTGCTTCCCGGCGGTCAAGAACCTGCACTGGCTCTATGTCCAGAAGCTGTTCGTCCTGCCCGGCTCGGCGGCGCTCCTCATGATCTGCGCCTCCCGCATCGTGCTGGGTGGCGTGCTGCACACGGCACCGGCGCAGTCGCTGGGGCGGATGTCCTACGGCATCTACCTCGTGCATGTCCTGCCCCTGCTGGTGCTCGGGCACCTCCTCTTCGCGCGCTGGGGCTACTGGCCGGTGGTGCTCCTGTCGTTGCCGTTGACGATGCTGCTTGCAAAGGCGTCCTGGGAGTTCGTCGAGGCGCCGGCGATCCGCTGGGCCCGCCGGCTGAACGAGCGCGCCGCGGTCGATCGTCCGTCCCTCACGGGGCATTGAGCCTGGCCGATCGACGCCGGTGATGCTCACCCCGGCGAGGGGGCCGGGCGCCGAGCTTCAATGGACGACGATGCGGGTCCTGGCCGCGTGGGAGCGTGGGGCAGTCTGGCAGACGCCCGCATCCGCGAGCTTCAACTGCTCGATCTCGAAACGTCCCCAGCTCGCACGCTCGCCGTAGACCGGGATGCGCGCCAGGCCGCGCAGCGTGGGCGCCTGGGCGTCGGTCGAACTCACGCGGTCCAGGCGGGCGCAGTTGCGGATGTCGCAGACGTGGACGACATAGACGTCACGCCCGTCGCACAGGCGACCGGCGGCCAGTTCTGGTGCCACGTAGCGCACGCCGTCGATCGGATACCAACGAAGGTCGTCTGCCTCGTAGAGCAGCAGCGCGTTGCCCCCGGCAGGCGCGATGGACTCCAGCTTCGCGCGGCCTGCCGTGAAGCCGCGGGCCAGGTCGTCGAGGAAGCCCAGCGCCTGGGCGACGCCGTAGTCGTGGCGCTTCGTGAACGAGTCGATCAGGTTGGGGCCTGCCGCCGCGATGCCGCCTGCGACGGCGAGGCACGCCGCGATCGTGCTGCCGCGGCGCCAGCGACGTCGTGTTTCCGCCTCGGGCATCAGGGTTCGCAGGCGCGTCCTGCAGGCGTCCATGCCGAAGAACAGCCAGACGACGAACACCGGCTGGAGCGAGGCGAGATAGCGCGACGTGGAGTTCGACACGATCGCGTAGATCGGCGTCACCAGCACGAACAGCACGAGCTCGGGCAGCATGCTTCGGCGCGCCGCCCACGCGCCCGTGACGATCGTCGCGGACAGCCCCAGGCCGATCGTCGCTGCCAGCGTGTTGGCGTGCGTCAGGTCGCCGAACAGCACGGCATGCGTCGCGCTGAAATCGCGATGGAACAGGTAGGAGAAGTTCGGGACGATCTGGTTGGGCAGGGCCGCAACGAGCAGGTTCGTCATCGTGTTGAGCGCCACCTCGCTCGGCGCCTTGCCGTCGAAGTAGCGCAGCCACGCGCCCTGCGCATAGAAGGAGATCAGCTCCAGCAGGAGCCACGCCAGCCCCGCCGATGCGGCCAGCAGCAGGACAGCGAGCGCGGCGGCCTTTCGAGGCGATCGTCGCACGATGCGGCGCAGGGCCGGCGCGGCCAGTGCCGGGAGCAGCGCCAAGCTGGTGAATTTCTGCGCGACCCCCAACGCGATCATCGCTGCGACCACCGCGAGGCGCGAGCGTCCCGGCGAGCCCAACACGTCGCGTTGCTGCTTCGCGCCGAGCAGGAGCGCCCCCATGGTCAACAGCGCGTACAGGTGGTCGCCGAGCGGCAGGGCGGCGTTGAGCGCCCAGGGGTTGTAGGTGGCCGTCAACAGCAGCCACGGCAAAGCGAGCCACGCGGGCGACGCCCGCGACGGCAACTTCGCGACCAGATAGCGCGTGGACAGCCAGCCCAGCAGCACGAGCAGGACGATGTTCTGCGCCTGCACCAGCCGCACCAGGGTGTCGGGGTCGGACGTGAGCCCGAACAGCGGCGCTCGCAGGTAGGCCGCCAGTGGCGCGTAGACGATGGGCGCCATGCCGTCGCCGACGACGATGTGGTTGGCGGACCCGTCATACCAGAGGTGGCGCGCCTGGGCCAGGTAGACCGCGGCATCGGTCTGCAGCTTCGCATAGACCAGGCCGGGCCTGGCAAGCCACGCGATGGCGGTCCACACACCGATGCACGCGAGCGCCACGGCGGTCACCCAGCCCGGCTGGCGAGACCGCGGCATCGTGTCCTTGGCAGGCGTCACTCGCGCGGGCCCCCGGCGTCGCGCGGCCCGTCGGGCACCTCGCCGATGAGGCGTGCAGGGACGCCGCCGACGATCGTGAAATCCTCGACATCGCGAGTGACCACCGCGCCCGCCGCGACGATCGCGCCGCGCCCGATGCGGCGCACCCCTGCCAGCACCACGGCGTTGGCGCCGATCCAGGCGCCGTCCTCGATGCGCAGCGGGCTGCGCGTGAACGCCCATTCGCGCTTGGGCCCGCGTGTCGGCAGGTGATCGTGGGTCTCGATCAGCACGTTCTGGCTGATCCACACCTCGTCGCCGATGTCCACGCCGCCGCTGTAGTCGATCTCCACCCGGCGGTTGATGCGCGCGTCGCGCCCGATCCTCAGCGTCGCGCCCGCGAAGCCGTGGGGGACGAGGAACAGGCAGCCCGACCCGATGACCAGCCCTGACCCGCACCTGAACAGCATGCGGTAGACCAGGCCGCGCAACTGGAGCAACGGCGGCATGTCCAGGAGCGCGCCGGCGACGCACACCTGGAGCAGCCGGCGGACGGCTTCCGCGGCCCAGGCGGCGAGGCTGCCGCGAAGCACGCCGCTACTCATGGTTCGTCCGTCCCGGCTCGACGATCGGCGGCCTGGGCTCCGTGCGAGGCTGGAACGCCGCCAGCTTGTAGCGCACGTCCTCGAGCAGCTTGCGGTTGGCGGCCAGCAGGTCGGCGACGAAGGCGATCAGCAGCGTCTGGAAGCCCATGCCCAGCAGCACGCCGGCGAGGATCAGCGACTGCACGTGGCCGGAGCCCTGGCCCTCGAACACGAACCACAGGAAGCGCAGGCCGATCAGGAAACCGCAGGCGAACAGCACGAGCCCGATGTAGCCGAAGAACGCGAACGGGCGGTAGATCGCGAAGATCCGCACGATGGTGCCGATGCTGATCTTCACGTACGAGAAGATGCTGCGCACCAGTCGCGACGGTCGGAGATCGGCATTGACGCGAATCGGCACCGACACCATGCCGAGGTTCTTCTGTCCGGCCTGGATGATCGTCTCGAGCGTGTACGTGTAGTCGCTGAAGACCATGATCTGCTGCGCCGCGGACCGGCCGAAGGCGCGAAAGCCGCTCGGCGCGTCGGCGATGTCGGTGTTGCTGGCGCGTCGCACGACCCAGCTGCCCAGCGACTGCAGCATCTTCTTCAGCGGCGAGAAGTGCTCGATCGTCGTGATGGGCCGGCTCCCGACGACGATGTCCGCCTTGCGCGCCAGGATGGGAGAGACCAGCAGCGGGATGTCGTTCGCGTCGTACTGGTTGTCCGCGTCCAGGTTGACGATCACGTCGGCCCCGCGTGCGAGGCAGGCCTCGAGGCCGGTCATGAAGGCGCGTGCGAGCCCCCGGTTGGTCGGATGGCGCACCACCTGGTCGACGCCGGATGCGTGTGCGACGTCGGCGGTGCCGTCCGCGCTGCCGTCGTCGATGATGAGCCATTCGACGACATCGAATCCCGGCACGGCGCGCGGCAACGCGGCCAACGTGATCGCGAGCGTCCCGGCTTCGTTGTAGCAGGGGATCTGGATGACCAGCTTCATGGTTGACTCCCTCGCATCGTCGAGGCTTCCTGGAGGCCGTCCGGCACGATCGGCATGGCCGACGACACGTCCCAGCGGCGCTCGCGAAGCGACAGCATCCCCAGCAGGAAGCCCCAGGCCCAGGCGAAATGCATGACGGCCGCGACCGGTCCCGCGAGCAGCCCGCACGCGCTCTTGCGCCTGAACGCGATCGAGAGGCTGCCCGCCGCGAGCGCCGCCAGGTAGGCACCGGGCCAGGCCCACAGCCACGGCAGCCAGCCGCCCGCGACCAGGCACAGCGCGCAGACGACCACGTGCACGGGCACCGCCAGCTGGCGCGCGCGCAGCGACTGCGGATGCCGCCGCACGGTGCGCGAGCGCCCCTTGCCGTAGTTCGTGTATTGGCGGGCGAGCGCGGCGATGCGATCGCGCGGGTAGTAGCCGATGCGGATGTCGCTGTCCAGGTAGATGCGGGCGCCGATCGAGCGCTGCCTGCAATCGAATTCGGCGTCCTCGTTGTGCGTGAAGGTCTCGTCGTAGCCGCCTGCGCGCAGGAACGTGGACATCCTGAAGGCCGCGTGGTGGCCGTGGTCGACGAAGCCGCTGCGGGCGCCGCCGCGATGCGCGGAACCGCCCGAGCCCAACGGCGTGTCCGACACCCACGCGACGGCGCTTCGGACGCAGTTGTCGCCGATCGAATCCATCGGCACGACCACCGAATCGGCATCGACGCGCCGCATCGACCGGACCAGATCCGCGATGTACCCGGGCGGGTAGTCGGCGTGGGCGTCGCACCGAACCAGCACGTCGAACGCGTCCCCGAACCGGCGTGTCGCCAGGTTGACGGCGGCGCTCTGCAGCCGCTTCGGGTTGGACAGGAGCACGATGCGGTCGTCCTCCGCCGCATGCCGCGCGACGATCTCCGCCGTGCGATCCGTGCTGCCGCCGTCGCAGACGACGAGACGGCAGGCCAGGCCCGGCGGCAGGTCGCACAGCAGCTGGCCCAACACCGCGCCGATGGCGAGCTCCTCGTTGAGCGTCGGCACGACGACGAGCACCCGGCACGGCGAATCGATCGCCTCAGGGGTTGTCATCTCTTCAGGTCCTCCTGGAGCAACGTGATCTGCCGGCGCGCGAACCATGCCATCAGCAACGCGGTGACCGATGCGCCGGCCGCGAACGCTGCGGCCACGCCCGCGGTGCCCCAGTGTGGCGCCAACGTCCACGCAAGGCCCGCTGCCAGGGCAGTGCCGGGCAGAAGCGCCGTGGCCGTGACCAGCGGGCGGTTCGCGCCGTTGAGGATCAACGAGTGCAGGTTCGCGAGGCCGGACGCCGCGCCCCAGGCGCAGAACGCCGTTGTGACGCGCGCATCCGCGGCTCGGTTGAGCCAGACGCCGATCGCCCAGGGCAGCAGCGTGGCGAGGACGGCGAACGCGGCGACCAGCAGGCCGCTCTCGCGCCACAGTTGGCGTCGCAGGTGGGCGATCCGGACCTGCCAGTCGACGCTCGTGCGCAGCTGCGTGAACTCCGTCCATATCGGCATGGCGTGGGCCAGGTGCAGGGACAGCACCGCCTGGCTCAGGATCATCGCCGCGCGGGCAATGGTCACGTCCTCGACGCGCACGAGGCTCGCGACGACGAAGCTCGGCAGGGTGTTCAGGCCGAGGGCCGTCAGTTGAACGAATCCGAACGAACTCGCGCCGGCCAGCAACGTGCCGACCGCGCGCGGCGCCTGCAGGCGCAGCTTCCAGCCGCGTCGGATCAGGAAGTGGGTGGTGCAGCCGATGGCCGACAGGGTGCCGCCGGCCAGGAACGCCGCCGCGGCGAGGATCACGCCGCCGCCCGTCCACAGCACCAGCGCCACGAGCGCGAACGATGCAAGGAAATTGAAGACCTCCCAGAAGATCGGGTTGTCGGGTTCGTTGAAGCTGTAGAACGCGTTCGTCGCCAGGTTGAACGGCATGCGCACGCACAGCAGTCCTGCGCCGACGACCATGGCGATGGTCAGCGTCTGCCGCGCCGGCGTCCACCACTGCGGCGACGGCAGGTGCAGTCTCAGCGCCAGCGTGCTGCCGCCCGCGACCAGCAGCGCATAGATCAGTGCGACGCACGTGCACAGGCTGAACACGTTGCGATAGTCCGCGGCACGATCCTCGTCGACGCGGTCGACGAGCCGGTTGCGCAGGTGGCTGGACAGGCCCAGGTCCAGGCTCATCGCGATGCTCGTGAGCGCCGTGGCGAGCGCCCACTGTCCCATGTCCGTCGCCGACAGGTGCCGCGCCGCGATGGCGTAGGTCAGCGCGTTGAGCGCCATGCCCGCGGCGCGCAGGCTGATGCGACCCAGGCTGCCCCTCATCGGGTGCCTGCCTCGTCGACGGCGACGCAGCGCGTCTGCAAGGCCGCCTCAAGCATCCAGGACTCCGGTGGCCTTGACCTCCGCGATGAAGGCTTCCCGGTAGGCGGAGGTCAGGTGGCGCCCGACCGCGGCCGGCAGTGCTTCGAACAGGCGCTGTGCCAGCGCGGGGTCGCGCATGACGCGATCCATCTTGCGAACGGCGTCGTCGATGTCCTGGTATCGCTGCGTCTCGTCCTGGACGATCTCCACCTGGCCGCCGCTGTCGTGGACGAACGTCACGCAGCCCAGGCGCTCGAGCTCGAGCGGAGCGAGGCCGTAGTGCTCGAACTGGGCGCAGTGCAAGCCCCATCGCTGCGTCGAGATGAAACGCTCCAGTTCGGCGCGCGGCATGTCGCGGCGCCAGGTCGCGTGGGGCCGATCGGCGATGAGAGCACGCACCTTGTCGGCGTAGTCGCCGTCGCCCCCGCCGACGATCGTCAGCGCGACGTCGTGGCCGATCTCTCGCAGGCGATCGACGATGGCGACGCCTGCCTCGATGCGCTTGAAGGGCACGACGCGGCCCAGGATGACGATGCCCTGGGCGCGTTCGGCGTGCGGCAGGTAGCGCGGGTCGCGGCTGTCGATCTCCGTGGTCGCGCCGTGATAGAGCGTCTTGACCCGGGCCGTCGGGTAGTGGCGCAGGTATTGCCGCGCGGTCCAGTTCGAGTTCACCAGCATGACACCGCGCTCGGCAGCCCGGCGGGACCAGCCGGCGATGAGTCGGGACGCGATGACGTAGGCGGCGCGAGTCGCGTGCTGGAGCGGGCCGAGCTTGCGCCCGGCGAGGTAGCGCAGGCTTTCGCCGTCGAAGAAGAAGATCGGGATGTGGATCGACTGCAGCAGGCGCCGGGCCTCGACGGGCGTCTCGCCGTAGGTGCCGACGACCAGGTCGGCCTTGGGAGCCAGCGATTTCGCGGCGCGGACGACGATGGCGTACTCGAGCAGCAAGCGCCCGCGCAGCAGGCTCGGGAATCGCGCGAACAGCGGCGCCTGGACGAACCTGACGCGCTGCGGGTCGAGCGTGATGCCCATGCGCTGGCGAACGCGTTCGACGTCGAGCGCGCCGCCGGCGTGCAGCACCGTGACCTCGAAATTCAGTTCCTCGAGGATCTTGACGTTCTTGACCGCGGTCGCCTCGGCGCCGCCGAACTCATAGATGTTCCCGTGGATGACGAGAGCTTTTTTCATCGAATGGCGATTTGCTTGGCGGGTGAGGGCTGGGGCTTGCGGCGTGCGGGCGGCGGGACGCGCGGTAGTCTGCCGATGGTCGCGGCGACCGCTGCCACGAAGATCCAGTGCACCCAGATGTAGCTGTTCACGCTGAAGGACAGCGGCAGCATGGCGAGCAGCGACATCAGCGCGCCAAGCGCCACGGCGACGACGGTGGGAGACGCGTCCGTGGCGCGGAAGGTGCGCCAGCAACCGGCGACCAGGCGCGTCCAGATCAGGGCGAGCAGGATCGCGCCCGGGAGGCCCAGTTCGGCGAGCACCCGCACGATCAGGGCCTTCGCGTCCGGCAGGCGGGTCTCGAGGTCGGAGCCCTCGTAGCCGGTGAGCGCGGCGATGGAGTCGAGGTTGTTGCCCAGCAGACCCTGGATCTCCGGCGAGACCAGCGCCCAGTCGGGGACGTGCTGCTCGAACAGGAACGGCAGCGCGCCGGTGCCCACGCCGAGGGGGTGGTCCACCGCGATGTCCAGGCCGGTCACCATCGCGCCGGCGCGGGTCACGTTGGACCAGATGCCGTTGTCGATCGAGTCGTCCAGCGACGTGAACGTGGCGATGAAGTCCAGGGCGCGGCTGCCCGCCATCGCCCCCAGGCCGCCTCCGACGCACAGCACCGCCAGGGGCACCAGCGCCGCCTTCTTCCAGTTGATGCGCCTGGCCGACCGGCGTTGCGTCGCCAGGATCCATCCGCAGGCGGCCAGGACGACCAGCCCGATGAGGCCGCCCCGCGATTGGGAGAATACGAGCGCCAGGAACGAGACGATGGTGATCCAGACCTCGACGCGCAGCGTGAGGATCCGTCGCCTGAACAAGGAACTGCCCATCAGCAGGGCTGCGGTGGCGAAGGGCAGGTAGAGCGTGATGAGCTGATCGGCAAGCATGGAGGCCTCGGGCGCGAGGCCGAAGATGCGCTTGTAGCCGGGGGGATTGTGCGGATGCAGGATCGACATCACCGCGTCGATCCAGAGGAATGGCGGCGCGTGCGTGGTGATGACCAGGGACTGGACGACCAGGAAAGGCGTGACCACGGCAAAACTGATGCAGATCCACTTCACGCCGACGACGGCCTGGCGCGTCGACTGGATGGACAGGCGCAGGAAGGCCCAGAACACCATGCCGCCCATCAGCGACGTGAGGTCGCGCAGGATGCGCCCGCCCAGCGTCTGGCCCTTCATCTCGTGGGGCATCGGGATGATCCAGGGAAAGATCATGTCGCCGACGAGGGCCCACGCCAGGAACACGCCCCAGAGCTTGTCCAGCCGATCGACGCGCCAGGTGGGCGGAAAGCGCAACTGCACCGTCATCAGCACCAGCAGCAAGGCCGCCAGCGGGACGCCCAGCGGCCTGACGTAGGCGCCCCCGCCGATTGCCGGGATGTCCATGAACGGGACGCTCAGCGCGACGAGCGGCAGCCAGGCGAACGCCGCGGCGTTCGCGGGGTTGCGTGGCGCGTCCGCTGGCTGGCCTCTGTTCGGGAGCGTATTCATCCTCGGCTCGCGTCCGTGGTCACTTCGGGGGGCGCACCAGGCGCACCGCGGCGCCGAGTCCCGGCACGTACAGGGCGGGCAGGCACAGCAGCCAGTAGGCCCAGTCGCCGCGGTGGTGTTTCCAGAGGATGTCGTTGACCCGGCCACGCTTGATCAGGCGCGCGCTGCGTTCGTACAGGATGCGCTTCAGGGCGACCTCGCGCAGCGTGCGCGCCTTGCGGCGGCTGACGCGCTCGGTACTCAGCAGGCCCTTCTGGTGCAGCAGGTCGAGGACCTGGCCGCCGCCGTCGAAGAACCATTCGAAGAAGTCGAAATCGTCGGCGTACTCGGATGGCGGCGGCCGGCGGGCCGTCGTGAACGGCCGCGCGGTGACGATGCCGCGTCGGCTCGAGCCGACGGTGGTGTATCGATCCACCATCAGCGACATGCCCCAGTGCTCGAAGCGGTCGTACACCGACTTGTCGACCAGGTTGAACAACTCGCGCCGTGCGACCCAGGCGGAGATGAACCCCATGACGAAGTGCGGCACGATCGACATGCACTCTTCCAGCGAGTGCACTTCGACGTCGCCCGGCACTTCCCAGAGCGGACGTCCCGCGCGCGTCATCTCCTCGTCGGTGCTCAGGGCGTTCAGCGCCACGAAGTCGGGGTCGGACTCGAGCAGCTTCAACGCTGCGACGAGGGCGCCGGGCTCGACGAAGTCGTCGTCGCCCAGCAGCCATACGTACTTCCCGCGGGACATGCCCGGCAACTGGTGGAAGTTGGCCTCCGCGCCGATGTTGCGCTCGTTGCGATGCACGCGCAGCGCAGGATGGTGGCGCGCCTGTTCGACGAGGTACTCCCAGGTGCCGTCGGTGCTGCAGTTGTCGGACACCAGCACCTCGACGAGGCCCGTAGCCGTTTCAGCCACCTGCTGCAGCACGCGATCCAGGCCGGTCCCCAGCCATTTGAGGCGCTGATACGTGGGGATCGCGATCGACAGCAGCGGTCGGTCGGACGGGGTGGGGGACATAGCGTCGTCTGCCATCGGGTTCATCTGCGATACCGGGTCTAGCGCGTCGCGATCACGAGAACCGGCGCGTCCAGTAGAAGGCGGGCACGAACGCGCGCCCCGGAAAAGGTCGAGCGCCCCGCGCCTGGTCGCGCGCGGGACGCCTTGCCATGTCAAACGGCTGGCGCGAGACGGGCGCGGGCGCGTCGCCAGAAAATGCCGACCGACAGCAGCAGGCCGATCACCGCGCCGCCCGCGGCGAAAACGCTTCGGCGCGGTGCGAGCTTGCGCTCGGCCGGGGTGGCCTCGTCGACGACCTGGATCAGCGAGCCGTCGCGGCTCTCGTCGATGCGGGCCACCTCGTACTGCCTGGAGTACAGCTCGAACAAGGTCTCCTGGTACTTGAAGTCGCGATATTTTCCGATGTAGTCCGGCGAACCCGTCGCCGCGCCCTCGGTCGCCTCCAGCCTCGACAACTGTTCCGTCAACGCCTGCACGAGTTTCTGCTGCTGCTGCACCTGCGGCGAAGAATCGGCCAGCGACGTGCGCATCACCTCCAGCCTGACCTGCGCTGCGGTGAGATTGGCGCGCACGGTCGCATAGCCCTCTGCCGCCGTCTTCGGTTCGGCCCGGAGCGCGCCTGCGGTGAAGCCACTGGCCTCGACCGCCACCTGCGCCTGGACGAGCCGGGTCTTCGTCTCGTTGAGGAGTCGCTCGAAGAACGCGCGGCGTTGCTGTGCCTCGGTGAGCGCCAGGCGCCCGGTCATCTGGCGCAGTTCGTCCACGTACATGTTGGCGATGGCCGCCGCGCGATTGGGGTCGGTGTCGATCACGTCGACGCGTATCAGCCCGTCCTTCTTGCCCGCGGTGATCTGTACGTACTTCTCAAGCTTCTTGCGCGCCTGCTCCTTGAAGTCGGTACCGTACACCTGCTGCAGGTGCATGCGGCGGATGATGTCGTCGGACACCGTGACGCTCTGCAACATCGAGACGTACTGGTCGAGGGAGCTCTTGGTCGACGGTCCGCCCACGATGCTCGAGAGCGCTCCGAGCGACGAGAGGGCGCTCGAGGTCGCGCTCTGCTGCTGTTGCGGCGGGATGAAAAGCGTGCTGGACAGGAATGTCGGCTTGATGGCGTAGCTGGCGGCGTAGCCCAGCGCACCGCAGATCAGGAATGCCCCGAGGATGGCTGGCCACGCCTTGCGCACCTCGGTCGTCACGGCGGCCAGGCGCTGCGAATCGAAACCGGCGCTGGCGGAAACGTAGTCCTCTTCGATGTCGTATTCCGCCATGTCAGAGTCCCAGCGACTTGATGCCGGCCAGGCCGAGCCCGAACTGGTACAGGATCTGCGTCCAGTCCTTGGCACCCTGGACGAAGGTCGCCTTGCCCAGTTCCTCGGGCACGAAGATCGTGTCGCCGGGCTGGACCACGGCCTGGTCGAAGTCGTTGCCGGAATGCCAGAACGACGATCCCTGCTGCGCGCTGATCACCGAGCCGTTGGCGCGCAGCATGAAGCTGCTGTGCTTGTCCGCGCCGCGGGTCGGACCGCCTGCGAGCGCCAGGTATTGTTCGGCCGTGTGGCCCGGTTCGTAGACGAAGCTGCCCGCGTTGAAGACGCTGCCGAAGATGCCGACGGAGTTGGCGCGACTCGGGATGTTGATGTTGTCGCCGTCCTCCAGGGGCAGGTCGGGCAGGTTGGTGGCGTCGGGAAGGATCTGCAGGACCACGCGGCCCGAGGGACGGATCTCGCGCAGGCGATCGAGCAGTCGAGCGCTCGACTGGGCCGTCGCCGCCTGGGTGCTCAGTTCCTCGGTCGACGTGACGCGCTGGTTGGCCTGGTTGCGCGAGATGTCGGTCTCGAGGTCGCGCAGCGCGCGGTCGTAGTTCACCTGCTGGGCCTTGCGCACGCTTTCGCGCGTGAACTCGGTGCCGAACGGGTAGGCGGCCGTCGTCATGCCGCCAGCGGCGCGGATCGCGTCCGAGATACGCGTGCCCGGCGGCAGGATGTAGTCGCCGGGGTGAGCGACCTCGCCCTCGATGCGGATGTGCTCATTCTGCTTGTCGAGCGGCAGGGCCACCGTGATGACGTTGAAGGCGCGGACGACGTCGCCCGTGCCGAGCCGGTCGGCCTCGTGATCGGGCAGCGCGAGTTGCGTCACGCGGCCCGTGGCACGGTCGGACAGGCGCTCGATGGACACGCGGCTGCGGTCGGCGACGGCCGTGAAGCCGCCGGCCATGCGCAGGGCATCGGCCAGCGTCTCGCCGGACTTCAGCTCGTAGATCGCCTGCTGGTTGACGCTGCCGATGATGGCCACCTGGGTGCCTACCGGGCCGACGAAGATCACGTCGTCGGGCTGCACGAGGCGGTCGGTGTCGCGGTCGCCCTTGAGCAGAAGGTCATACAGGTCGAAGGTGGCGACTTCCTTGCCGCCGCGGCGCAGGTGGATGTCGCGGAAGCTGCCTGCCGCCGCGGGGCCGCCGGCGCGCATCATGGCGTGCAGCACCGAGGACAGGCCGTTGACGGTCACCGAGCCGGGACGCTGGATGTAGCCGCTGACGAAGACGCGGATCGCCCGCACCTGGCCCAGCGTGGCCGTGAGCTGGAAGTTCTTGTAGGTCTGGGCCACGCGGCGCGAGATCGTGTCGGCCAGGTCGGCGTTGCGCAGGCCTGCCACGCTGATCGCGCCGATGCGCGGCACGGTGATGCGGCCGGCGCGGTCGACGGTCAGCAGCAGCTCGGCGTCGACCGTGCCCCAGATCGCCAGGCGGATCTCGTCGCCCGGGCGCACGATGTAGTCGCCCGGGACGGACGGCAGCGGGTCCTGCGTCGCGGAGGCGATGGCGTCGTCGGTCACCAGTCCGGCGCCGAAGCGACGCACTTCCTGGGCATTCGGGAGCTGTTGCACGTACTGCTCGAATTCGCCGGGACGATACGGCTCGCGCGGGATGACCAGTTGCGGCTCGACCTGCGAATCGCGCGCGCCGCCGGTCGACGACTGCCGCAGGCGGCTCGACGAGTCGGAGGCGGACGAGCCGGCGTTCGAGTTCGACCCGGCGTTGTTGATCTGCGTGACGTCGGTGCTGCTCTGGGACGTCAGGTCCTGCGAGGTGTTGCCGTTGAACTGCGCCAGGGCGGCTGACGGCCAGGCAAGCATCGCGATCGCACAGGAAGTCGCCAGCAGCGCGGCGATGGCACGCGGCGCGATCGGCGCGGAGGCCGGGGAACGGGACATCGGCATTGAACGGAGTTCGCGGTGATGGATTCGGTGCGGAGCGGCACGCGGCGCGACTCCGATGTGCGAAACGGCCTGCGATGCGGGGCATGGCGGGGACGTCTCGGAAGCGGCGGATTCTAGCCCGCACCGGTTGCTCATCCTGGCGCCCGGACGGCCTGCCACGCGTCTTTCATCCGTACAAGCGATAATGGCGGTTCATGACAGATGCCCCACAAGCCCAGGTCCCGGCTCAAACGGACCAAACCCCTGAGCAGAAAGCACCGGCTCCGGCCCGTTTCGACACCCTGCCGCTCGACCCCAAGCTGCTGCGCGCCGTCGCAGACCAGGGCTACGCCTTCATGACGCCCATCCAGGCGAAGGCGATCCCCCTGGTGCTCGAAGGCCGTGACGTGATGGGTGCCGCCCAGACCGGCACCGGCAAGACGGCCGCGTTCTCGATCCCGCTGCTGCAGAAGATGATGCGCCACGAGACGGCCAGCGTCTCGCCCGCGCGCCACCCGGTGCGAGCGCTCGTGCTGGCGCCCACGCGCGAGCTGGCCGACCAGGTCGCGCAGAACATCAAGGCCTACGCCAAGCACTCCAACCTG
>FSZK01000179.1_pt1 | contig 18924 bp, 17 predicted proteins | sample 1638791 | NCBI WGS metagenome assembly FSZK01 (sample SAMEA3914813, study PRJEB12502) | metagenome | biome: forest; material: soil | place: Canada | collected 2011-07-07 | depth 0.3 m | reverse complement strand
CACCGGCAGCAGCGGTTCGGCCTTCTCGGCCCATTCGACCAGCTTCAGGCCGGGCGCGCCGAACAGGTCGCGCAGGCCGGCGTCCTCCCATTCCTGCGGGTCGTCGAAGCGGTAGAAGTCGAAGTGCGAGACGGCCAGCGCGGGCAGCTCGTACGTCTCGACGACCGCGTACGTAGGGCTCTTCACGCGGCCCTCGACGCCCAGCGCCTGCAGCAGGTGGCGCACGAAGGTGGTCTTGCCGGCGCCCAGCGGGCCCTCGAGCTCGACGAAGGCGTCGTGCAGCGCGGGCGACGCGGCGAGCGCGCGCGCAGTCGCGGCGCAGGCGGCCTCGTCGGGCCAGTCGGTGCGGGATGTTCCTAGAATCTGCGGATGCTGCTGCGTCATGACGTCGGGGATGACCCTCGGGGAATCGCTCTCTTGCAGCGCCTGGAAGGCTGGGCGCTCGAGCTCGGATTCTCACAGATCGGCGTCGCGGAGGTGGATCTCGGCGACGCCGAGGACGGCCTGCGCGCGTGGCTCGAGGCCGGCTTCCACGGCAGCATGGCGTACATGGCCTCGCATGGCATGAAGCGCGCCCGGCCCACCGAGCTGCATCCCGGCGTGCTGCGGGTGATCACGGCGCGCATGGACTACCTGCCCGCCACGCGCGGCCTCGACTGGCAGCTCGCCGAGGAGGCCCGGCTGCGGCGCCCGGGCGAGGCGGTCATCTCGATGTACGCCCGCGGCCGCGACTATCACAAGGTCCTGCGCAACCGCCTGCAGAAGCTGGCCGAGCGACTGGCCGACGAGATCGGCCCGCTGGGCCACCGCTGCTTCACCGATTCGGCGCCGGTGATGGAAGTGGAACTCGCCACCCGCTCGGGCCTGGGCTGGCGCGGCAAGCACACGCTGACGCTGTCGCGCGACGCCGGCTCGATGTTCTTCCTCGGCGAGCTGTTCGTCGACATCGCGCTGCCGCTGACCCGCGCCGCCGAGCCGCACTGCGGGCGCTGCACGGCGTGCATCGACGTCTGCCCCACGCAGGCCATCGTGGCGCCGCAGCGGCTGGACGCGCGGCGCTGCATCTCCTACCTGACCATCGAGAGCGACGCGCCGATCCCGCTGGAATTCCGCCGCGCGATCGGCAACCGCATCTACGGCTGCGACGACTGCCAGGTGGCCTGCCCCTGGAACAAGTATGCGCAGCGCAGCAAGCTGCCCGACTTCGACGAGCGCGCCGACCTCGCCGCGCCGTCGCTGCTCGCGCTGTGGGCGTGGAGCGAGGCGGAGTTCCTGCGCCGCACCGAGGGCTCGCCGATCCGCCGCATCGGCCACGCGCGCTGGCGTCGCAACCTGGCGGTGGCGCTCGGCAACGCGCTGCACGCGGGCGAGCCGCGCGCGCCCATCGAGGCCGCGCTGCGCGCCGCGCTGCCCGACGCGTCGCCCCTGGTCGCCGAACACATCGCGTGGGCCCTGTCGTCCGCGCCGGCGCCTGGCGCGTTGAACGGGTGAGGGGCCGTTCGCGGCACCGCCGAAGGAATCGATGATGTCCACCCACTCCTGGCGCGCGATCGCGCACCGCTCGGCCGCCGGCCTGCGCGCCCTGGTCCAGGGCCTGCTGGCCTTGGCGCTGATCGCACTCGCCGCGCTCGCGTTCGCGCCCGTGGCCCATGCGGCGGCGACGACGCGCCCGTCCTGCGAAGGCCGCGCGGCTTGAGCGACGCAGCGCCCGCCAAGGCCCGCGCGAAGGCGCCCGCGTCCGCGCCCGAGGCCGCGCCGTCCGCGACGCTGCAGCGCAGCCAGGCCCTGGTCGACCGCTTCCTCGATGCCCTGTGGCTGGAGGACGGCCTCGCGAAGAATTCGCTGGCGGCCTACCGGCGCGACCTCGCGCTGTTCGCCGCCTGGCTCGCCGGCGACGCCGCGCGCGACCTGGCGCAGGCGCGCGCGATCGACGTGCAGGGCTACATGCTGGCGCGCCACGCGCAGGGCAAGGCGACCAGCGCCAACCGGCGGCTGGCGGTGTTCCGTCGCTTCTACCGCTGGGGGCTGCGCGAGCGCCTGACGACCGAGGACCCGACGCTCAAGCTGCGCCCGGCGCGCCAGGCGATGCGGGTGCCCAGGACCCTCAGCGAGGCGCAGGTCGACGCGCTGCTGGGCGCGCCGGCGGTCGACACCCCGCTGGGCATGCGCGACCGCGCGATGCTCGAGCTGATGTACGCGAGCGGCCTGCGCGTGAGCGAGCTGGTCGAGCTGAAGCTGGTGAACCTGAGCCTGGCGGACGGCGTGGTGCGCGTGACGGGCAAGGGCAGCAAGGAGCGCCTGGTGCCGTTCGGCGAGGAGGCGCGGCGCTGGCTGGAGGACTGGCTCGACGCGTCACGCGCCGACGTGCTCGAGGGCCGGCGCAGCGACGCGCTGTTCGTCACCGTGCGCGGGTCGGGAATGACGCGCCAGATGTTCTGGAACCTGGTCAAGAAGTACGCGTTCGCGGCCGGCATCCACCAGCCCATCTCGCCACACACCCTGCGCCACGCGTTCGCGACGCACCTGCTCAACCACGGCGCCGACCTGCGCGCCGTGCAACTGCTGCTGGGCCACGCCGACATCTCGACGACGACCATCTACACCCACGTGGCGCGCGAACGCCTGCGCCAGCTGCACGCGCAGCACCATCCGCGCGGGTGACGGTGCGCCACCTCAGTGGTGGATCCAGGTGTAGATCGTGGTGCCGCGGGCGTCAAAGTCCTTCAGCGTGATCGTGCCCATCGACGGGCCGCTGACGGCCAGGCCGGTGGTCGCCTTCAGCACGTCGGCGAGATCGAAGCTGAACGTCACGGGCTTGGCGTCCACCTTCAGCTGCGCGACCGGCTGGCCGTCGTAGCCGCCGATCATCGCCAGCGAATAGCCACTGGCCTCCAGCGCGGAAGCGAAGCCGGCCTGCGTGAGCTGCGTCGAGCCGGTGCTGCTGGAGAACGCCGCGGCCAGGCCGCTGGACAGGTTGTTGTTGCTGTCGCCCGAGCCGGTGAGGCCGGCCAGGATCGAGCCGTCGGCGCCGCGCACGCTGCGCATCTCGTCGTCGCCCAGCGGGCGCGGCGTGGCCAGCGCGGCGGTGGCGGACAGCAGGGTCGCCGCGAGGGCGAACAGGGCGCGGGAAAGAGGGGATCGGCAGTGCATCGGACGCTTCCTTCTGGGAGGAGTCCAATGTGCCGACGCCAGGTTTTCGCGATGGCCGGATGAAGGGGCCGCGAGCCCCGTTTCAGCGGCTCAAGTCGGCACCCCCCGCTGCCGATGGGGGAGGCCGGACGCGAGCCCGGCGCGGCGGCCGGATGCGGCGGCGGCCAGCGCCAGCAGGGCGATCGTCGCGGCGCCGGCGTCCAGCGCGCGCTGCAGCCCGGCCCGCGTCGCCACCGCCCCCAGCGTCAGCGCGATCGCGCCCATCATCAGGTAGCCGACCAGGTACACGGCCGACAGCGTGCCGGCCCGATGGCGCGCCGGGGCGTGGGCGTTGATGAGCGTCAGCCCGCCCAGGAACAGCAGGCTGTAGCCGACGCCCGACAGCGTCGAGGCGAGCAGGAACAGCGACAGCGAGCGCTGCGTGGCGGCCAGCAGCAGCAGGCCCAAGGCGAGCAGCGCCGAGGCGGCGCCGGCGTCGATCGCGCGCGGCCCGCTCACGCGCCGGGCGACGACCGCCGTCACGCCCGTCGCCAGCGCGAGCAACGTCAGCACCGCCCCGTTGACCGCCGCGTTGGACGAGCCCACCAGGTCGCGCGCGATCTGGGCACCCAGCGACAGCATCAGCGCGCACAGCGCATAGCCCGCCGTCACCGCCGTGGCCGAAGCGGTGAACACGCGCCGCAACGCGCGCGGCACGGCCAGCGATGCGGGACGCCACGCCGGCGCGGTCGCCCGCGCCGCCGCATCGGGCCGCGGCAGGAACCACACGAACGAGAGCAGGGTGGCGAGGACGCCCGCCAGCACGATGAAGTTGAGGTGCAGCGGCCAGGGCGCGTACTGGATCAGCACGCCGCCCAGCAGCATCGCCAGGGCCATCCCGCTCGCCGTCGCGGCCGTCGCCACCACGTTGGCACGCGCCTGCTGCCCCGGGGCGCTGAACTCGACCAGCGCCGCCGTCGCCGGCCCGGCCGACAGCCCGACGCCAAGGCCCATCAACGCCCGGCCCGCGAAGAGCCACGCCACCCCCGGCGCTGCGGCGAACAGCAGCACGCCCGCGAGCGAGGCGGAGATGCCCGCCAGCAGCACGACGCGCCGCCCCACCCGGTCGGACAGGTTGCCGAACACCAGCAGCGTGAGCACCACCAGCACCGGGTAGACCGCGAACATGCCGGTCGTCGCGAGCGCCGTGAGATGCCAGCGCGCGGCGTACAGCGGGTAGGTCAGCGCGGGCGCCGCGCTGGTCCACAGCGTGTGGGCGACGGCCGCGGCGGCCACGCGGAACGCGGCGGCCCGGCGCAGTTCGAGGCGCGCGGCGAGGGCGGTTGGGCGCATGCGGGACTCCTTGGACAACCGTGACCATGAAATCAGTATGGACGACCGTATTAGACGCGTCAACGAAAAAATACGACCGTACGCATTCGTTCAGTGGCGCGGGCTCGGACGCACCAGGATGCGGTCGAAGAGCAGCCGGGCGAAGCGTTCGACCGGCGCCGGATCGCGCTGCACCCGGGCCAGCAGGTTGGCGCCCTGGACGTTGGCGATGACGAACGCCGCGAGCTCGTCGCAGTCCGTCTCGGCCACCAGCTCCCCCGCCTCGACGGCGGCGCGCAGGCAACGCGCGATGGCGTCCTGGATCTGGCCGAACACCTCGACCAGGCGTTCGCGGATCAGCTCGCTCCAGTCGCTCGCCTCGGCGCTGAAGTTGCCCAGCAGGCAGCCGCTGCGCATGCCGCGCCGCACGATCTTGTCGTGGTGGTGGGCGAGGTAGGCGCGCAGGCGCTCGAGCGGCGCCAGCGCCTCGTTGCCCAGCGTCTGCGCGATGCGCTCCATCGCCTCGGCGGCGTACAGCGCGATCACCTCCAGCCCGAACGCCTCCTTCGAGACGAAGTGGTTGGTGAACGAGCCCTGCGGCACGCCCGCGGCCTGCACGATGTCGCGCACGCTGGCGCCCCCGAAGCCGCGCTCGTGGACCACCTGCATGCCGACCTGGAGCAGCTTCTCGCGATGGGAGGGTTTGGGCATGACTGAAATAATACACTCGTCCATATTGCCCATCAACCGCCCGCGCCCGCGGACAATCGCGCCGCCATGGACCACACCTTCCTGTCTGCCTTCATCCTGCTGCTGCTGGTGCTCGACCCGTTCGGCAGCCTGCCGCTGTTCGTCACCATCCTGAGCCCGGTCGCCCCCGAGCGCCGCACGCGCGTGGCCGTGCGCGAGGTGCTGATCGCGTTCGGCGTGCTGCTGGCGTTCATGGTGTCGGGGCAGGGCTTCCTGACGGTGATGCACCTGTCGGAGCGGTCGCTGGAGGTGGCCGGCGGGGTGATCCTGATCATCATCGCGATCCGCATGATCTTCGGCGGCGGCGAGGCCTACGGCGCCGACATCGGCCAGCGCGAGCCGTTCATCTTCCCGCTGGCGGTGCCGCTGCTGGCCGGGCCGTCCGCGATGGCCACCGTGCTGCTGCTCGCCTCGCGCCAGCCCGAGCACCTGCTCACGTGGATCGGCGCGCTGACCGCCGCCTTGGCCGTCAGCGGCGTGGTGCTGCTGTCGGCCGACGGCATCCGCCGCGTGCTGGGCGCCTCGATGGTCGCGGCCATCGAGAAGCTGATGGGCCTCGTGCTCACCGCCGTGGCCACCGAGATGATCCTCGCCGGCCTGAAGCGCTACTTCATCGGCGACTTGTGAGACGTCGGGCGGCACCGCCCGGCATCCAGGACAACCCGTAGACCGGTCCACGGTGGCACGGAGCTTGCGAACGGTCGTTCGATGCTCATCCACCTATTGATTGCCGTCGGCGCCTGCCCGGCCCGCGAACCCCGTCCCGGGGCCCGCCATGCGCGCCTGCGCCCTCCGTCGCGCGGCGCCGTTGTCCGCGCCTGACCGCTCCCCCCGAGTTCCCTGACCCGCCGCTGGCGCCACGAGCGCCAGGCGGCGGCACGACCCTGTCCACCACCACCATCCCCGAGAGGAGGGACGCCATGTCCAGAAAGATCGCCCTTGCCGGAGTCGCATCCGGTCTTGCCTGCTTCCTGCCCCTGACCGCCCTGGCGCAGGCCGCGGCCACCGCGGCCGGCCCCGCCGCGTCCGCGCCCGCCGAGGACTTCACCCGCGTCATCATCACGGCGCAGAAGCGCAAGGAAGACATCCGCGAGGTGCCGCTGAGCGTGTCCGTGCTGACCGCCGAACAGCTCACGGCCAACCAGATCAACAACGTGGAGGACCTGACGCGCAATATCCCGAACGTGTCGTTCACGTCGCAGGGCGGCCCGGGTCTGGGCACCGTGGAGATCCGCGGCGTCAGCTCGCAGGCCGGCGCGGCCACGGTCAGCACCTACCTGGACGACGTCTCGCTGACGACCCGCAACCTGTACAGCCAGGGCAGCGCCGAGCCGCGTTTCTTCGACATCCAGGACATCGAGATCCTGCGCGGCCCGCAGGGCACGCTGTACGGCGCGAGCTCGCTGGGCGGCACGATCAAGTACATCAGCAAGCAGCCGGATGCGAAGCATCTCTCGGGCAGCGCGACGGTCGAGGTCTCGACGACCGAGCACGGCGGCACCAACTACCAGGCCGAGGGCGTGATCAACCTGCCGCTGGTCAAGAACGCGGTGGCCCTGCGCATCGGCGTGCAGACCGGGCACGACAGCGGCTGGGTCGACCAGGTCAGCCCGACCACGCTGGCCGTGATCAAGAAGGGCATCAACAGCAGCCGCTGGGACGTCCTGAAGATGTCGCTGAAGGCGGACCTCGCCGGCGGCTGGAGCCTGACGCCGGCGCTGTTCGCGCAGTACTACCGCACTGACGACATCGCCGCCACCTACGCCACGGTCGGCACCTACCAGTACGCCCCGAGCGCGCCGAACGCCAACCCGCCGGCGCTGGGCGCGTTCCAGACCAGCAAGATCGTGCGCGAACCGGGCAACGACCGCCTGGTCGTGCCGAGCCTGACGGTCAACGGCGACGTCGGCGTCGGCGACCTCACCGCGGTGTTGAGCGGCTACAAGCGCCGCTTCGACCGTGTCCAGGACGGCACGTCGGTCAACTCCAGCTACCTGGCCTCGCTGATCACCGTCGATCCGGTCGCCTACCCGAACAGCTCGTCGCTGCGGGACACGGTCAACGGCCTGCCGTCTGCCGTCGAACTGCAGAACAACGTCGACCAGACCTCGCTCGAGGTGCGCGTCACCTCGAAGGACTACGATCCGAACCGCAGCCCGTTCACCTGGGTCGGCGGCGCGTACGTCTCGCAGTCGCGCACGCAGGTGTTCGACAACGAGCCCGTGTTCGGCATCAACAAGGCGTTCCAGGATGCCGGCGAGGACATCAACGACTCGGCCGCGTTCGCCGACTCGTTCACCGGCGCCTTCACCGGCGACAACTCGTACTACAGCGCGCGCCACTACAAGGACAAGCAGGACTCCGTCTTCGGCGAACTGACGTACCACGTGCTGCCCAGCCTCAGCGCCACGGTGGGCCTGCGCGTGCTGAGCGCATCGCAGCACTTCACGCGCGAGGGCGGCTTCTACTTCGCCGGCGACCCGCCGGTCGACGCGGCGATCGACACCAAGGCCCATGCCACCACGCCGCGCCTGGCGCTGAACTGGGTGCTGAGCCCCGAGGCCTCGCTGTACGCCAACATCGCCAAGGGCTTCCGCCTGGGCGGCGCCAACCGGCCGGTGCCGCTCAGCGACGGCGTGAAGGAAGACCTCGCCAACCTGCACATCACCGGCGACCCCGCCAAGACCTTCGCGCCCGACAGCCTGTGGAGCTACGAGGGCGGCACCAAGCTCAACCTGCTGGACCGCCGCGTCAGCCTGAACCTGGCCGCGTTCTACATCGACTGGAAGAACATCCAGCAGGACGTCAACCTGCCGATCTCGGGCTTCGACTACGAGACCAACGTCGGCGACGCGACCAGCTACGGCGTCGAGGCCGAGCTGCGCGCCAAGGTCACGCCCAGCCTGACCGTGACGAGCTCGTTCGGCGTCACGCACGCCACGTTCTCGTCCGACCAGCCGTCGCTGGGCTACGCGGACGACGCGCTGACGCAGCTCAACGTGCGCAAGGGCGACCAGGTGCAGGGCGTGCCGCGCTACAGCGGCTCGCTGGGCTTCGACTACACGACCGAGCTGAGCGCCGGCGTGGGCGGCTTCATCCGCGGCAACGGCCAGTGGACGGGTTCCAGCCGCGGCTCGCTGTCGCGCAAGAGCACCGACCTGCACCGCGCCGGCTACTTCACGGCCGATGCCAGCACCGGCGTCAACTTCGACCGCTGGGAGTTCAGCCTGTTCGTGAAGAACCTGACCGACAACCGCACGATCATCCAGCGCCCGGCGGTCCAGTTCCTGCCGGAGCAGTACCAGCTGCGCCCGCGCACGATCGGGCTGTCCGGCAACTACGAGTTCTGAGGCCCGGCGTTCTCCGCGAACGGGGCGCGACGGCAGCGATGCCGTCGCGCCTCTTTTTCATGGCGCCGCCGCTTGGTGCGCCGATGCACCGAAACGACACGCGCGGCACACATCGCTTCACCGCCGCTGCACGTACCATGACGGGGTGAACACGCTCAGACAACGCGCCCTCGCCGTCCTCCTCGAAACCGAACCCGCGCGCAAGGCCGCGCTCGCCCGGGCGCTCGACGCGCACGAGGGCATCGGCGCCGACGCGCACATTGCCGAGCCCGCCGGCATCCCGGGCCGGCCGGCCCGGCCGGAGCTCGTGGCGCACACGGAGGTCCGCCAGCGCTCGGTCGGCACGCCCGCGGGGCTCGCGGCGCTCATGCACGCGCTGGCGCACATCGAGTTCAACGCGATCAACCTGGCGGTCGACGCGATCTGGCGCTTCCCCGGCCAGCCCGATGCGTTCTACCTCGACTGGATGCTGGTGGCGCGCGAGGAGGCCTTCCATTTCGGGCTGCTGGCCGACCGGCTGGTGGAGCTGGGCCACGCGTACGGCGACTTCCCCGCGCACAACGCGCTGTGGGACATGGCCGAGAAGACCAGGCACGACCTGCTCGCGCGCATCGCGCTCGTGCCGCGCACGCTGGAGGCGCGCGGGCTCGACGCGTCGCCGGCCATCCGCAGGAAGCTGGCGGGCGCGGGCGACCAGCGCGGCGCGGAGATCCTGGACATCATCCTGCGCGACGAGATCGGCCACGTGCGCATCGGCAACCACTGGTACGGCGTGCTGTGCGCCCAGCGCGGGCTGGAGCCGGTCGCCACCTACGCCGAGCTCGCGCGCACGCACGGCGCGCCGCGCCTGCGCGGGCCGTTCAACCTCGAGGCACGGCGGGCCGCCGGGTTCAGCGAGCAGGAGCTGTTGAGCCTGGGCTGATCGTCCCCATGTGGGGAGCACGGCGGCGCGTCATGCGTCACGGCGGTCGGCGCGAATGCCGGCCCGTCCCTAAAATCATGGCTTTGCGTGCCGCGTCGGATGCCGACCGGGCCGCTGCCTTCCTTCATCCGGAGAATCCATGGCCCTCTACCGAATCGGCGACGACGCTCCGCGCGTGGCGGCGGACGCCTGGGTGGCCGAGTCCGCCACGGTCCTCGGCCGGGTCGAGCTGGGCGCGGGCGCGAGCGTCTGGTACGGCGCGGTCCTGCGCGGCGACAACGAGTGGATCACCGTCGGCGAGCGCACCAACGTCCAGGACGGCAGCGTGCTGCACACCGACCTGGGCTCGCCGCTGTCGCTGGGCGCCGACGTCACCATCGGCCACCAGGCGATGCTGCACGGCTGCACGGTGGGCGACAACTCGCTGATCGGCATCCAGGCGGTGGTGATGAACGGCGCGCGCATCGGCCGCAACTGCATCGTCGGCGCCGGTGCGCTGGTCACCGAGGGCAAGCAGTTCCCCGACAACTCGCTGATCGTCGGCAGCCCCGCCAAGGCCGTGCGCACGCTGACCGACGAGCAGGCCGCGGGGCTGCGCTTCGCCGCCGCCCAATACGTGCGCAACGCCGCGCGCCATCGCGACACCGTCGTGCGCATCGATGCGCCCGGCACCGACCACTGAAGAAGTCCTTCCATGAGCGATCTCCACAAATTCCTGTTCGAAGGCCTGCCGGTGCGCGGCATGCTGGTGCGCCTCACCGACAGCTGGCAGGAGGTGCTCGAGCGCCGCGCCGCCAGCGGCGCGTGGCCGCTGCCGGTGCGCGACACGCTGGGCCAGATGGCCGCCGCGGCCGTCTTGATGCAGGCCAACCTGAAGTTCAACGGCGCCCTGATCCTGCAGGTGCACGGCGACGGTCCGGTAAAGGTGGCGGTGGCCGAGGCGCTGTCCGACCTGCGCTTCCGCGTCACCGCCAAGGTGCAGGGCGACGTACCGCCCGACGCGCGCTTCGTCGACCTGGTCAACCGCGACGGCCAGGGCCGCTGCGCGATCACGCTCGACCCGCAGGACCGCCAGCCCGGCCAGCAGCCCTACCAGGGCGTGGTGCCGCTGGAGTCGCCGGGCGAGGGCTCGGTGGGCGACGTCGCGACGATGCTGGAGCACTACATGCGCCAGTCCGAGCAGCTCGAGACCCACATCGTGCTGGCGGCCAACGGCGAGGCGGCCTGCGGGCTGCTGATCCAGCGCCTGCCGGGCGAGGGCGTCAACAACCTGGCCGGCGAGCAGGGCGCCGAGGTCGACGAGGACGCCTTCAACCGCATCGCCATGCTGGCGGCGACGCTCAAGCCCGACGAGCTGCTCACGCTGGACGCGACCACCATCCTGCAGCGCCTGTTCTGGGAGGAGCAGGTGCGCGTCTTCGAGCCGCAGGTGCCGCGCTTCGCCTGCAGCTGCTCGGCCGACCGCGTGCGCAACATGCTGCGCAACCTGGGCCGCGACGAGGCCGAATCCATCCTGGCCGAGCGGCCCGACATCGAGATCGCCTGCGATTTCTGCGGCGCCCAGTACCGCTTCGACAAGGTGGACGTCGGCGCGCTGTTCGCGCCCACGGCCGTGCCGGGCGCCGCGCCGCACGTGCACTGAGGGCAGGGCGGCCGACCACTCGTCCGGCCCAGCCAACCGTTCGGGCAGCGCCCGCCCGCGGGCGCCCGTCGGCCGTGTAGTCTTCAATCGGGGCTCTGGCCAATGAGCCACGCCAGCCGGCGGCGCAGGTCGCTGCGGGCGGCGTGGCGGGTGTCCAGCGCCACCGGATGCTTGCGGCCGCCCGTGCGGGCGGTCTTTCCCGACCCGGAAGCCAGTGTCGTCCTGCCCGTCGCATCCGCGCCGGCGCGGCGCCGGCGTCCCCTCTCTCGAGACGACCGATGACCCCCTCGCGAACCGACCGCCCCGCGCCGCTGCGCCGCATGCGTGGCTTCACGCTGATCGAGCTGATGGTCACCATCGCGATCATCGGCATCCTCGCGCGCATCGCGCTGCCCGCGTACATGAACTACGTGACGCGCGGCAAGCTGGTGGCGATGACCAACACGCTGGCCGGTCAGCGCACGGCCATGGAGCAGTTCTACCAGGACAATCGCCAGTACACGACGGTCGGCTCGGGGACGTCCGCCATCTCGAGCCCGTGCGGCACGATCGCGTACACCAACTACTCGCTGACCTGCAGCGCGACGTCGTCGACCTACACGCTCACGGCCACGGGCAGCGCCGGCTCCATCAGCGGCGCGGCCTACACCGTCACGAACAGCAACGGGATGGCCACCACGTCGTTCCCGACCGCCTGGGGCGGCACGACCACCCTGCCGGCCAACGCGTCCTCCTGCTGGCTGATGCGCAAGGGGGATTCGTGCTGATCTGCCGGCGCCCACGGCCCGGCTTCTCGCTGCTTGAGCTGATGGTGGTGCTGGCCATCATCGGTTTCCTGACGGCGCTGGGCCTACCGGCCGTCGGCAACTGGATGGGCGACACCCGCCTGCGCGCCGCCGCGGAATCGCTGGCCAACCAGGTGCGTCTCGCGCAGGCCATGGCCGTGTCGCGCAATCGCGTGGGCGTCATCGTGCTGACCAACTCGACGCCGGCCTACAACGCCACGCCGGTCGCCAACGGCACCGGCTGGTTCGTCGTGCTGGATCCGCTGTCCAGCGAGACGCTGGACGGCACCGCGATGCTCTACAGCTCCACCGAGGCCCGCCAACACGGGGTCAGCATCAACGGCCCCGCGATGGTGTGCTTCAACTCCCTGGGCCAGCAGACCGTCAACCTGACGACGGCGCTGAATGCCTCGGTCACCTGCGCGACGCCCGGCACGGACGACACCTCGCCCAGCTACTACGAACTGAGCCGCACCGGCGCCCAGCGCAAGTTCCGCGTGCTCGTGTACTCGGGCGGTCGCGTGCGCATGTGCGACGCGGCCAAGACCCTGTCCACCACCAACCCGGACGGCTGCCCATGACCGCCTGCTCGTCACGGCGCCGCCGCGCGGCGTTCGGCTTCACGCTGATCGAGGTGCTGGTCTCGATCCTGATCTTCAGCATCGGCGTCCTCGGCGCCATCGCGATGCAGGCGAAGCTGCAGAAGGCTTCCGTGCAGAACGGCGATCGCGCCCGCGCGTCGATGCTGGCCGACGAGATGAGCTCGCTGATGTGGGCCCGGCAGACGACCAATCCGGCAGCCGCCGCGCTGGCGACCGACTACGCCAACTGGCAGACGCGCGTCTCGGCGACCACCGCGAACGGGCTGCCGAACGGGTCCGGCACGGTCAGCTACAACGCGACGACCAAGGTCTCCACCATCACGATCACGTGGCGCCCCACCTCCATGGCCAGCACCGACACCGCCAACTCCTTCGTCACTTCGGTGGTGATCCCATGACCCGCCTGCGCCAATCCGGTGTGACGATCATCGAGATGCTGATCGCGATGCTGATCGGCTCCATGCTGGTCATCGCGGTGATGCTGGTGCTCGGGGGCATGGCCAACGGCACGAACGTGCGTCCCGGTGCCGAGGGCTCGCGCCGCTCGCTGGGCTCGATGGCCGACCTCGACCAGTCCGCGTCGATCGCGATGTTCCAGGTCGACAAGTGGACGCGCAGCGCCGGCACCGGTCTCGGCCAGACCGTCAAGTCGCCCAACACGTACTCGTACGCCTACGGCTGCAAGCTGTTCGCGGCCAAGAGCGGCACCCAGCTGCTGCCCGCCGGCACGCTGCCGGCGCCGTTCGCCTCGATCGTGCCCAGCGCGACCGCGGGCGAGTTCCGCCTGTTGCCCGCCCTGATCATCCCCGGCGGCACCACGCCGAACATGACCAGCGCGGTCAGCAACCACACGTCCGACGTCCTGGTGCTGATGTCCTCGGGCAACGGCTACGGCGAGGTCCCGCTGCTGTTCACGTCGACGGCGACCAGCTCGGCGCTGACCGTGCCCAACACGACGGCGTTCTCCGGCACCAACGTCAGCAACCTGGCGCTGATCTCCGATTCGCAGCCGGCGACGTCCACCACCGTCGCCAACTGCATGGTGACGCAGGTGAACCTGGGCACCGCCAACACCGGCGCCGGCACCTCGATCCCGCTGGGCGGCAGTTGGGCGACGGCCACCATCGGCTCGGGCCTGGTGTCCCAGGCGGTGGCCAGCTACTCGTCGAGCGCCACCGTGCTGGACCTGGGCGACCCGTCCTCCACATCCACGCAGCCGCCGTCGTTCCAGGTGATCGGCGTCGGCGACAACGACACGCTCTACGCGTACGACCTGCTCAACATCCGTTCGCCGCAGTTGCAGGCCAAGGGTCAGAACGTGTTCGAGCTGCACGCGCTGTACGGCGTGGACACGACCGGCGACGGCGTGGTCGACAGCTGGGTCTCCGCCGGTTCGGGCAGCTACACGGTGGCCAGCCTGACGTCCGGCACGATCGCCGCCTCCAGCGTGATCAAGTCGATCAAGGCGGTGCGCATCGGGCTGATCCTGCGCACCGACCTGCCCGAGGCGAGCGCCGTCACGACGTCGAACACGCTCACGCTGTTCTCCGACCTCGCGGCCTCGTCACTGTCGTACACGCGCACCTTGTCGGGCTCCGAGCTGAACTACCGGTATCGCACCGTCGAGGCGACGATCCCGATCCGCAACAACTCCTTCTGATCCGAGGATGGCCACGATGTCCTTTCCGCGCAGCTCCGCCCCGCGCCGGCGCGTCCCGCGCATGCGCCCGGCGCAGCGAGGCGTCATCCTCGTCATCACGCTCGTCGCGATGGTGGTGCTGCTGGTGGGCCTGGCGGCCATCCTGCGCACCGTCGACACCTCAAGCCTGGTCGTCGGCAACCTGGCGTTCCGGCGCGACCTCACCAACCGGGTCGAGCAGGCGATCGCCGCGGCCAAGGTGACGTTGCAGACCTCCAGCTTCGACTTCACCACCGATGCGATGTCGTCGTCGCACTATTCGGCGGTCAAGCTCGCCAACGGCGCCACCGGCGTTCCCGCGATCCTCGACAGCAGCAGCTACGCCAGCACCGTCGGCTCCGACATCACCGACAGCAGCGTCACCGGCGACTCCTCCGTCGCCTTCCGCTACGTGATCGACCGCCAGTGCAAGGCCAGCACGACGACGTTCTCCACGGCGTCCTGCGAATACATCACCTTCAGCAGCACCACGGGCGGCTCGGCGCAGCTGTCCAGCGGCAGCCGCCACATCGCGGACACGTCGTTGCCCATCTATCGAATCAGCGTGCGGGTCACCGGACCGCGCAACAGCGTGGCCTATTTCCAGACCACCTACGTCATCAAGTGAGGTGATCCCCATGATGCAGATCTCCCGGGCTTGCCGCGCCCTGGCCGCCCTGGCGGCGACGGCCGTCCTGCTGGCCTCCGCCCCGCCGGCGATGGCCGACGTCACCCTGGCCGATGCCCCGCTGTTCACGACGATCACGGTGCCAGGCAACCTGTTGCTGGCGCTGTCGGTGGAATATCCGACGGCCAGTACCTCGGCCTATCCGGCCACCACGGCGTACACGAGCAGCTCGACCTACCTCGGCTATTTCGACCCCGCGAAGTGCTACACGTACAACTACTACAACGCGTCCACGAGCGGGACTGCCGACTACACCAAGAGCTACTTCGTTCCTGACAGTGCCGCCACCAGCAACGTGTGCTCCGGCTCCACGCTGTGGAGCGGCAACTGGCTCAACTGGGCGTCCATGCAGTCGCTGGATGAATTCCGCTGGGTGCTGACCGGCGGCAACCGGTCCGTCGATTCGTCCACGCAGACCATCCTGACGAAGACGTACCACTCGGGCCAGGACTCTTCCAGTGCCGCGGCCAAGGCCATCACGGGGTCGAGCCTGGTCTCGGGCGCGACGGCGCTCTCGAGCTGGACCACCGTGAACTCGCGCATCTCCGGATTCGGCATCCGGATGATGATCTCGAACTGCACCAACGCCACTGCCACGGCCGACTTCAACCCGGCGAACACCGCCGACCTCAGCTGCAGCACGAGCAACTCGCACGCGCCGGTGGCGTACGCGCTCTACATGAACGTGCAGGTCTGCGCCAGCGCCGCCCTGAAGGAGAGCAACTGCGTCCTCTACGGCTCCGTCTACAAGCCGGAAGGCCTGATGCAGACGTATTCGAGCAAGCTGCGCTATTCGGCCATGGGCTACCTCAACGACGGCAACGTGCTGCGCGACGGCGGCGTGCTGCGGGCCGGCATGAAGTACATCGGTCCGACCCAGCCGGTGCCCGGATCGACGGCGATCAGCAACTCTGTAAACGAATGGGACGGCACCACCGGGATCATGGGCGCGAACCCGAACTCGGCGGACGCCAACTCCACGGCCGCCGCGGCGGTCACCGCGGGCGCCGCGACCACGTTCACGATCACGCAGAGCGGCGTGATGAACTACCTGAACAAGTTCGGCTACAAGGCGTCCTCCTACAAGCAGTACGACCCGGTCAGCGAGCTCTACTACGCGGCCATCCGCTACTTCAAGAACCAGGGCAACGTCACCACCTACAGCGACCTCACCGGAGGCACCGCCGCCAACATCAACACCTGGCTGGACGGCTTCCCGGTGATCACGAACTGGACCGACCCGATCGTCTATTCCTGCCAGAAGAACTTCATCCTCGGCATCGGCGACGTCAACACCCACCGCGACACCAACCTGCCCGGAAGCACGCTCTGGTCGGCCTCCAACACCGCCGGCCAGGAACCCGCGCAACCGGGCGAGGTGACTTCCGACAGCACCGTCAACGTCGACACCGCCACCGACATGGTCGGCAAGCTCGAGAACGGCGGCACCACGCTGGGCAGCACCCTGATCAGTACGGGCCGCTACGACGGCTACTACATCGCGGGCCTCGCCTACGACGCGCATACCAAGGACATCCGCAGCGACCTGGCGGACGCGCAGACCATCAGCACCTACTGGCTGGACGTGCTGGAGAACACGACCTACATCAGCAAGAACGAGTACTACTACGCCACCAAGTACGGCGGCTTCACGCTGCCGGACAACGTTCTGCCCTCTGGCGCGACGTACAACAGCAGCAAGGCCACGCTGGTGCCGTACTCGTCGTCCAACGCGACGAACACGCTGACCACCAGCACCGGCTCCATCTCGTTCGCGCTCAACACCAGCAACAGCAACACGATGTGGCATACCAACGCCGATCGTTGCAGTGGCGCGAGCCTGTGCGCGAGCACCAACACAAGCGGCGACTACCGGCCCGACAACTACTTCACCGCCGCCAACGCCGACGGGATGAAGACCTCGCTCACGGCGGCCTTCCAGAAGATCGCCGCCGAGGCGTCGCCGGCCAACAGCGCGTCGATCTCGACGCCCACCATCAACACCACCTCGAGCGGGTCGGTGACCTATGGCGCCACCTACGATCCGACCAACTGGACGGGCAAGGTCACGGCCTCCACGCTGACCTTCGATTCGAGCGGCGTTCCCACCGCCACGCAGCAGTGGGACGCGCGCGCGCTGCTGACCGCGTCCACCGTGACGCCGAGCTCCCGCAAGATCGTCACCTGCTGCACGTCGTCGGCCACGGTGCCGGGCCTGACCTTCACCAACTCGACGACCAACGGCTTCGGGCAGACCACGATCGTCGCGCCGGCCTCCAACGCGTACAACGCGACGTCGTCGGCGTACTTCGCGCTGGTGCCGGGCGTCGCGACCGCCTACCAGAGCGCCGACAACTTCATGGCCTACCTGCGTGGCGACACGACCCAGGAACTGGCCAGCACCGGGCACTATCGCACCCGCGCCTACCGCCTGGGCGACATCGTCAACTCCAAGCCCAACGCCGTCGGCGTGCCCAACCAGGTCTACTACGACTCCACGAATCCGGGCTACGCCGCCTTCAAGACGGCCTACGCGGCGCGCAACACGATCGTCTACGTCGGCTCCAACGACGGCATGCTGCATGCGTTCGACGGCAGCACCGGCGGCACCACGTCGGGCCAGGAGCTCTTCGCCTACATCCCGAGTTTCGTCTACGGCAGCTCGTCGAGCGCGGCCGCCACCACCGGCATCGAGGCGCTCGGCAACCCGACCTTCACGCACCACTACCTCGTCGACGCCACGCCGGGCCAGTTCGACGTCGACCTGGTGAACACCTACGCGTCGGCCACCACGCGGGCGACGAGCTCGACGCGCACCATGTGCACCTCGACCGCGCAGGCGAACGCGGCCACCAACTGGTGCACCTTGCTGATCGGCGGCCTGGGCAAGGGCGGCAAGGGCTACTACGCGTTGGACATCACCGACCCGACGTCGTGGACCAGCGAGTCCGCGGTGGCCAACAAGGTCATGTGGGAGTTCACGGACACGCACATGGGCTACACCTACGGAACGCCCAGCGTCGTCAAGACCCGCAAGTGGGGCTGGGTGGTCGTGATGACCTCCGGCTACAACAACGACAACGGCGTCGGCTACTTCTACTTCGTCAGCCCCAGCACCGGCGCGCTGCTGGAGCGCGTCGCGACCCCGACGGGCTCGAGCTCCGCGCCGATCAACATGGGCCAGCACACCGCCTACGAGCCGGACTACACCGACGGCACGGCCGATGCGGTCTACGGGGTCGACCTGAACGGCAACGTCTGGCGCGTGGACCTGACGCCGACCACCGGCTCCTACGCGGCGCCGACGCTGATCGCCACGCTCAAGGACGCCTCCAGCAACACGCAGCCGATCACCACGCGCCCGCTGGTCGAACAGGACACCAGCTCGACGGCCCGCTACGTCCTGGTGGGCACCGGCCGCCTGCTGAGCGACACCGACATCACCAGCGCGCTGGTGCAGTCGTTCTACGCCATCATCGACGGGACGGTGAGCTACGGCGGGTTCTATACCGCGGCGACGCTGCCCGCGAACGTCAGCTTTCCGATCGTGCGCAGCGAGCTGAACGCGAACACCAACCTGTTGACCGGCATCTCCGCGGCCGCCGGCACGGTCGGCTGGTACTACGACCTGCCGGTGGTCGGCGGCATCGCGGAGCGCGTGAACGTCGACCCGACGACCACCAGCGGGATCGTCGCCTGGGCCGGCAACCTGCCCAACGGATCCGCATGCAGCCCGTCCGGCACCGGCGACACGTACGCGACCGCGTTCTCGACGGGCAAGACAGTGCTCTGGAATGCCACGACCGGTACCTACATCGCCTCGATCAATGACCCCAACGGCATCATCACCGAAGTGAGCTTCATCAACGTGAGCGGCACGACCTACCTCTATTCCGGCGACAGCACCGGTGCCATCAACAAGAACACGACCAACATCACGTCCAACGGCGGGGTCAAGCAGTTGAACTGGCGCGACGTGCCGCTCGCGAACTGATCCGCCACGGCATGCGTGGCCGCTGGCGGCTGCCGCTCTGCGTCGCCGTCCT
>FSZK01000036.1_pt1 | contig 20012 bp, 16 predicted proteins | sample 1638791 | NCBI WGS metagenome assembly FSZK01 (sample SAMEA3914813, study PRJEB12502) | metagenome | biome: forest; material: soil | place: Canada | collected 2011-07-07 | depth 0.3 m | reverse complement strand
GCACCGTGGCAGGCCGCGCAGTTCTGCTCGAACAGCGTCGCGCCGCGCGCGAAGCTCGGAGCCGTGTCCGGCGCCAACGGCACGGGGTAGGCCACTAGGAGTGACGCGGCGAGAGATCGCGACATGTCCGCGACCTGCGACGGATCCTTCTTGTCGTCGATGGCCTGCTTGAGCCTGCCTACGCCCGCCAGCAGATCGGCCTTCGCAGGGTTGTCCGGCAATGCCTGCAACCTGGTCAACACCGTCTCGGCGAATTCCTTCTGCTCGGCGTACTCGGAGGCGGACAACACCTTGCCGTTCGCCACCGCGCCGCCGTAGTCGACGGCGACATAGTCCAACAGGCGCCAGGCAGTCTGAACATCGTTCGCCGAGGCCTGCGCGTGCGCGCCGCTCGTGACGCTCAGGCAGAAACAAAGGGCGAAGAGCAGGCGGCAGAGGTGCGAAGTCACGGTGGCGATCAATCAGATGCGAGTGATTCGCATTATCGTTGCCTTGACTGTCCTGACGCTGTGCAAGGGATAGACGGCGGAACAGCCAACGGATTTCGAGTGGCGATCGTTGTGTGCCTATCGCTTGCTGCGTCGAGCGGCGCGCCCACCGCAGCGCCCGATGCTCAGTTCAAGCGATGGCGAGCAGCCAACCGCTGGTCGCGGCCAGCGCGATTGGGTCGTACAGCGCCGAGAGCAGGATGCCGACGACACAGGCGTTGACGCCCGCTATCGCGGCGCGCACGTCTCGGCGCTGGCGGAAGGCATCCCAGAACGGCAGCGCGCCGACCACGAGCCGATGGTCCGGCAGGAAGATCGCGACGAGGAAAACGTCGATCGGCAGCCGCGCAAGAGACGCAATCCGCATATGCTTCTGCGCCTCCTGACCGCTGCCGCGATATCGAGCGCGACGGTTGCAAGCATCTGACGAAACCTTCTTTCGCTTGCGAAGGTGTGCAAGCAACACTGGCTGCTGTCAATCGAACAGCACGCCCTGCATGCAACCGCGCCGCTCCGTCTTCCTGAAATGCCTGGCCCTCGGGCTGTCCCTCGTTGCGAGCGCGGCACCCGCGATGGCCGCCGACACCCTCCGGCTCGGCGTGACTTCAGGCCCGCATGCGCAGATCGCTGAAGTCGCCAAGAAGGTGGCCGCGCGCGAGGGCCTCGACATCAAGATCGTCGAGTTCCAGGACTACATCCAGCCCAACGCCGCGCTCGACGCCGGCGACCTGGAGGCCAACAGCTACCAGCACTTGCCCTTCCTCGAGTCGCAGATCAAGGCGCGCGGCTACAAGATCAGCGCCGTCGGCAACACGGTGACGTTCCCGATGGGCTTCTACTCGAAGCGCTTCAAGTCGCTGGCCGAACTGCCGCGTGGCGCGAAGGTGGGCATCCAGAACGACCCGTCCAACAGCGGACGCGCGCTGCAGCTGCTGCAGAAGGCCGGCGTCCTCAAGCTCAAGCCGGGCGCGGGCGTCAGCGCGACGACGGCCGACATCGCCGAGAACCCCAAGGGCCTGCAGATCGTGCCGCTCGAGGCCGCGCAGCTCGCGCGCTCGCTCGACGACCTCGATGCCAGCGCGATCAACACCAACTTCGCGATCCAGGCCGGCCTGGTGCCGACGCGCGACGCGATCGCGATCGAGGAGGCGAAGTCGCCGTACGCGAACCTGATCGCGGTGCGCACCGCCGACAAGGACAAGCCCTGGGTCGCCAAGCTGGTCAAGGCGTACCAGTCGCCCGAGGTCAGGGCCTTCGTGTCGGAGAAGTTCGCCGGCTCGATGGTGCCGGCGTTCTGAGGGCACGTGACATGAGCGATGTCCTGCAGACCGCCGACGCGCTCGCGCGCCAGCTCGCCGCCACGGCCGTCGAGCGTGACCGCGCCGGTGGCCATGCTGCCGCCGAGCGCGAGCTGATTCGCGCGAGTGGGCTGCTGGCGCTGACGATCCCCGCGGAGTTCGGCGGCCATGGCGCAGACTGGCCGACGTTCTACGCCACGCTGCGTCGCATCGCCCAGGCCGACAGCGCCCTCGCGCATCTCTACGGCTTCCACCATCTTCAGATGGCCACGCTGCTGCTGTACGGCACGCGCGAGCAGCAAGCACGCCAGTTCGAGGACACGCTCTCGCAACGCCTGTTCTGGGGAAACGCGCTCAACCCGCTCGACCACCGCGCCGTCGCCACCGAGGCCGACGACGGCTGGACGTTCAACGGGCTCAAGAGCTTCTCGTCCGGCTCGGTCGGCTCCGACCGCATGGTCGTTTCTGCGTTCCACCGGCCCACGCAGAGCCTCGTGATCGCGACGACGCCGACCCGACGCACCGGCGTGCGCGTGCGCGCCGACTGGGACGCGTTCGGGCAGAAGCAGACCGACAGCGGCACCGTCGAATTCGAGCGCGTGGCGATCGCGCGCGAGGACGTTCTGGTCGGCCCCGGCGCCGTCCACACGCCGCGCATGACGCTTCGGCCGATGGTGTCGCAACTCATCATGGCCAATCTCTACCTGGGCATCGCCGGCGGCGCGTTCGACGAGGCGCGCACGTACACGCGCGAGCAGGCGCGCCCGTGGGCAGGCTCGGGCGTGACGCGCGCGGCCGACGATCCGATCGTGCAACACCGCTACGGCGGACTGCGCCTGTCGATCCGCGCCGCCGAGGCCGTGGCGGACGCGGCGGCGCAGCGCCTGCAGGTCGCGCTCGATCGCGGCGCCGCCATCGACCCCGCCGTGCGCGGCGAGACGGCCATCGCGATCGCCGAGGCCAAGGTGCTCTCCCACCGCGCCGCGATGGAAGTCAGCTCGCAGTTCTTCGAGCTGGCCGGCGCGCGTGCCACGTCGCAGAAGCTGGGCCTCGATCGCTTCTGGCGCAACGCGCGCGTGCACACCCTGCACGACCCGGTCGACGTCAAGCTGCGCGAGATCGGCCGCCACGCGCTCGACGGGCAAGTGCCCGAGCCCGGTTCGTATTCCTGATTCCACGGAGTTCCCTTGATCCAACGACGCCATCTCCTCCAACTCGCCGGCGCCACGGCCGCCGGACTCGCCAGTGGCGCACGCGCGCAGGCCGCGCCGCTGAAGGAACTGCGGCTGGACTACGCGTACTACTCGCCCACCAGCTTGGTGCTCAAGCGCTTCGGATGGCTGGAGGAGGACTTCGGAAAGGACGGCGTGCCAGTGAAGTGGACGCTGAGCGCGGGCAGCAACCGCGCGCTCGAGTACCTGAACTCCAACAGCATCGACATCGGCTCGAGCGCCGGCTTGGCCGCGCTGCTGGCCAAGGCCAACGGCAATCCGATCCGCACGCCGTACGTGTTCTCGCGACCCGAGTGGACGGCGTTGGTGGTGCCCAAGGACTCGCCGATCAAGTCGCTGGCCGACCTCAGGGGCCGCAAGGTCTCGGCGACCAAGGGCACCGATCCCTACCTGTTCCTGCTGCGCTCGCTGCAGACCGTGGGCCTGAACAAGAGCGACATCGAGCACGTGCCGCTGCAGCACGCCGATGGCCTCGCCGCGCTGCGGGCCGGCCAGGTCGACGCCTGGGCCGGCCTCGACCCGCTGATGGCCTCGGCCGAACTCGACACCGGCGCGCGCCTGCTCTATCGCAACGTGTCGTTCAACACCTACGGCTTCCTCAACGTGCGCGAGCAATTCCTGGCCCAGCATCCGGCCGAAGTGCGACGCGTGATCGCGGGGTACGAGCGCGCGCGCCAGTGGACGCAGGCCAACACCACCGAAGCCGCGAAGATCCTGTCCGAGGAAGCCAAGGTGAGCCTGCAGGTGGCGCTGTTGCAGCTCAAGCTGCGCACCGACCTGAGCAACCCGTGGCCGTCGGCCGAGCACGTGCATGCGCTGCAGGCGGCGTCGCCGATCCTGCAGGCCGAGGCGCTGGTCAAGCCGGGCGTCGACCTGAACCGCACGGTCACCGCGCTGGTCGACACCGGATTTGCGGCGAGCGTGAAGCGGGCCTGACCGCGCCTTCGTCGCCGACGCCATGTCCACCGACCAGACCATCCTGCTCGAGCTCGGCTCCGCGCCGCCGCTGGACGGGGGAGCGCCTTCGCACGCGGCGCCGGAGCGCGCGGCGCATGCGCCCGGACGCCCGCGCGCGCTCGTCCTGGCATGGCTGCTGCCGGTGCTGACGCTGATGGCAGCCGAAGCCGCGGGCCGGCTCGGCTGGGTGTCGTCCAACCTGCTGCCGACACCCAGCGACGTGGCCCGCGCGCTGTTCGATCTCGGCGGCCAGGCCGTGCTGGGCCACGTCGCCGCGAGCACGGCACGCGTCGGCGCGGGATTCACGATCGGCGCGGCATTGGCCCTGATCGTGGGATCGCTGGTGGGCCTGTCGGCCACCGCGCGCGCCGTACTGGATCCGAGCTTCCAGGCCTTGCGTGCCATTCCATCGCTGGCCTGGGTGCCGTTGTTGCTGCTGTGGCTGGGCATCGGCGAGGCGCCCAAGCTCGCGATGATCGCCATCGGCGCGTTCTTTCCCGTCTACATGGGCGTGGTCGCAGGCATCCGCGGCGTCGACCGCAAGCTCGTCGAGGTGGCGCGGCTCATGCGGCTGCGTCCGCTTGCACTGGTGCGGCGAGTGTTGCTGCCCGCAGCGCTGCCCTCCGTGATGACGGGGCTGCGCAACGGGCTGAGCCTGGCGTGGATGTTCATGGTCGCCGGCGAGCTGATCGCCGCCAGCAGCGGGCTGGGCTACCTGCTGACCGACGGCCGCGAGACCAGCCGCGCCGACCTCGTCCTGGCCGCCATCGTGCTGCTGGCGATCCTCGGCAAGCTCAGCGACACCGCGATGGCGGCGCTCGAGAACCACCTGCTCTCATGGCGCGACACGGTCGATGCGGAGGTCGGCACGCGATGAGGATGATCGAGCGGCTGCATGGCAATCCGCGGCAGGATGAGGCCACACGGTGGTGGGCCCGCGTGTCGTCGGGACAGCCGCGGAACCTCGTCGATGCACAGGCCTGCAACGCGCTCGACGTGCACGTCCGCACGCGTCGCTTCGGCGCGCGGCGGGTGCTGGACGACGTGCGCCTGGGCGTCGCGCCGGGCGAGCTGGTATGCCTGGTCGGCGCCAGCGGCTGCGGCAAGAGCACGCTGCTGCGCATCGCCGCGGGTCTCGACGCGGCGTTCGACGGGTCGGTGCACGTGGACGGCCGCGCGCAATCGGGTCCCACGGCCGCGGTGGGCGTGGTCTTCCAGGAGCCGCGGCTCTTCCCCTGGTGCACCGTGGCCGACAACATCGCCTTCGAGACAGGCGGCGCCGCACCCGACGACGCACATGTGGCATCGCTGCTGGACGACGTGGGCCTGCGCGAGCACGCCGCCGCGCTGCCGCGCCAGCTGTCCGGCGGCCAGGCACAGCGCGTGGCGCTCGCGCGTGCCCTGGCGAGCGGCCCGCGCGTGCTGCTGCTGGACGAGCCGTTCTCCGCAGTCGATGCCTTCACGCGCATGAAATTGCAGGACCTGCTGGTCGACCTCGTCCGGCGCAGCGGCGTCGCGGCCTTGATGGTGACCCACGACATCGACGAGGCCGCGTACCTGGCCGACCGCGTGCTGGTGCTGCAGGCCGATCCAGGCCGACTGCGCGAGACGATCCCCGTTCCGCTGCCACGCGTGCGCGAGCGCGCCGACCCTCGGCTCGCGGACGCTCGCGCCCGGATTCTCCAGGCCCTGCACGCCGCACACGCGCTGTGAACTCGATGACGACGAAGAAGATCCTGCTGAACGCGTTCGACATGAACTGCGTCGGTCACATCCAGCACGGCCTGTGGACGCATCCGCGCGACCGCTCGATCGACTACAACACGCTGCCGTACTGGACGAACCTCGCACGCACGCTCGAACGTGGGCTGTTCGACGGCCTGTTCATCGCCGACATCGTGGGCGTGTACGACGTCTACCAGGGCAGCGTCGACCTGACCGCCCGCGAGGCGATCCAACTGCCCGTCAACGACCCGATGCTGCTCGTGTCGGCCATGGCGGCGGTCACGCAGAACCTGGGATTCGGCGTCACCGTCAACCTGAGCTACGAGGCGCCCTACCTGCTCGCGCGCAGATTCTCGACGCTCGATCACCTGACGGGCGGCCGCGTCGGCTGGAACATCGTCACCGGCTACCTCGACAGCGCGGCGCGTGCGATGGGCGTGGGCGCGCAACTGCCACACGACGAACGCTACGACCGCGCCGACGAATACCTGGACGTCCTCTACAAGCTCTGGGAAGGCAGCTGGGAGGACAGCGCGGTGCGGCGTGACAAGGCCGTGCGCGTGTTCGCCGACCCGGCGCGCATCCATCCGGTGGCGCATCACGGCAAGTACTTCGATGTCGAGGGCATCCACCTGGCCGAGCCGTCGCCACAGCGCACGCCGGTGCTGTTCCAGGCCGGCAGTTCCGGCCGCGGGCAGCGCTTCGCAGCGCGGCACGCGGAGTGCGTCTTCATCGCGCCGACGACCGCAGCGGAGGCGGCGCGCCAGGTGCAGTCGTTGCGCGACGCGATGGTGCAGGCCGGGCGGCGGGCAGACGACGTGAAGGTGTTCATGGCCGCGTCCGTCGTCGTCGCGCCGACGCAGGCCGAGGCACGCGAGCTGCTGGCCGACTACCGCGACCACGCCAGCCGCGAAGCCGGACTGGCACACTTCGCGGCGGGCACCGGCATCGACTTCGGCCGCTACAGCCTCGACGACCCCATCGACTACACGCCCGGCAATGCGATCCAGTCGCACGCGCGGACCGCCCAGGAAGGAGGCTGGACGCGGCGCCGCATGCTGGAGATGTTCGCCCTCGGCAGCCGCTATCCGGTCATCTCCGGCGACGCGTCGCAAGTCGCTGACCAATTGCAAGGCTGGATGGCCGAGACCGGCATCGACGGCTTCAACCTCAGCCGAACCGTGGTCCCTGAATGCCACGAGGCGTTCGTCGACCTGGTGGTGCCGGAACTGCAGGATCGCGGCGTCTACAAGACCGCGTACGAGTACGGCACGCTTCGCCGCAAGCTGCACGGCGAAGGCGATCGCCTGCCGGCACGCCATGCCGCGGCGGCGTTCCGTCGGCCGCCCGCCTGACGCGCCGATCGCACATCCACAGGCGAAAAGCGTCGTTGGCCACCGGTGTTGATTCCGCAACACTGGCTGCATGCCCAACCACGAACCGTCCACGGTCACCGCGCTCTCGGTGCAGCCCGCATTGATCCAGCTCGAAGGCGTCCGCAAGGCCTTCAGCACGCCCGATGGCCAACGGTTCGAGGCCGTCAAGGAAACCACGCTGTCGATCGACCGCGGTGACGTGTTCGGCCTCGTGGGCAAGAGCGGCGCGGGCAAGTCGACGCTGCTGCGGTTGATCAACCTGCTCGAACGCCCGGACGCCGGGCGCGTGCGCGTGGGCGGCCGCGACCTCACCGGGCTCGACAAGAACGCGCTGCGCGACGCCCGCCAGGGCATCGGCATGATCTTCCAGCAGTTCAACCTGCTGCAGAACGCCACCGTCTTCGACAATGTCGCGTTTCCGCTGCGCATCCACGGGCGCCACTCGAAGGCGGAGCTGGCCGCGCGCGTGGACGCTTGCCTCGGGCTGGTCGGATTGCGTGACAAGGCCGCGAGCCATCCGGCGCAGCTGTCCGGCGGCCAGAAGCAGCGCGTGGCGATCGCCCGCGCGCTCGCGAGCCAACCCGACGTGCTGCTGTGCGACGAGCCGACCTCCGCGCTCGATGCCGAGACCACCGAGTCGCTGCTGGCCACGCTGCGCGACATCAACGCGTCGCTGGGCGTGACCATCGTGATCGTGACGCACGAACTGTCGGTCGTGACCTCGCTGTGCCGCCACGTGGCCGTGGTGGAGGATGGCGCGATCGTGGAGCGGCTGTCGCTCGACGACGACGCGCAGGCGCCCTCGTCCGCGCCCCGCACGCGTCTCGGACGCGACTTGCTTCGCCTGCGCGAGGCGTCGCCTCATGCCGGCCTCGAGCGCAAGGAATTCGCCCATGCCTGAGGACATCGTCGCGATCCTGCCCGAGCTGTGGACGGCCCTCGGGCAGACGCTGCTGATGTTGGCCATCGGCCTGGGCAGCGCCATCCTCGTCGGCGGACCGCTGGGCGTCTGGCTGTTCCTGCTCGGGCCGGGACAGTCGCTGGAGAACCGCCTGCTCCACGGCATCGTCGGCTGGATGGTGAACCTGGTGCGCTCGTTCCCGTTCATCATCCTGCTGGTGGCGCTGGTGCCGTTCACGCGCGTGCTGACCGGTACGTCGATCGGGCCCGTTGCGGCGGCGGTGCCGCTGTCGTTCGCATCGATCCCGTACTTCGCGCGGCTGGTCGAGCAGAACCTGCGCGACGTGCCCCGCGGCGTCATCGAGGCCGCGCACGCGATGGGCGCCACCGACCTGCAGATCGTCTCCCGGGTGCTGCTGGTGGAGGCGCGCTCCGGCCTCGTGCTCGCGCTGACCGTGCTGGCGATCAGCTTCCTGTCGTACTCCGCGGTCGCCGGCGTGGTGGGCGGCGGCGGCATCGGCGACCTCGCGATCCGCTACGGCTACTACCGCTTCCAGACCGACGTGATGGTGCTGACCGTCGCGATCCTCGTCGTGCTCGTGCAACTGCTGCAATGGGGCGGCAACGCGCTGGCGCGCCGTCTCGACAAACGCTGACTCCCCGCTTCCCACAAGGACGACACCATGACTCTGCACCGCCGCGCGCTCGTCGCCTCCTCGATCGCCATCGCCCTGGCACTCGCTTCGTTCACCGTGCCCGTGCTTGCGCAAGGCAAGAAGGAGCTGGTCATCGGCGCCACGGCGGGGCCGTACGCGGACCAGGTCAAAGTCGGCATCAAGCCCCTGCTCGAGAAGAAGGGCTACACAGTCAAGGTGGTGGAGTTCAACGACTACGTGCAGCCCAACTTCGCGCTCGCGCAAGGGTCGCTGGACGCCAACGTGTTCCAGCACATCGTCTACCTCACGAAGTTCTCGACCGAGAACAAGCTGCCGCTGTCCGAGCTGATCAAGGTGCCCACCGCGCCGATCGCGCTGTACAGCCACAAGCACAAGACGCTGGACGTCAAGGAAGGCGCGCTGGTCGCCCTGCCCAACGATCCGACCAACGCGGCGCGCGCGCTCGTCGTGCTGCAGGACTTGGGCTGGGTGAAGCTGCGCGACGGCGTCGACCCGATCAAGGCGTCCGAGAAGGACGTGGCCGTGAACATCAAGAAGATCAAGCTCGTGCCCATCGAGGCGGCGCAATTGCCGCGCTCGCTGGACGACACGGACTACTCGTTCGTCAACGGCAACTTCGCGCTCGCGTCGGGCCTGAAGCTGACCGAGGCGCTCGCGCTGGAGAAGACCGGCCCGACCTACCAGAACGTCGTCGCGATCCGTACGGCGGACAAGGACCAGCCCTGGGTCAAGGATCTCGCCGACGCCTATCGCTCACGCGAGTTCCTGCTGACGACCGAGACGAAGTTCGCAGGCTTCGTGAAGACGGACTACCAGCAGGCGCTGGTGGCGTCCTCGAAGTAGCGCGCCAGCGCCGCCTGCCGCTCCAAGGCGCAGCCTGTCGCGGCTACTTGAGGTTCCTCGCCAGGAACTCTTCCATGGACGCCAGCAAGACCTCGCGGTCCGCGGATCGCGTGAAGTAGTGATCCGCCTCGTCCATGTAGACGGTCTGCGATGCCTTGCCTTGCCTGGCGAGCGCCCGGCTCATCGCCTCGGTGTGCTGGACAGGCACCGTGTAGTCCTTGCGCCCGTGCACCAGCAGCACGGGCTGCACGATGCGATCGGCGAGCTGCAGCGGGGACGTCTGCTCGAGCGCTGAGCCGTACTGTCCGATCTGCGGCAGGTTGAGGTCGCCGAACAGCGCGGACTGTTCGTCCTCGGCCAGCATCAGCAGATCCGTGACGGGCGCGATGGCGATGGCGCAGCGATAGAGCGAAGGTTCCTTGGCGACGCCCATCAGCGCGGCATAGCCACCGTAGCTCGCGCCGACGATCGCGATGCGCTTCGGATCGGCCAGCCCTTCGCGAACGAGCCATCGCGTGCCATCGGTGACGTCGTCCTGCATGGCGAGCCCCCATTGGCGATAGCCCGCCGTCAGGAAGTCGCGGCCGTACCCGGTCGATCCACGGAACTGCGGCTGCAGCACGCCGTAACCACGGCTGGCCAGGAACTGAACCCAGTAGTCGAAGCCACGGTCGTCATGCGCCGATGGTCCGCCATGCGGCAGCACGACGAACGGCAGCGGCGTCGAAGATGCCCCGAACCGCCGCCCGGGCGGCAGCGTCACCAGCGCCGGGATGCCAAGCCCGTCGCGTGCGTCGTAGTGGACCCAGCGGCTCGGTCCGATCTGCTCCGGCGAGAGCAACGGATAGTTGTCGGTGACCGGCTCCAGGTCGGCCTTGCCGTCGCGGCGCGTCAACAACCAGTAGTCGCGCGGCTCGTTGCCCTTGACGACGCTGACGAGCACGCTCTGCCCGTCGCTGCTTCGATCGATGATCCAGTTGGTGGAGTGCGCAAGCGCCTTGTCGATCAACCGCTGGGCAGCGGCCCAGCCCGCGTCCAGGTACACGGGGCCGTGCTCGTCCTCGTAGCCGCGCAATCGCTCGCCTTGCACGATGGCGCCGATGTCGTGCCGTGCATCGACCTTCACGCTGCGGACGAATCGAGCGGTCTGCACGTCGAACTCGTAGATGCCGACGTGGCCGCCTTCGTGATTGGAGGCGACGTAGACGTGGTTCGGCGTTTCGTCTACCCAAGCGAGGAGATCGAACACGCTGCCCTGATTCGACGACAGCGACTGGACGGTCCTCCAATCCGCCTGGGTCGAATCGCGACCCAGCAACGATATCGACCGATCGCGCTTCACGGACCAACCCAGGTCGACGGTGCCTTGCGCGGTCGCGAGCCAGTCGTTGACGAGCCCGTTCGACCTCACGACCGTCTCGGTCATGCCGGTGTGCACGTCGACGCGGACGACCTCGGGATGAAGCACACGGTCGTTCTGCACGCTGGCCGAGACAGGTGTTCGCGCGGCGCGTTCGAAATGCGGCAGCTGGACGAGAAGATGGTCAGGATCGTCCGGCAGTTCGCTCAGGACGTGATCCTGCACCTGCGGCGTGTAGTCGGCGTCCTCGGCACGGATCAGCTCCGTGACATGGCTGCCATCGCGATCGACGCCGATCAGCCGCGTGTCGATGGTGCGTCGCAGCGCCTGGCGGCCGGATACCACCCGCACGGACATCACGAGGCGCGCATCCGACTTCCAGAGGATCCAACTCACCTCGCCCGCGCCCGTGGGAATGGCGCGCGGCCGTTCTCGGCCTTGCAGGTCCTTCACGACCAGTGCCGTGTGCCCCTCGAGCGATCCGATGTAGGCAAGATAGTGGCCGCTGGGTGACAGGCGGGCCTCTCGCGCGGCGGGAATCGCGGCGTACGCTTGAACGGGAGCCAATGGCACTCCCGTGGGGGCAGCCGCGCTGCCCTCGTCAGCATGGGCGACTGCGCATGCGATCGATGCGATCGCGACGACGAGCAACGAGGATGTGGATCCCGTTGCCCGGAGAGCAGAAGCAGCGAGCCGGGAATCGATCGCCAGTTTCATGGAAGTGAGCCTCGATGGCCCTCGTCAGTCGTTGGTGCGGGATTCTGTAGAGCACCGCGTCGGCGGCCAACGAAGTCTTGCACGGCAACATATGCGCTTGACGCAGGCACGCAGGCCAGTTGCCCTCGGGCAAGAGTCGATCGAGGCAGGCGTGCCTCAGCGCCGGTGAACCAACCCTTTCCGAGCCCGGTCGGCTCGGATGAAAGATGAGGGCCACGAGCCCGAAGGTCACCTGCAGTCATCGGCAAATTGCCGAGGGCCACGGCGGGCCAAGCTTGGGCCACAAAGCAAAACGCCCACTCGAAGGTGGGCGTTGCTGTCGAGGCTGGCACCTCGAGAAAACTTGGTTGCGGGGGCTGGATTTGAACCAACGACCTTTGGGTTATGAGCCCAACGAGCTACCAGACTGCTCCACCCCGCGACTGAAGAAAGCTATTATGGCACGAATACGACCCGTTGTCACGGAGCCCCTGTGAATCTGTGCAAAGAAATCAGGGCGCGGCGGGCAGCAGCTCGTCGATGAGCTGCAGCGTCTCTGCGAGGCGGATGGGCTTGGCGAGGTAGGCGCGGGCGCCTGCCACGGTGGCCGCGTCGCGTTGGGCCTGCGTGCTGTCGGCCGACACCACCACCACGGGCACGCGCGTCAGCAGCGGCATCGTGCGCATCCATTCGGCGACCTGCAGGCCCGAGCCGTCGGGCAGGTGCAGGTCGACGAGCACGAGGTCGGGTCGCAGTCGCTCGATCATGTCGATGCCGTCACGCACGCTCACGGCCAGGTGCAGCGTGCAGTCGGGGCGCTGCTCGACGACCTCCTGCATCAGCAGCGCGTTGATCGGGTTGTCCTCCACATAGACGATCTGCCCGCCGCTGCCGCGCGGCAGCGCGGGACACGCCTGCGCGCCGCCGGCCAGGGCCGCGGGCGCGCCGCGCGCGCGCCGCAGCGTGAGCGTCACGCGCGTGCCGACGTCGGGGCGGCTGTCGATGGCGATCTCGCCACCCATGCGTTCGACGAGGCGTCTGCTGATCACCAAGCCGATGCCGGTGCCCTCGATCGCGCTCGACTCGAGGCCCAGCCGGTCGAAGGCCGAGAACAGGCGCGCGAGCTGGGCGGCGGTCATACCCCGTCCCGTATCCGAGATCTCGACGACCAGGCGGCCGGGATCGTCGTCCTGCGCATCGCCAGCGGGCGCGCGCACGTGCACCTGCACGTCGACGCGGCCGTTCTCGAGGTTGTACTTGATGCCGTTGCCGATGATGTTGACGAACACCTGGCGCAGCCGCGTGGCGTCCGCCTGCACGGCCAGCGCCTCGCGCGGCAGGTGCTGCGGCAGCGCCAGCGCGAGCGTCACCTGCGCCGTCTCGGCAAGCGGCGCGAGCAGGCGCAGGCTCTCGTTGATGACCAGCGACACGTCGACGTCGGCCATCTGGATGCGCGCGTTGCCCGACTCGATGGTGGACAGGTCCAGCACGTCGTTGATCAGCGTGACGAGGTGCCAGCCCGCGGCCTCGATGCGCGCCACGCGCTCGCGCTGGTGCTCGTCGAGCGGATGACCCTCTTCGAGCTGCAGCAGCTGCGCGTAGCCCAGCATCGCGTTCATCGGCGTGCGCAGCTCGTGGCTCACGCGCGAGAGGAACTCCGACTTCGCCTGGCTCGCCGCCTCGGCGCGGCGCCGCGCCAGCTCGAGCTCGCCGGCCCGCACGCGCTCGGACTGGTCGGTGCCCACGAACAGGAAGCCCAGCGCCGTGCTGCCCGGCGTGGCGGCGCCACTGCCCGGCGCGAACACGACCTCGCCCTCGAGCTCGCGGCTGTCATCGGCGAGCGACGCGCGCACCGCGGTCACAGCCAGCGACACGTTGATGCGCGAGGCGTCCTTGCGCACGTACGTCCAGTCGCGCACCTCGTAGCCGAAGCGCTCGGCGACGGCCGTGATCGCGTCGCGGCCCTTCACCGGTCGCTTCAACTGGAACGTAAGCTCCTCGCCGCGCCGCGCCAGCTCGTCGGCGTCGTGCACTTCGAGCGGACACGGCTGGCCCAGCACCTCCTGCGCGCGATAGCCCAGCATCTTCTCGGCGCCGCGGTTGAACAGCCGGACGACGTGATTCGCATCGACGGCGATGATCGCCACCTCGGTCGCGGCGTCGAGCAGCGCCTGCAGTTCGGCCTGCGCGTGGCGCGCGCTGCGCTCCTGCTCCTTGGCGCGATCGAGCAGGCGCCGCAGCTGGGCCCACAGCGCGTAGTCCTCCTCGCTGCCGAGGTCGACCTGGGGCTCGCCGGGCTTGTCGTCGACAAGGTCGGCGGCCGCGCCGACCAGCTGGCGATAGTTGCCGGCTTGGCGCTGCGCGAGCTTCAGCGCGATGACGATGACGACCACGAGCACCACCAGCACCGCGATGCCGATGACGCCGGCAAGCTGCGCCACCGGCTCGAACATCGTGCTGCGCGGCTGCGCCACCAGCACGTACCAGCCGGTGGTGGACGCCGGCGCCACCGACGCGAGCCAGCGCTTGCCATCGAGCACGACCTCGCCCGCGCCCGCGTAGCCGTTCAGTGCGCGATGCACGAGGTCGACCTGGCTCAGGTTCTCCTGCCAGTTGGCGCGCGCCTGGTCGGGGTGCACGATGACGCGGCCCAGGCCGTCGAACACGATCACGGCCAGCGCGCCGGCGCCGCGCGGCACCTGGATCTGGTGCGCCATCTTGTCCAGCGACAGGTCGGCCACCACCAGCCGGCCATCGGCGGGCGCGGCCACCACCGCGGCGATGTGGCCGGTGAGCGGCGACAGGAAGGTGTTCGACCAGATCGGCGCGGTGGCCGCGCGCGCGCGCTCGTAGAACGGGCGGCGCGAGAGGTCGAGCCCTTCCCAGTCCTGCTTGCCGATGCGCGTGCCGGGACGCACCTCGGCGATCGTCACGACGCCGGTGGTATCGAGCAGGATGGCCGACTCGAGCGACTGCGCCTCGTCCAGCGCCTCGCTGAGCGCAGCGCGGATCTCGGGCTCCTGCGCGCCCGGGCGCACGTGCGTGGCCGCGCGCGCGGCGGCCTCGCGCGGCGCGGCGATCAGCAGCTCCACCTGCGCGCGCACCAGCAGCGCGGTGCGCTGGTTCTCGTCCTCGATGTCGCGCAGCGCCTGCGGCACGGCCACCGCGCTCCACAGCACGATCACCAGCAGCAGCGGCACGCAGGCCAGCAGCACGTACTGGCGCGTGAGGACGCGCTTGAGGGACGGACGCGAGCGCTGCATGTCCGTGGGCTTTCAGTGTTCCAGCATCGTGAAGCGGCCGCCGCGCACTTCGCTGAGGTGGAAGCGGCTGACGCTGTCGCCGAAGCGGTCGAGCACCATCGGCTGCTGCAGCCCCGGCCACGAGCCCGGCGCGCGCAGCACGTCGCGCAGCGACTGGCTGTCGGCCTTGCGACGCAGCGCCTCGGCGCCCATCATGGTGGCGTCGTACGAGAACACGGCGGCCTGGCTGGGCGGGCTGCCGAAGCGCTCGATGAAGCGACGCCGGAACGCCACGTAGGCCGGCGCCTGGCTGTCCAGGTCGAGCACCTGCAGCACCAGGGCGCCCTCGACGGCGCGGCCGCCCATCTGCAGCAGCTGCACGTTGGCCGACCACGAGGACATCGCGATCTGCACGTGCGGATCGAGCCGGCGCAGTTGCTGCGCCACGATGGACGCGTCGATCGCGCCGCACACCAGCAGCACCAGGCGCGGGTGCGCCGAGAGCAGGTCGGCGGCGATGGCCGCGTAGTCGGGGTCGTGGTCGGTCTGGTACGGCACGACGCGCGGCGCGCTGCCGCCCAGCGCCTGGAAGTGCGCGCCGAAGCGGCGGGCAAACGGCTCGCTGTAGGTGCGGTTGCGCCATTCGGCCATCACGGCCGCCGACTTGAGCCCGCGCGCGACGGCCGCCTCGGCGATCTGTTCGGCGCCCGGGCCCGCGGGCGGGATGACGCGGAAGAAGTAGTCGTCCAGGCCGCTCAGCTCGTCGGAGTTGGCGGTGGGGCTGATCAGCACGAGGCGCCGCTTGGTGGCCTCGGGCGCCATGGCCTTGGCGAGCACGCTGGTCATCGGTCCGATGGCGAACGCGTCGCCTTCGTCGGCCGCGGCGTCGATGACGGCGGGCGCCTGGTCGATGGCGTGGCCGTCGTCGTGGACGCGCAGCTCGAAGCGCGGGCCGGCGGCGGCGTTGAGCGTCTCCACCGCGAGCTGGGTGCCGTTGCGGGCGTCGATGGCCAGCTCGGAGACGCGTCCCGACAAGCCGCCGACGAATCCCACCTTGATGACCGGCGCGGGCTGGCAGCCGCAAAGCGCGGCCAGGCCGACCAGGGCCAGGCGTCGTATCGGCAGCAGTCGCGGAAGGGCCATGGTGGTCGGTGTACCCCGCTTCGGGCGTGGAACGGTGATTCCGAGGCCCAGCATATCCGGCGGCGCGAGCGGCTGGCAAGCTGCGCTGCCGGTCGGTGCGACGCATTGCACGGCGCCGTGTGGCGCGTGCGGCACGAAATACCGCCGAGGGTATCCGACTCAGTCGGCGATGACGTGCGTGCCGGGCAACCAGCACCAGGTGCCGGGCGCGAGGTCGGCGGGCAGGTCGAGCTTGCCGAAGCGGCTGCGGTGCAGCGCCTCGACGCGGTTGCTCACGGCCGCCATCATCCGCTTGACCTGGTGGTACTTGCCCTCGGCGAGCGTCAGCCGGATGCCGTGCAGGCCCGGCGCGGCGCCGTCCCACGGCTCCGCGGCGATCGCGGCGACGGGCGCGGGGTCGTCCTGCAGCACCACCCCGGCGAGCAGGCGCGCGATCTGGTCGGGCGTCACCGGATGCTTGCACGATGCGTCGTACACCTTGGGCACGTGATGCTTGGGCGACGTCCATCGATGCAGCAGCTGGCCGTCGTCGGTGAACAGCAGCAGGCCGGTGGTGTCCTCGTCGAGGCGGCCCACGCTCTGGACGTCGCGGCGCAGCAGCGGCGCGGGCAGCAGGCTGTAGACGCTCGGATGGTGCTTGGGCTTTTTCGAGCACTCGTAGCCGGCCGGCTTGTTCAGCACGACCAGCGCCTTGGCGTGGTACGGCCAGTCCTTGCCCTCGACGTTGAGCACCAGGCCCGTCGGGTCGAGATCCTCGAACGGATCGTCGTGCACGATGCCGGCGATCTTCACGAAGCCGCCGGCCACGAGCCCCTCGCACGCGCGACGCGCGCCGAAGCCCTGCGAGAAGACGATCTGCGAGAGCTTCACAGGCCGGCCGCCGCGAGGCTGGTGCCGAAGCGCGCGGCGTCCTGGAAGCCGACGACGCGGGCGGTCTCCAGCTCGTGGCCCTGCGCGTCGAACAGGATGATGCCGGGCGGGCCGAACAGGTGGAAGCGCTTGAGCAGGGCCTGGTCGTCCGCGGAGTTCGCAGTGACGTCGGCGCGCAGCAGCACGGCCTTGGACAGCTTGGCGGCGATGGCGGGATCGACGAACGTCTGCGCCTCCATCTCCTTGCACGAGACGCACCAGTCGGCATAGAAATCGAGCAGCACCGGGCGACCGGCGGACTGCAGGCGCTGGTCGAGCTCGGCGACGCTGGAGACGCGGTCGAAACGCGGGCCGGCGGCGGATGCCGTGGACGCGCCCGCGCTGGCAGCGCCGACCGGAGACGCGCCCACCAGCACCTGGTACAGCAGCAAGGCCCCGACGGCGGCCAGCACGAGGCCGAAGCCCTTCGCGAGCCGCACGTTGACGTTCGTCGCGGCGGCCAGCGGGTCGAACGCGCCGACCGTCGTCGCGGCCATGATCAGCAACGCGCCGTACGCCAGCATCGGCACGACGTGCGGCAGCGCGGGCCCGGCGATGTAGAACGCCACCGCGATCAGCAGCAGGCCGAACAGCTGCTTGACGCGCTCCATCCACGCGCCGGCGCGCGGCAGCAGCTGCCCGGCGGACGCGCCGGCCACCAGCAGCGGCACGCTCATGCCCGCGGCGATGAGGAACAGCACCGCGCCGCCCAGCGCCACGCTGCCGGTGTTGGCGATGAACAGCAGCACGCCGCTGAGCGGCGCCGTGATGCAGGGGCTCACGATCAGCGCCGACAGCACACCCATCGCGAACACGCCGCCCAGCTGCCCGCCCGTGAGTCCGGCGTTCACCGTGGTGAGGCGATCGCGCAGGCCGCTGGGCAGCTGCAGTTCGTAGACGCCGAACATCGACAGCGACAGCAGCAGCAGCAACACGCCGAACGAGATCAGCACCACCGGGTTCTGCAGGAACGCGCTCAGCCCGTGGCCGACCAGCGCCGCCGCGATGCCCAGCGCGACGTAGACCAGCGCGACGCCCAGCGAGTACGTGGTGGCCAGCAGCAGCCCGCGACCGCGCGTGACGGCGGTGCCCTGCCCCACGATGATCGACGACAGGATGGGCAGCATCGGCAGCACGCAGGGCGTCAGCGACAGCAGCAAGCCGATGGGGAACGCCAGCAGCAGGATCAGCAGCGCGCCGCCGCCGTGCAGGGCGGACAGGAAGCGCTCTTCCAGCGTCTGCGGCGGGAGCTGGTCGACGCCCACGTCGCGGAGGGGCTCGAGGACCGAGGCCGGTGACGCGCCCGCCGGCGCCTTGTCGACCTGCGCCGACCGATCCGCGCCCGCGCCCATCACGACGCTGCGCAGCGGATCGGGCAGCGCGCCCGAGGCGACGCTCATGCCGCCCTGCGCAGGCGGCTGCACCGGCGGCACCAGGCCCGCCGGCCCCGCGGCGGACGGGTCGGCCACGATCGTGGCGGCGTCGGCGGCGGCGCCGAACGCCTTCAGCGTGACGGCCACCGCGCGCGGCTGCGGCGGATAGCACAGGCCCTTCTCGGCGCAGCCCTGGTGCACGGCGTCCAGCGTGAACGACTTGCCCGCCGACACGACGGGCAGCACCACGACGACGCTGTCGTGGTACGTCTCGACGTTCTGCTCCAGCGCGGTGTCGTAGTGCTTCTTGCCGGGCGGGATCTGCGGCTCGCCCAGCTTGGCGTCGGCCGACGAGAACTTGAAGCGCTCGCGGTACAGGTAGTAGCCGGGCGCGACCTTGTAGCTCAGCTCGAGGCGCTTGGCATCGAGCACGCGCACCGACAGCACGAAGGCCTGGTCGGGGTCGAGGAAATCGTCGGCGGCGCGAGCCGGCCCGGCGACGAGGAACGTGAACAGTAGCGCGATCAGCGCCCAGGTCGCACGCAGCGTTGGCAGTTGGATCATGAACGGTGAGAGCCGGCTCGTGGCGACTCGTTCCTGTGGAATCGCCATTGTCGCGGGTTGCGCGCTTCCGCGTTGGCACAAGCATCCTCGCGGCACGTCGCCTGCCACGCTGCAGGGCAGCATGGCGCCGCGCGCGCCTGCGCCGACCACATGAAGCCGACCAAGACGAGGGGAAGACCGCTGACGATCGCCTGCCTGGCCGCCCTGGCGTGCCTGGTGGCGACGACCGCGCATGCCGCGGCGCAGACGGGCATCGACATCACTGGCCTGCAGGTGAGCATCGCCCCCGTGGCGCCCGGCGACCGCCCCGATGTGAGCTTCGCCGACGCTGGCGCCAGCACGTCGGCCTGCGAAGCGAGCTTCGGCCTGCCGCCGATCGATCGCAACGTGAGCGCCGCCGGGGCGTCGGCGTTCGGGGAGGTCGGCAGCGACCTGTCCACCGACCCGGCCGTCGGCGGGACGGCCCTGCTCAGTGGCGACGTCTTCGGGCCGGGCGCGGCGGTGCATGCGTCGGCCTACGCCAGCAGCGCCGGGCCGGACGCGGTCGGCCAGGGCACGATCGGCCTGGTGAACGGCGTGGGCGCCGGCGCGTTCACGCTGGCGCCGGGCACGCGCATGACCATCACGGCCAGCGTGCTGGCCTTCGCCTCGGTCACCGGCGCCAGCCCGTTCGAGATGGCCGACAGCGGCCTGTCGTTGACGCTCACGGACGCCGACGGCGGCGGCCAGCAGTTCGCCCGCATCGACTTCGACGCCCTGGCGCTGGGCCTGTTCGGGCCGTACGACGACGTCGAGAACACGGTCGTCAGCCTGGTCTACGAGAACGACACCGACGCAGAGATCACCGGGCTGTTCAGCGGCTACGTGGCGTCGTATGCCTATGCGGGCGATCCGACGGCGGTGCCGGAGCCGGGCGGCGCGGCGATGCTGCTGGCGGGCTTCGCGCTGGTGCTCGCGGTCAGGCGCGCGTCACGCGCGTGAGCGCCTGCGCGCGCTCGCGCTCGCGCTTGCGAGACAACGCGCCACCGCAATGAAAAAGGCCGGCGAGTGCCGGCCCTTGTCGGGTGCGAGAGCCTTGAAGGCTCAGGCGTTCGAAGCTCAGCCTTCCGACGTGTCCGTCACGGCTTCGCCGTCGTGCGAACGCTCGACGAGTTCGACGAAGGCCATCGGCGCGTTGTCGCCGTTGCGGAAGCCCATCTTCAGGATGCGGGTGTAGCCGCCCGGACGCG
>FSZK01000022.1_pt1 | contig 23833 bp, 21 predicted proteins | sample 1638791 | NCBI WGS metagenome assembly FSZK01 (sample SAMEA3914813, study PRJEB12502) | metagenome | biome: forest; material: soil | place: Canada | collected 2011-07-07 | depth 0.3 m | reverse complement strand
GTGCTCGAAGGCCGAGTCGGATGCGTATCGCGACGCCGACGTGGTCGTCTCGATGCTGCCGTGCGTGCACACCTACATGGCCTCGCGCGGCCTCGACCTCGACAAGCTGGTGATCGTGCCCAACGGCATCTCGCCCGACGACTGGGCCGACAAGCCCTATCCGATCTCGGGCGACCTGGCCGGCACGCTGGCCACCGCGCGCGCGATCGGCGAGACGGTGGTGGGCTACGCCGGCTCCATGGGCGAGCCCAACGCGCTCGACACGCTGCTCGACGCCGCCAAGCTGCTGCGCGACGACCCCGCCGGTCGGCCCCTGCGCTTCGTGCTGGTGGGCGACGGCCACCTGCGCGCCCACCTGGCCGAACGCGTGAAGTCGGAGCGCCTGACCAACGTCACGATGCTCCCGCCGATCCCCAAGCTCCAGGTGCCGGCCATGCTCGCGCAGGTGGACATCGCCTACATCGGCTGGCAGCGCGTGCCCATCTACCGCTTCGGCATCGCGCCCAACAAGCTGATGGACTACATGATGGCGGGCCGCGCCGTGCTGCATTCGGTGGAGGCCGGCAACGACCCGGTGGCCGAGGCGGGCTGCGGTGTCACCGTGGCACCGCAGGACGCGCGCGCGGTGGCCGCCGGACTGCTGAAGATGATGCGACTGGCGCCGGAGGCGCGCGCGGTGATGGGACAGCGCGGGCGGGCGTTCGTGTTGAACAAGCACACGTATCCGGTGCTGGCCAGGCGGTTCCTGGACGCGCTGGGCGTGCTGCGACGGGGCGCCGACGCCTGACCTGGCGGGGAGGCGGGCACCGGTTTACGCGTCCAGGCCACCGCCGCAATACCCCCCAATGGGGGTGCGTTACATCGCCTGGCAGAAAAGGCGAGGCCGTAGAATCCCGCAAATGATCTGGATACTCATCGGTGCCTTCGCCTGCTCGGCGATTGCAATGCTCATCGTCGTCGGTTCTGCCCACCGCCATGCGCATTGGTCCGCTGACCATGATCTGTCGGGGCCGCAGAAGATGCATGTCAAAGCGGTGCCCCGCGTAGGTGGCATCGGAATCCTGGCAGGCCTGTGCGCGGGTGCCCTCCTGACCGCCTGGTTCCACGGCGAGCTTGGCAGCGACATCGTCCTGCTGCTGGCTTGCGCGGTGCCCGCCTTCGGCTCGGGCATCTGGGAAGATTTCACGAAGTCCATTTCGCCGCGGCGGCGAATGGTCGCGCTGGCGCTCTCGGGGCTGCTCGGCGTCGTGCTGCTCGGCGGCAAGTTCACCCACCTCGGCTGGACGTTCATGGACGACCTGTTGACCGTCCACGGGCTGCTCTGGATCGGATCCGTGGTCGCGGTGATCGCCGTCACGGGCATCTCCAATTCCGTCAACATCATCGACGGGATGAACGGGCTGGCGTCGATGTGCTCGGCGATGAGCTGCCTGGCGCTGGCCTACATCGCCTGGCGCGTGGGCGACGACTTCATCTGCGCCATCGCGCTGTCCACGGTCGGCGCTGCGCTCGGCTTCTTCGTCTGGAACTACCCGCGGGGCCTGGTCTTCCTGGGCGACGGCGGCGCGTACCTGCTCGGCTTCGTCGTCGCCGAGCTCGGCATCGTGCTGACGACGCGCCATCCACAGGTGTCGCTGTTGGCGCCGCTGCTGCTCGTGGCCTATCCGGTCTTCGAGACGCTGTTCTCGATGTATCGCCGCCGCGTCATCCAGAAGCGCCCGATGACGCAGCCGGATGGCAGCCACCTGCACACGCTGATCTACCGGCGCCTCAAGCGCGGCACGGTCGACTCGTCGGGCGTGCGCGGCTCCACGCGAGGCAATTCGGGGACGTCGCCCTATCTCTGGCTGCTGAACGCCGTCGCCGTGCTCCCGGCGGTGGTCTGGTGGAACGACCCGCCCGTGCTGGCGCTGAGCCTGGCCATCTTCATCATGATCTATCTGGATCTGTACTGGCGCATCGTCACGTTCCGGTCGCCGTTCTGGCTCGCCTCGCGCCCCGAGCCGGCACAGACCGTCGAGCGGCTGAACAAGTCCTGAGGCGCGGCCTTCGCCGGCGTCGTCGTCCCGCCGTGCTTTGTGCCGGCTTGCCGATGACCGACAATCAGCGGTTATGAACGCAGTCTCCAGACCATTCCTCCCGTTTGCCCTGCCCGAGATCGGTGACGAGGAAATCGCCGAAGTCGTCGATACCCTGAAGTCCGGCTGGGTCACCACGGGCCCCAAGGCCAAGCGCTTCGAGGCGGCCTTCACCGAATTCCTCGGCGACGCGTCGCTCGAATCCATCGCGGTCAACTCCGCCACGGCGGGCCTGCACCTGGCGCTCGAGGCGTTGGGCATCGGCCCGGGCGACGAGGTGATCACGACCACGCACACGTTCACGGCCACCGCCGAAGTGGTGCGCTACCTGGGCGCGGACGTCGTCCTCGTGGACGTCGATCCGAACACGCTGTGCATCGCGCCCTGGGCGATCGAGGACGCGATCACGCCGCGCACGAAATGCATCATCCCCGTGCACTACGCGGGCCTCGCCGCCGACATGCCCGCGATCCTCGCGATCGCGCGGAAACACGGCCTGAAGGTGGTCGAAGATGCCGCGCATGCCCTGCCCACGCTGAGCGACGGCAAGCTGGTGGGGACGCTGGAATCCGACATCACCGTCTTCAGCTTCTACGCCAACAAGACGATGACGACCGGCGAGGGCGGCATGATCGTCACGCGCCATCCCGAGCTCGCCAGGCGCATGAAGGTGATGCGCCTGCACGGCATGAGCCGCGACGCGTTCGATCGCTTCACGGCCACCGTGCCGAGTTGGTACTACGAGATCGTGGCGCCCGGTTTCAAATACAACCTGACCGACATCGCCGCCGCGCTGGGCCTCCAGCAGCTCAAGCGCATCGGCGGCTTCCAGAAGCGCCGCGTCGAACTGGCCGACGCACTCAACGCAGGACTCGCCGGACTGCCGCTGATCCTGCCGCCGATGGCGCCCAAGGGCGACCAGCACTCGTGGCATTTGTACGTGGTGCGGCTCACGGATGATGCCAAGGTATCGCGCGACGTCTTCATCGAGCGCCTGTTCGCCGCGGGCATCGGCGTCAGCGTGCACTACATCCCGCTGCACCTGCAACCGTACTGGCGCGATCGCTATGCGCTCACGCCGCAGCAGTTCCCGCACAGCCAGCGCGCGTTCGAGCGCATGGTGAGCCTGCCGCTGTACACCCGCATGACCGACGCCGACGTCGCGCGCGTGTGCGACGCCGTGCGCGCCGCGCTCGCGGGCTGACCGCCCGCGCCGCCCGTGATGTTCAAGCGCCTTTTCGACGTGGTGTCGGCGCTCGTCGGTTTGCTGGTCTTCGGCCTGCCGATGCTGGCCGTCGCCGCGTGGATCCGGCTCGATTCGCCGGGCCCGGTCTTCTTCCGCCAGGAGCGGGTCGGACGCCACGGCAAGGTGTTTCGCATCCACAAGTTCCGTACGATGACCGTGGACGCCGAGCAGCGCGGCCCGCAGCTGACGGTGGGCGCGGATGCGCGCGTGACGCGCGTGGGGCGCGTGCTGCGCGCGAACCGGCTCGATGAACTGCCGCAGTTCTTCGACGTGCTGGCCGGCGACATGAGCCTGGTTGGTCCGCGTCCCGACGTGCCGCGCTACGTCGACCAGTGGCCGCCCGCGCTGCGCGAGCGCGTGCTCGCCGTGCGGCCGGGCATCACGGATCCGGCGTCGCTGGAATTCCGCGACGAAGCGACGCTGCTCGCGCAAGCAGCCGACCCCGAGCGCGAGTACATGGACGTCATCCTGCCGCGCAAGCTGGCGCTGGCCGCCGACTACGCCGACCACGCCTCGCTGTGGACCGACCTGGCCGTGATCGGACGCAGCGTCGGCGTCCTTCTCTTCCGCTGATGTCTCCGTGAACCCACCCGCCAAGACCCCGTCGCCCACCGTTTGGCATCGCCTCGACCGCTTCCTGGCGCGCCTGCGCCCGCATCGCGAACCCTTGTCGCTGCTGGTGGACGCACTGCTGATCGCCTTCGCGTGGAACGTCACCTACCTGTTTCGCATCGGCTTCGACCGGTGGTTCGACGCCCGGCCCTGGTATGACTTCTGGGTGATGCTGGGCATCATCGCGGTCTACCTGGCGCTGTTCGCGGCGCTGCGCGTGCCGCAGAGCATGTGGCGGTTCTCGGGCTTCGGCGAGGTCAAGCGCCTCACCTGGGCCTGCCTGGGCGCGGGCATGGCGTGCGCGGCCGCGGTGATGGGGCTGCAGTTGTACGGCGTGCCGCGTTCGGTGCTGGCGCTGCACCCGCTGGTCACGCTGATGTCCGTGTGCATGGTACGGATCGGCTACCGCATGCTCTACGAGCACTCGCGCGCACAGATCACCGGCGGCGACAAGGAAGTGCGGCGCGCGCTGATCCTCGGCGCGGGCCAGGCGGCCAAGCGCCTGATGGCCGGCATCCACCAGCAGGGTTGGATCGTGATGGGGATGCTGGACGACGATCCGGTCAAGCAGGGGGCGCGCATCGCCGGTGTCCCGGTGCTGGGGCCGCTGGAGGCCGTCAGCGACCGCGCCGTGCTGGGCGCGGCGACGCACCTGATCATTGCGATGCCCGGGGGCACGGCGCGCCAGCGTCGACGTGCGTTCGAGCTTGCCAGTGCGGCGGGGCTGCCAGTGCTGACGGTGCCATCGGCCGACGAACTGCGGCAGGGCAATCCCGACCTTGCGCGCGGCGTTCGCGATATCGAGCCCGAAGACCTGCTGGGTCGCGAGCCCGTGAAACTCGACGAACAAGGCATCGACCTCGTGTTGCACGGCAAGACGGTGCTGATCACCGGCGCGGGCGGCAGCATTGGTTCGGAGCTGTGCCGGCAGGTTGCGCGCTACAAGCCGTCGCGCCTCGTGCTGTTCGAGCTCTCCGAGTTCAACCTCTACACGATCGAACAGGAACTGAGCCACGCCTTCCCGGAGCTCGAGCTGGTGCGGCTCATCGGCGACGTCAAGGATCTCGCGCAGACGCAGCGCGTCTTCGACGCCTGGAAGCCCCGGATCGTCTTCCACGCGGCGGCGTACAAGCACGTCCCGTTGATGGAAGAGCACAACGCCTGGGCGGCCCTGCGCAACAACACACTGGGCACGCACAACGCCGCGCTGGCGTCGGCCCGAGCCGGCGCCGAGCGCTTCGTGTTGATCAGCACCGACAAGGCGGTGAACCCGACCAACGTGATGGGCGCTACCAAACGCGCTGCGGAGATGGTCGTCTCGGCGCTCGCCGCCGCGCATCCCGACACGCGCTTCATGGCCGTGCGCTTCGGCAACGTGCTCGGTTCGTCCGGCAGCGTCATTCCGAAGTTCAAGGAGCAGATCGAGCGCGGCGGACCGATCACCGTCACGCACCCGGACATCATCCGCTACTTCATGACCATCCCCGAGGCGGCGCGCCTGGTGCTTCAGGCCGCGGCGATCGGCGACAGCGGGCAGGTACTGGTGCTGGACATGGGCGAGCCGGTGAAGATCGTCGACCTGGCTCGCGACATGATCCGGCTGGCGGGCCGCAGCGTCGACGAAATCCGCATCGAGTTCACCGGGCTGCGCCCGGGAGAGAAGTTGTACGAGGAACTTCTCGCCGATGCGGACACGACCATCCCCACGCAGATACCACAGCTTCGACTGGCGCGGCTCGAAGGGCGCGTCGAGGCTGTGAGGGCGCTGATCGAGCGCGCGGCGTCGATCGACCTGGCGTTGGACGATGCAGAGGTTCGCGCGGCGCTGGCCGCGACGGTGCCCGAGTACAGCTCACGCTGAGGTCGCGGCCGCCGAGGTCAGGTGCCGCAGTTCGAGTCAACGTTGGTCGGCACTCACGATTCCACAACCTTCGAACCAACGGGCGGGCATGCGCGCCTCAGGGCGCAGCTTTTTGCAGAACGAACAGGCGAGTGAGTCCGCAGCGCGGCGACGCGGCCAATCTGAACACTGCCTGCGGTGCAAGGATCAACGAGAAGGCGGCCGCCGCGAGTTTGCGCTTCTTGCCTTGCCAGTGCGCATCTATCCACGCGGGCAGCGAACCCTGGATCTGACCGAGGCGCAGGAACCTGTAGCGCAGGTACTCCGGGAACGCCTCCTTCCAGACCAAGGGCTCGTCGGTCATCGATCGCACTTCGAAACCGTGGCGGCGTACGAGGCTGGCCATGGCCAGCCTTGAGTACCTTCCGATGTGATTCGGCGGCATGTCCAGCGTCAGGCCGCTCTGCTCGCCGAACGCGGTTCGTTCTGGATTCGGAACGCTGATGAACGCCTGGCCGGTGACCAGGCGAGACAGGGTTTCCATGAAAATGTCGATGTTTCCGATGTGTTCCAGAGACTGGAACATGAACGCGTGCGAGAAGGTGCGATCGATCGTGGCGAGCTCATCGCCATGGCGAACCGTCACCCCGGGGCACTTCGTCCGGATGGCCTGCAGGCCGTACGGCGAGTACTCGACGGCCGTTGCGTGATCAGCGCCGTGCTGCAGCAGCCGGCCCATGAAAGCGCCGTCTCCCGCTCCGATCTCGATGGCTGACTCGATGTGTCCGCACTGTCGCAGCGATTCGCCGTATTCCCATCGATTTGTCGGATAGGAGCCGGGCCCCTGCTGCTGGTTGGCGATCTCGTAGAACGCGGCATCGCCGCCCAGAAAGGGAAATGCGAATCCACCATGGCAACTGTCGCACTCGATGACCTGGCACGGTGCGCCATCCCAGATCCCGTCGATGACTTCCTTCAACGCCGCGTGCCGCTGGGGATCGCTCCACGGCCGCACGAAGTGGGTCGCAGCCTCCTCCGCGCCTACCGTGAACAGCAGCTTCCCGCTCGTCGCGTGGCAGTAGGGGCAGCGGGCCGAGACAGGTGAGTGTTGATACTGAAACATTGGGCAAGTGTATTGCGAGAGGGAAACGCGACGACTGTCGGCCGGGTCACTTCGTGTGACGGGTTGGTGCCCGCAATGCCTGGAGGCAGGCACGATTGACCTTGCGGCGATGCGCATCGAGCAGCCATCCCCACTTGTTGAAGTAGTGAACCGCCGAGCGCAGGTGGTATCCCAGCAGCTTCTTGTCGCGGTACGAGCCCTTGGCGTATTCGTGCGTGATGTGGGTGGCCGGCAAGTACCTTATCGCACCCCGCATGCCGAGGCGCCGCACCAGGTCGACGTCTTCCATGTACATGAAGAAGCGCTCGTCGAAGCCGCCGACCGCGGTCAGCGTCAATGAACGGATCAGCATGAAGCAGCCCGACAGCGTGGGAACGTCGGATGGGCGATCCTGCGGGAGCGTACGCAGCTCGTAGCGGTCGTTGAGCCGTTCGCGCCATGCGCGAACCGGCAGGAATCGGCGCACGATCAGGTCGAGGGGGGTGGGCAGCAGTTTGCAGAGCGGCTGCAGCGTGCCGTCCGGATACAGGATCTGCGGCATCGCCACCACCAAGCTCGGGTCGTCCGCGAAAGCGCGCCGCATCTGCTCGAGCACCTCCGGCCCGAAATGGATGTCCGGGTTCAGCAGCAAGTGCAGGTCGGAATCCCGGCAGGCCTCGCGGAGGCACGCATTGTGCGCCGCGCCGAAGCCGAGGTTGCTGGCCATGTGACGATAGCGGACGGACGGATTGTCGAACCACGTGCTCTCCAGGGGTTGCGGCGAGTTGTCGGCCACATGCAGCAGGCTGCCCGGAGAAGACGCAAGAAAGTCCCGGATGCAGGCTTCGAACTGCGCTCGCGGCGAGTTGTACAGCACCAGGGAAGCGGATATCTTCATGTTCAAGGATGAGGCTGAAGTGCGGGACGAGTCGTCGTGGGTGCTGGACTTCTGCACCGAGCTAGGTCGATACTTTGCCCAGGCGCCCCAGCTCGGAGTTCGCCAGTGCGTAGGCGCGCACCACTTCCGGCGGCGCGTGATAGCCGGGTGCGGCTGCCGCGACCATGGCGGCCCGCAGCAGCGCGGCGACCAGGCCGTGCACGTCCGAATGGAACTCCGCGCCTTCCGAAAAGAATTCACGGAAGACGGGGCCGTCCACCAGGAAGACCGGGAACCCGGCCAGCAGCGCTGCAGCGATCGGGCGACCGAAGCCTTCCTGTTCAGCGGCGGATGCCAGCACGTGTACCTCCGACAGGAACTGCTCCAAGCTGCTGGAGTCGCTCTGTACCAGCGTCATGTCCACGTCGGGGTATTGCGCCTTCAAGGCCAGGAAGTAGGGGCTCGCGTGGCCATAGATCCTGAACGCAAGTTCCCGGCCGGCCCCGGTCGCCCTCAACGCGTCGAACAGCTGCGCGTAGTTCTTCTTGGCCGAGTCGGTGCCGACGAGGCCAACGACCAACTGCGCTCCGGCGGCACGCGACGCCGGTCGCGTGGCTGGGGCCGGCGCAGGGAATCGATTCGGTGCGAATACCTGGCGTCGTTCGGAGACACCCATGGCGGCCACGAACGCGCGCGCGTCCGAGCGGTTGATGTAGGCGACCGTGCAGCGCGACGTCGCCAGCGACACCCGCAGCAACGCGCGTTTGAGGACGCCGCGCTGTCCGAAGAACGGATAGGCGTCGTGCACCACCACCCATTGGCGCGTGATGCCCGGCAAAGGGTGCGACGTGGGCGTGAAGAGGAAATCGCCGAGCCGCTGAGCGCGCCAGACCTCGCGCAGGAAGCCCTTGCCATTGCAGACGACGATCTCGCAGCCGGGCAACGCCTTGCGGGCCACGGCCTCGAGAGCCGGGCGTACCAGCGCCTTGCGCACGTTCGCCAGGTTCTCATGAACGTAGTCGAGGCCGTAGAAGAACAACCCGTTGCTCGCCTTTATGTGGAAGAAGTTGGCGACGATCATGCGTTCATCCCGGCCGGGACGCTTTGTGCCGGGGCGGACGGCGATCCGAGTCGTTGCAGCGGGATGCCGGCGGTGAACCGGTGATAGGCGTAGAACATCAGCAACGAGTTGAAGAACAGCACGAACGATGCCGTCCAGCCAGGTATCAGGTAGCTCAGGCATGCGAACCACAGCATGTCGAACGCCGCGGTCTTGCCACCCATGCGCTTGACCATGAATATGCACAGGAACATCAGGCCGATCGTGTAGCACAGGTACAGCGGTGCGGAGGCCGGGTCGAGCACGAGCCAGCTCGCGTAACCCGGATTGGAGTTCCAACTGCCCTCCTGCTGGTCCGGATCGATCGCATAGGCCAGTTCGACACCGATGTTGAAGCGCGGCTGGCTCCCGGTCAGGCGATCGTAGGCGATGCCGTAGATGCCTTCCTTCCAGTACGGCTCGATGTCGCCGTTGCGGACGGCGCCGGCGAGCAGGCTGGAGTTCTGCTGCACGGCGATCGTGTTCGAGACCAGGTGCATGCGTGCCAGCAGCGCGGTCCCGGAGGCCTCCACGAGATCGACATAGTCGTCGGGCTTGAGCTCGCCGATGGCTGTGCTGGCCAGCGCCAGGAACGACGAGTCCTGTGCGATACCGGAAGCCGCGAAGCGAATCTGCAGCTTCACGAGATTCAGCACCGGATACGCCAGCACGAAGACAAGCGTGATCGGCGCCAGCATCTTGACCGAGAACTTGCCATTGCGCATCGCGCGTGCGGACTCCATGAAGGCGATCAGGATGAAGATGCCGCTCCAGCCGCGCAGGATGTTCGAGACGACGGCGATCGCCAGGTTCGGCCAGAACAACCTGGATTCGCGATAGAACCCGTAGTAGATGAAGAACAGCGAATCGACGGAGACGATCACCCAGACGATCGACAGGACGCTGTCCGACCGTTCCGTCGAGCCGGCGACGAATGTGCCGGTGGACAGGAAGAAGGCGATGAAGCCCAGTTGCAGCACGAACAGCAGGATGCCGACAGCCTTGCTTTGGCGAGGCGTCGCGCGCGTGCGGGAAGCGATGCTCGTGCGGGACAGAACGGGAAAGATGATGCCCAACAGCACGACGTAGCTCGCCACGACGATGGCGGTGGCCGAGTACACGCTGGCACGGTCGTCCAGACGCAGATCGGAGGTTTCTCCCAACAGCTGGTTGGAACCGTAGATGATCGCGCCGCAGATCACATTGACCACGACGAACAGCGCCAGCCACAGGGCGCGCGGATTGGTCGGGCGGGTCCAGTTGCTCATGATTGCCTCCAGGACGCGACAAGGCGAGCGACCTGACGCTCGCGCCGGGCGTCGCCGTCAGCGGGGCGCGGCGTCGCCGGCGGTCCATCCGAGCGCGCGCGCGTCGTGCGCGCGAGAAGCGCCCGCAGTCCGGCGGCGTCGCGATAGCGCATGCCGCGACGAGTCACACCGCGCACGCCGACGATGTCGCGCGCGATCACGCGCATGCCGCGCGCGTTGGATTCGCGGATGCTCAGGGGTTCGCCTTCGAGCAAGCTGTTGATCAACAGGACGTCGTTGTCTCCCAGCAGTTGGTCCTGTTCTGCGGGATCGCGCCAACCGTGGAACGTGCAACGCAGGTGCGCCAGCGTCCTTGCCTGCGATTCCAGCGCGGGGCGCAGCGGGCCGTCGCCGATCAGCAGGAGTTCGTCGAACGGGTTCTCGGCGAAATCGAGCCAGTCCATCAACTCGTCGACGCGCTTCTGGTCGCTCAGTCGCCCGACGAACACCAACTTTCCGGGCCGGGACACAGTGGGCGTCGCGACTGGGCGAACCTCGTTGGTGATGATGGCCGTGGGCACGCCGGTGAGGGCTCGGATCACCCTGGCCTGGACGCGGTTGATCGTCACGATCCGCGAGAACAGCCGGCAACAGGCGGCGAGCAGCGCGTTGTAGACGTGACCGGGCAGCGCGCCCCACACCGGGACGCGATCGAAGAAGAACGGCAGGTAGAGGCTCATCGGCGCGAGGCCGAACAACGCGACTCCGGCCGCGACGCCGGCCTCGACCGCGCCGGCGCTCACCAGGATATGGTCGTGGCCCTTCACCGCATCGCGCAGCGACCGTCGACGCCGCAGCCCGTCGACGACCTGGCGCGGCAAGGTGCCGGTGCGCAGCAGTTGGTGCTCCAGCACCTGCACGTCGACACCGGGCGCCTCGAACATCGTGCGTTGATCGGCCAGGTTGGCGAACACGGTCACGTCGACGTGGCGTGCCAGCGCCTTGACCAGCGCGGCGGCCTGGAACTCGTGTCCGCCCAGGACGTTGCTGCAGATCAGCACGGCGACGCGGGGGCGACGAGCGGGAGCGGCTATGTCGACCATCGGGCCCGCCAGTTCGATAGCTGGTGGTAGAGGCCCATCCGGCGGGCGATTCGCGTCAGGCGTCCGCCATTCATCAGTGCGGCCACTGCGTGGCGGCTCCGCGCCGCGTCCGGCGACTCGTGATCGAAATCGAACGCGCGCTGTCCGGAGGTATCGACAGCGACGTCGTACTTGTCGGTCAGTTGATGGCTGCTTTGCCCGGAGCCGTCCTGGCCGATGTTGCGCACCTTGGAGACGGTCGGCACGATCGAATGCATGCCGGCGTCGAACATCTGCGTGCACAGGACGGCGTCGGGGAAGTACTTGAGGCCTCGATGATCACGCCGCAGGCTGTCGGAGACGTAGAGGCCTCCGGCGCGATTCTGGCGTTGCAGCACGCGCGCCTTGTGCCAGTCCGGATAGCGGTTGACCAGAGGATGAAAGCGGTCATGCTTGCGCTTCCACACCCCGTAGCCCCACGACAGGTTCCAGGGGAAGCGCCAGAAATCTCCCGCGGGTTGCTGGCTCATGGGCGGGCAATAGCCGCAGATGGAGTAGGTCGACGTATCGTCCTCGAAATGCTGCAGGCCGGCATTGAGGAAGTCCAGATAGTTCGTCGACGTGACGTTGTCGTCTTCCATGTTGATGATGCGGCCATGGTCCGCCAGGATCGCCTTCTCGGCTTGCGGGGGGCTCTCGCGCAGCCCGAAATTGCGGTCGCGGTAGACCCGCACTATCTCGCGGAACCCGGTCAGGTCGTCTACATAGTCACGCACCCGGCGCACTGCGTCTTCCTGTGCCGGGGTCTTGGCGCCGTCGGACACCACATAGAGCACTGTGTCCTGCGCGAGGTGATTGCGCCGCAGCGCCTCCAGCGTGCGCACGAGATGCGCATGGCGCGTGTACGTGTAGACGGCGACTGGGGCCAGGTGAGCGGGGTCGGCGGTTCGCATCGGCAAGGGCGGGAAGGGTTGGCGACGGATGGGCGTCAGGCGGTGCGAAGCGCGCTTCGCTGGTTGATCCAGACGCGTGCCGCCGACGAACTCATGAGGGCGCAACCGAAGCTCGCCAGGAAGAAGGCTGCCGCGGCCGCGGCGCTCTCCCAGCGATTCAGTTCGGGGATCGACACGCAGCTGACGATCACGCACGGGATCGAAGACGCCAGGGCGACCGGCAGGACGTCGCGCGTCAGCCAGCGCCAATGCTGGTGCGGCATCAGGCGGTGGTGCACGAGCGGCACCCAGCAAAACAGATAGAGCAGGTTCATGGCCAGCCAGGCCGCCGACGCGCCGGTCGCGCCGTACTTCTGTGCCGCGAGCAGCACCGCCGGCAAGTAGAGGACGACAAAGATGGCGTTGCCGAGCAGGTGCATGCGGATGTCGCCCTTCGCGTACTGGATGTAGTAGGCGAAGGCCGTGATGCCCATGACCGCGTTGCCCAGGCTGTAGAAGCCGAGGACGGGCGCGGCGGATTGTGCAAGGGCCGAATTGCCGGTCCAGGCGAGCAGCACTTGCGGGCCCAGCGCATAGAGCGTGAGGGCCGCGGGCGCCGTCACCAGGCACACGATCTGCGTGAAGCGGTGATACAGCTCGAGCATCGCCGCGTCGTCTCCAGCCGCGGCCGTATTCGTCAGCCTGGGCAGCAAGGCGATACCTATCGGCATGCTGAGCAGGGTGATGCCGCCGGACAGCAATACCGCCAGCGTGTACTCGCCATAGGCCGACAGAGGTAGCAGCTTGGAGAGCGCCAGCTTGTCGACTTGCGTGACGAGCACCCAGATGACACTCGTGAAGGCCACGCCGGAAGCGAAGCGCAATGTAGGCCGCAGCGCAGCCCAGTCGCGCGGCGCTTCCCGTGCGAGCCGCGTCGACGGCAGCAGTTGCGACGACTTGCGGTAGAGCAACCAGACCTCCAGCGCGGCGACGCCGGCCTGATAGTAGAAGTAGGTGCTCGGACGCGCGTCGATGAAGATGATCAGCGGCAGGCACAGCACGAAACGAGCGGTGGCCACGGCCGTGTTGCAGCCACTGAGCCAGACCTGCTGCTCGAAGCCGGTGATCACGCCCCTGTAGAGGCAGGACATCCATCGACAAGCCACCACCACGCCCATCAGCTGGACGCAGCGCACGACTTCGGACAGCGCGAGCGTGTCGACGCGCAGCCAACGCGTGGAAATGACGGGCGCCATCAGCCAGATCGCGACCAGACCCGCGCCAGCGATCACCAGGAAAACGGCTTCCAGCAGCTTGCTCAGGTGCACCAGGTGCGCGGCGTCGGTGCCGCCGCCGTTGAATCGCGCGGATTCGCGTGCGAGCGTCGTGCTCAGGCCCGCGTCCAGCAACTGGAACCACGCCTGCAGCATCGCGTAGAAACCGATCAGGCCGTAGGCTTCCGTGCCCATGTAGCGCAGATAGGCCGGGACCGTCAGGATACCGATGGCCGCGACGTAGATCTGGCTCGCGTAGTTGGCCGAGATGTTGCGTTTCATGCCCACGACGCAAGGCTCCCGATTCGGATCAGGTTCACGCGGCGACCCTTGGCGCGAGGTGGTCGCGACAGGAGGCCCGGAAGTGGCTGATCTTCACTTCGTTGGCGCTCGCGAACCGCAACGGTTCGGCGCTCCACGAATCGGCGGGCATGCGCTTGCAGATCTCGTGGTCTTCCTCGAACACGCGTCGGTTGACCTGCGCGGTGGAGTCGAACAGCGCTGCGAGCATCGCGGCCGCGCGCTCGTCGACGACCGGCGCGGTCAACAGGCGGCTGTTGAAATGGGTCTCGTGGCCGCCTTCGGTCGCAGGAAAGAAGTGCTGGAGCGAGTACGAATAGCCGAACGTCGACGACAACATGGTGAACGGGAACAGATACAGGCTGAAGTAGCCCTCGTAGGCGAAATCGATTGCGAAGAATCGCTTCAGGCCCTGCAACTGGCGCTTGACGCGGGCGTTGCCGATCGGCGCCTTCCACACCGAGTTGATACCCATGAATGTGTTCTCGCCGTCCTCGAGCCCCAGCGTGGCCAGCGTCTCGGGATGGATCATCGAGATGTGGTACGGCTCCAGCGCGTTCTCGATCGCCAGCGGCCAATAGCACTCGTAGGTGTACTGGTTGACGTCGGCCCGCGCGTCGATGTTGAACGAAATGTTCTCGATGATTTCCGCGGCATCGCCGAGCTGCTCGTACAGGGCCGCGCGCGGCTGGATCCCGACGAACAGGAAGTCACCGCACCAGTCGACGTCGTACTGGCGCAGCCGGGCGGCGCTCAGGTCGCAATGAGCGAACTTCTCCCGCTCTGGAATGATCATGATGCCGGCGTCGTGCGTCCAACCGTGATATTTGCAGCTCGCCGCCTGGTTGCCCGATGCGCCGTCGTAGATCCGCGCTCCGCGATGCGGGCAACGGTTGTCGAATGCGACGAGGTCCTTGCCGTCGTTGAAGACGACGATGTCGCCCACCGCGGTCTGGAAGCGCAGGTAGTCGCCCTTCGCGGGCAGTTCGCGTCGGTGGCACATCAAGTGCCAGTATTCGCGCAGCAGCGATGAATCGAGTCCGGTCACAGCTTCTTCGCAGGGGGGGTGTACATCACCGACTCGGGCTTCACGTGTCGCATGATCAGGGTGCCTGCTCCGATCTTCGAGCGTTCGCCGATCCTCACGCCGGGCAGCACCTTCGCGCCCGTGCCGAAGAAGCAGCACTCGCCCACTTCCACGCGGCCCGTGAGGTCGACGTGGGCGCTGAGCGTGCTGAAGGCGCCGAGCTTCACGTCGTGGCCGACGCTGCTCATCGCGTTGATTGCGGAGAAGTCGCCGACTTGTGCGTCCGCCGACACCAGCGACAACGGACAGATCACGACGCCTTCGCCCAGGCGTGCGGACTTGGCGATGACCGCCGTCGGGTGGATCACGCTCGCGAACGTCGCTCCGCGCGCGCGGAGCAATTGCACGACGCGTTGCTTGGCCTCGGGGTCCGCGATGGCGACGACGAGCCGTTCGCCTTCGGTCGGCGTGTAGTCCTCGATCGTGCCGCGGTAGGTGAGCTGGTACGGGAAGGAGTCCAGCGCCTGCGCGCTCTTGTCGATGAATCCGGTCAGCGGCGCGGCGCTGCCGGCACTCGCGGCATCGGCTGCCCAGTTGATCAGCTCGCGTCCGAAGGCGCCGCCGCCGACCAGCGTCAGGAAGTTCGTCACTTGCATAGATAGCCTCCGTCGATCACCCAGGTTGTGCCCGTGATCCAGCGGCCAGCCGGGCCGAGCAGGAATGCCGCGGCGTTCGCGATGTCCTCCGGTTCGCCGAACCCGAGCAGGTGCATGTTCTCGTAGTTGCCGAGGACCTCGTCGGCGGCGCCATGCGTCAGCCGGTCGTGCATGGGCGTGCGTACCGCGCCCGCGGCGATCGCATTGACGCGGATGCGCCGCGGTGCGAACTCGCACGCGAGCGACCGCACCATCCCGTCGACCGCTGCCTTGGCCGCCGAATACGCGCTCATGCCCACCTGGCCTGACGACCCCGCCACGGAGGACATGAACACGAGCGAGCCTTCGTCCTTCAACCCGCCTTTCTGCGCGGCCGCGCGCGCCAGCCCGGCCGCGGCGTAGACGGCGCTGCCGAACACCTCGTCGAGCTGGGCCTGCTTGGTCAGCCGGATGGGCCGGATCAGTTCGACTCCGGCCGCATGAAAAATGCCGTCGAACGCGCCGTGCTCATCGACGAGCGACTTGACCCAGGCCGCAGCCTCATCGGCCCTGTCCAGCACCTGAACGCGCGCCAAGTGGCCGGCCCCCTGCCATTCGCCGACGGCGACCGCCAGGCGAGCCTCGTCCCGGCCGGAGGCGGTGACACTGGCGCCGCAGGCGGCCAGCAGCGCGCCGGTGGCGCGCCCGATTCCCGACGACGCTCCCGTCACGAGGAAACGCTTGCCTGCGAGATAGTCCGATGAAAAGGTAGTCATGCTTCGATGGTCTCCACGACTCGCAACGGGCCCACGTCCAGCGATGCGGACGCCCAGGAATAACCCACGCCGAAGCCGAACAGGCCCAGCCGCTTCTTCGATTCGCGCAGCACGTCTTGCAGGCGCGTCGTCATCAACAACGGGATGGAGGCGCAGCTCGTGTTGCCGTATTCCTCGATGTTCAAGGGGGCCTGCTCCGGAGCGAGCTTGGCCTTCTTGATCAGGTGCTTCAGCATGAACTGGTTGGCCTGGTGGAAAAGATGGAAGTCGTGCGTTGCGCCGTCGCCCTCGCCGAGCGCGATTGTGCGCGCGACCAGCGGCGGCACGGCGCGCAGCGTGAAGTTGAAGATTTCTCCGCCGTCCATGTACAACGAGCAGGCCGAGCGGCCGTCGAGGCGGGGATCGCCGCTCTTCGAGTGGTCGCGAAATCCGCCGGAGGGCACGATCAGGTTGGTCGCGCCGCGGCCGTCGGTGCCCAGCACGAAGTGCGCGGCGGCGGCGGTGTCGTCGGCCTCGAGCGCGGTCACGGTACCGGCGTCGCCGAACAGCAGCGCGGTAGCCCGGTCGGCCGGATCGACGATCTTGCTGACCGTGTCGCCCACGGCCAGGAGCACGCGGCGCGCCGCCCCGGTCTGAAGCATGCACATGCCCAACCACAGCGCGTACGGGTAGCCCGAGCAGCCGAGGTTGACGTCGAACGCGATGCACGAGGTGCTGACGCCCAGGTCCGACTGCAGCGCGCACGCAGTGGCAGGCAGGCGGAAGTCCGGCGTCTGCGAGACGAAGATCAGCGCGTCGATGGTTTCCGGCGCCCACTCCAGGCCGGCCAGCAAGCGCTTCCCGGCCGCGCGGCAGAGGTCGCGAGTGGTCGTTTCGCCCTGCACCTGGCGACGCGTCTGCACGCCGATCATCTTGACGACGTCCGCCACGGAGGCCTCGCCGAAGGTCTCGTGGAAGTCCTCGTTGCGGCGCACATGAGTCGGCACGCAGGAGACGACTCCTGCGATCCGTCCGCCCGCCGTCCTGGCTTCGCGGCCGATGGAGGAGGTGGCTTCAGGCATTCCTGGCGGCTTCGATGAGCGCTTCGATGTCGGCCACGGTCTCGCATGCGGCGAGCGCCTTGCCGTCGAGCATGACGTTGAAGCAATCGTCAACGAGCGCGATCGTGGACACGACGGCGAGCGAGTCCCAGTCGACGTCGCCGCTGGTGATCACATATTGCGAAGTGATGTCCGCAGGCTCAACCTCCAGGATTTCGGCGATGCCTTCGTGGAATTTGTTCATGTGCGGTCTTTCAGAAAGTTAAAATGCAGGCTGCCCAGGACAAGCCCACCCCAAAGCCAATCAACATCAATCGTTTCGGTGTGTCGAGCAATCCCCGCGCACGCATCTCCAGCATTGCCAGCGGGATCGTCGAAGACACGGTGTTGCCTGTTTCCTGCATGCAGATCGGTACACGTTCCGGCTCAACGCGCAGCTTCTTGCGCAGCGCGTTGAGCATGAACTGATTGGCCTGGTGCATGACGAAGTAGTCGATCGAGTCGGCCGGCAGGCCGGACTTCTCGAGCAACGCGTCGACCGTGCGCGGCACCTCACGCAGCGTGAACGCCATCACCTCGGCGCCGTCCATGTACAGATGGTCTGCCGAGCGGACGTTGTCTGACGCGTCGCGGCTCTCCGTGGCGGTTTCGGCATTGCGAGGCGTGCGGAAGCCCCCCGCCGGGACGATCAGGTGGCGCGCGCCGCCGCCGTCCGTGCCGAAGACGAACGGGCCGATCGAGGGTGACGCGTCATCGGACGCGATGACGGCCGTCGCGCAGGCTCCGTCACCGAACAGCGTGCGCACGCTCTTGTCCAGCGGGTGGATGAACTTCGAATACGTGTCGGCGGTCAGCACCAGGACACAGCGTGCGGCGCCCGTCTCGACCAGCCCCTTCGCGAGCGACAGGCAGTAGACGAAACCGGAGCAGCCCAGGTTGACATCGAGCGCCCCCGCGCTCGTCGTGATGCCCAGCCGGTGCTGCAGGATGCAGGCGGTGGTCGGCAGCACGTAGTCGGGCGCCTGCGTGCACAGGATGACGAAGTCGACGTCGCTCGCCCTCACCTTGCCTTGGGCGAAAAGCTTCAGGGCCGCGGCATGGGCCAGGTCGCCGGCGGTCTCTCCGTCGCCCGCGATGTGACGCACCCGGATGCCGGTCTTTTCAAGAATCTTGTCTGCCGGCCACGCGGGATAGAGCGCTGCCAGATCCTCGTTGCTGAGGATCCGAGCGGGGATATGGCCCGCCAAGTCGGCGATTTTTGCTGTGTGAGACATGCCTGAGCGTCGAATGTGCCGGTCAGGCCTTGATGAGGTCAAGGACCCTGTCCTGCTCGGCCGGCGTCAGCGCGGGGTAGATCGGCAGACACAGGATCTCCTGGGCCGCCGTCCCCGCGACCGGCAGGTTCGCGGGCTGGGCCGACGGCATCGAGCGATACATCGAGAAATCGGAGATCAACGGGTAAAAGTACCGGCGCGAATAGATGTCGTGATCCTTCAGGTGCTGGTAGAGAGCGTCGCGCGTTCGGGCGAACTCCGGCTTGACCAGGATCGGAAAGTACGCGTGGTTGGGTACAGCCTTGCCGTAGCCCTCCACGCATTCGATGCCGGCCACGTCACGCAGCTCCTGGAGGTAGCGCTGTGCGATTGTCTTGCGTCTGTGCAGTGCTTCGTCGATGCTCTTGAGTTGCAGCAGGCCGAACGCGGCGTTGATCTCGCTCATCTTGCCGTTGATGCCAGGCGCGACGACGGTCGTCTCGTCGACGATGCCGAAGTTCTTCAGATTGTCGATGCGGGCCTTGGTCTTGGCGTCCTTGCAGACGATGGCGCCGCCCTCGAAGGTGTTGAACACCTTGGTGGCATGAAAACTCAGTACGGACAGGTCGCCGTGGTTGAGGATGCTGCCCTGCGCATCGCGCACGCCGAAGGCGTGGGCCGCGTCGTAGATCACCTTGAGGTTGTAGTTGTCCGCGATCTTCTCGATGGCGGCGACGTCGCACGGATGGCCGTAGCAGTGCACCGGCATGATCGCGGTGGTCTGCGGCGTGACGGCAGCCTCGATCTTCGCGGGATCGATGTTGAGCGTGCGGGGGTCGATGTCGACGAAGACCGGTTTGATGCCGTTCCACAGCAGGGAATGGGCGGTCGCGACGAACGAGTAGGGCGTCGTGATGACCTCGCCGGTGATGCGCAGCGCCTGCAGCGCCGTGATCAGCGCGATGGTGCCGTTGCTGAACAGGCTGATGTGCTTGACGCCCAGGTAGTCACACAGTTCCTGCTCGAGTTGGCGATGGTATTGCCCGCCGTTCGTCAGGATCTTGTTGTCCCAGATGGTCTTCAGGTAGGGCAGGAACTCCTCGAGCGGAGGCAGGTGAGGCTGCGTGACGTAGATGGGATTGCTGGACATGCCGGTTTCCGGTTCAAAGGCCCGCGGGCTCGACGATGGGGCGTTGGCGGCGTGCGCGAACGACGAAGAAGATGCACAGGGCGAACGCCGTCACGACCATGGTGCCCGCGCCGATCAGGCTGCGCTTGGGCGCGCTGCGCTTTTCGGGACGCGTCGCAGGATCGACCACTTGGAACAGCGCGCCCTCCTTGCTCTCGTCGAGCTTGGCCAGTTCGAACTGGCGGGCGTAGATCTCGAACAGGGCATCCTGGTACTTGAAGTCGCGATATGCACCGACGTAGTCCTGGTTGCCCGACTTGGACATCGGTTGTTCCAGGCCGGCCAGTTGATCTCTCAGCCCCGCGAGCGTGGCCTGCTCGCGCCGCACTTCGGGCGCCTGCTCGGTCAGGCTCTGGCGCATCGCTTGCAGCCGGATTTCCGAGGCCGCCGCCTCTGCCTTCACGCGGACATAGGTGTCCGCGGCCGCCTTGGGTTCGCTCTTCAGGGCGCCGGCGTTGAAGCCGCTTGCCTCGAGTTTTTGTTGCGCCAGCGTGAGCTGGTCGCGCGTCTGTTCCAGTTGACGTTGGAAGAATTGCCGCCGCTGCTGGGCTTCGGTCAGCGCCAAGCCGTTCGACATGGCCTTCAGCTCCTCGAGGTAGGCATTGGCGATCGCGGCCGCGCGGTCGGCATCATGGTCATCCACATCGACCGTGATCAGTCCGTCCTTCTTTCCCGCGACGATGCGTACACGCTCCTGCAGCGTCTTTCGCGCGTCCACGAGGTATGTCGATTCGTAGACCTTCATCAGCTTGAAGCGATCGACCATGCGGTTGCTCAGCGTCGCGCTTTGCATCAGGGCGACGTACTGGTCCGCGCTGTTCTTGACGTTGGCGACCCCTGCCAGGCCCGATAGAGCGCCCAGGGAAGCGAGCGCCGAGGCTGCGCCGGTCTGTTGCGGCTGCGGGCTGATGAAGCTCATCCGAGCTGTGAATGTCGGCGGGATGAACAAGGCTGCTATGTAGCCCAGAACCGCGCCGAGGATGCTCAGGGCCGCGATCTTTCGCCAATGCGGTCGCAGCGATTGGGCGATGCCCGGCGCCGACGCCGTAGCCTCTTGGTCATCCATGACGTTGTTGTCCATTTTGTGTAGTGCACTTCACTTGATCGAGTTGTCTTGCCGGTCGGCGTGGTGTTCCTGGGGCAAGTGGGCTCTCGAATTCGCGATCGTCGTCGTTGCGGCGCTCTTCGCCCCTGTGCCGCCCTCGGCCCGGCCGCCTTCGTCATGGAAAGTAGGCGCGCCGCCGACGATTTCTTCGCGCAGCGTGGCGATCGTGGTCTTGAGTTGCTCGAATTCCTGTTCCTTGCGAGCCAGAAATTCGCGCGTCATGCGCAGCTTTTCGTTGATGCCCGCAGGCGTCAGGAAATAGGAGTACCCGAGCTTGTTGTCGCTGCGCCTGAAATTGCGCGCCTTCACCAGGCCCTTGTCGAGCAGCGCGTGGAGAACGTAGTGAGTCTTGCCGAGGCTCAGCCCCAGTGAGCGCGAGAGTTCGCGCTGCGACAGGTGCGAGCCTTCGGCCAGTACACGCAGCAGGGCGAGCTGCGGTAGCTTGGCGTCGATGTCGGCGTCGGGCGGCACGATGGTGACCTTGAAAAGGATGAGTGTGTTCACGGCGTGAACACCGATTCTAGCCGGTCGCGGCAACGCCGGCAAAGCGTGGACTGGAAGCGCGCTGGCGCGCTGCCTGGCGGTGCCCGAGCGAAGCCGCGGTGGCGTTCGCGCGCTTCGAGTCGAATCGCCTCAGAGGCCTAGAGTCTTGATGCCCGCCAATCCGAGCCCGAACTGGTACAGGATCTGCGTCCAGTCCTTCGCGTCCTGCACAAACGTCGACTTGTTCAACTGTTCCGGCACGAACAGCGTGTCACCGGGCACCACCTGCGTGTCGGTGAGCCTGTTGCTGGAATGCCAGAACGAGGCGCCCTGCTGCGCGCTGACCACCGAGCCGTTGGCCCGGATCATGAAGATGCTGGACTTGTCTGCCCCCGGTGTCGGGCCGCCGGCAAGCGCGAGGTACTGCTCCGTCGTGTGTCCCGGCTCGAAGACGAAGCTTCCGGTGTTGAACACGCTGCCGAACACGCCGACCGAGGAGCCGTGCGGCGGAATCGCCAGCGAATCGCCGTTCTCGAGCGGCAGGTCCGGCAGCGACACCGCGTCCGGCTGCAGTTGCAGCACGACGCGTCCCGTCGGACGAACCTGGCGCAGGCGCTCGAGCAGCCGGCTGTTGGCCGTCGCCGAGGCGCTCTGCGCGTTGATCTCCTCCGCCGAAGTGGCGCGCTGGCTTGCCTGCGTGCGCGACATGTCGGTCTCGAGGTCACGCAAGGCCCGGTCGTAGTTCGCCTGCTGCGTCTGGCGCACGCTCTCGCGGGTCAGTTCGGTGCCGAACGGGTAGGCCGCGTTGGTCAACCCGCCCGCGGCGCGGATTGCGTCGGCGATGCGACTGCCCGGCGGAAGGATGTAGTCGCCCGGATGCGCGACTTCGCCGTCGACGTGGATGCGTTCGTTCTGGGAGCCGAGCGACAGGGTCGCCGTGACGTTGCTGAAGGCACGGACCACATCGCCCGTGCCAAGCACGAATCCGCTCTGCGCGGGGAGCGTGAGCTGTGCCACGTGGCCCGTGGCGCGATCCGCGAGGCGCTCGATAGCGACCCGCGAGCGATCGGCCACGGCGCTGAATCCGCCGGCCATTGCCAGCACGTCGTCGAGCGTCTGGCCCGTCTTCAATTCGTAGATGGCCTGCTGGTTGACGCTGCCCAGCACGGCGACCTGCGTGCCCACCGGGCCGATGAAGATGATGTCATCGGGTTGTACCAACTGATCGGTGTTGCGGTCGCCCTTGAGCAGCAGGTCGTACAGGTCGAACACGGCGACCTCTTGCCCCGCCCGACGCAGGTGGATGTCGCGGAAGCTGCCTGCCGCCGAGGGGCCGCCGGCTCGCATGATGGCGTGGAGCACCGACGACAGGCCGTTGACCGTGACGGTGCCGGGGCGCTGCACGTAGCCACTGACGAAGACGCGGATCGCGCGGATCTGGCCCAGTGTGGCGGTGAGCTGGAAGTTCTTGAAAGTCTGGCCCGTCCGGCGACTGATGGTGTCGGCCAGGTCGGCGTTGCGCAGGCCGGCCACGCTGATCGCGCCGACGCGTGGCACGGAGATCCGGCCGGCACGGTCGACCGTCAGCTGCAGGTCGGCGTCGACGGTGCCCCAGATCGTCAGCGCGATCTCGTCGCCCGGACGGATGATGTAGTCGCCGGGAACGGACGGCAGCGGATCCTGCGTCGCCGATGCGATGGCGTCGTCTGTGACCAGGTTCGCGCCGAAGCGTCGAACTTCGAACGGCACCGCCTGCTGCTGTGGCTGCTGCGACTGCTGGGACTGCGCGGATTGCGCGGGTTGCGCGGCAACCAGTTGCTGCACGTATCGTTCGAACTCGCTCGGCTGGTACGGCTGCACCGGTATCGTCAGGCGCGTCTCGGGCTGGCCGTTGCGTGCGCCGGTGCCCGGCTGGCGCAGGCGGGTCGTCGCTCCAGCGTTGCCATCGGTCGCGGTTCCGGGATTGGCGTTGTTGACCCGCGTGACGTCGGTGCTGGTTTGGGACGTCAGGTCATTGGACGTGTTGCCGTCGAACTGGGCTTGCGCCGCCGTCGGCCAGGCGCAGAGGGCAAAGGCGATGGCGCAGGAGTTCACCAGCAGCGCGGCGAGCCTGCGCTGCGGAAGCGGCGAGGCGGCCAGAAAACGGGTCATCGGCATTGAACGGGGTTCGCTGTGGTTGGGTCGGACGGACGTTGCGGTCGCGAACGGGGGTCGCACGCGGGTGACGCGGGTCGGAGCCAGGTTCTTGGAGCGGCGAATTCTAGCCGTTCGATGTTGCTCGTCCGGGCGCCCGGACCGGCCGACATGCGCATTTCATCAGTACAAGCGATAATGGCGATTCATGACAGAAGCCCCCCAAGCCCAGGTCCCGGCTCAAACGGACCCCGCCATCGAGCAACAACCCGCCCCCGCACCGGCCCGTTTCGATACTCTCCCACTGGACGCCAAGCTGATCCGCGCCGTCGCCGATCAGGGGTACGCCTTTATGACGCCGATCCAGGCGAAGGCGATTCCGCTGGTGCTGGAAGGTCGTGACGTGATGGGTGCCGCCCAGACCGGCACCGGCAAGACCGCCGCGTTCTCGATCCCGCTGCTGCAGAAGATGATGCGCCACGAGACGGCCAGCGTCTCGCCCG
>FSZK01000003.1_pt1 | contig 25531 bp, 21 predicted proteins | sample 1638791 | NCBI WGS metagenome assembly FSZK01 (sample SAMEA3914813, study PRJEB12502) | metagenome | biome: forest; material: soil | place: Canada | collected 2011-07-07 | depth 0.3 m | reverse complement strand
GTCGCTCACGCGGCGCCCGATGAAGGGCATGCTCACCGGGCCGGTGACGATCCTGAACTGGTCGTTCGTGCGCGACGACCAGCCGCGCTCGAAGTCGTGCTTCCAGCTCGCGCTGGCGATCCGCGAGGAGGTGCTCGACCTCGAGCAGGCCGGCGTGCGCGTGATCCAGATCGACGAGGCCGCGCTGCGCGAAGGCCTGCCGCTGCGCAAGTCGCAGTGGAAGCACTACCTGGACTGGGCGATCGAATCGTTCCGCATCGCGGCCAACGGCGTGGCCGACGAGACGCAGATCCACACCCACATGTGCTACTCGGAGTTCAACGACATCATCGCGGCGATCGCCGACATGGATGCCGACGTCATCACGATCGAGACCTCGCGTTCGGACATGGAGCTGCTCGACGCGTTCGACGACTTCAACTACCCCAACCAGATCGGCCCGGGCGTCTACGACATCCATTCACCGAACATCCCGTCGCAGGAGCACATCGTCAGCCTGATGAGGAAGGCGGCCGAGCGCGTGCCGGCGGAGCGGCTGTGGGTGAATCCGGACTGCGGGCTCAAGACGCGGCAGTGGGCCGAGGTGATTCCGGCCCTGGCCAACATGGTGGCCGCGGCCAAGGCCTTGCGCCAGGCCTGACGGCGTCATGCGAGGTTCTGGCGGCGGGCCCAGGCGCGAACAGGCGGTCGCGCATGTCCTGCGGGCTGCCCGCCCCGGTATCCTCGACGGCGAACAAGCTGCAATGCAGACAAGGCGCCCTGGTCAGCGGACGGGCAGCGCAGCCGGAAAGCTGAACTCGAACGTCGTGCCGATTTCGGCGGACGACGTCACACGCACGTCGCCCCCATGCGCCGTGGCGATCGCCCGGACGATGAACAGCCCGAGGCCCACGCTGCGCGTCGTCGAGTCGGGCGACACGCCCCGCACCATGGGCTCGAAGATCGTGTCCAGCACGGCGTGCGGGATGGGCGTCCCCTCGTTGTGCACGGTGATGCTCGCCGTGTCGCCCACCAGCCAGCTCGTGACCGTGACGTCCGCGTCGACGGCGCCATAGGCCATCGCGTTCGCGACCAGGTTGCCTGCGAGCTGCGCGATGCGGTCGCCATCGGCGCTGCACGCGCCCGTGCCGACCGATGCGAACTTCAGGCCGCGACCCGGAAAGGCGGGGGCGAGTTCATCGACGATCCTCGCGACCAGCGCGTGCAGATCGACCGGAACGCGCGTGACGGCCAGGCCCCGGCCGACCCGCGCCATCGTGAAGTCGAGGAGTTCGTCGATGAGCCGGCGGGCCCGCTGGGCGGAGTTCACGACGCGGCCCAGCGCCCTGGACTTGATGTCCGGCAGGTCGCCGCCCAGGCCGATCACCTGCGCGCTCATGACGATGGCCGAGAGCGGGTTGCGAAGGTCGTGGCTCACGATGGCCATCATCTGCTCGGCGAACAGCGCACGGTCCTGTGCCCGCGATCGTTCGCGGACGGACTCGGTCACGTCGCTCAGCACTCCGACGAACTGGAACAGCGACCCGTCATCGTTCAGGACGGCCTGCCCCGAGACGTTGACCACGCGCGCGATGCCGTCGGCGCCGTTGAGGCGATGGGTCCAGCTGTGCACCTGGCCGGGCTCCGCCAGCGCGGCGCGAAAAGACGCTTCTTCCTGCGCCGCGTCCTCGGGCGCGATCGCGTTCCTGAATGCCTCTTCGCTGACCTCGGTCGGCAAGGGATGGCCGAGAAGCAGCGCGACGTCCGGCTGGTAGCGGCGCTGTCCGGTCTCGACGTCGACGTCCCACAGGAACAGCGCGCCGACGCGGACGGCCTGGGCCAGCCGCGATTGCGCGGCCTCGACGGTGCGCCGCGCGATGCGTTGCTCGTCATGCAGCTCGTCGGCCCGCTTTCGCGCGAGCAACAGCTCGGTCTCGTACTTGTTGCGTTCCTCCGAGACGACCAGCGTCACCTCGTGCAGGTCGATGGCGCCGGAACGTCTCCGCACGGCGTTCAGCAGCATGGGAAGCGACGTGCCGTCCTTGCGGACGACCTCGAACTTCACCTCGGAGATGGACCCCTGCATCTGCAGCATCGGCAGCCAGTGCGTCTGGTGGAAGATGCGGCCGCCCATCGTGAACAGCTCCTGCAGCTTGCGCCTCTGGACGAGCTCGTCCGACGTGTACCCCAGCCAGTTGCAGAGCGTCTGGTTGACCTTGAGGAACGTGCCGCGGATCGACGTCACCGCGATGCCGCACGGGACGCCCTCGAAGAGCTCCTCGACCCCGGGAAGCTCCGGCAGCTGTTCGGGCACCTCAATGCCCCAGGGTGGCGATGAACTCGTCCATCGCGTCGGCGCTGGCGCTCGGCGCGCTCAGGTGGGGGCAGTGGCCGACGTTCTCGACGATGCGAAGCATGCTGTTCGGGATGCGGTCGTGCATGAATTGGCCCACGGCGAGCGGCGCGATGATGTCCTCCTCGGACTGGAGGATGAGGCTGGGGGTCGTCACGCGCGGCAGGTCGCCGCGGTTGTCCGACAGGAACGTCACGCGGGCGAACTGCTTGGCGATGTCCGGGTCGGTCCGGCAGAAGCTGTTCGTCAGCTCGACGGCCAGCTCCGGCTGGTCGGGCGCGCCCATGATGGCCGGCGCCATCGTGCTCGACCATCCGAGGTAGTTCGACTCGAGCATCGTCAGCAGGCCGTCGATGTCCTGGCGCGTGAAGCCGCCGTGGTAGTCGCCGTCGTCGATGTAGCAGGGGGATGGCCCGACCATCACGTGGCCGGCGAACAGGCCGGGATCCTTCAGGCTGGCGAGCAGGCCCACCATCGCGCCCACCGAGTGGCCGACGAAGATGGCCGGTGCGGTCGCGAACTCCTTCAGGATCTCGATGACGTCCGAGGCGTAGCCGTGCAGCGAGCTGTACTTGACCGGGTCGTAGGCGGACAGGTCGGACAGGCCGCTTCCGACCTGGTCGAACGTGATGGTGGTGAATCTCGACGCGTACCGAGGGGCGAGCAGCCGCCACATGTTCTGGTCGCAGCCGAATCCGTGGGCGAAGACCATCGGTGGTCCCGACCCCACGACATGGACGTTGTTGCGTCGTGCGACTGACATGGGTGCCTCGTTGATGGGCCACCGTCGAGCGCACGGCCAGCGCTGACGAGCCGAGCCCGTCGTCATGCGGCTCCCGCCGAGCAATTAGCGTACCACGCCCTCAAGGCCCTTGCCTGGGCGCGATGGCCTGTCGAGGCGAGGCCCGCAGGTCACAGCCAGGTCTTCGCGAGCGCAAGGCTCCCCGCCGAGAAGAGGATGTAGCCGCCCAGGCCGATGAGCACGAACGGCACGACCCGGTGCCCGTAGCGCCGGATCGGCGCCCCGAGCGTTCGATGGCTCGTGAGCCACCAGGCGGCGCCCACCCAGGCGAGCGTCATGGCGGCGAACACGATGCCGATGAGCGCGACGTCGCCGCCGGAGCGCGTCGCGAACACCGGGATGTAGACGCTGAGGTTGTCGCCGCCATCGGCAATGGTGACGGCAGCGACTGCCAGCGCGTTCCACCGGCCACCGTTGGCCTGCCGCGCGTCCTCGTCATCCGATTCGTCGCCGCGGCGCAGCTCCCAAAGCTTCTTCAAGCCGATGAGGATGGGAAGCACGCCGAGGAACCCGACATGCGCCGGCGAGACGACGAGCGCGAGCAGCGATGCGCCGACGCTCACCGCGAACAGCGCGGCGATCCCGAGCAGTTGCCCGATGGCGATCTGGCGCGGCCGGTACCGGGGATCCGAGAAGAAACCGAGCAGGATGAACAGGTCGTCCAGATTCGTCGTGACGAAGAGCCCGATGGCCAGGGCGACCAGCGCGGCGTCGTCAGCCATGGGAACAGGACGGAGCGTGAGCGATGGCGGGTCTCATGGACAGGCTCGCCGCAAGCGGCTTCGGACTCGACGATGCCGTGCAGCATAGCGGGTCGTCGCGCAGACCAGCGCTCGTCCTACAGGCCGCGCGCGGATCGTCCGCTAGAGTGCAATCAAGGCAGACGCGAAGCCGACCGCAAGAATGGGCGGAGCCAGGAAACCCGTCACCCTGCGTCTGAACAGTTTCTTCGTCGGCCTCGGCCGGCGGAGTCGAAAGCCCGCTCCAGGAATGGACAGCGGGCTTTCACCCTTTATGGCAAGCGATCTGCTGGACAGTCGCCATCGCCCGAGTTGGAAGCAATGCAAGTCGAACGCTACGAAGCAATAGGCCAGCGCGGTGAGGCCTGCATCATCATTGGCCGGCAAGCGATGGCGCCGAATGGCGAGTCGTCGATCGGCTACTACCTCGCCAGCGGTGAACGCCTGGCGCAGGGCGAGCAGGCCGGCTACTTCGCCACGCTGGACGGGCGCCGCACATTCCGGTTGCGCGGATTGCCGCAGCTGTCGCCGGACGACGCGGTCGGCCAGTAGCCTCGACGAGTGCCCGCGCGCGCTCTCCCGCTTCAGTAGGGCAGGCCGACGTAGTTCTCCGCCAGCGAGCGCTGGCCCGTCTCGGTCGAGAAGTAGTAGGCCAGATCCGCCTGCTGCAGCTTCTGGTCGTAGGCCGAGCTGTCGGGGAAGCTGTGCAGCATCGAGGTCATGAGCCACGAGAACCGCTGGGCCTTCCAGACTCGCGCCAGCGCCCGCTCTGAGTAGCGATCCAGGCCGCGCGAGTCGGCGCGCGTGTAGTGGTCGAGCAGGCCGTGGTATAGGTAGTGGACGTCGGAAGCCGCGCTGTTCAGGCCCTTGGCGCCGGTGGGCGGCACGATGTGCGCGGCGTCGCCGGCGAGGAACAGGTTGCCGTGGCGCATGGGTTCGGCCACGTACGAGCGCAGCGGCGCGATCGACTTCTCGATCGTCGGGCCCGTCACGAGGCGCTGAGCGACGTCGGTGGGCAGGCGGCGCTTGAGCTCCGCCCAGAACGCCTCGTCCGACCAGTCCTCCACCCTGTCGGCCATCGGCACCTGGATGTAGTAGCGGCTGAGCACCCGCGACCGCAGCGAGCACAAGGCGAAGCCGCGTTCGTGGCGCGCATAGACCAGCTCGGGCGACACCGGCGCCGTGCGCGAGAGCACGCCCAGCCAGCCGAAGGGATAGACCTTCTCGTATTCGCGCAGCACGTCGCTCGGGATCGCCTTGCGGCTCACGCCGTGGAAGCCGTCGGCACCGACGATGAAGTCGCAGTCGACGCGTTGCAGGTCGCCGTCACGCCGGAAGGTGACGCTGGGCGCCGATGAGGTCAGGTCGTGAAGCTGCACGTTCTCCACGCCATGCAGTACGATGCCGTTCATCTGGTCACGGGCCTCGTAGAGGTCGCGGGTGACCTCGGTCTGGCCGTAGACCAGCACGGCGCTGCCATCGGTGTACTTGTGCAGATCCAGCCGGGCCAGGCGCTCGCCGTCGGCGATGAAGAATCCGTCGTGGACCTCGCATTCGCGGTCCATGCGCTCGCCGCAGCCCGCCTCGCGCATCAGCCTGGCAAATCCCTGCTCGAGCACGCCGGCGCGGATGCGCGCCAGCACGTAGTCGCGGCTCTGGCGCTCCAGCACGACATTCTCGATGCCTTGCCGGTGCAGGAGCTGGGATAGCAGCAGGCCGCACGGGCCGCCACCGATGATGCATACGCGGGTCTTCATGAACTTGTCTCCATCCGATCGGCGTCGAGACGCCATCCACGAACCTTATCGGGCACGTGGGCGTGGCAACATGTCCACACCCCGCGAAGACTTGTCGATATCGAACATGACCGCCAAGAACGCCAGCATTCGCACGTACAGCCTGTTCGGCGAGTCCGTCAACTTCCCCGACGTGATGCACTGCGAGACCATCGCGGCGCGTTCGGCCGTGCACGACTGGGAGCTCGAACCGCACCGCCATGCGCGCCTGCACCAGGTGCTCGCGCTCGAATCGGGGGGCGGCGTGGCGCACGTCGACGGCGCGGACATCCCCCTGCGCGCGCGCACGCTGCTCAACATTCCGCCGGCCACCGTGCACGGCTTTTCGTTCCATCCCGGCAGCAGTGGCTATGTCACGACGCTGCCGGACGACCTGGTGGATGCCTCGCTGGAGGGCTCGGGCGCGGCGCGGCGGGTGCTGTCGAGCTTCGGCATGGCTCGCGAGGATCGCGTGGTGCGCGCCCTTTCCCGCCAGATCTGGTCGGAGTTCAGTGGCCAGGAGGCGTCGCGCGCGCTGGTCCTTCGCGGCCTCTGCGCCACGCTGCTTGGCCTGGTGGCGCGGGCGCTGGCCAGCCAGGCCGGACCCGAGGCCGGCGAGACCGCGATGCCGCGCCTGTTCTCGCGCTTCGAGGCGCTGCTCGACGCGCACTACGCCGAGCATTGGACGGTGGCGCGCTACGCAGCCGAGCTGGGCATCTCGCCGACGCACCTGAGCCGCGTCTCGCGAACGCTCACGGGGCTTCCGGCATCGGGCGTCGTCGACCAGAGGCTGATGCGCGAGGCGCGCCGCCTGCTCGCCTACACGTCGATGAGCATCACGACCGCGGCGTATGCGCTGGGCTTTTCCGATCCGGCCAACTTCAGCAGGACGTTCACGCGCCTGTTCGGCTGCTCGCCGCGGGCGTTCCGCGTGCGGTTGAATGCGGCCTGATCGAATAAAGTCGGCCGCATGCGCCTCCTCCACGCACTCGCCCGGTCCACGCGTCTTCTCGCCCTGGTGTCGCCCGCGCTGGTCGCCGGCTGTGCGAACGTGGCGCCGTCGTCCGGAAGCGTGGCCGCATCGACGGGCGCCGACGTCGCGTCGACCGTGCTGTTCGCGGCCCGCGTCTATCCCGCGCCGGATGCCGCGCCCATCGACGATGCGCTCGTCGTCTGGCGCGGCCGCACGATCGTGGCGGTGGGCGGGCGCGGCGCCGTTGCCGCCCCCGCCGGCGCGCGCCGCCTGCCGGGCTGCGATGGCGGCACGGTCATGGCCGGCTTCCACAACAACCACGTCCACTTCATCGGTGCGCCGTGGGACGCCGACGGGGCGCGCGATCCGGCTGCACAAGCGCAGGCCCTGATCGACACCTATACGAAGTGGGGCTTCACGACCGTGGTGGACCTGGCCTCCGATCGCGACGCCACACTCGCGTTGCGCGACCGCATCGAACGCGGCCAATTGCGGGGCCCGCGCATCCTCACGGCCAGCTGGCCGCTGTTTCCCGCGCATGGCCTGCCCATCTACATCCACGACCTGCCGGTGTCGCTGCTCGAGCGCATGCCGCAGCCGGCGACCGAGGAGGCCGCCGTCCGGCAGGTGCGCGAGAACCTGGATGCCGGCGCCGTCGCGACCAAGCTCTTCATCGTGACGCCGCAAGGCCAGGGCCGGGTGGAGACCATGCCGCTCGCGATCGCGCGCGCGGCCGTGCAGGCGTCACACGCGCGCGGCGCGCCCGTGTTCGTGCATCCGACGAGCTTCGCCGGCGCGATGGAGGCGCTGGACGCCGGCGCCGACGTGCTCGCCCACGACGTCTTCGACGACGGCTCCCCCTGGCCCGCCGAGCTGCTGCGCCGCGCCGTCGCCGCCCACGTGCTGATGGTGCCCACGTTGAAACTGCTGCCCTCCGAGCTGGCCAAGGAGCACGTGCCCGACGCCGTGGCGGCGCCCCTCGTCGAGGGCGCGGTCGCCCATGTGCGGGCCTTCGCCGACGCGGGCGGCACGCTGATGTTCGGCACCGACGTCGGCTACATGCACGACCCCGATCCCACCGACGAGTACGCCCTGCTCGCCCGAGCGGGCCTGTCGCCGATGCGCGTCCTGGCCATGCTCACCACCACGCCGGCCGCGTTCTGGCACGCCACCGACCGCCGCGGACGGGTCGCCGCCGGGCTCGATGCGGACCTGGTCGTGCTCGACGCCGACCCGGCCCTCGCGCCGACGAACTTCGCGCGCGTGCGGTGCACGCTGCGCGAGGGCGTGGCCCAGTACCTCGGCCACTGAGCCGCGCGCTCGCGGCCGCTAGCGCCAGATGCCGAACTTCCAGCTGTCGCCGCCGCTGCTGCAGGTGCCGTCGATGTGGTCGCCGTCGGGGCCCAGCTGGCCCGTGCAGGTGCCGGCGTCCTGTCCGCTCGAATAACGGTAGGTCAGCTGTCCGCCCACGATCCGGCCCGTGCCGGTGCCCACCTCGGCGCCGTCGCGGCGCTGGCTGTACGAGAAGTCGCCGCCGTCCTGGGTGAAGACGTACGTGAAGCCGTCCGAATCGGTCCAGGTGCCGTTGATGTCGCCGCTGCGCACCGGCGCGGCCACAGCCGCGTCGCTGCCCTGGGGCGGCAGCATCGGCATGTCCTGCAACAGCCAGCCGATGATCTGCACGCCCTCGTGGCCGATGGCGCCGTCCTTGACCGTCGAGTCGATGTTGAACGGGCCGAACTGGGCCGATTGCTCGAGGTTGCCGATGTCCTCCGGCGTCCAGTCCGCGCGGATCCGCAGCCGGCAGATCGCCACGCAGGCGACGGGCAGCGCGGGCTGGCCATGGCCGTCGTTCGCCGAGAGGGCGCCCTTGGCCTGCCCCGGCACGCGCCAGAACCCGTCGTCGATGAACGCCGCGTGATACCAGGGGCGGCCGATGTCGACGATGCAGTAGTCGAACGAGATCTCGGCGGCGCTCGCACCGATGGCCGCCACGTCGAAGGACTGGCTGGTCCAGGGGCCGGCATCGGCCGTGTCGAACCAGTTGGCCGGCGTCGCCACGCACGGACTGAACGTGGCGCCCGCGCCTTGCAGCAGCGAGGCCGCGCGCACCTGCGCCTTCTTCAACGCGTCGGCCTTGGCGGCGTCGAAGGCCGCGATGCACGCCTGCTTCTCCGCCGCATCCTTGACGGTGGGCGGCACGAACGCAGTGGCGGGCCCGAGGATCTCGTCCGTGTAGAGCTCGCTGAACCGCGACGCGCCCAGCCACACGTCGCGCCCGCCGCCATCCAGGCGCACCACGCCGTCCACCGCCCGCGAGAACAGCTCCTGGGCCACCTGCGGCGAGGCACCCAGCTCCGGGTGGCCCGGCAGCAGGAAGTCCGCCGCCGGGAAGGCCCGGGGCAGGTGGTCGAACCGGAATCGCGCCGGCACGCCCGCGCCCTGGCCGATGCGGGTGAAGAAGTCGTCCAGGGGCTGGAAGATCGCATCCGTGGAAGGCGCCATCGCTGTCTCCTTGCAGGCCTGCCCGCTCACTGCGCCGGCTTGGCGGTCTTCTCGAAGTCCTTCGAGTCGCGCTGCGGCGCACCGGGCATGATCTGCGACACGTAGCCGATGACCTGGATGCCCGGGATGACCAGATCCTGGCCGCTGGCGTCGCAGCTGAACTCGCGCGACTGGGTGGCGTGGCTGTAGCTGGCGTGCGCGGTGAAGCACCACGCGCCGACGGACGCGGACCCGGCGTTGGACGACGAGTGCTCCGCCCACTGCGACTGCCAGTCGTCCCAGGAGATGTGCACGTCCTTGATGAGGATCAGGCTGGTCACGATGGACGGCAGGAACGTGGGCTCCGTGCCGTCGCCCGGCTTCTGCTGCGCCATCGCGCCGGTCGAGATGCAGTCCTTCTTGTAGTCGCCCACCAGGAACCAGTTGTTGAGGTTCAGCAGCGAGGTGTCCAGCCAGGGCCGGTCGATGTCGACGATGGCGTACTGGAAACTGACGTTGACGTTCTTCATCTCGCCGAACGCGCTCGCCGAGCTGTCCTTGTGCTCGAAGCTCGCGCCGCCGGACCACAGGCCGACGTGGAAACCGCCCCCGCCGCCGTAGGCCGTCTGCGACGCGGTGTACTGGCTCTCCGAATGGAAATCCGAGCTGGTGTACTCGTTCCAGCCGTCGTCGATCTCGGCGTCGTACCAGGTGCGCGGGCTCATCATGGTGTACGGGATCTCGCCGTAGCCCGGGAACTCGAAGAGGCTGTTCTGGAACTTCTTCTTCGCGCGCGAGATGAGCGCGATGGCCGGATCGGTGCCGCGGGCCGCCAGGGTGTCGATGGCCTGCTCGATCTCCTCCTTGAACCCGAGTGCGGTCCAGCGATCCCACGCCGTGTCGACGTCGTCCTGGTAGGGCACGCCGTCCTGCGGCCACTGCTGCAGCTTGAGCGGATCGGTGAAGGCGTTCGAATACGCGAGGTTGCGCGCCTTGACCTTCGCGGTCCACGCGTCCTGGAAGTTCATGTAGGCCAGGTAGTGCGGCGTCACGTTGCCGTCCTTGTCCTGCAGCTTCGCGCTGGCGTCGTCGTAGGCCTTCTGCAGGTCGTCGCTGAGCACCATCGTGGTGGGGATGCCGTTGGCGCCGGTCATCACGGCGTACCAGGTGTCCGCGAGCTTGCTGGAGCCCGGCATCACCGAGTACTCGTTGTTCATCTGGATCTTGTCGTCCACCAGCACATACCCGTTGAGGTAGGACTGCTGGCTCTTGGCGATCGCGGCCGCGAAGGCCTTGGTCGTGTCCAGCTGGCCGCTGCCCGTCTTCGGCGCGGTGCTCGGATCGGCGGGCTCGGTCTTGGGGATGTCCTTCTCGAGGTTCACGCCCAGCGGCGACCACGGGTTGTCGTAGTCGTCCTTGTGGATCGGCAGGCCGATGTTGCGGAAGGCGACGAAATAGCCTTCCTGCATCTTGTTGGTGGTTTCATCCAGGCCGACGGACTTGAGTTCCAGGTCCTTCAGCATCTTGAAGACGTCTTGGCTCATGGTGGTTGCTTTCGAAGAGGGTTGTGGAATGCGAGGGCGGGGTCGGCGCGGTCAGGCGCCCGTGGGTTGCGGCCAGTCCAGGGACGGATAGGCGGCCAGGAGTCCGGCATTGCCGTCGTCGCCCGACTTGCGGCACGCGGCGGCCCACAGTTCGGTCACGGCCTGCGCGGGATCGCCCGCGCACTTGGCGATCAGCAGGAGCACGCGGTTGCGCAGCGCGACGCCCGACGCGCCGTCGGCCAGCTGCGCCTTGGCACGGTCGCGCGCCTCGTCCCACCATTGCTTGTCGAGCGCGTCCTGCGCCGGGCCGAGCGTGTTGCCCGAGAAGGCCGGCTCCGGCGGATCACCCAGGCCCATGGCGTCGTACACCAGCGTGTAGCTCCACGAGCGCATGGAGGCGCCGCGCTCGGGCGTCTCGATGGCATTGAGCACCTCCAGCAGCGCCTTCAGCGGCTGCAGGAACCAGCCGACGGGCGACAGGTCCTCCTCCAGCGCTTCCTGGAAGGCGCTCGCGAGTTCGGTCAGCGCGGCGTAGCGGTGGTCGACCGTGGCGGCGATGTTGAGCGCGCGCAGGATGCCCGTGGCCTTGGCCAGGTCGGCGATCGAGGTGACGCCTTCGACGAACTCCTGCAGCTCCTTGACCGTGGTGGCCTCGGGCGTCGGCACTTCCTGCTCGCCCTGGCCGCCGGCCGCCTCGCCGGTCCGGGGATCCAGCGGCGAGCCGCTCACGTCGTTGAGCGTGCGGGTGCCGTCCTTGTCGATGTTGAGCACGGAATCGTCGGCGAACGTCACCATGACGCTGCCATCCGTTTCGTCGACACGCACGGTGCCGTCGGGCCAGGACGTCGAGGTCGTGCCGTCGTCGTTCCTGACCACGTTGGCGCCGTCGCCGTCGACGGGCTGGATGTGGGCGAGTTGTTCTGCGGTGGGCATGTGAAGCTTTCAAGCGATGGGGAAGGATCGGAAGCTCGCCGGCGCGGCGTTCGAGGCGCGCGGCGAGGGTGTCTTCAGGCGGGCAGGAACGGGTTCCTGATCGACAGGCACCAGTACGGGTGCGCGACGGGATCCGCCGGATCGCTCGAGTAGCAGATCGTGACCACCGGCTCGCCGGCGGCGTCCACGTCCGAGGAGATCTTGGTGCTCGGCGGCAGCAGCAGGCCGTCCTTGGTGGCCATCGGCGTCAGGTCGATGCGCCTGGGCTGCTTCGCGGTCGCGGCCGTGGACGCGGCGAGATCCTTCATCACGTCGTAGAGCGAGGCCTGCGACAGCGTGGCGATCCAGCCCAGCTGGATCGATCGGAATTCTGCGGGCGACAAGGTGTCGTCGTTCATGTTCTGGCTCCCATCAAGAAGGTGTGTGGACGCGATCGCGTCGGGCTTGGATGTCCGCTGCTGCGGGCATGTCGCTACTGTCTTCGCGACGCCTCGGCAAGTCCTTAAGGAACCAAAAACATCGTAAAAGGCGGGCCCGGCCATGCGGTACCCTCGTGGGTATGACCGACGGGCCCCGTCGCGCGCGCCTGCGGGCGCGCCAGCGAACGGGAAACGACCCGTCGGCAAACACGATCAGGGAGATCGGTGCATGCGACCCTTTCAGTTCGAAAGCTTCGAGCTCGTGCCTGCGCAGCGCCTGGTGCGGGTCGCCGGCGAGCCGGTGACGCTGGGCTCGCGGGCCTACGACGTGTTGCTGGCGCTCGTGGAACGCGCCGGTCGCATCGTGACCAAGGACGAATTGCTGGCATCGGCGTGGCCGGGCATGGTGGTCGAGGAGGCCAACGTGCAGGTGCAGGTCTCGGCGTTGCGCAAGGTGCTGGGTCCCGACTCGATCGCCACCGTCTCCGGCCGCGGCTATCGCCTGACCGCCGCGTTGCTGCAGGAGTCCGCGACCGACGCGCCGTCGACGCCCCGGGCCGCTCCTGCGCGGCGCCACAACCTGCCCCAGCCGCGCACGAGCTTCATCGGGCGCGAGCAGGCGCTCGAACGGGGTCGCGACCTGCTGGCCGCGAACCGCCTGCTGACGCTGACCGGCCTGGGCGGCTGCGGCAAGACGCGGCTGGCGCTCCAGCTCGCGCAGCAGGTCATGGCCGATTTCGACGACGGCGTGTGGTTCGTGGACCTGGCGTCGGTGCGCGACGCGCCCGGCGTCGGATCGGCCGTCGCGCGCGCGCTGGACGTCAACGAGGACGCCGACACGCCGCTTGTCGAGCGCCTGCTGGCGGCGCTGGCGGACCGGCGACTGCTGCTGGTGCTCGACAACTGCGAGCACCTGCTGGCCGCCGCCGCGCTGCTGGTCGACGCGCTCCTGGCCGGCGCCGCCGGCGTCCGGATCCTCGCCACCAGCCGGCAGTCGCTGCGGGTGCCTGGCGAGCAGCTGTTCCCCGTCCCGCCGATGTCGCTGCCCGCGCTGCCCGGCGCGATCGACTCGGAGGCCGTGCGCCTGTTCCTCAATCGGGCCGAACTCGCCTGGCCGGCGTTCGCGCCGCGCAAGACCGACCTGGCCGACATCGCCACGATCTGCCATCGGCTCGACGGCATTCCGTTGGCGATCGAGCTGGGTGCGGCCCGCGTGGGCATGCTGTCCGTGCGCGAGATCGGCGCGCGGCTGGACGACCGCTTCCGGTTCCTCACCGACGCCAGCGCCGCCAAGTCGCGTCACCAGACGCTGAAGTCGACGCTGGAATGGAGCTACGAATGCCTGACGGCGCCCGACCAGGGCGTGCTGCGCTCGCTGGCCGTGTTCGCCGGCGGCTGCACGTTGTCCGCCGCGGCGCGGGTGTGCGCGCTCGACGACGACATGGCGGCGCTGGAACGCCTGACCAGCCTCTACGAGAAATCGCTGCTGGTGGTCGAGCGCGAAGGGCAGGAGACGCGCTACACGATGCTGGAGACGGTGCGCGCCTACGCGCAGGAGCGACTGGTCGAGGCCGGCGAGGAACTGCCCGCGTTCCGCCGGCACCTGCGCCATGTGGTGACGCTCGCCACCGAGGCCATGGCCGGTCTCCAGGGCCCGCGCCAGGGCGAATGGATGGAGCGGCTGCGCCTGGAGCAGGAGAACATCGTCGTCGCGCACCTGCGTTGCGCCGACGATCCGCAGGCCGGTGACGCGGCGCTGGAACTCGTCGCGACCTTGTCGCGCTACTGGCTGAACTCGGCGCAGCTCGAGCGCGGCTACTCCTTCGCGCGCGCGGCGCTCGCGCGCGCGACGGCGGGCAGCGACGCGTCGTTGCATTGCCGCGCGCTGGCCGCCGCGGGCAACATCGCCTTTCGCATGGGGCGCTACGAGGAATCGCTGGCGCTCGCCGACCATTGCCTGGATCTCGCGTCGACGCTGGACAAGCCCTCCGAGATCGCCGCGGCGCTCGCGCTGAAGTCGAAGTGCCTGCATGCCACTGGCCAGGATCGGCTGGCGCTCGAATACGCGCTGCGCACCTGCACGGCCGCCCGCTCGCTGGGCGTGACCACGCGATTGAGCGCGGCGCTCAACAACCTGGCGGAGATCCATCGCGGGCTCGGGCAATTCGACGCCGCGCGCGCGAGCTACGAAGAGGCCATCGCCATCACGCGGCAGCTGGGCTATCCGGGCGGCACGTTCACGTCGCTGTGCAACCTCGCCCGACTGCTGATCACGACGGGCGAGCTGGCCTGCGCCAACACGCTGATCCTGGAAGGCGTGACGCTGTGGCGCGCCGCCGGTTTGAAAGGCATGGGCAAGGACCTGCTGGAATGCTGCGCCGGACTCGCGGCGCGCGCCGGCGACCTGCGGGCCACGGCGCGTTTTTCAGGCGCCGCCCTGGCACGCCTGGACGAGGCGGCGATCCGCCGCGAGCAGGTGGACGAGGCCTTCCTCGCGCCGCTGCTGGCCGGCGCGCGCCAGGCCGCCGGCGCCGCCGTGTTCGACGCGCAGGAGGCCGCGGGCCGGGCCTCGGCGTACGTGGCGTCGATGACGGAGGCCGAGGACTGGCTGGCGTCGTCGCTGGGCGGTGGCAAGCCTGCGGATTGAAGCGGGCGTCGGTCGATCGGATCATCCCGCCGACTTCCCCTATCATCGATCGGGATCATCGACGAGCGATTCCCGACGCCTCGCCACCGCTCAATCGCCTGGGCCACGCATGCACCCCTTGGACACGTCCCCGCCGGCCATGGAGAACCGGCTGCAGGAGATCTCCGGACGCTGGCCGGAGATCAGCGCGCTGCTCGACGTCGCCCTCGCTCTCGCGCCCGCGCAGCGCGCGTCCTGGCTCGCGAGCCTGGCGTCGGACAACCCCGGCCTCGCCGCGGTGGTGGGCTCGCTGCTGTCGACCCATGACCAGCTCGCGACCGATTTCCTCGACGAGGTGCCGCCGCTGGAAAGCGCGGCCCCGCCGTCCCGCGGGCCGCTGGCGGGCGACCGGGTGGGGCCGTTCGAGCTGCTGCGCGAACTCGGTCGTGGCGGCATGGGCAGCGTCTGGCTCGCGCGTCGTGCCGACGGCGTCGGCCATCGCCAGGTCGCGCTGAAGCTGCCGCGCATTGCGTGGGGCGATGCGTTCACGGAGCGGCTGGCCCGCGAGCGCGAGATCCTGGCGACGTTCAGCCATCCGAACATCGCGCGCCTGTACGAGGCCGGCGTCGATTCGCACGGGCGGCCCTGGCTGGCCATGGAACACGTGGACGGCGAGCCGATCGACCAGTACTGCCAACGGCATGCGCTGTCGCTGGCCGAGCGGGTGAACCTGCTCGCGCAGGTGATGGGCGCCGTCGCCCATGCGCATGCCCACCTCGTCGTGCATCGCGATCTCAAGCCGGGCAACATCCTGGTCGACCGGGACGGTCGGCCGCGCCTGCTGGATTTCGGCGTCGCGAAGCTGCTGGACGGCGACCGCACGCGCGACACCGCGCTGACCGAGCTCTCGGGCAATGCGTTGACGGCCGATTACGCCAGCCCCGAGCAGGTCCGTGGCGAGCCGCTGGGGACCGCGAGCGACGTCTACTCGATGGGCGTGGTGGCGTACGAGATGCTGGCCGGCGCGCGGCCGTATCGATTGCGCCAGCGCAGCCGGTACGAGCTGGAGAGCGCGATCGCGTCGGCCGAGGTGGCCCTCGCCAGCAGTCGCGCCGTGCAGCCGGCCGACGCGAAGGCCCTTCGCGGCGACCTCGATTCCGTGCTGAACAAGGCCCTCAGGAAGGACACCGCGACGCGTTATCCGACCATGGACGCCTTCGCACAGGACCTGCTGCGCTGGTCGCGCCGCGAGCCCGTTGAGGCGCAGCCCGACACCCTGGCCTACCGTGGCGCCCGCTTCCTGGCGCGTCATCGCCTGCCGGTCGCGGCCGCCGCCGTGGCCGTCGTGGCGCTGCTGGCCGGCACTTCGGCCGCGTTGTGGCAGGCGCGCGAGGCGAGGATCCAGGCGGCGCATGCCGTCAGCGAGGCGGCCACCGCCAACGCCGTCCAGGCCTTCCTGGAGAGCGTCTTCCGCGCCAACGGCAGCAAGCAGGCCGCGCCGGAACAGGCCCGCCTGGCGACCGCGCGCGAGCTGCTCGATCGGGGCACCGACCGCATCGACCGCGAACTCGCCACGGCACCGCGGGCGCGCCTGCAGTTGCTGAACACGCTGGCCTCGATGTACGAAGACATGGCGCTGTTCGACCGCCACATCGAGCTGCGCCGGCGGGCCCTGACGCTCGCCCGCGAGCTCGACGGGCCGGACAGCCAGGCCGCGTTGCTGGCCGGCGCCAAGCTCGCGCACGCGCTCACGATGACCGAGAAGCTCGACGAGGCGAACGCCGTGCTGGCCGACGCGCGCGCCCGCCTCGATCGGCTCGGCGACCAGACGTCGCACGCGCGTGAGCAGCTCGAGGTGATGCAGGCCTCGCTGCTTCGACGCAAGGCGCCCGAGCGCGGCCTGCAGGTGGCCGACCGCGCCGTCGCGCTGGCGCGCGTCTCGGGCAACGTGGACGACCTGCTGTTCGCGCTCATGATGCAGGGCGACAACGCCTACTTCTCCGGACACGACGACCGTGCCGTGGCGAGCTACACGGCGTTCCTGGACCTGGCGTCCCGCAACGGCATGGCGGGTGTCGACGACCTCGGCACGGTGCGCAGCGAGCTCGGGGCGGTGTTGGGCAGGCTCGGTCGCTACCAGGAAGGCGAGGCGCAGATGCGGCAGGCCGTGCAGCTCCTGCAGGAGCGCGGCGAGCCCGACCAGTTCCACGATGCCGAGGTGTCGCTGGCGGGCTTCCTGCTCTCGACGGGTCGGCCGCGCGAGGCCGTCGCCGTGCTGCAGGCGGCGTCCGCGTGGGCCCACGGCGCGCCGCCCGATCCTTACAAGCGCTGGTCGCGCCGGAGCGACGCCCGCATGCTGCAGGAGTACGGTCGCGCCGCGGATGCGGTGGCCGAGACCGACGATGATCCCGCGTTGACGATGCCGCTGTCCTCGGCGAACAGGAGCGACACCCGGGCGCTCATCTACCGCGGCGCTGCCCTGATCGATCTGGGACGACTGGCCCAGGCCGACGCCACCATCGCCCGCGCCCGCGCCATGCAGGCCAACGGGTTCGACGTCGGCGAGACGATGAGCGCCGTGGAACGCCGGCTGGCAGTGGCCCAGGGCAGGGCGGCCGACGCCCTGCGCATCTTCCACGACGCGCGCGTCAAGGCCGGCAAGCCGGCGATGCCGGATCCCCTGGCGTCCACCGACCTGCAGGAGCTGGGGGACGGCGCCTGGCTGGCCGCCCAGGCCGGAGACGGGGCCACCGGCGAACGCCTGGCGCGTCGGGCGCTGTCGCTGATCGCTGCCGGCCATGCCCAGGCGTACCAGCGCCACCATGAGGCCCAGGCCACCCTGGCGCTCGGCGAATCGCTGGCGCAGCAGCAGCGGTGGGCCCAGGCCTGCCCGGCGCTGGCCCGCGCGTTGGCCGATCAGCAGGCTCTCTACGATCCTGCCAGCGCGCGCATCGCCGAGACCGCGCACGCGCTTGGGCAGGCGAACTGCGCCGAGCGCAGGCCGTAACGCGATCGCGCCGCCGGAGTGCACGCCGGCGTTGCCGTTACCATGAAGACGGCTGGCAATCGGAGGGAGAACGTTCGCATGGGAGAGGTCACGCTGCTGATCGCGCAGGCTCGCGAGGGTGACCGCGTGGCCTTCGATCGCCTGTTCGAACTCCTGTATCCGGAGCTGCGCAGCATCGCGCACCGGCGCCTGTCCCGGAACGTGCGCGACGGTGCGTTCGACACGACGGCGCTCGTCAACGAGTGCTACCTGAAGTTCCGCGAACGCGACCAGCTGACGCCTGCCGATCGCGCGCACTTCCTCGCGTACTCGGCCACGGTGATGCGATCGATCATCGTCGATGCCGCGCGTGCCGCCAACGCCGACAGGCGCGGCGGCAAGGCTGACGACGTGACGCTGGACACGCTCGTCGGCGAATCGATGGCGGCTGCCGCGGACGAGATCCTCGAGGTGGAAGAGGCGCTCAAGCAGCTCGCCCGCCTCGACCCTCGCCTGGCCCGCGTGGTCGAGATGCGCTACTTCGGGGGCATGACCGACCTGGAGATCGGCGAATCGCTGGGGTTGACGGATCGCACGGTGAGGCGGGACTGGGAAAAGGCGCGCCTGCTGCTGGCGCGCGCCTTGGGACGTTGAGCGCGCCCCGCGAGGCCCGGCACGCCGCCCCTGCTCAGAACAGGTCGTAGCTCGGGTAGTCGCCCAGGTTCGCGAACGACGTCCAGAACGTGTTGTCCAGGTCGCCGTCGAAGGTCGAATACAGGGACCGGGTATTGACCAGCATCACGAAGTTCCAGCCGGTGCCCGTGCGGATGATCTCCGTCTCGGTGCCGGGCAGGCTGCCGATGTGCCACCAGTTGTTGGCCGAGTTCACCTGCCAGCCGCAGGCGTAGTTCGCGTTCGCGGTGGACGGCGTGGTCATGGTGGTGAGCGTCGCGGCCTGAAGGATGTCGGCCTTGTCGGGAAACCCGTCGACCTTGACGAGGAAGGCCGCCAGGTCCTTGGCCGTCGACACCCAGCCGCCGTGCGAATCCATCCGGTGGATGTTGAACGAATACGGATCCTCGCCGAACTGGCCGTAGTACTTGACCTCGTGGGGCAGCCGGTCCGCCAGCGTGTTGCCGGCGATGGTCATGTCGCTCACGCCGATCGGCGCGAGCACCAGCGCCTTCACCGCCGCCTCGTAGCCCTGGCCGGTGACCTTCTCGATCACCCGGCCCAGCACGCAGTAGCCGAAGTTCGAATACGCGTAGGTGGTGCCGGGCACGTTCTGCAGCGGCCGGTTGTCGAGCGTCCACGTGATCAGCTGCGCCGCCGACATCGCGGGGTTGGTGAACATCGGATCGGTGGCGTCGTTGGTCCAGCCGCCGCCGACGTGGTGCAGGAGCTGGTCGACGGTGATCTCGGTGATGTGCGGCCCATACGGCAGCGTGCCGTAGTCGGTGCCCAGGAGGCTGCCGGTGCCGAAGACGGTGTCGGACAGATGGAGCTTGCCCTGTTCGACGAGACGCATGATCGCCACCGAGGTAATCGGCTTGGAGACGCTGGCCAGCCGGTAGAGATCCTGGTTCGTGGCGGCCACGCCGGCCTCCTGGTCGGACTGGCCGTACGACTTCAGGTAGACCAGCTTGTCGGCGTGCGTCACGGCGATGGAGACCGCTGGAACCGCGTACTTGCTCATGAACGCGTTCACCGTGTCGTCGAAGGCGGCCAGGTCCGTGACGAGCGTGACGGTGTAGTTCGCCACGGAGCCATCCTCGGCCGTGACGACGTAGTTGACGGGCTGCGTGAAGTCGTTGGGGCTCGCCTCGGTCGTCTGCGCCGCCGCGCCGACCGAGAGCGTGGCGCCTGCCGAGACACTGAAGGCGGCTTTCAACGCGGTGCGGTCGGTACCGGGCGGCAGGAACGCCTGGATGGCGGTGCCGGTGATGGTGGCGGTCGAGTCGACCGGGATGGCGTTGTCGGCCTTGAGGAACGAGAAGGCGGTGATGCTCTTGGCCGACGAAGCCGGCGGGGGAGGCGGAGGTGGCGGAGGTGGCGGAGCCGGCGGCGACGGTGGGGTCGGCGCGGGTGGTGGAGGTGACGGCGGCGGGGGCGGAGGCGGCGATGGTGCAGGCGGCGCAGGCGGCGTCGGGGTGTCGTCGGCCGAGCCTCCTCCGCAGGCGGTGAGAAGGGCCCCCAGGCTCGACGAGAGGGCGACGCCGCCCATGCCTGACAGCTTGAGGAAGCCCCGGCGTTCGATGTCCTTGCTCATCTGTCACTCCTCCTGGATGGTGCTGCAGTTCGACGCCTGCCTGCGTGCTTGCCGACGAAGGGTTCGATGAAGCATCGAGCGTTGTCGGCCGCAAGGTGCGGACGTTAGGGCATGTGGGACGAGGCGGCAGCACCTAACCCGGGGTGCGTTCGCGTGTCCGTGCGGGGGCCCCGATTACGTACGTGCCGCTGCCACGATCCACGTTCCCGCAACCGGGCCAGGCCTTTCGGCAGCCGCGCCCGGAGCCCCGAAGTACACTGGACAAATGAACAGCCCTGACGACTTCGTGGATGGCGCGCCGGTCGGTCGCGACGGGCGCCAGGCGACGCCGTCCGCGCGTCGCACGTCGAACGCCTTCGGCTCGCCCGGTGTCGACTCCACCGTCAAGCGCCTCGACCTCAACGACGCGTTCATCCGCCATCCCGACGCCACGTTCCTGATGCGCGCCGCGGGCCACGAGATGCAGGCGCTGGGCATCGACGACGGCGACGTGCTGCTGGTCGATCGCGCGCTGGTGGCGGGGCACGGCTCGGTGGTCATCGCGGTCGTCGGCGGCGAGCTGCGCTGCCGCCGCCTGGACAAGCCGGCCGGCAAGGGCCAGGGCGCGCGCGGCGCCGTGCGCCTGCTGGCCGGCGATCCCGCGGTGGCCGCCATCGTCATCGACGAGGAGATGCCGCTGGAAGTGTGGGGCGTGGTCACGACGATCATCAAGTCGCTCGTCTGAGCGACGCCCGGGCATGTACGCGCTCGTCGACGGCAACAACTTCTACGTGTCGTGCGAACGCGTGTTCGCGCCGCGCCTGCTCGGCAAGCCGGTCGTCGTGCTGAGCTCGAACGACGGCGCCTGCATCGCGCGCAGCAACGAGGCCAAGGACATCGGCGTGAAGATGGCGCAGCCGTGGTTCCAGGTCAAGCATCTCGAGAAGACCGCGGGCCTCATCGCGGTGTCGGCCAACCACGAGCTGTACGGCGACATGAGCGCGCGCATGATGGCCGTGGAGGCGCGCTACGCGCCGCGCCAGGAGGTCTACAGCGTCGACGAGAGCTTCCTCGACTTCGACGGCGTGCGCGACGACCTCGTGGCCACCGGTCGCGCCATGCGCGCGGCCATCCTGCAGGAGACGGGCCTTCCCACCAGCGTGGGCTTCGGCGCCACCAAGACGCTGGCCAAGCTGGCCAACAACATCGCCAAGACCGCGGATCGCAAGCCTGGCAGCTTTCCCGCCAAGCTGTCGCAGGTCTGTGACTTCGGCAGCCTGGCGCCGGCGGAGCTGGACGCGCTGTTCGCCGCCGTGGACGTGGGCATCGTCTGGGGCATCGGCAAGCGCACGACGGAAAAGCTCAAGAGCGGCGGCATCCACACGGTGCGCGACCTGCTGGCCGCCGACGTCACGACGCTGCGCCGGCAGTTCTCCGTGGTGATGGAGAAGACCTTGCGCGAGCTGCGCGGCACGTCGTGCATGGCGCTGGAGGACGCGCCGCCCACGCGCCAGCAGATCCTCGTCTCGCGCTCGTTCGGCACGCCCATCGTGCAGGTGGACGGCATCATCGAGGCCGTCAGCGAATTCGCGTCGCGCGCCGCCGAGCGGCTGCGCCAGCAGGGCAGCGTGGCGGGCGCCATCGGTGTGTTCTTCACGACCAGCCCGTTCCGCACGAACGACCGGCAGCACAGCGTCAACGTGACGCTGCCGCTGGTGCGACCGACGGCCGACACGGCGGTGTTGATGCACGCCGCGGAGACCGCGGTGCGCACCCAGTTCCGGGCCGGATTCCGCTACGCCAAGGCCGGCGCGGTGCTCAGCGACCTGCAGCCGATCGGACAGGAACAGGGCGAGCTGGACCTGTTCTCGAGCCTGGAGGACACGCGGTCCGCCCCCGATCCGCGCACGAAGCTGATGGCGGCGATGGACGCGCTGAACAACCGTTTCGGCCGCGACTCCGTGCGCCTGGGCAGTACGGCCGCGGCCAGCAACGGCAGTGACGTCGCCGTGTGGGCGACCAGGCAGGAGCGGCGGTCGCCGCGGTACACGACGCGCTGGAACGAGATGCCGGTCGTCCGCGCGTGAAGATCGATCGAGCCTGCCGGCTCAGTCGGGCAAGCGTGGCGGCACCTCGACGCGGTGTTCGGTCACCGTCACCTTGACGCGCTCCGTCTTCAAGTCGCCGTAGTTGGACAGGAACGCGACGTCCGCCGCGTCGCGTCCGTAGGCGACGACGATGCGCCCGCCGCGCGGCGCGTCCTGGGTGGCGTCGAACGTGTACCAGCGCCCGCCGACGAAGGCCTCGAACCAGGCGTGCATGTCCATCGGGTCGAGCTGGTGCAGATAGCCCACCACCATGCGCGCCGGGATCTGGAGCGCGCGACAGAGCGCGATCCCCACGTGCGCGAAATCACGGCAGACGCCCGCGCCCTGGGCGAGCGTGTCGAGGGCATCGGTCGTCTGGTCGCTGACGCCGTATTCGTAGGTCAGTTTGTCATGGATCCAGGCGCGGATCGCCTCGACTTGCGCGTACCCGGGCACCACGCCTTTCACCAAGGCCTTGGCGCGCTCCTCCATCTTGTCGCTGGGGCAGTAGCGGCTCTGGAGCAGGTACTGCAGCGCGGCATCGGGAAGCTGGTGCACCGGCGTCCGGCGTGCTTCCGGGTCCACGGCGATGGCGGCCTCCGTGTCGACGACGACATCCACCCGGATGCGCATGCCCCCCTTGGGAACCACCAGCCTCTGGCACAGGTTCCCGAAGGCATCGACGTACTCGGTCGACGGGACGTGCGGCTCGAAGAACCACGATTCGCACGCGAGCCATTGCGCCAGGCCGCTGCTGGGCCGCAGCATCGCAACGGTCGGGCAGTCTTCGGACGCGCTGACTTCCAGGTCGCAGCAGGCCTTCAATCGCATGGCGACGCCCCGATCAAACCTGCGCCGGCGCCTGGCCCACCATCACCTGCGCGACGGCCGCCAGCGCGCGCGGATCGGAGACCAGGCCCAGGTGGGAGACGCCTTCGACCTCGAACGCCCGGTGTGCCGGGCGCAGCGAGAAGGCGGACGACCGCCACGACACCACGCCATCGAGCTTCGAGTAGAGCGACGTGCAACGCACGCGCGGCGGCACGCGCACGCGCGCGAGCAAGGCCTCGTCGTCCGCCGCGGAGCCGCCGGCCAGCAGCCGATACAGCAGCTTGCCATTGGTCGCCTCGGGATCGCCGGACAGCGGCGATCCGAGCGTCACCACCTGGCGCACGAGCCCGGGGCACCGCTTGGCGAGTTCGCGCGCATAGATGCCGCCCAGGCTCCAGCCCAGGAGATGCACGCGCGCGCCGCCGTTCTTGTTGGAGATCTCCTCGAGCCTGGCTTGCAGGCGCGCCAGCCAGCTGTCGATGCCGCCGCGGGGCCCGACGTTCCGGCCGAGGCCCCAGTCGTACACCCTGTAGCCGGCGCTGCGAAGGAACTTGCGGAGCGTGGTCGTGGACAGCCCGGTGGTGCCCAGGCCGGGAATGACGAGTGTCGGCTCTCCGTGTCCGTGCGGCACTTTTTCCGCAATCGTCGAGGCCGTGAAGCCGCCGACCAGATGGGCCAGGGCGCCGCGCAGCGGCTCCATGGCGAGGTCGGAGAACGATGGGGCAGAGGCGGTGTTCATGGGGATGCAGGGAGCGGGATTGAGCATGGGTTGGCACGCTGCGTTCCCGGACGCCCGATCGACTCGAATCTGGTACATCGCTTGCCCTGAGCGGCCAGACCTCGTCCCACGCCAATCGGAGATCTTCATGAAGCAAATCATCATCGCCATCGCCTCGATGCTCGCGTTCTCTCTCGCGCACGCGCAGGCGGCAGAGTCGGTCAAGGAGGCCGGCAAGGCCACCGCCGAAACCGTCAAGGAAGGCGCCGAGAACGTCGAGGCCGCCGGCAGCAAGCAGCCGAAGAAGTCGATCCACAAGGCCAGGGCGAAGGTGCACAAGGCCAAGGCCCATGCGGCGGCGCGCGCGTCCAAGGCGGACGCCAAGGAAGCGACGAAGTGACGTCGCGACCGCTGTGCAGCCACTGATCGACGCGTGCCGGAGCGCGGGGTACCGGGCCCCCGGCGTCGCATGGCGGCACTGAGAGACAGCGCGCAAAGCAGTGCATTCGCCGCGTCGCACGGCGTCAGGCGTTGCCGCGACTCGACAGGGTATCCCGCTTGCCGCTCCACCCTCCGCGCATCGCCGTCGAACGAACACCCGCGTCCGTGAGGGCGAGTGCGCCAGCGAGGAGCCAGCCCATGGTGGAGAACGAGAAGGGATGCCATCTCCCGATCACACGTCGCGAACTGCTGGTCGCCAGCGCGTCGTCGGCCGCCGTCCTGGCGGGAGGCGTCGGCGAGGCGGCCACGGTGACGACGTCGGCGTCGCGTGACAGCACACCGACTGCGCAAGTGAGCTTCACCGTCAACGGCAGCCAGCACACGATGGAGCTCGACACCCGCACGACGCTGCTCGACGCGCTGCGCGAACACCTGCACCTGACCGGCACGAAGAAGGGCTGCGACCATGGCCAATGCGGCGCCTGCACGGTGATCGTCGACGGCCGCCGCATCAACTCGTGCCTGACGCTGGCGGTGATGCATCCCGGCGCGCAGGTCACCACCATCGAGGGCCTGGGCACGCCCGAGCACCCGCATCCGCTGCAGGCGGCGTTCGTCAAGCACGACGGGTACCAGTGCGGGTATTGCACGCCGGGCCAGATCTGCTCGGCGGTGGGCATGCTCGACGAGGTGCAGCGCGGCGTGCCCAGCCACGTGACGGCCGACCTCAATGTGCATCCCCTGCTGTCGGTCGACGAATTGCGCGAACGCATGAGCGGCAACATCTGCCGATGCGGCGCGTACTCCAACATCGTCGAGGCGATCACCGAAGTCCACGGAGGCGCGGCATGAGGCCCTTCACCTACGAACGTGCTCGCACCCCCGCGGAAGCGGCGGCGGCCGTGGCTCGTCAGCCCACGGCGCGCTTCATTGCAGGTGGCACCAACCTGCTCGACCTGATGAAGCTGCAGATCGAGACGCCGACGCACCTGGTCGACGTGAACCCGCTGGGCCTGGACCAGATCGCGCCGACGGACGATGGCGGCCTGCGAATCGGCGCGCTGGTGCGCAACACCGACCTCGCGGCCGACGCGCGCGTGCGGCGCGACTACGCGGTGCTGTCGCGCGCGCTGCTCGCGGGCGCTTCGGGCCAGCTTCGCAACAAGGCGACCACCGCGGGCAACCTGCTGCAGCGCACGCGCTGCGCGTATTTCTACGACACCAACCAGCCCTGCAACAAGCGCGAGCCGGGCAGCGGCTGCAGCGCCATCGCGGGCTACAGCCGCCAGTTGGCGGTCGTCGGCGCGAGCGCCGCCTGCATCGCCACGCACCCCAGTGACATGGCCGTCGCGATGCGGCTGCTCGACGCCTCGGTGGAGACCGTGCGGCCCGACGGCCAGTCGCGGGTCATCCCGATCGCCGACTTCCACAAGCTGCCCGGCGGCACGCCGCAGGTGGAGACCGCGCTGGAGCAGGGCGAACTCATCACCGCGGTGACCTTGCCGAAGCCGCTGGGCGGCGTCGCGCCGCGGCCGTGGCGCGACGAGGCCGCCGACGCGCTGCTGCCGCAGGGCGCGAGCGCCGTCGTCGGC
>FSZK01000129.1_pt1 | contig 29721 bp, 30 predicted proteins | sample 1638791 | NCBI WGS metagenome assembly FSZK01 (sample SAMEA3914813, study PRJEB12502) | metagenome | biome: forest; material: soil | place: Canada | collected 2011-07-07 | depth 0.3 m | reverse complement strand
TTCGAACTGAACTGCAGGTTGAGCTGGCGCGTGCCCGGTCTGCGGTCGAAGGTGATGATGACCGACAGCACGGCGCCGTAGATCGGCGACGCGAACGCGGAGGCCAGCACGCAGCGCGCGAAGCCGCGCAGGCTCACCAGCGCGCGGTGGCTGAAGACTCGGCCCAGCGCGTATTCGCCGAACAGCTGCCACAGGCGGAGCAGGCCCAGCAGCACGATGCCGGTGGGCAGCAGCGTCCACAGCCCGGCGGCCACCTGGGTGTGCGGGGCCATCTGGTCGATGTCGACGCCGGCGGCCTCCTTGATCTGCGAGTGGGCGTGCCCGGGCACGCCCCAGATCCAGACGAGGCAGCCGATGGTCGCCACCACGCCGACGACGATCAGGGCGCGCACGACCAGCGCCAGGCGGCGCAAGCGAACCTGCAACTCGGGCGGAAGGCCTTGGCGTGTAAGGGCGGTCATGGATGAGTTTGATTGCGATTTGGCAATTACTTATTGTAAAACAATAAAATATGATCGTGCAATGACAAGTACTGGCAGGAGGCCAAGGCATGGCGAATATACCTGGTGAGGTATATAGTCGGCCCTGCAAAAATCAGATTGCGCCGACGGCTGCCGGCACGGCGTCCCACCTCCGGAGCGACGGCCCGGCCCACAGGTCGGCACAGTGGCCCTCGGCGGCAATCAAAGTGACGCCAGTGCCCGGTAGGCGCAGGGCTGTACGCATCAGCAGCCGTAAAAAAGGCGCCCCCACGCCCAGGGCGGCGATGGCGCGCAGCAGCCAACGGATGTTGTAGCCCGCCGCGCAGCTGATCGCATGCAGCGCGTCGCCCGTGGCGCCCTGCAGCCAGCACCGATCCATCCGGTGATCGGCCTTGGTGTGGCTGATCAGCGGCTCGATGGCCTGGCGGCGCTTGAGCAGCCGCTTCTTGAGCGTGCTGAGCGTCTTGTACTTGCCGCGGGTCTGATGTGGGGCATGCGCAAGAACCCCAGCGGATGGACGCAGCCGCAGACCAACGCGATGCATTGGCTTCAACGCTCAAGCCTGAAGAGCGCGCGGGCGTGGCGCCTGAAGAAGGCGCTGCGCGAGGTCTATGCGAGGGCCGGGGCCAGTAACGATGCACGACTCGCGCGCGCCGATTTGAACGCTTGGCTGAGTGGGGTCCGGTGTAGCCGGCTCGAGCCGTTCAAGAAGCTGGCCCGCACGATCACGGAACGAGCCGACGCCGTCGTGCGCGGCATGACTGACAACCGATCGAACGCCTTCGTCGAGGCCATGAACGGATTGCTGCAGCAGGTCAAACGGGCCGCGCGCGGCTTCCGCACGGCGAGGAACTTCATCGCCATCGCGTACTTGCGCATGTCCAAGCTCAAGCATCTGCCGGCTCATCCGTTCGCCGTCGCCGCCCCGAAATCTATGACGCCTGGACGTGCACTTCGGCTGACGGCAGCACCGCCGAGTACGGGTGGTTGGGATATCGGCATCGGGTCGACATCCGAGATCACGCAGACCGGCAGCAACGTCCCGGCCGCCGGCGCAGGCTCGACCTTCGTCCTGACATGCTCACGTCGCCACTTGAACAGAAGGTTGGCATTGATGCCGCCCTTCATCGCGATCGCCGCGACCGACGCGCCAGGAACCAAACTCTGCGCGATCAGGCCTTCCTTCAACTCGCGTTCGTGCCACCGCCGCGGCCGCGTCGAACCTCTTACTTGATCCTTCATGGTGGGTGTGCACCATCTCCGTTGGCGCACACCATCAAGCGGGTGCGCACTCCATCAGATCCGATGTTGCTGGACAGCGAACCCAGGCGCAATGACGGTGTTGGTCGGACAATTACCTCGACGCGACTTGTCGAAAGCTGTATCGGTTCCTGCAGGGCGCCCACAAATAGTCCCGACGAAGCCATTTTTTGAGTGCGCCCAGCATGGCCCACTCCAAAGTCCGCCGCACGCTGGTGCCCCTGCGCGCGCAGATGCGCCGTGTGTCAGAGTCGGTCGAGCAGGCGTATACCCGAGGCGGCATCGCGCTGGCGCAACAGGCGCGTCGCGAGATCGCGCATCGCCGCCTGGTCGCTCGCGGTGCCGGCCAGCAGGGCCTCGGCGTAGCGAAACGCCATGCCGCGCGGATCCAGGCGCTTGGCGCGCTCGATGCCCTCGCGAGCGGCTGCGACGCGCCCATGTGCCGCGTCGACCACCGCCAGGCCGCCATGGGTCTCACCGAAATTCCGATCGAGCGTCAGCGCCTGCCCGAAGCTGTGGCCGGCGGCGTCGAGCTTGCCCAGGGCGATTTGGCACCACGCCAGCGCATGCCACGTTCCGACGTGTTGCGGCATGAGCGCCACCGAGCGAAGCAGCGCCTGCTCGGCCTGTGTCAGGTCGCCATTGGCCATGCGCGCGACGCCGACAGCGGAGAACACGCGTCCGTCGTTCGGCAGCTGTTCACTGGCGCGCGCGAGCAACGCCTCGGCCCGTGCCTCGTCGCCATCCGCCACCGCCACCGTCGCCCGCGCGACCAACGCCTCGGTCGAGCGCGAACCCGCCGCGAGTGCGGCGTCGGACAGGGTTCGCGCGGCGTCGATGTGCTCCAGGTCGAGATGCGCCAGGCTCGCCACCGCCATTGCCTCGGGCGTCTTGAACCGTGCCGGCGCCGACTCCCAGCTCGCGATCGCTGCCGCCGCGTCGCCGGCGTGGTGCTGGCTGCGCATCAGGTAGGCGAGCGTTGCGTCGGGCGCGTCTTCGCGCGCCAGAAGCGGGCCCAGCACGCCCACTGCGGCGGCCGCATCGCCGCTGCGCAGGCAGGCATACCCCAGGTTGAAGAGCACGCCCGTCTGCTCCGCGCCGCTGGCCAGGACGTCCTGCAACGCCGTCCGCGCTTCGGCATAGCGCTGCTCGCTGAGCAGCACGACCGCCTCCAGGTGTCGCAGCGAGCTCGAGCCGGCGAACCACGGGTCTGCCCGGTCGAGCGCGGCCCGCGCTCGAGCTGGCAACCCGGCCTGGACGGCGGCGTGGATCACGTCCGAGAACAGGGCCGGATTCCTGGGGTCCTGACGCAGGAAGGATTCCACCTGATCCAGCCGATCGAGAGATTGCGAAGGGTTCACGGGACGGTCGCTCATGGGGAGGTAGAGGTCATCAACGACGCCAGCGCATCATCGACGATCGGTTGAAGTGAAGGGTCGCTCTCGATCTGCTGTTGCACGCGGTCGACCAGGGCCTGGAACGCCGGATCGGCCGCCAGGTCGTCGCCCCACTCGGAAGTCAGGCAGATCTCCAGCGTCGCGCGCAGCACGCGGCGCCGGCGCTGCGGATCATCCTTGTCGATCGACGCGGCGCGGCGGCGGATCTGTTCGTCCAGCGGGATGCGGCGCGGGCCGGGCCGATCCGCCGCCGCGGCGTCGCCACGCTTGCCGTTCGCGACCGCGGCTGGCGCGCCGGCACGCACGGGCTCGCGCGCGACGCGCAAGCTCGCGAGCGCCTGTTGCAACAGCTGGATCTTGTGGATCATCGATCGGTCGGTTCGCTGCCCGCGTACGCGTTGATGGCCATTCCGAGTTGCATGACCTGCAGGTCCGACTCCTGGTTGGCGTTCTGCTGCGCTTGCTCCAGCCGCTGCAGCAGCGTGCGCATGTCGCCCATCAGCGGCACGTTTTCGGAGCCGATCGCCAGCCCGTGCCGCAAGGCCGCGCAGGCGAGGCCGACCTGGCCGGCGGCGATCAGCGACAGCGCAGCGCCGAAGTGATGCATCGCCGTGGTGTCGGGCAGCGCGGTCAGCGGTTGGGCCACCGTGGCGGCGGTCTGCAGATTGTCCAGTGTCAGCCACAGCAAGCCAAGCTGCAGGCGCGCCTCCCAAAGTTGCGGGGCCTGCTCCATCGCCGTGGTCATGTGCAGCACGGCGTCCCCGTTCTGCCCACGCTCGGCAAGATCGGCGCCGAGCAGGTAGTGCGCGAGCGGGTTGACGGGCTGCATCGCGATGCTTTCGCGCAGGAGCCGCGCGCAGTTGTCGGCATCGCCCTGGGCGTCGGCGGCAATCGCCTCGTTGAGCAGGCGCTGGGCTTCGTTTCGCGAATCGTTGTCCATGGCGTGCGGTGGGAGTGACATTGTGGTGGGCCCGTCAGGTCACCAGCACGACGCGCTCGGCCTGGGCGCACAGGTGCCTCAGGCGTTCGATCGCCGCATGGTGGATCTGGGAGATTCTGCCCTTCGAGAGATTACATGAGCGCGCGATCTCGTCGAAAGCGATCCGCTGGTAGTAATGATGCCGGATCACGCGGCGCTCGACGTCGGGAAGTTCGTCGACGAGCTTGGCGACGCGCTCGCGCAGCTGGGCGAGTTCGAGGCGTTCATACGGCGTGGCCGAGGGATCCGTTTTCTCGACATCGGCGAAGATCGCTGCGTCGTCGAGCACGAAGCCAATCGCCAGCCCCATCGCGACATCCGCCAGCCGCTGCAGCGGATCCGGCGCATCGACGCCCAGCGGTGCGTCGTCGGCTTCAAGCAGCGAGCGCGCCCGCTCGCGCCGTACGCTGAGCCGCGTCGCGATCTGGCGCTGCTTCTCGCTGAGCGACTCCGTGCCGTTCAGGATCGCGCCGGTGATGCGGCGCTCGGCGAAGGCCTCGAAGGGCACGCCGCGATCGGGATCGAAGCGCTCCAGCGCCTCGAGCAGTCCGATCTGCGCGAATTGCAGGTAGTCGCCGAACTCGAGTTCCTGGCTGAACCGACGGCCAAAGCAGCGGGCGGCCAGCATGCGCGCGAATTCGCGATAGTGCGCCGTCAGTCGCGCGTGCTCGTCCGCGCCGCGCGTGCGCACCCAATCGACCCACAAGCCTCTGGCGGCTTCGTGGTCGCTTCGGAACGGCGAGGGCTTCGGCGCCGAGGGCGCCGGGACGGCAGGCGTCAATGAAAGGTTCCCAGCAAAGCCTTGACGACAATGTTCCACCCGTCGATCAGCACGAACAACAGGATCTTCATCGGGATCGAGATCGTCGTCGGCGGCACCATCATCATGCCGAGCGCCATCAGCACGCTGGAGACGATCAAGTCGATCAACAGGAACGGCAGGTAGACGACGAAGCCGATCTGGAACGCGGATCGAAGCTCGGACAGCATGAACGCGGGCACCAGGTGGACGATGCTGATGTCGTCGATCGTCGCCGGACGCTTCGCGTGGGCCACGTCGACCATCAGCATCAGGTCCTGCTCGCGCGTCTGGCGCACCATGAAGTCACGCACCGGCGTCTTCGCGCGTTCGAGCGCCGCCATCGGTGCGAGCTTGTTCGCGAGATAGGGCTGCACCGCGTCGTTGTTGACCTTGTCGAACACCGGCGACATCGAGAACAGCGTCAGGAACATCGCCAGGCTGATGATCACCATGTTGGGCGGCGTGTCGGTCAAGCCGATCGCGTGGCGCAGCATCGACAGCACGACGACGATGCGCACGAACGAGGTCATGCAGATCAGCGCCGCCGGGATGAAGCTCAGCGCCGTCAGCGTCAGGAAGATGCGCAACGCGGACGACGTGTCGGCGCCGCCCGCCGCGCCGCCGCCCAGTTGAATGCTCAGCGGGCCGGCCGGCGCCGCGGCGGCGTGCGCCAACGCGGCGATCGACAGCACGACGCCCGCGACCAGCGCTCGGCCGAAAAGTTTCCTGTTCATGGCGTGCGCACGGGCTCGGAGGATAGCGGCTCGCTAGCGAGCACGGTGGCGACCTGGTCGGAGTGCGCGACGAGCAGCTCGCGGCCGCGGTAGCGAATGACCGAGATGCGCATGCGGTCGGCGAGGCGCGTGCTCTCGACGATCTGCACCGCCCGCGGCGCGCCGCCGACGCGCGCGCCGCGCGGGCCCCAGCGCCGCAGCGCGAGCACCGCCAGCACGAGGAACGCCACGCAGACCACGCTGGCCGCGGTGAAGCTCGATCCGCCGACGTCCGACGCCGCCGCCGGCTTGAACGGGATCGCCGCAGAGGCGAAGCCCGCCGGCGCGGCGACGCCGCCGCCCAGCGTTGCGGTGGACGCCGCGCCGGCCGCGTTCGCACTCGCACCGGATGCAGGCATCGGCAGGTTCATTCCCGGAACTGCCCGCAGACTTCGGTGATGCGCACGCCGAAGCGGTCGCCGACGGCGACCAGTTGTCCGCGCGCAAGGACGTTGCCGTCCAGCACGACATCGAACGGTGCATCGACGGCACGATCGAGTGTCAGTACCGCGCCGTCCTTCAGGTTGAGCAGCTCGCCGATGCTGGCCGACGCGTCACCCGCGACCACCTTCACGGTGGCCTTGACGCCGGCGAAGGCCGACAGGCGCGCGGCCATCAGCGGAGCGCCGGCATAGGAATGCGCAACCAGGGGCGACAGCTCGACATCCTTCGGTGAGTTCGGCGGGCGGGACATGGAATCTTGTGACAAGGGACGACCTCTATGGACGGGAATTGGAGATGAGCTGGACGGCGCGCTGCGCGCCGACGAGTCCGAGACCGCCGCGCAGCGTGCTCGGCGCGCCGTCGATATCGATCTGCAACGGATCGCTCAGCGACGCGTCGAGCAGCAGTACGTCGCCGCACTGCACGTTGGCGAGTTCGGCCACGGAGATGTCGGCCTGGCCGATCACGGCGGTCGCGCGCGATCGCAGCGCGCCGAACGCGGCGAGGGTCTGCGCACGCGTGAGCGACGTAGCGGGGCCGGGCACGGCGGAGGGACGCAGGCGCAGCGCGGGTACGCGCGCGACGAGCGTGGCGCCGGCCACCGTCATGCGCACGTCGAGCGGCGCGTGCCAGCGCGAGGACAGGGCGTCGCCGCGGCTCGCGCCAGCGGCAAGCCAGCCCTCGACGCGCCAGGCCTGCGCCAGCAGGCGGCGCAGCTCGGACGCAAGGTGGTGGACGCTGCGCGCGGCGAGGGTATCGTCTTCCCCGGCCGCCCGCGACGACGACGGCGCGCCGAACAACGCGCGTGCGAGGCCGGCCTCGAGTGCCGCAGGCCACCACAGCGTCGCTGCGGGCCCGGCGCTGCCTGCGGCCAGCCGCTCGATGAGCAGCTCGCCACTCGGCCCGCCGCCAATGACGGTACCGGGCTCGGACGCGGCCACGTCGACCGTGGTCTCCTGGGCCCAGCGCTCGCTCCAGATTCGCAACGCGCGCGCCGTGAGATCGTGGGCGCGCGCGACGAGAGCGGCCGACGCGAGGCCGAGAGGGATCGCTTCGGGCACTAGCGGCTTCCTTTCATGTTGAACAGCTCCTGCAGCATGTCGTTAGCCGTCGACAGGATATTGGACGAGGCCTGGTAGCCACGCTGCATCACGATGAGGTCGCTGAACTCGCCCGACAGATCGACGTTGGACGCCTCGATCCGGCTCGACACGATGGAGCCAAGGCCCGCCGTGTTGGCGCGCCCGAACGACGTATGGACCGAATTCGTCGTCGTGAACTCGCCGCCGCCCTGTTGCTGGAGATCGCCCGTGGCGCTGAAGTCGGCCAGCGCCAGTTGCGCACCCGTCGCCTTCTGGCCGTTCGAGTACGTAATGGTCAGCTTGCCGTCCTTGTCGAATGTCGTCGTGCTGATCGAGCCGGCGCCATAGCCGTCCTGCGACGCCACCGCCAGGCTGCTCAGGTTGCCGCTGTTGAACGATGTGACGTTGGAGGAGAAATCGAGCGTGACGGAGGAGGCCGTGCCGCCGGCCGGCGTGTAGTTGAACGTGACCTTGTCGTTGGCCGGGTCCGGCGCCCCGCCGATGAAGCCGATCTTGCCAGTGCCGACCTGCGTCGCGCCGTCGGAGATCGTGACCGTCCATTGGTTGGGATTGGACGCGCCCTGGTTGTGGAAGACCGCGCTGAGCGAGTGCATGCCGCCCAGGGCGTCGTTGACCGAGAAGGTCACGGTGGAGTCGACGGGCGCCGTGCCCGCCGAGGTGGCGGAGCCGGCCGTCAGGTTGCCGTTGAAGGTGACGGTGGACGTCGCCTTCGGCGGATTGGTACGCAGTCCGGTGAGAGAGATCTTCGACAAGCCTTGCGCCGTGTCGGAGCCATACCCAAGGATGTATTTACCGGTCGTCGTCGAGACAAGGTTGCCGACGTTGTCGAACTGGGCCTGGCCGTCGCGCGTGAACGCCATCGACGTGCCGTCCTTGTCCTGCGTCACCAGGTAGCCGTTGCCCGAGATGCTGACGTCCAGCGGGTTGGACGTCTGCTGCACCGCGCCCGGCTGGAAGTTGATCACGCTCGACAGCGTCGTGAGCCCAGAGCCGAACAGAGTGGGCCGGCCTTCGCCGTCGGACGGGATGTCGCCCGCCGCGCCTTGCTGGTAGTAGGCATCCGTGAACAGCAGCGACGAGCTCTTGAAGCCCGGCGTGTTGAGGTTCGCAACGTTGTTGCTGATGACCTTCAGGCCCTTGGAAAAGCCCTCCATGCCGCTCATGCCAATCAGGATCGAATCGAACATGACCTGCCTCCGTTCAATGGATGTTGGTGACCTGGGACAGCGAGATGCCGGTCAGCACCCGCCCGCCCGTGACGGTGATGCTCAGCTGTGCCTGGCCCGAGGAGAAATCGAGCGCGCTGACCGACCCGGTCTGCGTCGACCCTGAGGAGTTCACGTCGACCGTCTTGCCGATCAGGCCGATCGATTGCGACGCGGACTGGATGTTGAGAAGCGTGTCGAGCTTGTCGTTCGTCTGCTGGGCCTCTTCCAGCGCGCTGAACTGGGCGAGCTGCGCGACGAACGCCGCGTTGTCCATCGGCTTGAGCGGATCCTGGTTGTTCAGCTGCGTCGTGAGGATGCGCAGGAAATCCTGGATACTGATGTTGGCGGACGGGTTGCTGAGCGCGGTCGGGGCGCTGGCGTTGCCGATCGTGTCGATGGTCATCGTGCTGCTACTCCTGCGGGTGATTCGTGAAGATCCGGGGCGCGGCATTTGCCGCGCTCAATGTGGCGGCGTCGAAGCGACGGCCGTTGACGAAGACGCGCTGCACCACCACGCCGTCCGATCGAAGTTGCGCGGTCACGGCATGCGCCACCGCGGCTTCGCCCGCCGCGGACAGCGATGCATCGCGCACGCTGGCCTGCGCCTGCGCCGGGTCGGCCAGCGACAGCTGCATGAACTGCCTGGCATAGCGCGGCGTCTCGGCGAGGATGCTCGCGGACATCTGAGACATCCCCTGCGTGTCGGGCGCGGGGCTGCGCGAGCGCGCCGACGCCGGACCGCCGGTGCCGTCCGGCAGGGTCGTCGTCCGCGGCGTGTCGGACGTGCCCGCATCGTCGTCATCGGCGAAGGCCTCCGTGCCGCGCGCCACCGCCGTCGCAACATCGGCATATGGGCCACCCGGCGGCGGCACCGGTGCCGCCGATGCGAGGACGGCCTGCCCTGCCGACAGCGCGCTCCATGCCGACGCCAGCGGCGCGGCCACAGGCTTCGCGGCGGCGAGTTCGCCTTCGCCCTGCGCCGCGGGCGGCCGCGCGCTGCGCGGGGCGTCGCCACGTCCTTGGCTGCCCTCCCGGCGCGGCTGCGGCGCATCCGCGTGTAGCGTGCCGAGATAGGCCAGCTCGAGCTGGGCCAGCCAGCGGTCGCCGCGCTCCGGGCCGGGCGCCGGCGCGGCTCCGGCGGCTCGGCCGAGTTCGTTGCTCATGTCAACTTTCATTCGCGCGTCCCCCCTCGCTGGCGCCGCCACGCAGCAGCCAGAGTTCATCGTGTTCCCGCGCCACGCGGCGGCTTGCCGCGAGTGCGGACTCCTCGCGCGAGCGAGCTAGCCGCTGCTGGTAGGCGTCGCGCTCGGCGAGCAGGCCCTGTGCCTGGGCGCGCATCCGGTCGCCGTGCTCGCGCGTCTGCCCGGCCACCTCGCGTGCGTCGACGAGCGCCACGTGAAGGGACCCGGCATGGAGCGCGTGGCGCATCAGCGCGTCGGCACCGAACGTCGCGGCCGCCAACACTGCGCCCCGCGCCGCGTGGGCGCCGGCGAGCACGGTCTCGGCATCGACCTGCGCCGCGTCCGCCTGCCGCTCGGCTGCGATCGACTGCTTGAGATCGGGCATCTGCTGCTCGACCTGCAATTGCCGATGGCGCACCGCCAGCGCGAGCCAGCCCGCGGGGTCCCGTTTCGTCATGCCAGCGTCTCCCTCAATGCCGCGGCGAGCCGTGCGGCGGTATCGGAAATCGGAGTGATGTCGCGCAGGCCCTGACGAACGAAGTCGTTGAGCAGCGGCAGCTTCAGCAAGGCCTCGTCGAGCGCCGCGTTGGCGCCGGCCTTGTACAGGCCCATGTCGACCATCTCGCGATGCTTTCCGTGGGTGGCGAGCAGCGCGCGCAAGCGGGCCTGCAGACGGCGCTCGCCGCCGCTCAGCAACTGGGCCTCCAGCCGACTCACGCTCTGGAGCACGTCGATGGCGGGGAAGTGGCCCTGGTGAGCGAGGTCGCGCGTCAGCACGATGTGGCCGTCGAGCGTCGCCCGCAGGGCGTCGGCGATGGGTTCGTTGTGGTCGTCGCCCTCGACGAGCACCGTGTAGACCGTCGTGATCGAGCCGCCGCCCTGCAACGCGCCGCAACGCTCGCACAGCGCGGGGATCTCCGTGAAGACCGACGGCGTGTAGCCGCGCGAGGTCGGCGGCTGGCCCGCCGCCAAGTCGATCTCGCGCCGTGCCATCGCGAAGCGGGTGATCGAGTCCATCATCATGAACACGCTCGCGCCGCGGTCGCGGAAATACTCGGCGATCGCCGTTGCGGCGTAGGCAGCGCGCGCGCGCACGACCGCGGGCTGGTCGGAGGTCGCGGCGAGCAGCACCGTGCGCTTGCGCGAGACCTCGTCGAGCCCGTGGCTGAAGAACTCCTGCACTTCGCGCCCGCGCTCGCCGATCAGCGCGACGACATTCACGTCCGCCTGCACGCCGCGCGCGAGCATGCCCAGCAGCGAGCTCTTGCCGACGCCGCTGCCGGCGAAGATTCCCATGCGCTGGCCGCGCCCCAGCGGCAGCAGCGCGTCGATCGCGCGCACGCCGGTCGGCAGGCGCGTGTCGATCGGGGCGCGCGCGAGCGGGTTGAACGGACGCGGATGCAACGGCATGCGCACGTTCGCGTGCGCGCCGATCGCGACGCCGGCGTCGAGCGGCGCCCCGAACGCATCGATCACGCGTCCGAGCAAGGCGTCGGAGACTTCGATGTGCGGCACCTCGCCGGTCGCCACCACGCGCGAGCCCACGCCGATGCCGTGCGTGTTGCCGTACGGCATCAGCACGACGCGCCCTTCCTGCATCGCGACGACTTCGGCCTTGTGGCGACGCCCGTCCTCGGACGCGATCTCGCAGACCTCGGCCAGGTGCGCGTCGGGACCGTCGGCCTCCAGGCCCAGGCCCGAGACCCGCGTGATGCGTCCCGCGCGCTCGTAGGGCGTGGTCTTGCGCAGCGCGTCAAAGTACTGTTCCACGTCAGGCACTCCGCGCACGGGCTCGGGCGGCGAACGTCGCCAGGAGACTCTGCCGTATCATGTCGAGCTGCACCGGCAGGCTCGTCTCGAGCTGTCCATGCGTGCTGACCACGCGACAGTCGCCGGCCCCTAGCGCCGGGTCGACCTCGAAGCTCAAATGACGATGCTGCCAGTGCGGGTCGGATTGCACGGCGCCCCGTACCGCCTCGATGTCGCCCGGCGACAGCTGGATGCGCAGCAACGGCGTGTCGCGCGTGTCGGCCAGCAAACGGCGCACGACGGCAGCCACCTGCTCGCCGTCGAGCGCGGCGTCGCCCAGCACGCGCGCGCAGGCCTCGAACGCCACCGCGATGGCGAAGCTCTCGACATCATGGAGCTTGCGCTCGACGTTCGACTCCAGCGCGACGATCGAGGCCGACCAGGCGGACGTCTGCCGCGCCAGCGCCTCCGCGGCCTGCTGCCTGGCCTCGCGCATGCCTTGCGCGAAACCCGCTTCGCGCGCCTGTTCTCGCATCGCCTGCATCTCCGATTCGGACGCGGCGTAGGCGGCGGGTTCGGCCGCCAGGGCCGGAGCCTGCGCGGCGCGCACGGGGGTGTACGGCGGCAGCGGCAACGGTGCGGGCGGCGGCGACGTCGGCGCGGTCGGCGCGGCGCTGCGCGTGGGCAGGCGCGTCAGGCCCGACGATTGCGCCGCGGCACCCTTGAGCACGCGGGTCATCGGGCGCCTCGCTCGCCCGCCGGTTCGGATCCATGGCTCGCGCGGCCGGCGGCCTCGCGGCTGCGTCGCGCGAGATCGGCGAGCAGCCAGTCGTCCAGCGCCGGCGCTGCGCCGAAGCCGTCGCGCGCGGCCTCGCCGACGCCACGGCGCTCGCTGGCGTCGAGCCCGCGCAGGAAGCCTTCGCTCCACGTCCATGCGTGCATGGCCAAGACGCGCGCCACCAGCCCGGCGGGTTCGCCGCGCAGCAGCGCCTGCATGTCTTCCGGCTCCAGCGCATCGAGCGTCGCCCGCGCGGGCCGCGTCTCGTTGCCGTCGTTCGCCGCGGCCACGGCGCGTTGAAGAAGTCGCGCGTCGGGCGGGATGCCGAGGTTGGCCAGCTCGCACAGCAAGGCCTCGAGCGACTGCCGTTGGGCAGGCTCGAGCCGGTCCAGCAACCACGTGCGATCGCCGTCCGTGAGCGCGTGCAGCGTCAGGGCTGCCTTGCGAAGGTCGCTCATCGCATGCTCCTTCAGCGGGGCGCTGACAGCGCGCCGTCGGCGAGCCAGTTATGGATCGTGCGCAGCAGGCGCGCGCGCTCCTCCTCGGTCAGCGGGCGCGTCTCGGGGCGCTCGCGCCGGCCGAACACCCACAGCAGCGCGGCGACCAGGACCACGGCGAACAACGCCGCCAACGCGATGACGGTGTCGTTGCCCGCGCCGCGCGAGGCACCCAGCGGCTTCGCCGGCTCGGCGTGCATCGCGCCGACATCGATCGCAGCCGAGACGGCGGGGCCGGGCGCCGTCGCGGCCTCCGGCTCGACCGCTTCGACGGCGATGACATCGCCGCGCTCCCGGTTGATGCCGATCGAGGCCGCGACGATGTCGCGCACGCGCAGCAGCTCGACATCGCTCAGGCGGCGTCGCAGCACCACGGCGACGTCGAGCCGCTTGAGCGCGCCGGCCGGCGACGTGACCTGCTCGGTGCGCCGGCCGACCTGGTATTCGGTCTCCGACGTGCTGACCTGCGGCGCGCCCTGCGCACCCGGCCCCTCGGCGTCGTGCGAGCTCTGGCGTTCCTTGACGACCACGCCCGTCGGCGTCTGCGTCGGATCGCTGCTGTGCGCGGGCAGGACCTCCTCGGTCGTCACACGCGTCTGCTCCTGCACGAACACTGCATCGACGCTGACCACCGCGGCGCCCTTGCCGAAGCTGCGATCGAGGACTTCGGTCGCCTTCTGCACGAGGTACTTCTCGGTGCTGGCCTTCAGGTCGAGCTGCATCGAGCCGCTGGCATCGGCATCGGCGCCGTCGCCGGCAAGGCGCGACAGCGGCACGCCGTGCTGGTCGAGCACCGTCACGTCCTGGGCCTGGACATCCGGCACCGACGCGGCGACGAGACGCTGGATGCCCTGCACCTGCATCGGCGACAGCGTGCGCCCTGGCTTGGTCGCGATGCTGACGGACGCCTTCGCCTTCTCGGTGTCCTTGCGGAACAGACCCTGCTCGGGCAGCGCCAGGTGGACGCGCGCCGTCTGTACTTCATCGATCGCGAGGATCGTGCGCGTCAGCTCGCCCTGCAGCGCGCGCTGGTAGTTGATCTTCTGCACGAACTCGCTCGTGCCGAACTCGACATTGTTGAACAACTCGAAACCCACGGCGCCGTGCAATGGCAGCTCGCGGCTCATCAACGCGAGACGCGCCTTGTGCACCTGCGATTCGGGCACGAGCAGCTGGGTGTTGTCGTCGCTGACGCGATACGGCACTTTCATCTTGTCGAGCTCGCCGGCCATCGCCGCCAGGTCGCTGTCGGACAGGCCCGAGAACAATACGCCATAGGGTACGCGCAAGGTCAGGGTCGCGACGACCGCGATGACGACGGCGATCGCCAACAGGCCGGCCATGAAGCCTGCCCGCCCGCGTCGGCCAAGGTTGTTCCAGAAGTCGAAAAAGGGGTTCATCGGTCTACACCTGCATGCGCATCACGTCCTGGTAGGCTTCCAGGACACGGGAGCGGAATTGCACCGCGAGCTGGAAGGACAGACGAGCCTCCTCCATGCGAATCATCACGTCGTGCAGGCTGGCGGCGTTGCCCGCCGCGAGCTGCTGCATGCCTTGCTCGGCCTGCACGAGCTGCGTGTTGAGCTGGCCAACCTGGTTGTCGAACCAGTCGGCGAAGCGCCCGGTGGGCTCCGTCGGCGCGACCGCGGTGGCCTGCGGCTGGACGTCGGACACCGCGCCGATGGCCTGGATCTCGGAGACACCCGGGTTCACGACTGGCCTCCGATTTCCAGCGCATGGCCGGCCATGGCCTTGGCCGCGCCGAGCGCCGCGACATTGGCCTCGTAGGCACGCAGCGCGGTCATGATGTTGATCATCTCGCCGGTGTGGTCGACGCCGGGATAGCGCACGTCGCCGCGCGCGTCGGCATGCGGATGGGCGGGGTCGTGCACGATGCGCGGCGTCGCGTCGGTCTCGACGACCGTCGCCGTGCCGACGCCGCCCGCGCTACCGCCGGCCTGCATCTGCATCCACTGACCGAACGACGGCGCGATGGCCTGGCTCACGACGCGCAGCGGCTTGAACGCGACGCCGCCCGGCGGGACGCTGGTGTCCATGTTGGCGAGGTTGAGCGCCGCGGTGTCGAGACGCAGCTTCTCGACGTCCATGCCGGAGGCGCTGACCTGGAAGATGGCGCGGTAGTCCATTTAGCGGCCCTCGCCCGTCATGGCCAGGCTCAGCAGCGCGTACTGGCGGCTGAGTACGTGCGTCAGTGCCTGGTATTGCAACGCGTTCTCGGACGTCGCCGCCACCTCGCTGTCCAGGCTGGGCGGTGCGGTCGCGGCGTTGTCGACAAACATGCGAGCCGCCGAGATGTCGCCCGCGGACAGGCTTGCGGTGTCCCCGGCCGCGATCGCATCGCGCACGGCGCCCAGGCGCTCCTCGAAACTCACGGCAAAGGGCTTGTAGCCCGGCGTGTTCGTGTTCGCGATGTTGTTGGCGTGCGCCACCTGGCGCAGCATGCCCGCGTCGAGCGCGGACTTGACCAGCGACAGCGTGACAGGATCGATCATCGTCATCAGGACTCCCTCAGTCGAGTTGTTGATTCACTGCACGACCAGCTCTGCGCGCAGCGCGCCGGCAGCCTTCACGGCCTGCAGGATGGAAATCACGTCGCGCGTGCTGACGCGCATGCGCGCGAGCGCCTGCACCAGGTCGCCGACCGTGTTCTGGCTCGCGTCGACGAAGGCCATGCCCTTGTCGTCGACCGAGATCTGGCTGTTCGTGACGGCTGCGGTGCGCACGCCGCTGCCGGTCTGGGCCACCAGCGTGGGCTGCGAGACCGTCGTCTGCGACGTGACCGTGACCTTCAGGTCACCGTGCGAGACGACGACGTGGTCGATGCGCACGTCGGAGCCGGCGACGACCGTGCCGGTGCGCTCGTTCACGACGACCCGCGCGATGCGGTCGGGCTCCAGCGTCACGCTTTCGAGCGCGACGATAAAGGGCGCCACGCTGGGCTGGAAGTTTGCCGGAACGGCGATGTCGACGCCGCCGGCATCGCGCACCTGCGCGACTTTGCTGCCGACGCTCGCGTTGATGGCGTCGGCGATGCGACCGGCCGTCGTGTAGTCGGGATCGCGCAGCACGAAGGTCAGGCGCTGCGTCAGCGCCGGCGCGCCGTCCGCGACCATGCCGATCTCGACGGTCGCACCGGCCGGCACCATGCCGACCGTCGGGTGGTTCTTCTGCACCTGGTTGCCGTTCGCGTCGTAGCGGTAGCCGCCAACCGATACCTCGCCCTGGGCCAGCGCGTAGACGCGGCCGTCCGGGCCCTTGAGCGGCGCCATGACCAGCGTGCCGCCGGCCAGGCTGCGCGCGTCGCCGATCGACGTGACGACGACATCGATGGCGTCGCCGGCGCGCGCGAACGCTTGCAGGCTCGCGGTGACCATCACGGCGGCGACGTTGCGGCTCTGGACGTCGCCCGGGTCGATCGTGACGTCGAAATGCGACAGCATGTTGGCGAGCGACTGGCGCGTCGCCCGGTTGCGCGGCGAGTCGCCCGTGCCCGCCAGGCCGGTCACGAGGCCGTAGCCGACGATCGCGTTCTCGCGCACGCCGGACAGCCGGCCGAGGTTCTTCATGCGCACCGGCTCGGCGAGCGCGGGGGCCGCCGCCAGCATCGCCAGCGTCGAGATCGAGAACAGGGCGAGGATGGAAAGTCGTTTCATGGCATCAGATCCCGAACAGGGTCAGCAGGCGATGCCACCAACCCGGCTGCTGCTGGTCGGTGACGGTGCCGTCGCCGACGATCGACAGCTGTGCCTGTGCCACGCGCGTGGACAGCACCGTGTTGGACTCGGTCACGTCGACCGGCCGGACGCGGCCCTCGATGTGAATCGACTGCTTCTCGTTGTTGATCTCGAGCTGCTGCGTTCCGGAGATCAGCAGATCGCCGTTCGGCGCGAGTCCGGTGACGGGCACGGTCAGCTGCGCGACGACATGGCCGCTCCGATCGGTCTGGCCGGTGCCGTTGAAGCTGTTGTTCGTGCCGGCCGTCGCGGTGTGGGTGCCGTGGAACGGCGAAGTGTGCGGCAGGGGCAACTGCAGAGTGACGCCGACGTTGGCGTCGCGGCCGGTGGAGGTATCGGCCGTGCTGCTCGCGGTTGCGTCCTCGTACACGACGACCGTGATGAGGTCGCCGACCTTGCGCGCCTTGCGGTCGGCGGTCAGGGACTGGAAGGTGTCCTCGTGATAGAGGCTCTGACCGTCGTTCGCCCAAAGGGGCAACGAGAGCAGCAGGCCCGTCGCGAGCGCGGCGATGCGTTCCAACTTCATGGTTGATTCTCCAGTTCGACGAGGCGTTCGCCCGTCAGGTGTCCGATGACCGGCTGCGTGGCCTGGCTGATGCGTACCCGCACCGGATCGCCGATGCGGGCGTCCTGTACCAGCGCGCCGAGCGACTCGAGCTCGAAGCCGGCGACGCGGTAGCGCACGACGACGGGGTCGCCGGCGAGTGCCGCGTCGCTGGCGACGACATCCGCAGCGGCGAGCACGTCGTCGGCATGCAGCGCGCGCCGCAGCCGGCCGACCGGCAGCGGCGCGCCGGCCGCCTCGAGCTGCGCCGGATGGCGCACCGGCACGAAGCAGTTCGCGAAGGCCGCGGGTGCGAGCGCCTCGCCGGCGGCGACGGGTATGCGCGCGCACCATTGCTTGGCGTGCAGCGAGAGCTTCAGCGTCACGGCGACGGCGCGCTCGGGCCGGCCGGCGATCGCGACGTCTACGTTCGCGCGCTGCGGCCCATCGACAAGTTGCAGCCGCGAAACGTCGACCGACAGGACTTGCGCGCCCGCTGGCACGTCGATCGCGCCGCCGCCCTCGACCACGCAGTCGACCGCCCGCTCGACGGCCGGCCCGTACGACTCGAGGCGCGCCCGCGCCGCGGTGGCCGCGGCCGCGCACAGCCGGTCGCCGTCCAGCGCCTGCACCGCGCGCGTGACCTTCGCAGCGGCCGCGCCCTCGGCCGTCCAGCCCGCGGGCAGCGCCGCGAGCAACTGCGCGCGGTTGACCCGGCCGACCTGCCCGACACGCGGCGCCGCGGCCACGATGTGCCGCGCCAGGCGCTGCTCGTCCTGCGCCGACACGCCGCGCAGCACCGCGACGTCGCCCACCCGGATCGCGTCGCCCGCAACTTCGGCCTGCGCGCGCAGCTCGGCGGCCGGCACCGCGCCCGCTGCGTGCGCGCAGACAGCCGCGGCCACGCCGACGCCTGCGAGCAGGCGGCGAAGCGACGAGGGGTCCATGGGCAGGCTCATGCGGTCACTTGCGCAGGTTGTTGCTCATGCTGATCATGTCGTCGGCGGTCTGGATCACCTTGAGATTCATCTCGTAGGCGCGCTGCGCCATCATCAGGTTCACCATCTCGTCGACCAGAACGACGTTGGATTGCTCCGATGCGTTCTGCACGAAGGTGCCGGCCGCCGCCTCGCTGGTGTTGACGGTGCTGGCGTCGCCCGACGCTTCGCTCGGCTGGTAGAGCGCGTCGCCGAGCGGCCGCAGGCCGGCCTCATTGGCGAAGACATGCATCGTCAACTGGCCGAGCTGGACGGGCTGCGCACCGGCCGTCTGCGTCGAGATCTTGCCGTCGGTGCCGATGACTAGCGAGCTGACGTTCTTGTCGACGCGGATCTGCGGCTTGATCAGCTGGCCGCTCGAGGTCGCGAGCCAGCCGTCGGACGTAACCTGCAAGGTTCCCCCGCGCCAGTAGGCCGTGCTGCCATCGGCCATCTGTACCTCGACGAAGCCGTCGCCCTTGATCGCCAGGTCGAGCGGGTTGGACGTCGCGGTCAGCGCACCCGGCGCGAAGCTCTTCATCAGCGAGCCGACGCCCACGCCACTGCCCTGGACGGTCCCCGGCGAGGACGCCTGCGGGTCGGCCGCGCCGGCGTTGGCGCCGGTATGCGTGACCGCGTCGCGGTACATCAGCTCCTGGAAATTCACGCGGCCGCTCTTGTAGCCGGGCGTGCTCGCATTCGCCATGTTGTTGGCGATGGTGTCCACCGCGAGCTGCTGCGTCTGCATGCCGGTCGCGGCGATATAGAGTGCGTCGTTCATGTTCCGAGATCTCCCAGTTTGCGGATCGCCTTGTCCATGGCGTCGTCGTAGCCCTGCACGACCTTGGCCATCGCTTCGAAGTGACGCGAGGTTTCCATCAGCCGGACCATCTCGGCCGACGAGCTGACGTTGGAGCCTTCGCGTTGGCCGCTCAGCACGCGCGGTGTGTCGATCGGCTGCGCCGCGTCGTCGGCGGCGGACCGGTAGAGGCCACCGCCGAGCGGCTGCAGCGCGGTCGGGTTGCCCACGCGCGAGAGCTGCAACTTGCCCAGCGAACGATCGTCGACCCAGACCTCGCCCTGCGCATCGATGCGCAGGTTGTTCGCGGGCGTCGGAATGCGGAGGTCGCCGCGGTCGCTGCGGATCGCCAGGCCCGCGTCGTTCACGAGCCGGCCCTGGCCGTCGACGTGCAGCATCGCCTGGCGTGACAGCGCCGGGCCTTGCGGCGACTCGAATTCGAAGAAGCCGTCGCCGTCGACGGCCAGGTCCAGCGGGTTCGTGCTCGCGCGCAGCGCGCCCGCGGTCATGTCGAGCGCGGTGTCGGGCGTGCCGCTGGTCGAATCGATGGCGGCCATCGTCTCGGAGAACGGACGCTGCGCCACCACGACGCGCTTGTAGCCGCCCGTCTGGATGTTGGCCAGGTTCTGGCCGATGTTGGCGAGGCGCTGCATGTCCGTGTCCATGGACAGCGCCGCGATATCGAAGGCGTTCAAGGGTTCATCTCCTGCAATGCGTGTGTCGTCATGTCGGGACGCCGACGCTGCCGAAAGACTTCAGCGGGACGTTGTTGGGAATCTCGGTGATCGCCAGCACGCGCATGTGCGGCATGGCGCGTTCGGTGAGGCCGCGCACCTGGCGTCGGACTTCCGGTGCGCACAGCAGCACCGGCAGCAGGTTCTTCTTCATCATCTGCTCGGCCTGCCCGACGATGCGCGCGAGGAACTGGTCGGCGAACCTCGGCTCGACGACGAACGCGCCATTCGCCGACGCGGCGCGCAGCGTCTGCTCGACCTGCGGCTCGAGCGTCAGTACCTCGAGCGTCGCTGCCTCGCCCATCAACTGGCGGCAGATCGCGGGGCCGAGACGCTGGCGCACGAACTCGATGAGCGCAGGCGCGTCCTTGGTGTGGCGGCCGGCGTCGACGAGCGTCTCGATGACGGCCTCGATGTTGCGGATCGAGACCTTCTCGCGCAGCAGGCCCTGCAGCACCTTCTGCACGTCGCTCACGCTGAGGATCGTGGGGATGAGTTCCTCCACCAGCCCGGGCTGCGCCTGGCGCACGCGCTGCAGCAGCTTGTCGGTCTCGGCGCGCGTCAGCAGCTGCGCGCACTGCTGGCGCAGGATCTCGGTCAGGTGGGTGATGAAGACGGTGGCCGGATCGACCAGCGTGTAGCGATGCGCGCGCGCGGCCTCGCGGTGGATGTCGTCGATCCACAGCGCGGGCAATCCGTACGTGGGTTCGCGGGTCTCGGAGCCGGGCACGAGCTTGGTGTCGCCGGACGGGTGGATCGCCAGCATCTGGTCGGGCCGCACTTCGCCGCGGCCGCACTGCACGCCGTAGGTGAGGATCTCGTAGGCGTGCGACGCCAGCTTGGCGGACTTGATGAAGCGCACCGCCGGCAGCACCATCCCGAGTTCGCGCGCGAACTGCATGCGGAAGGTCGCCACGCGCTCGCCCAGCACGGCGCCGTCACCGATCGCGAGCCCGGACAGGCCAGTGCCGATCTGCACCTCGATCGGCTCGACCAGCAAGGCCGTCGCCGGATCTTCGGCAGCGGCCTTGCCTTTGGCTTGCGCGGCGGCTTCGGGGGTATCGGGCTTGTCGGCCGCGGCTTCGCCGGCACGCCGGCGGGCGGCCGCGCCGAAGAGCAGGACGACGCCGAGCAGCACGATCATCGCGGCCACCGGGATCGCCGGGATGCCGGGCATCAGCAGCAGGACGCACAGCGTGGCCATGACCAGCGCGAGCGCCTTGGGCACGGACGTGATCTGGCGTGTGACTTCGCTCGAGAGCGTCGAATCCGAGGCCGAGCGCGTGACGATGATGCCGGTGCCCACGGCGATGACCAGCGCCGGCACTTGCGTGACGATGCCGTCGCCGATGGTCAGCAAGGTGTAGGCGTGCAACGCCTGGTCCCACTTCATGCCGGCCTGCATCACGCCGATCACCAGGCCGCCGACGATGTTGATCAGCATGATGATGATGCCGGCAATGGCGTCGCCCTTGACGAACTTGCTCGCACCGTCCATCGCGCCGTAGAACGCCGCTTCCTTCTCGATCTTCTTGCGCCGGCGCTGTGCTTCTTCCTGGTCGATGAAGCCCATGTTCAGGTCGGCGTCGATGCTCATCTGCTGGCCGGGCATACTGTCCAGCGTGAAGCGCGCCGCCACCTCGGACACGCGCTGCGCGCCGCTCGTCACCACCACGTACTGCACGACGACGAGAATCAGGAACACGATGAACCCGATCGCGTAGTTGCCGGCGACCACGTAGCTGCCAACCGCGCCGATGACGTGTCCGGCGTCGGCGTCGGCCAGGATCAGGCGCGTCGCCGCGACGTTCAGCGACAGGCGAAACAGCGTGGCGATGAGCAGCAGCGAAGGGAACGTCGAGAGCTCGACCGGCCGCGCCATGTAGAACGTCAGCAACAGCAGCAGTAGCGCGAAGCTGAAGTTGGCGAGGATCAGGAAGTCCAGCAGCCCGGACGGGATCGGGGCGAACAGGACGGCCAGGATGCCCAGCACGGCACCGACCAGCAGCAGGTCGGCATGGCGGCCCAGGGCAGCTCGGAAATTGTTCATTGGCTCGTCTCCCGGGCAGTCGAAGCGCGCGCGCGCCGTGCGGCCTGCAGCCACACCAGGATCCGCGCGACATCCGCGTACCAGCGCTCCGGCACGTAGCCGCCGTCCTCGGAATGGCGATAGAGCGCGCGCGCCAGCGGCGCGCTCTGCACGATGGGCACGCCGTGGCGGAAGGCAACGTCGCGCATCTTTCGGGCCATCGCGCCCGCACCCTTGGCCACCACGCGCGGCGCGGGCGAGACGCCGTGCTCGTAGCGCAACGCCACGGCGACGCGCGTCGGGTTGGTTATCAGCACGTCGGCATCGGGAACCTCCCGCATCGCCTGGCTGCGCTTGAGCAGCTTCGCGCGCAACTCGCGAATGCGCGCGCGGATGCGCGGGTCGCCCTCGCGGTGCTTGTGCTCGTCCTTGATCTCGCGCCGGCTCATGCGCATCTGGCGCGCGAACTGTCGCTGCGAGAAGATCCAGTCGATCGCCGCGATGACGACGAGCACTATCAGCAGCTTGATCATCAGGTGTCCGATCAGCGCGAACAGCACGCGCGGGTACGCAGCGGGCTGCACATCGACCATCGCCATGAATTCCGGCGCGAGCGCGATGAATGCGAGGTACAGAACGCCCCCGAGCAGCACGAGCTTGACGATGCTCTTGCCGGCCTCGTAGAGGCTGCGCAAGGACAGGATCTTCTTGACGCCCTGCGCCGGATTGATGCGCGAGAAGTCGGGCTTCAGGGGCTCGAAGCTCAGCACCATGCCCACCTGCGCGATGTTGGCGATCACGGCCACGCAAGCCACCGTGAACAGCAGCGGCGCGATGACCTCGAGGCCGGACGATAGCGCGTGGATGAGCAACTGCGCAGCCTGATCGGGCGTGCCGAAGTCGGCACCCGCGTTGCTCAGCAGGTCGGCCGCGACGTGCGCGAAACGCCGCGCCGCGGAGTCGGCCCAGGCGAAGCAGGCGACGGTGGCGACCGCCAGCACCGCGACGGCGTTCACGTCCACGCTCTTGGCCACCGAGCCGCGCTCGCGCGCCTTCTCGAGCTTGTACGGCGTGGCCGACTCGTTGCGGTCGATGTCTTGTTCGGCCATCAGCGAAGCGCCTCGTCCCAGAACCGGAAGATCGACGCGAAGGCGCGTGTCATCACGGGCGCCATGGTGGTCGCCGCCATCGCGAGCGCGCAGAGCCCCGCCAGGATCTTCAACGGCAAGCCGACGAAATAGACGTTCATCTGCGGCAACATCCGCGAGACGACCGCCATGCCCGCCTCGAGCAGGACGAGCATGAACAGCACGGGCGACGCCATCGCGAGCGCGAGCGAGAACATGGCGCCGAACTGCCTGATGATCGCCTGCGCCGACACATGCAGCGCCATCGCGCCGGGCGGCAGTTGCGCGACGGAGAAGCCGATGCCGCGAATGAATGCGTGATGCGCGTCGACCGTGAAGAACAAGACGACGGCGAGGCTGTTCATCACGGCACCGAGCACCGGCGAATCGACGCGGGTGACCGGATCGAAGACGCTGGCCGTGCCGAATCCGATCTGCAGGTCGAGCAACTGGCCCGCCATGCCGAACGCGGCGAAGGCGGCGTACACGCCGAATGCCAAGACCATGCCGAGTCCGACCTCGAGCAAGCCCGCCCAGACGAAGCCGCCGAGCGACGACGGCATGGTGGCGCCGGACGCGGGCATCCCCGCGCAGAACAGGCCCGCGAGGACGAGGCTGAGGATGACGAGAAAGGCAGGCGGCCCGTTGAATCCGGACAGCAGGGGCGTCATGAAGAACAACACGCCCAAGCGGATCCAGAGCAGAGCGGCCGCAGCGGCCCACGCCTGATCGACGACCAAGTTCATTCTGACGTCGGGTCAGAAGTACTGGGGGATGCCGTTGATCAGCGAGGCGGAATAGTCGACCAGTCGCTTCAGCATCCAGGGCCCGGCGGTCACGAGGACCGCGGCTGTCGCGAGCAGCTTCGGGATGAATGTCAGTGACATTTCCTGGATCTGGGTCACTGCCTGGAAGACGCTGACCAACAGGCCGACTGCGAGAGTCGTCACCAGGACGGGTGCCGCGATGAGCGCAGCATTCCACATCAGCTGTGAAAACAGCTGAATTGCAAGATCCGAATTCAAAAGACTCCCCTTTGAGATTCAACGGTCCTGACACCGCCGCGGGTCGCTGTATTTTTTTTCGACCCGAGAGGGATCTTCTCACGCGACCGTTGACCCATCGCCTGTGCCAGCCCCCTAAAACCGGTCAAGAACCGCACATTTGTTTACGTCAAGAAACAAGATTCAGACTCGAGAAAGCTAAACAACGGCGCGAGGGGCTGGATGTATTCCCCACATGCGGCTTGACCCTGAGTACAAACCCGGGGACTGCGGCGACGAACTCATACAAACGAGTCCCGTACAGGGGGAGCTAGATCATGGTTGCAATCGTTAGCGGCAATAGCCTGGGCCTGAGCCTGACATCCTTGGCCACGCTGGGCCAATCGGCAGTGACCGGAACGGCGACGCAGGGACGCAACGGCGAGGGCGCATATGTCAACGCCGCGACCGGCAACCTGGTACTGCAGGACACGGATCTGAGGCAGCCCGAGCGGGGCAACCAGTCGATCGACTCGGTGCGCACCTACAACAGCCTGGGCTCGACCGGGGCGGACAACTGGACGAAGGGGTTCGACCTGCAGTCGCTCGCGCTCGCGGCGGGGACAGTGAATACGGCAGGCAGCATCGTGACGCGCACGGACAGCGACGGTGCGAAGGCGGCGTACACGTACAACACGACGACGGGCTTGTACGTGGCGACCAACGGCGGGGGCGCGTTCGACACGATTGCCTACAACGCGACGACGCACGTGTACACGCGCACGGACGGCTCGACGCAGATGGTGGAGAGCTACACGTCGGCGGGAGTGCTGACGTCGCTGACGGACCGCGACGGCAACGTGGTGACGGTCACGCACAACGCAGCGGGGCTGGTGTCGAGCGTGATGGATCCGGCGGGCGCGACGCGCACGTACTACGACTACGACACGAACAACCGGCTGACGCAAATCCACACGGTGGACACGGCGAGCCTGAACTCGACGTGGGTGCGTTACGCGTACGACACGAGCGGGCGGCTGACGACGGTAACGGTGGATCTGTCGCCGGCGGACAACGCCGTCACCGACAACAACACCTACGTCACGACGTATTCGTACGTGGGTGCGACGGCGGACATCGCCAGCGTGACGCAAAAGGACGGCACGAGCCTGACGTTCACGTACGACGCGAGCTTCCGGGTGGCCAGCGTCACCGACCAGCTGGGCAACAAGACGACGTTCGCGTACGACACGACGAACAGCAACACGACGGTGACCGACCCGAACAACGCGGTGACGGTCTACCACTACGACACGCTGGGCCAGCTCGCGAGCGTGACCTCGCCGACGACGGGCGCGTCGACGGCCACGACGAGCTACACCTACAACGCCAATGGCGACGTAACGCAGGTGATCGACGGCGCGGGCCGCGCGGTGACGATGGCGTACGACGCCAACGGCAACCAGACGCAGCAGCAGGACGCGGCGGGCAACACGGTCACGCGCACGTATGACGCGCTGAACCACCTGGTGACGGAGACGGCGTACGTGGTGCCCGATCCGGACGGGGCGGGCGCGGGTACGGCGAGCGTGCCGATGACCACGCGCTACGTGTACGACCCGGCCGGGCAGCACCTGCTGCGCTTCGTGCTCACGCCGGAAGGGCGCGTGACGGAGTACCGCTACGACGCTGTGGGCGATCGCACGTCGACGATCCAGTACGGCTCGGCGGTGTACGCGCTGACGGGCATGGCGACGACGGCTGCGCCCACGCTGGCGCAGATGACGGCGTGGACGCCAACGCTCGACTTGACGCGCACGACACGCACCGACGTCGCCTACGACGTGTGGGGCCAGCCCACGACGAGCACGGCGTGGACGAAGATCGACGCGACGGGTACGGGCGTGGTCGACGGCACGCAGTCGGTGACGCACTACACGTACAGCCAGTTCGGCAAGCTGCTGAACACGATCTCGCCGGTGGCGGGCGGCACGAGCTACACGTACGATGGCCTGGGCCGCGTGCTGACCTCGGTCAATGCCCTGGGCGTCACGACCACGACGACATACGACGACGTCCACAACAAGACGACGCTCACCTACGCGAACGGGCTCGTGGTGACGAGCACGTACGACCAGGCGGGACGCCTGATGTCGGTGACGCAGGGCACGTCGACCACGCCGAACCTGGGCACGACGCAGTACGCGTACGACGCCGACGGCAACCTGCGCATGGTGACCGACCCGGACGGCATCAAGCACTACATGCTGTACGACACGGGCGGACGCAAGATCGCCGAGATCGACGCCAACGGCTCGATGGTCGAGAGCGTCTACAACAACGCCGACCAGGTCGTCGAGAAGATCCGCTACGCCAACGCAGTGTCGGCGGCCGGGCTCGCCACGCTGGTGGACGCCAACGGCAAGCCCACGGCCGTGGCGATCGCGACGCTGCGCCCGACGGGCCAGGCCAACACGAGCTGGACGCTGTACGACGCGGCCGGGCGCGTGTCCAAGCAGGTCGACGCAATGGGCTACGTCACCGAGACGCGCTACGACGGCGCCTCGCGCGTGACCGACGTGATCCGTTACGCGGCCGCGACGGCCACCGTCATCACGGCGGCGAGCCTGCCCACCGACATCGTGCTGATCTCCAACGCCACGTACGACCATCACACGCGCGCGTTCTACGACAACGACGGGCGCGTCGTGGGCTCGCTCGACGGCGCGGGCGACCTCACCGAGAACGTCTACGACGCGCTCGGCAACCTGGTGCACACGATCGTCTACGCCACGGTGAGCCCGGCGGCCTACCTGGCCACGGGCACGCTGGCGCAGCTGCGTCCGGCGGCGGACGCGACGCACGACATTCACACGTGGAACTACTACGACGACCAGAACCGGCTGGTGGGCGCGGTCGACGGCGAGGGATACCTCACCGAGTATGGCTATGACGCCGAGGGCAACCAGACGCGCACGCTACGCTACGCGACCAAGGCGCTGGTCGCGCCGACCGCGATCACGGCGAGCACGACGCTGGCGCAGCTGCGCCCGGCCACCGGCGCGCTCGACCACACGACGACGGCTGCCTACAACACGCTCGACCAGGTCGTGAGCCGCACCGACGAGTACGGCACGATTACGCAGTACACCTATGACAACGTGGGCCACCTGCTGTCGACGATGAGCGCGGCAGGTGGCTCCGATGTGCGCACGGTCACCGAGACCTACGACGTGCAAGGCCGCGTGACCGGCACGCTCAGCGGTCGCGGCAGCGCGGCGCTCGCGGCGCTCGGCCAGCCCGCCGCGCCGAGCGCGGTCGCCAATGTCTGGGCAACCTACGGCACCACCTATACCTACGACGCCGACGGCTTGCGCACGAGCATGACCGACGGCGCGGGCAACAAGACGCTGTACTTCTACGACGCCGACGGCCACCAGACCTTCGTCGTCAACGCGCTCGGCGAGGTGACGGAGACGCGCTACAACGCGCTCAACCTCGTCTCGGCGACGATCCAATACGGCACGCGCATCTCGACGACCGGCCTGACCGGCGGCCCGAACTCCCAGGTGACCGGCCTCGTGGCCGCGATCGCCAACGCCACGCTCGACTCCACTGTCAGCGATGTCTACGACGCGCGCAACGAACTCTCGCAGCAGACCGACGCCTCGGGCGTCGCGAGCTCGAAGACGTACAACGCGTTCGGCGACGTCGCCACCACGGCCACCGGCCTGGGTGCGGGCGCGACCGAACTCCACCTCATGAGCTATGACCGCCGCGATGCGGTCATCTACATCGCCGCCGACCGGGGCGGCATCTCGGCGTTGACATCCATCGTGCGCGACGCGTTCGGCCGTGTCACGAGCATCACCGACCCGAACGGCAACGTCACGACGACGACCTACGACCGGCTCGGCCGCGCCGTGCAAGCCACCGACGGCATGACCGCCGGCAAGGCCACGACCTACACGACCTATGACGCGTTCGACCGCGTGCTCACGAGCGTGGACGGCAACAACCGTACCACCACCTACACGTGGAACGACGCGCAGCTCACGATGGCGATGAGCGAGCCCTCGGGCGCCACCGTGGTGACCACGTACGACCGCCACGGCGAGACGATCAGCGTGCGCAACGAGGACGGCATCGCCACCACGACGCAGTACGACCTGGACGGCCACGTCGCGCACACGATCGTGGACTCCGACAGCGGCGGTCTCGCGCTCGACACCCACACCGACTACGACACCGCCGGGCGTGTCTACGACACGGTCGACGCCAACAACATCAAGACCGTCTACACGTACGACGCGGCCAACCGCGTGCTCACGCGCACGGTCGACCCGACGGGCCTGGCGCTCGTCACGCGCTACAGCTACGACGCCAAGGGCGAGGTGCTCACGCAGACCGACCCCGACGGCATCGTGACGAAGCTGACCTACGACCTCAAGGGCGAGGTGCTCAAGCGCACGGTCGATCCGACCGGGCTCGCGCTGGCCACGACCTACACCTACGACGGCCGCGGCAACACCCTCACCACGACCGATCCGTCCGGCACGGTGACGACCTACGTCTACGACAAGCTGGGCCGCCGCACGAGCGTGACGGTGGACTCGGGCACGGGCGGCCTGGCCCTGCTGACGAAGTACGCGTACGACAAGGTCGGCAACCTCACGCAGGTGACCGATCCGACGGGCGCGGTGACGCGCTACGTCTACGACGCCGACAACCGCGTGCAATACGCGCTCGACGCCGAGAACGACCTGACCGAGACCGACTACGACGCCGACGGCCACGTGGCCAAGCGGGTCGTGTACGCGACGCGCCAGACGACGATGGTCACCGTCCTGGCCGCCAACGGCACCGTCACCAACACGATGGGCGCGATCACGACCGCCGCCGACGACGAGGTGACGCAAACGTCGTACGACCTCAACGGCCGCAAGACGCTGGTGCAAGTCGACCCGACCGGGCTCAACCTGAAGACGCAGTACGCCTACGACAACGCGGGCAACGTGACGCGGGTGATCGACCCGGACGGCAACGTCACGCGCACGCAGTACGACGCCGCCAACCGCGCGCAGTACGTGCTCGACGCGACGAACACGCTCACGCAGTACGTCTACGACAAGAACGGACGCGTGCTGACCACGGCGACCTATGCGGTGGTGCCCGCCACGATCAACACGGTCGTTGCGGCCAACGGGTCGGTGACGAATACGTTCGGGGGTGTCACCTTCACGCCGGCCACCGACAAGGTCACGCAACGCACCTACGACAACGCCGGACGCCAGTTGACCTCGGCGGCGACGCTGGCCGGCAGCACGCTGCTGACCACCCGCTACGACTACGACGCCAACGGCAACATCACGCGCGCCACCGACCCGGCCGGCAACGTCACGCGCTACGTCTACGACAACGCCAACCGCCTGCGCTACAAGCTCGACCCGCTCAACCACCTCACCGAGACCGACTACGACGGCGCCGGCCGCGTCGTCGCGCAAGTCGTCTACGGCGACCCGCAGACCGCGATCACCACCACGCAGCTCGGCAACGGGTTGCTGACGAACTCGTTCACGGCGATCACGCCCGACGTGGCGCTCGACCGCGTCACACGCTACGCCTACGACACCGCCGGCCGCCTCGTCTACACGATCGACCCGGTGGGCAACGTCACCGAGAACCAGCTCGACTCCGACGGCCACGTCGTCGTGCAGCGCCACTACGTCACGCCGATCGACCTGCCCACCATCGGCAGCACCGACGGCAAGACCGTGACGCTGAGCGGCAGCACGGCCGAGGTGACCGGTGCGGCCTACTACGCCATCAACACGGCACACACCTACACCGTGACCGTGCGCGCGCGCCAGGTCAGCGGCACGGGCCTGTTCTACGCCGGCGTGATCACCAAGGATGCCAGCGGCAACGTCATCGCCAACAGCGTCGCCCCGGGCGGTACGTACGCCTACTGCGCCGCCTCGGGCGTGACGCTGACGCCCGACATGGGCTGGCAGACCTTCACCGGCACCATCACCGGCACCTACACGCCCGCGGCCAACACGACGAACACGGGCACCGCGTTCCTCGCCGGCTCGGCGACGGCCTCGCCGCTGGTGCTCT
>FSZK01000008.1_pt1 | contig 35491 bp, 26 predicted proteins | sample 1638791 | NCBI WGS metagenome assembly FSZK01 (sample SAMEA3914813, study PRJEB12502) | metagenome | biome: forest; material: soil | place: Canada | collected 2011-07-07 | depth 0.3 m | reverse complement strand
TCGCGTTGCCCACACCGCGCGAACCCGAGTGCAGCATGAACCACACGAAGCCCGCCTCGTCCAGGCACACCTCGATGAAGTGGTTGCCCGTGCCCAGCGTTCCCAGGTGCTTGCGGTTGTTCGTGTTCTTCAGGCGCGGGTGCAGCTCGCATAGCGCATCGAACTCGTCGACGAGCGTCGCCCAGATCTGGTCGACGGTCTCGGGCGGGTTCTCCCAGCTGCCGGTGTCGCGGCCGCAGTGGCGCGGCACCGAGCCGTGCGGCACCGCGCGCTCGATGGCCGAGCGCAGCGGGCCCAGGTTGTCGGGCAGGTCCTCCGCGCGCAGCGTGGTCTTGGCGGCCATCATGCCGCAGCCGATGTCCACCCCCACCGCGGCCGGGATGATGGCCTTGAGCGTCGGGATCACCGAGCCCACGGTAGCGCCAATGCCCAGGTGCACGTCGGGCATCGCCGCGATGTGCTTGAACACGACGGGCAGGCGCGCGGCGTTGGCCAGCTGTGCCTTGGCCTCGGGCTCGACGGGCACGCCGCGCGTCCACATCTTCACCGGCACGCCGCCGGCGATTTCCTCGATGTCGTAGTTCTGTTCCATGATTTCATTCTTCCTGAAGGAGAGGTCGCGCCACGACAAGGGGTTGGCGGGGCGCGCAGCTCCCTATCCGTTTGCAACGCCCGTGCCAGCCGTGCGCAGTCGCCGTACCGATTTCATAAATCATTGATCCACAAGGAGAAACTCGAATCGCGGGAGCTCCAACAACGGATCGACTGGCGGGAACACTAGAATCACAGCTAGCCCCTTATCCAACCACACATGACCAAGCGCAACGTCGTCATCGGCTTCCTCGGCTCCCAGCTCGATGCCGGCCAGGGCGCGGGGCGCTGGGAGAAGTGGCGTCCCACGCTGTCGCTCACGCAGCACGAGGACCGCGTCGTCGACCGCCTCGAGCTGTTCCATGCGACGCAGCACGTGGGCCTGGCCCTGCAGCTGCAGAAGGACATCGCCACGGTGTCGCCCGAGACGGTGGTCAACCTGATCGCGATGGACGTGGCCGACCCGTGGGACTTCGGCGAGGTCTACGCCGCGCTCTACGACTGGGCGCGCGGCTACCGCTTCGACCCCGCGCACGAGCAGTACCTCGCGCACATCACCACCGGCACGCACGTGGCGCAGATCTGCATGTTCCTGATGGTGGAGTCGCGCTTCATCCCCGGCGTGCTGCTGCAGACCGCTCCGCCGCGCAAGCAGACGCGCGGCAACGCGGGCACGGTCACGCTGATCGATCTGGACCTCTCGCGCTACGACGAGATCGCGCGCCGCTTTGCGCAGGCGCAGACCGAGGCGCTGGCCTTCCTCAAGAGCGGCATCGCCACGCGCAACGCGCGCTTCAACGCGATGATCGAGGAGATCGAGCGCGTGGCCGTGCGGTCGCGCGCGCCCATCCTGCTGACCGGACCCACCGGCGCCGGCAAGTCGCACCTGGCGCGCCGCATGTTCGAGCTGAAGAAGGCGCGCCACCAGGTGGCCGGCGAGTTCGTGGAGGTGAACTGCGCCACGCTGCGCGGCGACGGCGCGGCCTCCACGCTGTTCGGCCACAAGAAGGGCTCGTTCACGGGCGCGGCCGCGGACCGCGCCGGCCTGCTGCGCACCGCCGACGGCGGCGTGCTGTTCCTCGACGAGATCGGCGAGCTCGGGCTCGACGAGCAGGCGATGCTGCTCAAGGCCATCGAGGAGAAGCGCTTCCTGCCGGTGGGCAGCGACCGCGAGGTCACGAGCGACTTCCAGCTCATCGTCGGCACCAACCGCGACCTGCGCGACGACGTGGCCGCCGGCCGCTTCCGCGACGACCTGTTCGCGCGCGTCAACCTGTGGTCGTACACGCTGCCGGGCCTGGCGCAGCGGCCCGAGGACGTCGAGCCCAACGTCGAGCACCTGCTCGCGCGCGCGGCGGCCGAGGCGGGGCACGCGGTGCGCTTCAACGTGGAGGCCAAGGCGCGCTACCTGAAGTTCGCGCAGTCGCACGAGGCCGAATGGCGCGGCAACTTCCGCGACCTCTCGGCCAGCGTCACGCGCCTGGCCACGCTGGCCGACGGCGGACGCATCTCCGCCGGCCTGGTGGACGCCGAGATCGCCCGGCTGCGCTGGCTGTGGGCGCGCGGCGTCGATACGGCCTCGGGTACCGCCGTCGACCTGTCGGCGCTGGTGGACGAAGACACCCTGTCGGGTATCGACCTGTTCGACCGCCTGCAGCTCGAAGCGGTGATCCGCACCTGCCGCGGGTCGTCCACGCTGTCGCAGGCCGGGCGGCGCCTGTTCGACCGGTCGCGCGAGAAGCGCAGCGTGGTCAACGATGCCGATCGTTTGCGCAAATATTTGCTGAAATTCGGGTTGGCGTGGGAGCAGGTGTGCGACGCCACCTGACCGCCGCACCGACAATCGCGTCACTCCGTCCCACCGCGCGCCCATGAGCTTCCTGAACCGCCTGCTCGGCCGCGATGCCGCCCCCGCATCGCCCGCCGACTTCGTGACTTACGACGACGTCGGCGTGACGCGCCATCACGCGGACGGCCGCGTGGACGAGGTCGACTGGGCCGACCTGCGCGAGGTCGCGGTGATGGTCCGCAGCGCGTCCGACCTGCACATCGTGCTCAGCGGCAAGAACGCCAGCACCATGGTCAACCCGCGCGTGGAGGGGGTCGCGCTGCTCGCCCAGCGGCTGGGCAAGCTCAACGGCTTCGACCAGGAGGCCTTCAAGAGCGCGCTGGCCGCCACGGAGCGGGCGCGCTTCCTCTGCTGGCAGCGCGGCGGCACCACCCCCGCCGTCGCGGAAGCCCCGGCCCAGGCGCCGGTGCCAGCGACGCCCGCCGAGCCGCCGTCGAACGCGCTCGATTTCGAACTCGTGCCCCTCGCAGGCGAAGAGACTGCATCGCCCGCGCTGCGGCCCTCCGTCAGCGAGCTGCGCCTCGATCTCGCGCCCACGCGCGCCAACGTCACCGAGTACGCCAAGGACGCCATGCGCGACATGGCCCGCGTCTACCGCGTGGCGATGGACGGCTCCATCGATTCGCTGGTCCACATCGACCGCGCGATCGCCGAGCTGCACGCCAGCGGCACCGCGCTGGAGGGCGTCGCCAAGTCGCTCTACGCGATGGGCAGCTACGCCGGCGCGGTGATGCTGCGCCAGGCGCGCGGCCGCTGGGTCGACGGCTCGGAAGCCGACCCGTTCATGGCCATCGAGTTGCCTGGCGGGCAGCGCTGGTCGCCGATCGCGATCTGCGTCGACGCGCTGCTGTCGGGCCCCGAGCACAGCCTGCTGCGCACGGCCCGCGCGCTCGTGGGCGCTCAGCGCGCGTCGTCGGGCAGCGAGTAGTCGAAGCGATAGGCATGCGCGCCGCCCGGCGCGATCTCGACGACCATGCGGCCGCTCAGGCCGACGAGCGCGTCGGTGCCCGAGTCCGGCACCACGGTGATGGACTGCAGCGGTTCGCCGCGCGTCATCGTCGAGCTGTGCTGCAGCACGAAGCTGCCGGCGCGGCCGTCCAGCGTGCCGCGCACCGTCTCCATCGCCACGTAGCCGGCCGAGCCCGCGACCGCGCTGCGGAACGCGATCATCTCGCCGGTGCTGGTGGCGTCCAGCGCGCCGTGGAAGCGCTTGTCGAGCGACATGCGGCCGAGGCCACTCTGCGCGGCCACGTCGCTGAGCACCTGCGGCGCGAGCTTGACGTCGAACGGTCCGGTGACGGAATGGGCGGGCACGGCGGGCTCCTTGGCAAACGTGAGAACGGCGGACGTCGCGAGCGCGAGCGCTGCGAACGATCGGTGGAAGGTCATCATGGCATCATCGATTCGGACGATGCCCATTGAACCAGCCAACCCCGCGAGCCGATTGGAAAAACGCGACGCACCGCGCGGCGTGCTGCACCGCCTGCCCATCGGCGAGTTCGCGCACGGCCGCGTGGCCGCGCCGCCCGACCTGGGCGACCGCGTCGAGCACTTCTGGTGCGTGCGCTGGAACCTCGACGGCCTGCCGCCGCAGGTGCAGGAGACGCTGCCGCACCCGAACGTGCACGTCGTGATCGAGCCAGGCGAGGCGGCCGCGTGGGGCGTGCATTCGGGTCGCTGGACGCGCACCCTCGCCGGCCGCTCGATGGCCTTCGGCATCAAGTTCCGGCCAGGCGCGTTCCGTGCACTGCTGGGGCGCAGCGTGGCGAGCATCGCGGACACGTCGATCGCGCTGGACGAACTGTTCGGCATCGACGCGCCCGCGTTGAACGAGGTGCTCTCGTGCGAGAACGACGACGCCGCCGCGCGGCTCGCATCGGACTTCCTGCGCGCGCGCCTGCCGCCCGCCGACGAGCGCGCGCTGCTCGCCGGCCGCATCGTCGACAGCGTGGTCGACGACCGTGACCTGCACTCGGCCGACGAGCTCGCCACCCGCTTCGGCATGACGCTGCGCGCGCTGCAACGCCTGTTCAGCGATTGCGTGGGGATCGGCCCGAAGTGGGTCATCCAGCGCTATCGCCTGCACGAGGCCCTCGCGCGGGTGCAGGCGGGCGAGGACGTGGCGTGGGCCACGCTCGCGCAGGATCTCGGCTACTTCGACCAGGCCCACTTCATCGCCGACTTCCGCAAGCTCGTGGGACGCACGCCGGCCGGCTACGCGCGCGTCACGCGGGCGCGCTGACGCCCGCGCGCGAGCGCAGGCCGAGCGCCAGTGCGAGGCCCAGCGCGGCGGCGCCGGCACCCAGCAGGAACACGCTGCGCACGCCGGCCGCATCGGCCAGCAGTCCCGCCAACGGGCCGGTGAGCGCGTACGCCACGTCCTGGAACGCCGCGAACGCGCCGAGTGCCGTGCCGCGCAGGTGCGGCTCGACCACGCGCACCACCTCGCGGCCCATGGACGGGAACACGAGCGAGCAGCCCAGGCCCGTGAGGAAGGCGCCGGCGAGCGCGCCCAGCGGGCCGGTCGCGCTCCAGATCATGCATTGCCCGGCCACCTCGACGGCGAGCGACACGATGGCCACGGGCAGTCCGCCGAAGCGGTCGGGCCACTGGCCGAACAGCACGCGCACCAGCACGAAGCCGCCGCCAAATGCGGTCAGTCCGAGGCCCGCGAACGGCCACTGCTGGCGCACGAAGTGCAGCGCGAAGAACGCGCCGATCGCGGCGAAGCCGATGCCTTGCAGGCACACGATCGCGCCGTGCCGGCCCACGCGTCCCACGACGCGCCAGATCGACGGCCGCGTGGTGCCCGCGAGCGGCGCGATGCCGCGCAGGCGCACGGCGGCCAGCAGCCCCAGCGCGGGCAACGCGGCACCGAGCCCCATCGCGCCGGCAAATCCGAAGCGATAGAACAGCAGCACGCCCAGCGGCCCGCCGGCGGCGACCGCGCCATACAACGCGGCACCGACCCACGCCAGCACGCGGCCCGACTGCGCGGCACCGACGAGCCCGATGCCCCATGCGACCACGCCGACCGTGACCAGGCTCTCGCCCAGGCCCAGCACCACGCGGCCGACAAGCAGCGTCGCGAAGGCCGCGAGCGGCTCGGGTGTGGCCAGACCGGCGAGCGCGGCGATGGCGAGTCCCGCGACGTAGATGGCCAGACCGCGCGTGACGGCCACCTTGGGCCCGCGCTGGTCGGAGACGCGGCCAGCGATGCCGCGCGTGAGCACGGTCGCGACGAAGGCGATGCCCACCGCGAGGCCCGACCAGGCATTGGGCAGGCCCAGATGCCGCGTCACCTGCAGCGACACGCTCGTCAGCGACAGGCCGACGCACAGGTATGAAAGAAAGAGGATGGCCGTCAGCGGCAGCAGCGCGCGTGGGCGGGTCGTGGAGTCGTTCATGGAGATGTCCGTGAGGGGCTCGACGATCGACGCACGCAATGCCGCACGCCGACCGCCTGGCCAGGCTTGTCGGGGTGCGTTGGTTGACGTCAGACGCTTACGGCCCGTTCAGCGACGGGCGGCGCGGGTTCGAAGGATCAGGCGAGGCGCATCGACACCTCGACGTCGTCGCCGAACGGCGTCGACAGCCAGCCGCGCGCCACGTCACGGACGCGCGCGATGTAGTCGGGACTCTCGTCCGCGTTGTCGGCGATCACCAGCGCGCCCGGGCGCAGGCGGCTCTCGAGCAGGTCGAGGACATCGGGGTACAGCGACTTCGCGCCATCCAGCAGCACGAAGTCGATCGCGTCGGGCAGGTCGGTGCGCAGCGTCTGCAGCGCATCGCCCACGCGGATCTCGACGAGGTCGGCCAGCCCGCCCGCGGCGAGGTTGGCGCGCGCGCGCTCCACTTTCGACGGCTCGAACTCGCTGGTGACGAGTCGGCCGCCGCCGTTGTCGCGCAGCGCCGCGGCCAGGTGCAGCGTGGAGATGCCGAACGAGGTGCCGAACTCGACGACGTTTCGCGCGTTCGTGCTGCGCGCCAGCATGTACAGCAGCGCGCCGGTGGCGGGCGACACGGGCAGCGGCTGGTCCTTCAGGCGGCTGTAGAAATCGAGGTAGTCGGTCTTGCTGCGCATCAGGCGCGACAGCTCGCCGGCGGGCAGGCCGGCGGCGATGGCGCGCAGGCCGACCCGGGCCTCGTCGGCCTCGGCGAACAGGCGCTGCAGCAGCGGCGCGACGGGGTTGGAATGGAGCGTGTTCATGATCGTTCTTGCGGTGTTGGAGAGGTGCATGAATAATATGAAGAAACCTTCGCGTTTCCAATTCGCATTCCGGAACCCGCCCATGACCGACCGCCAACGCGCCCAGCTCTCCTCGCGAAAGAGCCCCAAGCAGGCTCGCTCCAACGATCTCGTCGCGGCCATCCTCGAGGCCGCCATTCAGGTTCTCTCCCAGGAAGGCGCGCAAAGATTCACCACCACGCGCGTGGCCGAACGCGCGGGCGTAAGCGTCGGGTCGGTCTACCAGTACTTCCCGAACAAGGCGTCCATCCTGTTCCGGCTGCAGAGCGACGAGTGGCGGCAGACCACGCAGATGCTGCGCGACACGCTGGAGGACAAGGCCCATCCGCCGCTGGTGCGCCTGCGCCGCCTGGTGCAGGAGTTCGTGAAGTCCGAGTGCGACGAAGCCCCGATGCGCGTGGCGCTCGACGACGCCGCGCCGCTGTACCGCGATGCGCCCGAGGCCGAGGACGTGCGCGCCGCCAGCGACGGCACCATCGCCAAGTTCATGCGCGAGGCGCTGCCCGGCGTCAGCAAGGCCAAGCGCGACCTGGCCGGGCAGATGCTCAAGTCCACGCTCAGCAACGTCGGCAAGGCGTTCTCCGAGGAACCTCGCACCGACAAGGAAATCGCCGCATGGTCGGACGCGATGGCCGACATGTTCTGCGCCTACCTGGCGTCGCTGGCTCCGGGAAGCCGCTGAGCGCCGGCGCTCGCGGGCGCACCCATAATCGATCGCATCCAACTCGCTGCCCCGTCGATGCCCGAGCAGACCTCCGACCTTGCGCCGCGCCGATCCACCTGGGACAGCGGCAGCGACCGCTCGCACGTGAAGACCTTCGTGCTCGCGGCCAGCCTGATGGCGCTGATCGGCCTGGGCGCGATGGCCTCGCGCGCCGACCTCGCCGCGCTGTGGCGCAAGCACTTCGGGCCACCGCTCACGTCCGCCGAGCTTCGCGCACGCGCCGACGCGTGCGAGCGCGCGGGCGACCTCGCGTGCGCGCAGGAGGCGTTGGCGACCCTGGTCAAGCTGCGGCCCGATGACGGCGTCGCGCACGCGCGCCTGGGCCACGCGATGGCGCGGCGCGACGACGACGCGCACGCGGTGCTCGAGTACCAACGCGCCATCGACGGCGGCGAAGGCACCTACGACCTGTTCGCGTGGTACGCCGAGAGCCTGGGCCGCGTAGGCCGCACCGACGAGGCCATCGACTGGTCGTACCGCTCGCTGTCGCTGGTGCCCAACCTGGTGGACGTGCGCAGCGACCTCGCGCGCATGCTGACGTCGCGCGGCCGCCGCTACGAGGCGCTGTCGCTGCTGGAGAGCTTCGACGCCGATGCCGAGTCCAAGGGCCGGCACGGCTACTTCGCGGGCCAGCGCATCGCCATCGAGACCGCGCTGGCGGCGCCCGCGGTGGCGTCGGGCGCGGACGCCACGCCCGCATCGCTGCGCCTGCCCGCGATGGGTGGCCACTTCTATGCGCCGGTCGCGCTCGGCGGCGGCCGGCCGCTGCCCTTCGTGGTGGACACCGGCGCCACGGTCAGCAGCGTCACGTCCGAGTTGCTGGCCGAGGCCAAGGCGCCTTACCGCGTGGTGCATCCGATGGTGGTGATGACCACCGCCGACGGCCGCCGCGTGGCCGCGCAAGGCATCAGCATCGACCAGATCTCGGTGGGCCCGTTCAAGCTGCGCAACGTGCAGGCAGTGCTGTGCACGCATTGCGTGTCGCTGCTGGGGCAGTCGTCGCTGTCGCACTTCGACCTGAAGTCGACGCGCACGCAGGGCGTCGAGTTCCTCACGATGACGCCGCGCACCGGCGTTTAAGCCTTCACGTCCACCACGATCCTGCCGCGCGCCTGGCCGTTGGCCACGATGTCGTGCGCCTCGAGCGCCGTGTCCAGCGTGAAGCGCCGCGCGTCCATCAGCGGCACCAGCTTCCCGGCCTCCACGAGCCTGGTGACCTCGGCCAGGATCTCGCCGTGATGCGCGCGGCCGCGGCCGGTGAGCATCGGCAGCAGCGTGAACACGCCCGAGTACGTAGCCGCGCGGAACGACAGCGGCGCCAGCGCGTGCGTGCCCCAGCCGAGCGCGCTCACCACATGGCCGTGGTACGTGCGCGCCGCACGGAACGAGGCGTCGAGCACGGCGCCGCCGACGGTGTCGTAGACCACGTCGAAGCCCTCGCCGCCGGTATGCTGGCCGACATAGTCGTCGACGGTGACCGTGGTGTGGTCGATGGGCGTCGCGCCGAAGCGGCGCGCCGTGTCGAACTGCGCGGGCGACACCGTCGCAAAGACCTCGGCGCCCAGCGCCTTGGCGATCTGCACGGCCACGTGGCCGACGCCGCCCGCGCCGCCGTGCACCAGCACCTTCTGGCCGGCGTGCGTGCGGGCGCGGTCGACCAGGCCTTCCCACGCGGTGATGGCGATCAGCGGCAGCGCCGCGGCCTCGCGCATCGACAGGTTGGCGGGCTTGAGCGCGAGCAGGTCGGCATCGACCGCGGCGTATTCGGCCAGCGAGCCCTGCAGGCCGCCGATGCCGCCCGCCAGGCCGTAGACCTCGTCGCCGACGCGAAAGCGCTCCACGCCGGCACCGACGGCGCGGACGGTGCCGGCCAGGTCCATGCCCAGCACGCCGGGCAGCGGGTGCTTCGCATGCTCGGCCTTGCCGGCGCGGATCTTGGTGTCGAGCGGATTGACGGCGCTGGCGGCGATCTCCACCAGCACCCGGCCGGGGCCGGCCACGGGGCGCGCGAGCTGGCGCGTGGTGAACGGGGCGTTGGCGGATTCGAGGACCAGGGCACGCATCGTGGAGGACATGGCGTTCTTTCGTGAGGGGTGGCGACGGGTTGAATTCTTGGTTGTTCACGAATGCAAGTAAATTGACAGCCCTGCACGACTTCCGTTCACTTTTGTAGAGGCCTGCCATGGAGTGGAGCGACGTCCGGACCTTCCTCGCGATCGCCCGCGCGCGCTCGCTCAACGGCGCCGCGCGCCTCACGGGCCAGAGCCAGCCGACGATGGGCCGGCGCCTGCGCGCGCTCGAGCACGCCGTCGGGCACGCGTTGTTCCAGCGCGGCGCCGAGGGCTTCGTGCTCACCGACGAGGGCGCCGCGCTGCTGGCGCACGCCGAGCGCATGGAGGAGGAGGCGTTGGCCTTCGAGCGCGAGCTGGCGGGACATGGCGAATCGCTCGACGGGCAACTGCGCGTGTCGTCGTCCGACTGGTTCGGCGTGCACATGCTGGCGCCGGTGTTCGCCGAGTTCGTGAAGGCGCACCCGCGCGTGACGATCGAGCTGGTGACCGACGCGCGGCTGCTCAACCTGGCGCGGCGCGAAGCCGACCTGGCGTTCCGCATACAGCCGTTCGCGGAGCCCGACGTCATCCAGCGCCGCCTCATGACGACCGCCTACGGCCTGTACACGGCCAAGGGCAGCCGGCGCGCGCTGCCGGCCGACGGCGCGGGCTGCGCGCTGATCACGCTGGACGCCGCCTACCGCGACTTCCCCGATGCCAAGTGGCTCAGGCAGTCACTGCCCCAGGCGCACGTGGCCTTCACCAGCAACAGCCGCGAGGCGCAGGCGCGCATGTGTGCCGAGGGCGTGGGCCTGGCGGTGCTGCCGCGGCCGCTGGGCGATGCGATGGCGGGGCTGCGACTGGTGAAGACCGCCACGACGCCGCCGGGGCGCGACGTGTGGGTCGGGTTCCACCGCGACCTGCGGCGGTTGCGGCGGTTGCGGGCGTTGGTGGACCTGTGCGTGGAGCGGCTGGCGGCGTGAGGGCCGGACCTTTCCGGCAGCCTCGCGCCATCGACGCTCAGAACCCGCTGTTCCCGGCCCCTTGCGTCACGGTCATCCCACCCGTGTTGCTGATCCCGCCCTGCGCCGCATTGGTCACCTTGGTGTTGGACACCGTGATGTTGCCGCCCGACTTGATCTGGATGCCGTAAGTGGTGGCCCCGTTGATCGTGATGCCGTCGAACACCGCGCCGCGCACCGCATGCGAGCCGCTGATGTACAGGCCCTCGTAGGTGCTGTCCGCGATCGTCGTGTCGCTCACCATCACGGGCGCGGCGATGTCGGACGTGTCCGCAAACAGCCACAGACCGCCGAACTGGTCGTTCCAGTTGGGCTCGTAGCCACCCGTGCGCGTGAGCGTGTTGTGGCGCGCGTAGGTCGTGCCGCTGAACGTCACCGGGCTGAAGCGGGTGCTGATGGTGATGCCCGCGGAACCCACCACCGTATCGTTGATGACGTTGGAGTCCGCGCGGTTGGACGTGCCGCCGTAGATGCCGACGCCGTTGGCCAGCACCGGCGACTGCACGGTGTCGAACTGGTACGCGCAGTTGGTCACCGCGGCGCCGTCCGAGAACATCGCCAGCGCGTCGTCGCCCGTGTTGCGGATCACGCTCTGCTCCAGCCACGTGTTCTGCACGTTGGCGTGCATGTTCACGCCGTCGGCGAAGGTGTCGCGGATGCGCAGGCCCGACGCGTACAGCCCGTTGGTGCCCGAGTCGATCCACATGCCCACCTTGGTGTGCTCGAACCACAGGTTCTGGAAGATCGAGCCGGTGCCGAAGTTGCCTTCGAGCGGGGCGTCGGTCAGCACCTGGCCGTCCGGGTCGCGCAGCGTCACGTGGCCCAGCAGCGAGAAGTCGGCCAGGCGCAGGTTGTTGCCGGTGCCATAGAAGCCGCCGTGCCCGTCGTTGCCCAGTTCGACCGTCGAGTACCACGGGCCGGCGCCGCGGATCGTCACGCCATTGACGTTGATGCGCGAGGTCAGGCGATACGTGCCCGCCGGGATCCACACGGTGCCACCGCTGGGCTGCGCCGCCGCGATGGCCGCGGTGATGGCCGACGTGGAATCGGAGCCGTCGGACTTCGCGCCGTAGCTGGCGATGGAGAACGACCCGCTCGGCGCCGCGTAGGCCGCGGGCGCGACCTCGGTCTCGATGAAGTCGATGTCGTAGTACGCGGCCGTGTTGCCCGAATCCTTCTGCAGCTTGAGCACGGTGCCGACCGGATAGCTCGCGAGCGGCACGTGGATCTCGTCGTAGAAGTGGCGCGGCGAGCCGTCCGACGGCGCGCCGCGGAACGGGTACGCGCCATACACCCAGGCGTATGTCGACGTGAGGTTGAGGTCCTGCACCTTGGTGCCGTTGGCGTACAGCGCGAGCGTGGCCGATTGCCCGCCGCCGGCCGCAGAGTCGGGGATCGAGTAGCGCACGACCAGCGTGTTGGTGGGCTGCGTCAGCGTGAAGCTCACCTGCTGCCCGGTGCCCGACAGGCGCACCAGGCTGCGGCCGCTGGACTCCGACTGCACCGTGAACGGCGTGCGCCCCGCGGTCATCTTCGTGCCGGTGGTCGACGCGTTCTCAGCCTCGTACAGCGTCGAGCGCACGGTGGCGCCGCGCGTGGCGGGCGTGAGTTCGCCGGTGATCACGATGCTGTCGACACCGACGTCCGCGCCCGCGCTGGCGGCCTGGATGCCGACCGTGTTGTGGCCCGTGCGCAGCGGCAGCGCCACCGTGGTGGTGGCCCAGCCCGAGGCCGCAGGCAGCGGCACCGAGCCGGCGCGCGACGCGTTGATGTAGACGTCCAGGCTGCGGCTGGCGCCGCTGGTGTTGAGGTAGCGGATGGTGGCCGTGGCATTGCCGTCGGCGTTCATGAACACGCTGCGCATGGCGCGCGCGCCGGCGGTGGAGAAGCCCGCGGCATACCCGGTTCCCGTATAGCCCGACGTCGACGTCTGCGCCGAGGCGCCGCCCGACATGAACCACGTCTCCGTCTCGCCCGCGCCCACGGAGGCGCCGCCGCCGGTGCCGGTGCCGCCACCGCCGCTGCTCACGAACGCGACGTCCAGAGCGTCGAGGTTGATGTTGCCCGTGTCCGACGCCGTGTACTTGTAGGCGATGGTGTGCGTGCCCGCGGTGAGCGTCACGTTGGCGACCTGCGTGCCCCAGGTGTCCCAGTTGGCGGTCGCAGGGAAGCTGACCTGCGTCGTCAGGGTGCCGTCCACGAGCACGCTCAGCGTGTGCGCCGAACCCGTGCCGTTGGCGTAGCGCGCGGTCAGCGAATAGGTGCCGGCCTGCGACGCCGAGATGCTGAACGCGTCCTGCGCGTTGCCCTTGTTGGCGTCGGTGAAGCCGCCGACGAAGCCGGTGCCGGTGTAGCCCGTGTGGTCGGTCGCGACGGCCGTGCCGCTGCTGAGCGTGCCGTTCTCGGCCTCGACGTGGCCGGCGGTGCTGACGACCGCGTCGACATCGAGCGAGTCGACGTTGACGTTGCCGGTGTCATTGGCCGTGTACACGTAGGCCACCGTGTGGTTGCCCGCGGTGAGCGCGACGGTGCTGGCCTGCGTCACCCAGTCGTTCCACGACGCGGTCGCGCCGAAGCTCACCTGCGTCTTGGCCACGCCGTCCACGACCAGCGTGAGCGTGTGCGCCGAGCCGGTGCCGTTGGCGTAGCGCAGCTTGAGGTTGTAGTTGCCGGCGGTCGCGGCATTGACCGTGAAACTCGTCGTCGCGGCGCCCTTGTTGCCGTCGGTGTAGCCGCCGACGAAACCGGACCCGGTATAGCCCGTGTGGTCGGTCGCGACGACGGTGCCGCCGCTGAGCGACGCGTTCTCGGCCTCGATGTGCAGCGTGGCCGCGTGCGCGGCGGAGGCCATCAGCAGGCCGATGAGCAGGCCGCTCGCGATCGGCCGGGAGGGAATGCGGCGGCGTGCCACCTGGGGGGTCTTCATTGCAGTTGTCTCCGATAGTTGTTGTGCGACCTGTTCCTCCGCCGGCATGCACGGGGCAGGTCGAAAACAGTCTAGGGAGCGGCGCTGCGATGCGTCGCGGATGTCCTCGCGCGGTCCGGGGCCAGCCGGCGCGCATTCTTTGCGTTGGCTTCAGGCCGTCTTCAAGCGCGCCCCGGCGTTCCTATAGACGGCGCGCGTGGCCTCGCCTCGGTGGGAGGCACGCACGGTCACATCCGGACACGCGCGGCGACCCCGCCTCGTGACTTTCCCGGATGCGGCTGGCGCGGTTTAGGGCTTGGGACGGACGGCCAGCGCGGCCACGGTCGCCAGCACGTCGGCGCGCAATTGCGCGGCCGTCGAGGACCGGCCCGTGCGCGACAGGTGCAGGTCGATCCACGTGTCCTGGTCGTGCCAGGCCGCGCGCACGTTGGCCTGCGTGTCATCGGCCGTGAGCTCGAAGTCGTACGCGACCACGTCGAACGCGCCCACGTGAATCGACTCCACATGCGCCGGCTTGCCGAAGCCCATGCGCTCGAACTTCGCGAAATCGCCCGGCATCAGGTCGGCCAGCGGCTGGTACATGCGCGCGGGCTCGATCCACCCCGAGATCGACAGGCCCTGCGCGCCCTGCAGCAGGAAGTAGCGCGGACTGCCCGCGGCGCCCTTGCCCGAAGGCGGCGTGTCGCTCAGGTCGCCGCGCGGCACCTGCAGCACCACGTGGCTGGGCTGCACGGTGATGTCGAACCGGGTCTCCTGCTCGACGACCGAGATGCGCTCACGCGCCGGGATCGGGTCTTCCGCGCAGCCCACGATGGCCAGGCACAGGCCCAGCGCGACGATCTTCATCCGGTTCATGGTTCTCCTGAGTTCGCGTCACCGCCTCATGCACGCGCGACCGGCCATGCTAGCGCACGCCCGAAAGCGATTTCACCCGCGGAAACCAAGGGGCCGGTGGCGGCCCGCGTCCGGCTCAGTACGGCGAGTCCGGGAAGTAGAAGTCGCGCGCGTTGTCGCGCGTGATCAGCGTCGACGGCAGGATGGTGCGCGGCGGCAGGCGGCGGCCATCCAGGCGCGCTTCGGCGGTGAGGCGGATGGCCTCGTAGATGAAGCGCGGCGAGTAGGCGACGTCGGCCTGCAGGCGCGGATCGCTGCCGTCCTTGATCGCGCGCACCATGCCCTTGGAGCCAGCGCCGCCGAACACCAGCTTGACGTCGGCGCGGCGCGCCTGGTCGAGGGCCTTGAGCACGCCGGCCGCCATGTCGTCGTCGGCGGCCCACACCGCGTCGATGTGCGGGTGGTGCGCGAGCAGGTCCTGCATCGCCTTGAACGCGTCGTCGCGGTTCCAGTTGGCGTAGCGGGTGTCCAGCAGCCGGATGCCGGGCTGCTGGCGGATGGCCGCGGCGAAGGCGTCCATGCGCTCGTTGTCGAGCGGCGTGTCGATGCCGCGCAGCGCGACGAGGTCGCCGCGCCCGCCCATCGCGCGCGCCATGAACTCGCCGGCGACGCGGCCGAAAGCGGTGTTGTCGCCGGCCACGTAGGCATCCTGGCCGCTCGCATCGAGCAGGCCGCGGTCGACCACGGTCACGTACACGCCCTTGTCGTGCACCTGCTGCACGGGCCTGGTGAGCGCCGCCGATTCCCACGGGAACACCACCAGCGCGTTGATGCCGCCGTCCACGAGTTCCTGCAACTGGCCGGCCTGGTCGGCCGCGTCGCGCGCCGTGCGCACCGTCACCCGCAGGCCGGGGTATTTCTTCTCGAGTTCCTTGCGCGCCTCGCTGGCCCACCACACCACGCCACCGGTGAAGCCGTGGTCGGCCGACGGGATGGACACGCCCAGGTGCACCTTGCGTTGGGCGAACGCCGACGACGACGCAGCGACCGCTGCCGCGGCGGCGCCGAACGCAAGCACCCGCCGGCGTTGGAACGATTGCATGCCTGTGGTCTCCACGAGTTCGTTTGCAGAGACTATCCTAGCGCCCCGCGAGCGCGCTGCGCCCGCGCCGGGGCGCGCGAGTGTGCACGAGTGCGCACGCGGGCGCGTGACGCGACGCGCGCGTCAGCAGGCAGTCAGCGCCAGCGCCCCGGTGAGGCGCGGCACCTCGAAGGCCGGCGAGCCGGCTCTATCGTCGGAAGATCCGCGACCCGAACAGCAGCGCCAGCACGAACAGCACCACGAACAGGAAGCACAGGAAGCGCGCGATCTCGGCCGCGCCCGCCTCGATGCCGGTAAAGCCGAACAGGCCCGCGATGAGGGCGATGACGGCGAAGATGAGGGCCCATCTGAGCATGGCGAAATCTCCGTAAGCTGGTGCGGCCTGCTCGGCAATTGATGTGCCGGGCCGGCGCATCCAGAAGCGCCGCCCGCTCGTACTGTTGACATGCCTCTTCGTCCCTCGCCACGGCGCACCGCCCTCGCCTTCGCCATCGCGCTGACGTGGCCGCTGGCGCGCGCCGATGACACGGTGGTCGCCGCCGCCACGCAGCGCGTGGAGGTCGCCGCCCACTACGACAACGCCGTCGGCAGCTCCGATGCGGCGTCCGAGGGCACCGTGCGCGGCGAGCGCCTGGCCGACCTGCCGCTGCTGCGCCCGGGCGAGGTGCTCGAGACCGTGCCCGGCCTCGTGGTCACGCAGCACTCGGGCGACGGCAAGGCCAACCAGTACTTCCTGCGCGGCTACAACCGCGACCACGGCACCGACTTCGCCACCTTCGTCGACGGCGTCCCCGCCAACATGCCCACCAACGCGCACGGCCAGGGCTACACCGACCTCAACTTCCTGATCCCCGAGCTGGTGGAGAAGATCGACTACCGCAAGGGGCCGTACTTCGCGCAGGACGGCGACTTCGCCTCGGCCGGCTCGGCGCGCCTGCAGCTCGTCGACCATCTCGATCCGCTGGTGTCGCTCACCGGCGGCAGCCACGGCTACGGGCGCGTGCTGCTGGCCGGCTCGCCCGCGATCGACGGCGGCCCGCGCGTCGTCGGCGCCGTCGAGCTGGTCGGCGACGACGGTCCCTGGACGACGCCCGAGGGCATGCGCAAGTTCAACGGCGTGCTGCGGCTGTCCGACGGCGATCGCGAGCGCGGCTGGTCGGTCGACGCGCTGGCCACGCGCGCGCACTGGACGTCCACCGACCAGGTGCCGCTGTCGATGATCGAGTCGGGCGCGCTGGGCCGCTTCGACGCGCTCGACCCGACCGACGGCGGCCGCAGCGCGCGCGCCGTGCTCGACGGCGAATGGCACGCGCGCGATGCCGCCGGCTACACGCGTGCGTCGGCCTACGTGGCGCACAACGAGCTCACGCTGTGGTCGAACTTCACGTACTTCGAGAACGATCCCGTCCACGGCGACCAGTTCAAGCAGCAGGAGAGCCGCAACTTCCTCGGCGGTACGCTCGCGCGCGGCTGGCAGCACACGCTGTTCGGCCGCGACTCGACGACCGAGGTCGGGCTGCAGCTGCGCCACGACCACGTGAGCGTCGGGCTGTTCGACTCGCAGGCGCGCGCCGTGTTCGCGACCGTGAGCAACGACCGCGTCGACGAGACGAGCACCGGCGCCTACGTGCAGAACACGACCGCGTGGACGCCGTGGCTGCGCAGCCTGGTGGGCCTGCGCGCGGACGACGTCCGCATGCGCGTCGACGCGCTGCAGGTGCCGGCCGATGGCGGGCGCCGCAACGCGCAGCGGCTGTCGCCCAAGCTCGCACTGGTGTTCGGGCCGTGGGCGCGCACCGAGTTCTTCGTCAACGCCGGCCGCGGCTTCCACAGCAACGATGCGCGCGGCGTGGTGGCCAGCGGCGACGCGGTGCCGGCGCTGGTGCCGAGCAAGGGCGAGGAGATCGGCGTGCGCACCGAGATCGTACCGGGTCTGCAATCGTCGCTCGCGCTGTGGCGGCTGGACAGCGACTCCGAGCTCGTCTACAGCGCCGACGCCGGCACGACCGAGCCCAACGGCGCGAGCCGGCGGCGTGGCGTCGAGTGGAACAACCACCTGGTGCTCAACCGCTGGCTGTTCGTCGACGGCGACATGGCGTGGACGCACGCGCGCTATGCCGACCCGAACGCCAACGGCGACACCGGCAACCTCATCCCGAACGCCGTCGGCCGCGTGGGACTGCTCGCGGTCACGGCCCACGGCCTGGGTCCGTGGTCGGGCGGCGTCGTGACGCGATATGTCGGGGCGTATCCGCTGTCGCAGAACGGCGCGCTGCGCAACCCGGCCTCGGTCGTCACCAACCTGCAGGTGCGTCGCGACGTCTCGCGGCAGGTGTCGGTCACGCTGGACGTGTTGAACTTGTTCGACCGCAAGTTCTACGACATCGCCTACGAACAGGACTACCGCCTCGCGCCGGGCAGCGCGGTCGTGCCCGACGGCGTCACGGTGCATCCGGGCGAGCCGCGCGGGGTGCGCCTCACGCTCGCATGGCGACTCTGACATCCGGTTGAACATTCAGATACAAAGGCGCGCCGCTTGCCACGCTCACTCCAACCTGGAGCGGCGATGTCGGACACGCGGGAACTCGAAGAGCAGGCGCAGTTCGCGCAGTGGATGGCCGCTTCGTGCGAAGGCTGCGAGCCGGCCTTCGCGGCGCTCCATCGCGCGACGCAGGCGCGCCTGTGCCGCACGATCAGCCGCTGGAACGCCGACTTCGGGCAGCGTGACGAAGTGCTGAACGACACCTTCCTGCAGGCCTGGCGCACGGCGGCGTCGTACTCGAGCGCGCGCGGCAGCGTGCTCGCGTGGCTGCGCACCATCGCGCGCTGCCGCGCCATCGACAGCGCGCGCGCCACGGCGCGGCGGCATGCGATCTTCGTGCAGGTCGACGACTGGGACACGCTCATCGCGGCCGCCGAGCCGCGCCCCGATGCGGGCTGGACGCGCGCCTGCGAGTCCGCGCTGGCCCCGCTGTGCGCCGTGCAGCGCCAGGTACTGCTGCTGTCGTTCGCGCACGGCCGCACGCACCAGGAGATCGCGACGCACTTCGACATGCCGATCGGCACGGTGAAGTCGCATGCGAGGCGCGGGTTGGCGGTGCTGAACGAGCGTCTGGGCACCGCCTGAGCGTCATCCTGCGCGCGCAGGGTGACAGGCCATGCGTGGCTAGCCCGCAATCAACGACAGGTCGAACGCCCGCTGCACGAACCACAGCCCCGCGACACCGGCGATCGCCAGCGACCCGCCCGCGAACGCGCCGCGGTACGTGCGCGTGCCGCGCAGCGCCCACGCGAGCGGCAGCACCACGGCGACGATGCACAGCTGCCCGATCTCCACGCCCACGTTGAAGCCGATCAACGGCGTGACGAGGTCGCCGTGCGCGAGCCCCGCGTCCTTCAGCGCCGACGCGAAGCCGAAGCCGTGCACGAGCCCGAACACGAAGGTGAGCTTCCAGCGCGCTTCGGCGATCACCGGCCACACGTTGTTCAGCGCGGCCAGCACGACGCTCGCGGCGATGATGGATTCGACCCAGCGCGACGGCGGGTTCACGACGTCGAACACCGACAACGCCAGCGTGATCGAGTGCGCCACCGTGAACGCGGTGACGACCTTGAGCACGCTCACCAGCACCTGGCGCCAGTCGGCCGCCGGCACCCAACGCGTGCGGTCGCCCTCGCGCCGGCGCTGCCACACGGACGGCAGCAGCAGCGACAACAGGAACAGGATGTGGTCGTAGCCGATGAGGATGTGGTGGATGCCTTCGCGCACGAAGCCGCCGAAGGCCGCGAGGCCCGAGTTGTCGTCGCGCTCGACCTCGGCGCTCGCGCGCGGAGGCGCGAGGGCGGGTGCGGCCGAGGCCGTGCTCGACGAGGCGGCCGGCGCGTCCCCCTGGGGCGCCACCACCAGCTCGGGCAGGTGAAGCCGCGTGCGACCGCCGCCCGGGCTCAGCACGACCAGCTTCAATGCATCGCCGTCACGCGCGAAACGCACGATGCCGCGATGCGTCGGATCAGTGTGCGCGAACAGCCTGTACTCGGCATCCAGCCGCTGCACGGGCGCCGCGCAATGCCACGCGAGCCGCACGACGGCGTAGCGCCCGTCGCTGTGCGCGGCGAGCGCCGGCGCGGTGTCGGGCGTGGCCGGCTGCGATACGGGGTCGGGTAGGCACGGCGCGCCGTCGGCGGTCAGCGCCAGCCCGTCGCGCGCGAGCGCGCCGATGTCGTTCCAGCGCGCGCGCACCTCGCCCCAGCTGAGGCGGTCGTCGGCGTTGGCGTCGAGGTCGAGGTCGCGATCGAGGTCGCGCAGCGCGATGTCCATGCGTGCGGACACGTCGGCGCCGGACACGTGCAGCGTCACGTACGCGTCGCTGGCCTTGTGCGCGACGGCGGGGAGCGCGGACGCGAGCAGCGCGAGCGCGCAGAGAAGTCGTCGGATCACGAGGCGCTCCCGGTCACGGGCACGGCGTCGCGGCGCGCGAGCGCGCCCGCGGACGCGGGCAGGAATGGCGCAGCCGCGGCGCCGCCGGCGGCCAGGCGTGCATCGTGGCCGCCGGTCTCGCGCATGAAGCGCCAGACATCGTCGGCCGCCGCGTCGCGCCCGGCCGCGTGCGCCGCGCGCACGAGGACGACGGCATCGGCGGGCTCGTGCTGCACCTTCCAATTGGTCTGCGCCAACGTCAGCGCCGCGCGCCGATCGCCGCGCAGGTCGAGTTCGTAGCGCGACTGCTCGCGCCCATGGCTGCGGTCGCCGCGCAGCAGCGCCGCGTCGAAGCGATCGCCGAGCGTGCGCGTGTCGCGCCGCGTGCGGGCGTCGCGCGGGCCGTACAGCGCGTGTTCGGCGAGCGCGATGCGCAGCAGCACCGGGTCGGCGGCCTCGTGGCCCGCCAGCAGCGGCAGCACGTCGGCGGGTCGACCGGCGTCGAGCAGCCAGTCAGCGTAGGCGCACAGCGTGTAGACATCGGGATTGGCCTGCAGCGCGGCCGCGAACAACGCGCCGGCCGCGGGATCGCCGCGGCGCTGCGCCAGCTCGGCACGCATCAGCTGCAACCAGCCGGGCGCGTCGCCGGGCTCGGCGGGCGACGACGCGCCGGCCAGTCGCGCCAGCGTGGCCGACGCCTGCGCATCGTGGCCCTGCAGGCTCGCGAGTTCGGCCAGGCAGGCGAGCGCGTTGTGGCGCACGCCGTCGCCCAGCGCGAGGAAATCGTTCCCCGAGAGCCGGCGGCAACCCGCCTCGGCCTCGGGGAAATGGCCCAGCACCTGCTGCACGCCGCTGCGCGTCAGCTCGCCCTGGGCACGTACCGCCAAGGGTATCGACGGCGCTGCCAGCAACGCGTCGAGATCCACCAACGCGGCCTGGAACTCGTGCTGGCTTTGATGGACAGTGGCCCGCATCAGGCGCACCTCGGGCGGCGGTTCCGCGAGCTTCCACCACGGCGCGAGCGCCGCCTCCACGGTGCCCAGCTCGCGCGGATCGCCTTGCCTGCGCCCGCGCGCGAGCGCGTCACGCGCGGCCTGCAGCGCCAGCCCGAGCTCGTCGGGATGCGCCTGTAGCTGCACGCGCTGCGCGCGCTCGGCGGCGCGCGCCGCTCGGCGCTCTGCGGCATCGCCGACGTGCGCCGGCAGCTGCTCGACGATCTCGTCTTCGCGCGACGGCACCGCCAGGCCGGGATCGACCGGCTCGGCGGCGAACGTCGCCGACCACCCGATCAGGGTGGCCAGCGACGCGCGGCGCAGCAATGCGGCGGCGCGTGCCATCGTCAGTTCAGCGCGATGGGCTCTTCGGTCTCGCTGGACGGCAACGTGGTGATGTTGTCGAGCAGCAGCGGGTCGCCCGTCTCGGTGGGCGCGAGCGCGATCGCGAAGGCTTCCAGCGCCGCGTCGGACGCTGCCGCGCTGGCGGGCACCTCGGTCATGGCCACCGGCGGCGGCGGAGGCGGCGGCGTGGCGTCGCTGTCGCCACCGCAGCCGGCGACCAGTCCGCCCGCGGCCACCGATGCGGCCAGGGCCGCGAGGAGGGGGTATCGAGTCATGGCGTTCTCCTGCGCTTACTTGGACGCGCGCGCAGCCGCGGGCGCGGCGAGCGAGCCCGTGCCCGGAACCGGCGTGTTCAGGTACGGGAACGCCGACAGGAACGGACGCGTGGCCTGGTCGACGTTGTCGTTGAGCTTGAACACGTTCTGGCCCAGCGGCACGGCCGACGGGTTGCAGTCGGTGCCGAAGCCCAGCGCGTTGGTCGTGCCGTTGGCCACGCACAGCCCGCCCATCGCGGCCACCAGCGTGATGTCGACGACGTCGTCCTTCGGGCGGCGGCCGTTCGGGTAGCCCGCGTTGTCGGTGCCGCCGGCCAGGATGTTGCCGACGATGCCCAGGCGGTTCTGGTGCGCGAAGTCGACGGCGGCGATGGACGTGTTCAGGCGCATCTCCTCGGCCGGCGCGCCGGCGGCGGGCTTGTTGACGCCCGTGATGCCCGTCAGGAACACCGTGACGAGGTCGTTGCGCGGGATGTTGGTCGGCGCGATGCCGGGCGCGCCCAGGTAGCTCTCGAGCAGCTTCGGATACGACGGGTTGGTGACGTAGCTGAGGAACTGCGCGTCATCCTTGGGCTTGGACGAGTTGAAGTGATCCTTGTCCTTCAGGCCGATCACCAGCTCGTTGACGAGCGGATTGGCCAGGCGCGAGACCTGCGTCCACGCGCCGCCTTCGCGGTCGGTGGTCTGGTAGCCGGCCTTGGGCGACGGGTCGAGCACGCGCGTCTGGCGCAGGCTGGCGGTCGTCCAGCCGCCGATCACCGGGTCGCTGCCGGTGGTCAGGCAGGCCTTCGGGATCTCGAGTGCCAGCGTGGTGACGTTGAGCTTGTCGAGCGAGCTCACCGACGCGCCGATAGCGGTGGTGTCGGTGAGCGCGCTGACGGGCGCGTCGACCATGTCGAACACCACGCCCAGGTTCACCGCGAACGGATCCTGGCGCTGGCCGACGAACACCTTGCCGGTGCCGCTGCAGCCCGGGATGTTGACGGTGTAGACGTGTGCGGCCGCGTAGGCCGGGTAGCCAGGGATCGTCTTCTCGCCGATGTTGTCGAACGGCTTGGCGAAGGTGGTGGCGCCGCCCGTGGCGTTGCTGAGCATCCCGGTGGTGCCGGTGCGGCGGTCGCCGCGCACCAGGGTCACGGTGTAGGTCTCGTTGATCTGCAGGTGCGGGTCGTTGGGCACGGAGACGACGCCGTTCTGCATCGGGGCGATCTCCTGCTGCACGCTGCCGACGGCCACGGTCAGGCCGGTGCCGTTGTTGGTGATCGGGGACTGGAAGCGGAACTGGAACGTCAGGTCTTCCTTGCCGTCGCCGTTGTTGTCGACGTGGATCTCGTACAGGGCGTTCGGATCCAGCGCGTGGTAGTTCGGGCCGTCGAAGCCGTTCTGCAGCGGCTGGTAGTTGGCGATCAACGTCACGTAGTCGGTGCGGCCCGTCTCGTAGCTGTTGAACATGTAGAAGTCCGAGGCGTCCACCTTGGGCTGGCTGGAGATGAACGGGGCCTCGCGGTGGCTGGAGGCGTGTGCAGCGCCGGCGAGTGCCAGCGTGGCCGCGGCCACCAATGGCGCGAGGGCGAATGAAGAGGGGGTTCGCATGTCTGGCTCCTGTCGGGTTGTCGTAAGTTCGTTGGCCGCGCATTGGCTGGCATGACGGTTACGCGTGAAGCGATGTATCCGGATGCAAATCACGCTTAACCGTCTTCGTCGCGCTGGCTTGCATCCGGATCCGCCCGGGCCGCGTACGCGCGAGCCGCACGTGTCGGGGTATGTCGATTGCTCGCCGGCCGTTTTCAGCCAACCGACCGCACGCCATGCCCAACCGCGCCCAGCAGATCTACCAACCCGCCCACCGCTTCGGCCTGGGCGGCGTGCCGCTCGGCAACGAGTTCGCCAAGCATTCCGACGACGAGGCCCAGGCCACGCTGGAAGGCGCGTGGGCGATGGGCGTGCGCTGCTACGACGTCGCGCCGTGGTACGGCTTCGGGTTGTCGGAGCGCCGCTTCGGCCACTTCCTGCACCAGAAGCCGCGCGACAGCTACGTGCTGTCGTCCAAGGTCGGCAAGCTGTTCAAGGCCAGCCGCGGCAACAGGCACGCGGAGATCTTCCCGTTCTCCGACTCGCCCAACGACCTCGTCATCGACTACACCGCCGACGGCGTCAAGCGCTCGATCGAGGACAGCCTGCAGCGCCTGGGCGTGTCGCACCTGGACGTCGTCTTCGTGCATGACCTCTCGCCCGACTTCGCGTGGTTCCCCAACGGCTGGGAGGAGCAATACGAGATCGCGCGCAAGGGCGCGTTCCCGGCGCTGTCGAAGCTGCGCGACGAAGGCGTGATCCGCGCGTGGGGCGTCGGCGTGAACACGCCCATGGCCATCCTCAAGGTCATCGAGGACGCCGACCCCGACGTGTGCCTCTGCGCCCGCCAGTACTCGCTGGTCGACCACGCGAACGCGCTGCACGAGGTCTGCCCGGCGGTGCGCGCGAAGAACGTGTCGCTGGTGATCGGCTCGTCGCTGAACGCCGGCTTCATCTCGGGCAGCCCGCGCTTGAACTACGGCAAGACGAACTTCCAGATCCCGCCCGAGGCCATCGCCAAGCGCGACCAGCTGCGCGCGGTGGCCGCGCGGCACGGCGTCGAGCTGCGCACCGCGGCACTGCAGTTCTCCGCCGCGGCGCCCGAGGCCGTCGCGCTGGTGGTGGGCGCGCGCAGCGCCGACCAGATCCGCGAGGACTGGAACGCGATGCAGGCGAAGATCCCGGCGGCGTTCTGGGACGAGCTGCGTAGCGACAAGCTCATCGAAGCCGACGCACCGGTGCCGCCGGCGCCATAGGTCCCGGCGAGAATGCTGGCGTCCTTCGCCGCACAATCCCGCCATGCATTCGACGCTCAACTTCCTTGCCTCGTTGCTCGCCGCCGGCACGCTCTCGATCGCCAACGCCGCGTCGCCCGCGCCCGCGACATCCGGCATGCTCGCCGCGACCGCACAACCCGCCGCGCCCACCACCGCGCTGGGGCGCGCCCGCGCGGGATTCCGCACGACGGTATCGCTGCCGCCCACCGGCGAGCCGCATCCGCCCAAGGATCCGACGGGGGTGTTCCTGACGGTGACCTATCCCTCGGCGGTCGGCGCGTTGCCGGCCTACCTCACGAAGGATCCGAAGGACGGCAAGAGGCACCCCGCGATCGTGTGGATCACCGGCGGCGACTTCACGTCCATCGGCGACGTGTGGTCGCGGAGCAGACGCGACAACGACCAGACCGCCGCGTCCTACCGGCACGCCGGCATCGTGACGTTGTTCCCCTCGCTGCGCGGCGGCAACGACAACCCCGGCCGCCGCGAGGCGTTCTACGGCGAGGTCGACGATGTCCTCGCCGCCGCCGATTTCCTCGCCCGGCAGCCCTGGGTGGATCCCGAGCGCATCTACCTGGGCGGCCACAGCACCGGCGGCACGCTTGCGCTGCTCACGTCGGAGCAGACAGCGCGCTTCCGGGCCGTGTTCGCGTTCGGTCCGGTGCATGCCGCTTCGAACTACGGCGAGGATTTCCTGGGCATCGACCTCAAGAAGTTGCCGGATCCCCGCGAGGACGTCCTGCGCGCACCATGGCGTTGGCTCGCCGACGTGAGCCGGCGCACCTTCGTGATCGAAGGCACCGGCGGCAACAGCAACATCGAGCCGTTGCGCTTCATGGGCAAGCAGAACAGGAACCCGCTGGTCCGGTTCGTCGAGATCCCCGGCGCCACGCATTTCGACGCGCTCGCCGCGGCCAACGACCTCGTCGCGCGCAAGATCCTGGCCGACGGCGCCGGTGCGACGAGCACCATCGAGCTCAGCGGCGACGAGATCGTCGCGACGATGAAGTAGCCGTCAGCACGCCGCGCGCGTGCATTCGCGGATGCACGCCAGGCAGGCCTGGACGCCCCTCCTGCAGTGGGTTCCGGCCGAGCGCCCTCTCGTGCGCTTCGCGTCCGATGAGGCAGGCAAGCAAATCACGCACCGCGTTCGCAGCGGATACGGACGTCGTCGGCGAGGCGGCTTCCAAAGCGTGAGTTCGCGAGGCAGGTGCGCGCCACAAATGGATATCTGACACTTTTTCGGCGTGACGACCGAAAGGCGTCGCGCGGGCTGCGAACCATCGCCGCGGGGATCACCGGCAAGTTGTTCATGCCGGACCTCGTGCCTTGCAGCAGCGCCGTCCGCCAGGGACGTCGCCGTCGCCGCGCCCCGCGGAATCGTCTAACATCACCTCGCGGTGCAAGCCGCCCCCGGGCCCGCGGGAAGGGTTGAACCCACTTGCCTCCATGTGCCGATTCACCGCCTTTGTGCAGCCGGATTTGCGGGTCGTCGGCGTCTGATGCACGGAGGTTTCCATGAAGCGCATTCCCGCCCGGCCCGACATCGGCCACCTGAAGAAGCAGGCCAAGGAACTGCTGGCGAACCATCGCCGCGGTGACCCCGACGCCGTGCGCCGTTTCGGCGCCTCGCTGCCCGCCGCCGCGGGCAAGGACGTCGCCACCCTCGCCCTTCGCCTGCACGACGCCCAGTCGTGCATCGCGCGCGAGCACGGCTTCCCGTCGTGGGCCGACCTGCAGGGCTTCGTCCTCGCGCGCCGCGCCCAGGCCGACGACCCCGCGCGCGCCGTCCTGCACTGGCTGCGCCAGGTCTACGCCAGCGACATCGCCGGCGGCACGACCCGCGCCCGGCCGACGGTGGCCGCGCGCCTGCTCGAGGACGACCCGACACTGATTGGCGGCCACCCCATCCTGGCCTGCGCGATCGGCGACGAGGCCGCGCTGCGCCAGGCCATCGCGCGCGATCCCGCGTGGGTGCATCGCGCGGGCGGCCCGTTGCAGCTGCCGCCGCTGGTGGCCGTCACGCACTCCAGCCTCGTCGCATTGCCCGCGTTCCGCGACGGCCTGCGCGCGTGCGCCGCGTTGCTGCTGGCGGCCGGCGCGTCGCCCGACCAGTCGGTCGCCAACCGCGCGCACCCGCACTCGCCGGAGTCGCCGTCGACGACCGAGCGAGTGTCCGCGCTGTACGGCGCCGCCGGCCGGAACCACGACCCCGTGCTGACGAAGACGCTGCTGGCCGCGGGCGCCGATCCGAACGACGGCGAGTCGCTGTACCACGCGCTCGACCGGCCCGAATGCACGCGCCTCTTGCTGGAGGCCGGCGCGCGCGTGACCGGCTCGAACGCCATGTACCGCGTGCTGGATCTCGATGACGTCGCGACGCTGCAGCTGCTGCTCGCGCACGGCGGCGATGCCAACGAGCCGCCGTCCGGCGCGCCGACCTCGGACTGGGGCTCGCCGCTGCTGTGGGCGCTGCGCCGCCGCCGCTCGCCGGCGCACGTCGCGGCGCTGCTCGCGGCCGGCGCCGACGCGCACGCGCGCACGAAGGACGGCCTGTCCGCGGCCACCGTGGCGCGACGTTTCGGCATGCCGGCGGTGGCGGCGCTGCTCGACGCGGCCATCGGCTCCGCGGAGAGCACGACCCCCGCCGAGGCCTTCGTGGCGGCTTGCGCGCGCGGCGACGCCGACGCGGCGCGCGCCGTCCAGGCGAGCCATCCGCGGATCATCGACGCGCTCGACGCGACGCAACGCCGCCTGCTGCCCGAGCTCGCTGCGCAGGGTTGCGGCGACGCGGTGCGCACGATGGTCGCGCTCGGCTGGCCCATCGAGACCCGCGGCGGCGACTGGGACGCCTCGGCCCTGAACCTCGCCGTCTTTGGTGGCGACGCGGCGCTCGCGCGCTTCCTGCTCGCGCACGGCGCCGAATGGCGCGCCCCGCACGGCTTCGGCGACGACGCGATCGGCACGCTGTCGTGGGCGTCGCTCAACGAGCCCGCCGCGGGCGGCGACTGGGTCGGCTGCGCGATGGCGTTGGCCGAGCACGGGCTGCCCGCGGTGCGGCCGGATCCGGATCACGCCGACGGCGTGCTCGTCGGCGACCGGCCTTACGCGTTCTCCGACGACGTCACCGATGCCCTGCTAACCGGGCATTGAGTCGGCCCAGGCCGGCCGGTGCGTGCCCGGCGGCATCGACGGCAGGCGCCATTGCGGTGGCGTCTGCGCGAGTTCGGCCGCATGCCGGATGCCGACGAGGCGGCCGAAGCCCGACGGCTCGCTCACGAGGAATCGCTCGGGCACGCCGTCGGGCTTCACGACATCGAGGCCGCCCGCCACGCGTCCCATCGCGCGCAGCCAGCGCGCCGTGGCGGCCAGCGACACCTCCACGTGCCAGCTTCCGCCCTCGCGCTGCTGCCGCATCAGCGCGGCCTGCACGCCGAACGCCAGCAGGAAGCCGGACGCGAAGTCGAGGATCTGCACGGGCATGGCCTGGGGCGTCGCCGAGTTCGCGGCGGCGGCCTCGGCGTGGTTGAAGCCGGTGGCCGTCTGCACCAGCGAGTCGAAGCCACGCCGGTTCGCCCACGGCCCCGACGATCCGTAAGCGGACAGCGAGGCCACGACGATGCCGGGCCGCAGCTCGGCGAGCGTCTGCGCGTCGAACCCGAGGCCGGCGAGCGCGCCCGGCCGGTAGCCCTGCACGAACACGTGGGTGCCGCGCACCAGGTCGCGCAGCGTCGCGCGGTCGGCGTCGACGCGCAGATCCAGATGCGCCGAGCGCTTGCCGCGGCTCAGTTCCATGATGCCGTCGATGTTGGGCAGGTTCGGCGAATTGATCATCAGCACGTCGGCGCCGTGCGCGGCGAGCGTGCGGCAGCCCACCGGGCCGGCGAGGATGCGCGTGAGGTCGAGCACGCGCAGGCCGGCGAGCGGCTGCGCGGTCGCGGCGAGCGCGGGCCACGCGAGCGCGGACGCTGTCGCGGGGGCGTCCACGCGCGTGACGCGCACGGGCGTGTCGGCGATGGCGGCCGATTGCGGATGGCGATCCCACTCGTCGAAGCTGCGCAGCGCCGCGACGACGAGGCCGGCGTCGGCGGCGGCGGTCTCGAAGTCTTCGGCGACCCAGTTGCGCAACGCGTCTGCGACCGCCGCGCGTTCGGTCCGTGCGCCCGGTTCAAGGCCCAGCAGGCGCAACGCGCCGTCGCGGTGGTGCGCGAAGTTGGCGTGGACGCGCACCCAGCCCTCGCCGCAGGCGTAGAGGCCGGAGATCTTGTCCCAGCCCGGCGGCGTGACGCCGTCGATCGAGAACCAGCCCGCGCACTCGGCCAGCGCGTGCGTGCGTTCCACGCGGACGTCCTGCCGGCCGTGGCCGCGCAGGTGGCGGATCTCGGCCGCGGCGAGCGCCGACGCGGCGAGACTCGCCTGCGCGCCGTCACCCACCGCGAAGCTGGAAGGGATGCCCGGCGCCGCGCCATCGAGCGCGACGCGCGCCAGTGCGGCCTCGGGCAGCTGCGCGTCGCGCCAGAGCCGGGCGAGGATCGTCGATGCGGGATTCGGGAGATCGGACATGAGACGTGAGCGGTAAGGCGATGGCTTCATTTCACGCCCGCGCCGTCGCACGCGTCAATGTTGATCGGCCCGATCAACGCCCGGGCGCAATGTGAGAATGGCCGCATGAAGGACGACGACTGGATGACCGCGGAACAGGCCGCGCGGGCGCTGAACGTCGCGCGCTCGACGCTCTACGCGTACGTCAGCCGCGGCCTCGTGCGATCCGAGCTCGCGAGCGGCACGCAGCAAAGCCGCTATCGTCGCCGCGAGATCGAGCGCCTCGCCGTCGAACGCGAACGCGCGCGCAAGCCCGCGCTGGTGGCGCGCGCGAGCCTCGACTGGGGGCGACCGGTGCTCGAGTCCGAGCTCACGCTGATCGAGGGCGGCCGGCTGCACTATCGCGGGCGCGATGCGATCGAGCTGTCGCGACAAGCGTCCCTGGAGGACGTCGCGGCATTGCTGCTGGGCTGCGCGCCGAACGAGTTGTCCGCCGATACCCCACCCCGCATCGACGCCGCGACGCTGCGCACGATCGCGCACCTCGATCCGGTGACTGGCGCGACAGCCGGCTTCGCCTGGCTGCACGGCCTGGACACCGATCGCGCCGCATCGACCGCCGCGCACTGCGGCCGCCTGCTGCGCCTGATGACCGCCGTCGTCGCGCGCCGCGTGCCCACGCGCGCGCCCGCGCATCGCCAGCTCGCGCGCGCGTGGCGGCTGGATGCGCGCGGCACCGAGCTCGTGCGGCAGGCGCTGGTGCTGTGCGCCGACCACGAGCTGAACGCCTCGAGCTTCGCGGCCCGCTGCGTGGCGTCGACGGGCGCCGACCTGGGCGCGTGCGTCACCGCCGGCCTGGCCGCGTTGTCGGGCTCGCGGCACTGCGGCATCACCACGGCCATCGAGTCACTGTGGGATCGCTCGCTCGCGACACGCGGACGCACGGCGCTGGGCCGCCTTGTCGACGCCGCGATCGAGTCGCCCGAGGTGCCCGTGGCCGGCGTGCCCGGCCAGGGCGTGCCCGGCTTCGGCCATCCGCTGTATCCCGACGGCGATCCGCGCGCCACCGCGCTGCTGGCCGCGTTGCCGCGCACGCACCGCAACGAGCGGCTGATCGCCGCGGCGTTCGAGCGCACCGGCCATCGTCCCAGCGTCGACTACGCGCTCGTGGCGCTGCGGCGCAGCCTGGGCCTGCCCGAGGGCCACGCCTACCTGGTCTTCGCGCTGGGCCGCACCGCGGGCTGGCTGGCGCATGCGGTCGAACAGGGGCGCAGCGACGTGCTGATCCGGCCGCGGGCGGCGTATGTCGGCGAGCCGCCGGCACGCGAGGACGTGGCGCCGGCGGCGTGGACGTCACGCGTCGTGCGGCGGCGCTGAGACTTGCTCGACATGGGCATCGTCCGGCGGACCGGAGGCATCCCGTGCGCAACAGGGCGGCCCGGACGTCCCGGCTGACCAGGAACGGCGACGGCGCGCGCCAGCGGCCAAGCACGCGGATGCACCAACGCGACACCACCGGCGCGCGGTTCCAGGCTCGCGACAGCTTCTGCGCGTTCCGACCGCTACGATCGGCCCCGAAAAGGGCTTCGAACACCATGAACCAGATCTGGAACGCAACGCTTTCCGCCTATTGGTCGGCCACCCAGGTGTCGGCGAACCTGGCGATCTTCCTGACGCTGGCCGGCGCGCTCCTGCTCGGACTCATCGTGGGCTACGAGCGCACCTACCACGGCCGGGCGGTCGGCATGCGCACCTACGGGCTGGTGTGCATGTCCTCGGCGGCGCTGACCACGTTCGTCGGCTATCCGACGCTCTGGTACGGCGGGCATGCGGCGACCGCGGCGACGGTGGACCCGACCCGTGTCGTGCAGGGCATCGTGACCGGCATCGGCTTTCTCGGCGCCGGCATCATCATGAAGGACGGCTTCAACACCCGCGGGCTCACCACCGCCGCCTCGGTCTGGTCGTCCTGCGTCATCGGCGTGCTGGTGGGCGTCGGCTTCTACGGCTCGGCGATCCTGCTGGCCGGCCTGTCGCTGGTGTGCATGATGTGGGTGCACCGGCTGGAGATGTGGCTGCCGACGCGCCCGGGCATCGCCGTCACCGTCCGCTTCTGCCGCGGCGCGACGCCCGCGCCCGGCCTGTTCGAGCAGGCGGTCACGGAGCGCGGGTACCAGATCGTCGCCGGCTCGCTGTCGATCGGCATGAAGGAAGGGATCGTGGAGTGGCACTTCGCCGCGACGTCCGCCAGCCGCGGCAAGCACGCGCCACTCACGGAGTTGGCGCATGTATTGGGTGCGGATGCGCGGATCGACAGCTTCCAGCTCGCCCACACCCGCACCTGAGGTTCAGGGCGACGCGTACACCTGGAAATCGTAGAGCGAGTAGCCGTAGGTGGTCGCGCGCAGCTTGCCTTGCATGCGCACGTAGCGCGTGGTGACCGGCGTGAACGCGAGGGTTTCCGTTCCACCACCGCCCGCGGTGTTCGACGCCACCGGCGTGAAGTTGACGTTGTCGGCGGACACCTGGATCTCATAGGAGGACGCGTAGGCGTTCTCCCACTTCAGCACGACCCGGCTCACCGTCTGCGTCGAGCCGAGGTCGACCGAGATCCAGGAGTTGTCGATGCCGCCTGCGGACGCCCAACGCGTCGTCGGATCGGCGTCGAACGCGAACTTCGAATTCAAGGTCGCATCCTGTTCGCTGCTCTCGAAGGACGGCTTGCCCGCGGCCAGGTTGGGCGCGTTGTCCGTGGCGTTGGTCGGCCCGAGCACCTTGAACTCGTAGAGCGAATAGCCGTAGCCCGTGGCACGCTGCTGGCCGAACATGCGGACATAGCGTGCCACCGTGCCGGCCGGGAGCGTCAGGGTCTCCGTGCCGCCGACGCCGGCCGTCTTCGTGGCGACGGTCGTCCAGGTCGCGTTGTCGTTCGACGTGCGGATCTCGTACGCGGTGGCGTAGGCGTTCTCCCAGGCCAGGACCACGCCGGTGATGCTCCGCGACGTGCCCAGGTCCACCGTGATCCAGGACGGGTCGATGCCCGCCGCCGAGGCCCAGCGCGTGCCCGCGTCACCGTCCACCGCGAATCGCGAGTTGAGCCCCGCGTTCTCTTCGCTGCTCTCGAACGTCGGCCGACCGGCGGCCAGGTTGATGGTGGGGCCGGTGGTCGTGGTGACCGTGACGACGGCCACGCTGCTGGTGACGTTGCCCACCGCGTTCGAGACGTTGACGGCGTAATTGCCGGCATCGGTCGCCTGTGCGGAAGCGATCGCGTAGGTGGCGGCGTCGGTGCCGACCGACGTGCCGTTGCGCGTCCATTGGTAGTGCAGCGGTGCCGTGCCGGTGGCGACCACGGCCAGGCTCGCCGCCTGTCCCGCGGCCACGGACACGCTGGCCGGCTGCGTCGTGATCGTCGGCGCCGTCGTCGTCGGGCCGGTCGAGGTGCCGCTCACGCACAGCGCCCAGCCCGGCGAGTTGTCGATGATCTGCGAAGACGAGACGCCGGCGGACGACACGAACCAGGCCCGTCCGGATTGACCGGGCACCGGGGTCGACGTCCAGGTCGTCCACGGGTTGGGGAACGCGCAGCGCGCGTAGTTGTTGGCCGCGATGCCGAGCGCCTCGGACTGGGTCGGCAGCCGCATGCCGATGGAGCCGCAGTAGGTCGCCGCGATGGTCTGCGTGAACTGCGCGCCGGCCTGCGGGAAGGTCGTCACGTACTGCTGCCAATCGAGCGACGTCAGGTTGTCGAGGACCGTCGGCACGTACGGTCCGGACGGCAGCCCGGGGATCGTCGAGACGTAGGTGCCCGAACGCGCGGCCTGGGTCGTGTAGCGTTCGCTGGCGCCGCCGCACTGCGGCACGTCGTACACGCCGAAGTCGTACAGCGAATACCCATACGTGCTGCCGCGCTGCGTGCCGTACATGCGCACGTAGCGCTTGGTCACGGTGGGAAAGTCGATCGTCTCGACGCCACCGTGGCCGTTGGCTTGCGCGGCCACCTTGACCCAGTCGGTGCCGTTGTTGGTGTCGGAGACCTGGATTTCATAAGCCGTGGCGTAGGCGGCCTCCCATCGCAGCACCACCCGGTTGATGCTCTTCGAACCGCCGAGGTCCACCGAGATCCACGACGGGTCGATGCCACCGGCGGAGGACCATCGCGACACGGTCAGGTCGGCATCGAACGCGTACTGGGAAGAGAGCCCGGCGCTCTGCTCGCTGCTCTCGAACGAGGGCTGGCCCTTGGCGAGGTCGGGCCCGTTGCCGCCGCTCACCGACAGCACGGCCGGATCGCTCACGAGGCTCGCGATGGCATTCGTCACGACGACGGTGTACGAGCCCGCGTCGCTCGACTGCACGGCCGCGAGGACCAGCGTGCTGTCGTCCGTGCCGACCGGCGTGCCATCGCGTTGCCATTGGTAGTGCAGCGGCGCCGCACCCGAAGCGAGAACCGAGAAGCTGATGGCCTGCCCTTCGGCGACGGCCGCGCTCCGCGGCTGGCTGAGGATGCGGGGCGCCGCACCCGCGCCGACGGTGAGCTTGGCGGAGCCGGACACGACCTGGCCTGCGCTGTTGCTGACCTGCGCGCTGTAGGTGCTGCCGCTGTCGGCCACCGTGAGCAACGGCGTGGTGTAGGTCGACCCCGTCGAGCCGGTGCTGACCGCCCCCGCGATGGCCACGCCGTTCTTCAGCCATTGGTAGGTCAGCACGGGCGACCCCTTGGCCGTCACGTTGAATTGGGCACTCTGCCCCGCGACCACGCTGGCATCCGCCGGGGAGGTGACGATGGTGGGCACGGAAGGCTGCACCACGGTCAGCACGGCGGCGCTGGAGGTCAGCGTGGCGGCCTGCTTGTTGTTCGACACGACGACCGCGTAGCTCGCGCCGCTGTCGCTCGCGCTCGTGGCCGCGGTCGTGTAGCTCGAGCCGGTCGCGCCGGCGATGGTCGCACCGTTGCGGGTCCATTGGAAGCTGAGCGGCGCGGCGCCGGCGGCCAGCACGCTGAACTGGGCCGTCTGGCCGATCGTGACTGTCTGGCTGGCTGGCGCGGAGACGATGCTCAACGCGTTCGCGGGCTGGGCAGGAATGACCAGCGAGCTGCCGGAGACGGTGGGGCCGCTCGGGGCCTGGACCGCGAAGCTCACCGAGCCGGTCTTGAGACCCGGCGCCGTGGCGGTGACGGTGACCGTGCCTGGCGTGAACTGGGCACGCACGGCGACCTTGGCCATGCCGCCTTCGGCCTTCAGGTTGGGGTCGCCCGGGGCATGGAAGCCCTGGGGTTGTCCCGCCGTGACGTAGTGGTCGGTGCCGCCACGGTACGTGCCGGGGCCCGTGACCGCGAAGGTGAGCACCTGCTGGGCGTCGGGCACCCGGATGTTGTTGGCGTCCACCACGGTGGCCAGCACGAAGGCCGCGTCGCTGCCGTTGGCGCTGATCTGGAACGGCGCGCCGCCCGGACGCAACAGCGCGGGCTCGACGCTGAGCTGGATGTGGTCGGCCGCACCGGCCGTCGTCAGTTGGTCGATCACCGGCGCGCCGGTCGCATCGTTGACCACCCGGCCGCCGTCGAGGCATTGCGCGGTCAGCGTGCCCGCCGCCCAGGTGACGCTCCAGTGCGCTTGCGCGGGCAGGACGGTCGTCGCCTGGGTGAGGTCGCTGCTGGCGTCGATGGTCGGCGGGTTGGGCACCTGGTCGCCCCCCACGGGCTGCCCGTTCAGGAGAAGCCGCACCGCCGGGCAGTTGCTGAAGGCGTTGACGACGATCGGCGCGGTGCTGCCGCCGCGATTCCAGTGGTGCGCCAGCTTGACGACGGGCTTGACCGAGTAAGGGGTCCACGCGGCCTGGTACGCGTAGTAGAGCAGGCGCGGGATGCGGTTGGCATCCATCATCGACGCGCCGTTGCTGCGGACGCTCGTGTCGGGGGTTCCGTCCGTCTGCGTGTTGATCTCGCCGGGGGTATCGGCCAGGTACCAGTGGTTGATGCCGAACGACTTGATGCGAACGCTCTTGGACCAGTTGTTGAGGTACGGCGCCGCGAAGGCCAGTTCGTAGTCGTACTTGTAGCGCCCGACGCCATCTCCCCAGTACTCGGCGCCGAACGATGGCGAGTTGGGGAATTGCTGCTTGACGCCGATGTCGCAACCGTCGCCGCTGCAGCCCAGGATGTCGCCGTTGGCCGGGTTGGGCGTGCGGTCGGCCTGCGCCCGCGTGCTCACCGGCTCCCACACGCGCGACAGCGCCTTGATGCCTTGAGCGAAGGACGTGTCGGTGCTGCCGTTGTCGGCCTCCCACGCCAGCACCGAGGGGTTGTTGCGGTCGTGGACGATCATGTCGCGATGCGTTTCGCGCTTGAGCGTCACGTCGTCGGCGTTGGCGTTGCAGCCCGGGGCCCGGGTGGAACCGGTCCCGGCGCAGATGACCGCGAAGCCGTTTTCGCCGTCGCCGCTGGGCTGGATCGTCATGACGCCGAAGGCATCGCCCGCCGCCAGGAATTCCGGGCCCTGGCTGGAATGGCCGGGCCGCCACAGGCTGCCGCCCGCCGCCGCCAGCAGGCCGATGTCGCGCCACACCTGCTCTTCCGGAACCGCCGAGCCGAGCGCGGGATAGTCATAGCGTCCGGACGCGCCCCACAGGTAGTGCGGATGGCCGTTGATGATCGGGAAGTTCTGGTCCCAGGTGATCGTGCGGATGCCCAGCGGCGTCTGCGTCGCATCGACCACCGTG